>Ga0310786_10000711_pt1 | contig 53375 bp, 51 predicted proteins | sample AusTroGonzalo_MG_FD_203881 | JGI IMG/M metagenome (GOLD analysis project Ga0310786, IMG submission 203881) | Bovine rumen microbial communities from tropical cattle in Woodstock, Queensland, Australia - Gonzalo_03 (v2) (version 2) | ecosystem: Host-associated > Mammals > Digestive system >...
GGTGGCGCTGGGGGACGGGGCGGGGCGGCGGAGCGTGATCGAGGTGGACGGGGTGACGGGCAAGGCGAAGGTGAAGGACCGGTGAGGCGGGCATGACGGCGTTTTGGTGGTTCGCGGCGGGTTTGGCGTTTCCGGTGGGGGCGCTGGGGGCGCTGGGGGCGTGGTGCGCGCCGGTCTGGCGGGGAGCGGGGTGGCGCGGGGCGGCGGCGGTGGCCGTGCTGTTTTTCGGGGCGGCGGCGTTCCTGCTGGGACGCGCGCACGAGGAGCAGTATGCGGGGTTGGACAGTAGCGGATACCGGTTGATGGCGCAGGCGTTCGCGGAGGGGCGGCCGGTGCAGGGGGGGGATTGGGTGCTGGAGGAAGTTCCGGCGGGGCTGCGGACGAATTTCATGTACCGGCCGATGCGGGCGGGGGGAACGCGGGATCTGGCGTTCATGTTCGTGCGGGACGGGAAGTCGCAGGTGCGCGACTGGCGGGGAAAGGTGACGGTGCCGTGGTTCCAGCCGTTGCTTTCGATGGGGGCGGCGGGGCTGGCGAAGGCGGAGGGGCGGGCCGAATGGTTCGTGCCGTTGCTGGGGGCGCTGGCGTGGTGGCTGGTGCTGGGGGCGGCGTGGAAGAACGGGCGCTGGGCGGGGCTGTTCGCGGCGGCGTGCTGCGCGGTGGCGACGGCGTGGCCGGCGTGGTTCCTGCGGGGGTTCCACGCGGAGGCGGCGGGTGCGGCGCTGGTGGCGGGGGTGGTGGCGGCGGACGCGGCGCGGCGGTTGCGGGGGTGGGGGGTGTTCGCGGCGGGGGTGGCGCTGGGGTTTTCCGTGGGATTGCACCGGTCGGCGGGGTTGCTGGGGGTGGCGGCGGGGCTGGTGCTGGCGGGGGTGCGCGGTCGGTGGCGGGATGCGGCGGCGCTGTCGGCGGGCGCGGCGGCGGGGCTGGCACCGGTGGTCGCGGCGGTGGTGCGGGTTTGCCGGCCGTACGGATTGTTCATGGGCGGGGCGACGATGGCGTTGCACTGGAGCATGGCGGTGGCGGTTCCGCTGGCGCTCGCAGCGGTGGTGTGCGCCGTGGCGGCGTTGCACACGGGGCGGGTGCGGCGCTGGCTGGCGGGGAAGGCCGCGCGGCGGTGGCTGTCGGCGGGCGCGGCGGTGGTGGCGGCCGGGGCGTGGGCCGTGGCTCCGGCGGCGGGCGGATTGTGGCGGGAGGGATGGCTGGAAACGTGGAGCGGCATCGGGTGGGGCGCGGCGGCGGTGGCGATGGCGGGCGGGGCATGCGTCTTTTTGCGGGGACGGCCGATGGGGGCGCGGGTGATGCTGGCGCTGGTTTGCGCGCTGGCGCCGGTGGCGAGCTACGTCCAGGGTTGGGAGCAAACGGCGGGGCTGTGGAGTTTCCGGCGGTTCGCGCCGACGGCGCTGGTGCTGGTGGCGTTGCTGGCCCCGGCGCTGGGCGACGGGTTGGCGCGCCTGCGACGGAGGCTGGCGGGCGGCGGATGGCTTGGCGCATCGGGGTTCGCGGCGGGGCTGGCGGTTTTGGCGGTGTGCGCGACGGCGAACGTCGCACGATGGCCTGCGGCCTACGGGACCGTGAACGGGCAGGGGGCGACGGCGTGGGCGGCGGAAACGGCGTCGCGGCTGGAAGGGGCGGATTGGGCGGTGTTCGACTATTTTCCGCACAGTGTGCCGCATGCGGCGGGATTGGGTCGGCGGGTGCTGGGGGTCGGGGAATGGGCGAAGGGGGCGTGGCCGGACATCGTCGCGTGGATGGGGAAAGTTGCCGCGACGCAGGAGGTGGCTTTCGTTTCGTCATGGTCGGCACCGACCTTGGAAGAGGGCGTGCGGCTGGTGCCCGTCGGGGAGATGGAGGGAGGGCTGGGGACCGTCAAGGGCAGGCGGTTTTTCCCGGCGGAGGCCGGGACACGGCCCATCCGGCATTCGTTCGCGCGGGTCAAGCCGCTGGCGGCGGGTGAGACGGGCGTGCAGGCGATGGTGCTGGACGGCGCCTACGCGGGGTTGCGCGGTCCGTGGGGGGCGGTCCGCGGCGGCGGGCGGTGGACGCGGCAGGGTTCGGGCGTCGTCGGGCCGGTGCCGGGGGTGGCGGGCGAGACGGTGCGGGTGCGGCTGGAGGGATCCTGGCCGCCGCCTTCGCCGGATTGGCCGCGGCAGACGCTGGCGGTGACGGCACCTTGGGGCGAGTGGCGGGAGTTTTCCTTCGGGGAAACGCCGGAACTTGTCGGAGCGGAGTTCCGCGAAGCGCCGGGCGGAGCTGGCGGGACGGGCGTCTGGACGTTCACGGCGGAACGGCCCTACGATCCGGCGGCGTTCGGCACCCGCGGCTACGATGCGGATCTGGGCGTCCTCCTGCGGCGCGTTGAAATTGGGCCGTAAGGGGGCGGTTCGACCGGAAAACGGGGGCGTCCGACCGTGGTCTGCCATGTAAAAATGGCATGAATTCATTATGTTTTTCCTAAATCTTGAGAGATGGGGATGCGGCGGCGCGTCCAGAGGACGGGGAGGCGGCCGATGGCGGGATTTTCCTTCCAAAGGCACTCGGTTCGACGGCCAAAAACCGCCGGGGGGCGGGGGTCAGGCTTGCCAGCGGGGGGTGGGGGCGGGGTCGTAGGCGGCGCGGAGGGCTTCGCCGACGAACACGCCGGCGAGCATGACGAGGAACAGGGCCACGGCCGGGTAGAGGACGAGCCACCAGGCGTGGGGGAATTCCTGCGCCTGGGCGAGGAGTTCGCCCCAGCTGGGCGTGGGCGGGGGGAGGCCGAAGCCGAGGTAGTCGAGGGCGGCCAGGGTGCCGATGGCGCCGACGAGGGCGAAGGGGAGGAACGTGACGATGGGGGTGAGGGCGTTGGGGAGGATGTGGCGGAAGAGGATGCGGCGGGCGGGGAGTCCGGCGAGGCGGGCGGCCTCGACGAAGGGGGCGCGGCGGAGGCGGAGGAATTCGGCGCGCATGTAGTAGGAGATGCCAATCCAGTTGAAGAGGGCGTAGAGGAAAAGGAGGAGGCCGAAGCCGCGGCCGTAGAGGGAGCCGACGAGGATGAGGACGTAGAGGAAGGGGAGGGATTCCCAGATTTCGACGAGGCGCTGGCCGAGGATGTCGGTTTTGCCGGCGTAGTAGCCCTGGACGGCGCCGACGAGGGTGCCGAGGGCCATGGTGGCGAGGGCGAGGAGGAAGCCGAAGGAAAGGGAGGTGCGGAGGGCGTAGAGCATGCGGGCGGCGACGTCGCGTCCGCCGGAATCGATGCCGAGGGGGTGGGAGTGAACGGGGCGGAAGGGGAAGCGGACCTGTTCGCGGCGGATGTCGTGGGTCCAGCCGGAGGTGCCGGGGGGCGGGAAGCCGGGCGGGAGGGTGGCGGGGTCGATGGCGGAAAGGGTGGCGGGGGAATCCGGGAAATCGGGGATGGTGGCGGAGAGGGGTGTGCGGGGGGCGAGGCTGCGGCGCCAGGAAAGGCGGACGGTGGCAGGGGGGGCAGGGCGGGGGGCGTAGGGGGAGAGGGAGAGGACGGGGCCGCCATCGGGGAGGGGAAAATCGAGGGCAGGGGCGGGCTGGTTGGAGAAGCGGGAGTCGATGGCGAGGCGGACGGGAGGCGGGAGGTCGGGGGCGGCGCCGGTGGCGAGACCGAAGGCGGAAGCGTCGCCGCGGAGGGCAAGGATGTTGCCGGAGGGGTCGAGGTCGGCGGCGGCGACGGGGAGGGACGGGGTGGCGACGAGGGTGGCGCGGGGCGGGAGGGGGATGTCGCCGGGGGAGAGGATTTCGAGGGGCCCGAAGGGGATGGGGGGCCAGATCATGCGGTTGCCGGTGGAGGGGTCGAAGAGGGGGGAACGGGCGAGGGCCTTGAAGTCGGCGGGGGTGAGGCGGCCGTTTTGGAGGTAGTCGTTTTCGGGGTGGAAGCGGAGGATGGGGAAGGTCCAGCGGCCGCGGCAGCGGACGGCGAGGGGGCGGTCGTTGGCGAGGAAATCGGAGAAAAGGGAAACGAAAAAGGCGGCGAGGAGGAAGAGGAAGGCGGCGCAGCCGCGGCGGTGGGCGCGGAAGCGGGCGAGGCGCTGGCGGGTGACGGGATGGAGGCGGAGGGGCATGGGTCAGAGCTGGATGCGGGGGTCGATGAGGAGGTAGCAGAGGTCGGAGAGGAGGCGGCCGAGTAGGCCGAGGAGGGAGGTGGCGGCGAGGATGCCCATGAAGACCATATAGTCGCGGCCGACGATGGCGTCGAGGCCGAGGAGGCCCATGCCGGGGATTTCGAAGACGCGTTCGATGAGGGCGGAACCGGCGAAGAGAAGGGAGAGGACGCCGCCGAAGCCGGTGGCGACGGGGAGGAGGGCGTTGCGGAGGGCGTGGCCCCAGACGGCGCGGGAAAGGGTGCCGCCCTTGGCGATGACGGTGCGGACGTAGTCCTGGGAGATTTGTTCGAGGAGGGAGTTCTTGACGAGGAGGGTGAGGACGGCGAAGTTGCCGACGGCGTAGCAGGAGACGGGTAGGACGAAGTGGGCGGCGAGGTCGGCGATCTTGGCGCGGAGGGGGAGTGTGGGGAAGTCGAGGGAGACGACGCCGGCGGCGGGGAGCCAGTCGAAGAAGGCGTCGGAGGAGGAGGCGAAGAGCATCTTGAGGAGCATGCCGAAGGCGAAGGGGGGGATGGCGTAGCCGGCGAAGACGAGGGCGGAGGAGAGGGCGTCGAAGGCGGTGCCGTGGCGGAGGGCCTTGGCGATGCCAAGGGGAATGCAGACGAGGTAGGTGAGGAGGAAGCCGGAGAGGCCGAAGACGAGGGAAACGCCGAAGCGTTCGGCGATGAGGGCGCCGGCGGTTTTGTTGGGATATTTCCAGGAGCGGGCGGCGAGGCCCATGCGGTCGCGGACGAGCCAGCGCCAGTAGCGGACGGGGAGGGGGCGGTCGAAGCCGAAGTGGGCTTCGAGGGCCTTGCGCTGTTCGGGGGAGACGGCGCCGGCGGCGAGATGCGGGGACCCGGCGGCGGCGCCGATGCCGCGCATGCGGGCGAGGGCCTGTTCGACGGGGCCGCCGGGGACGAACTGGCAGAGGGCGAAACAGGCGAAAGTGATGCCGAGAAAGGTGGGGATGGCGAGGAGGAGGCGGCGGACGAGGTATTGGAGGCGGTTCATGCGGGCGGGAGGGGCGGCGGCGGGGGAGGCGGGGCGTCGGGAAATCAAGCGGAGGGGTCGCCGAGGACGGCTTCGAGGGCGTCGATGGCGCGGGGGAAGGCGTAGATGGCGAGGCGGTCGCCGGGGGCGAGGCGGAGTTCGCCGACGGCGGTGAGGATGCGCGTGCTGCGGCGGACGGCGACGATGGTGGCGCCGTCGGGGAGGTCGAGTTCGCGGATGGCGCGGGAGGTCCAAGGGTGGGCGGAGGCGAGGGTGACTTCGAGAAGTTCGCCGGGGAGCCGGGCGAGGATGGCGGCGGCGGAGACGTTGCGGCCGCGGACGAAGTGGAGGATGGCGTTGGTCATCGCGAGGCGCGGGTCCACGACGCGGTCGAGGAGCCGGTGCTGGTCGACGATGCCGATGTATTCGGCGGAGGCGATGCGGGCGGCGGTGAAGTGGGCGCCGGAGCGTTCGGCAACGAGGCAGCCGATGATGTTGTGCTCGTCGCTGCCGGTGGTGGCGACGTAGGCCATGTCGCCGTCGGGGCCGAGGCCTTCGAGGGTGGAGCGGTCGAGGGCGTCGCCCTTGACGACGCGGGCGCGCTGGAGGTGTTCGGCGCAGAAATCGGCGCGGTCGGCGTCCTTTTCCACGAGGAAGACCTGCATGCGGGATTTTTCGAGGCGCCGGGCGAGGCGGAGGCCCAGTTCGCCGCCGCCGGCGACGACGATGCGCTGGAAGCGGCGGTGTTCGGGCCAGGCCCACTGCATGAAGGCGGCGATGTCGTCGGGAAGGCCGGCGAAGTAGACTTCGTCGCCGACGAGGAAGGAGGTGTCGCCGCGCGGGGCGGTGGTTTCGTCGCCGCGGCAGAGGGCGATGAACCGGATCTTGCGGAGCCATTCGGGCTTCGGGAATGCGCGGAGAGTGGCACCGACGATGGGGGAATCCATGTGGACGGACATGCCGACGACCATGACGTGTTCGTCGAGCAGGTCGGCGACTTCGATGGCGCCGGGGAGGCGGAGGACGTTGTAGAGGTCTTCGGCGTATTCGTCGTATTGGTTGACGAGCAGGTCGACGCCGAGGGCCGGAAAATCGATGCCCTTGGCGCGTTCGTAGGCGTGGGTGGCGACGCGGGCGACGGTTTTCGGGACGCCGCGGGCGCGGGCGAAGATGCAGGCGAGGAGGTTGGTGTCGTCCTGTTCCGCAACGGCGACGAGCAGGTCGGTCTTGCCGACGCCCGCCTCTTCGAGGGTGGCCGGGTCGGCGCCGTTGCCGTGGATGGTCAGGACGTCCAGGCTGGAGTCGATGGCGGCGAGGGCGTCGGCGTCGGGGTCGACGACCACGACGTCGTGTTCGTCCTTGAGGAATTGTTCGGCGAGGTGGCGGCCCGTGCGGCCGCCGCCGATGATCAGGATGCGCATGGGGCGATTTACCCACAAAGGCGGCGGCGGCGCAATACCGGAACGCCGGGATTTCCCGGCGGATGACCCGCAGGGCGGGAGATAGACGGGATTTTTACGTTTCCGAAGGCAGAAATTTCATGAAATCACAAGCGTAAAACAACATATTTTCATAGCATTTTCCTTAATCTTGAATCTGTTTCGCCAGTGCTTGGCCGGCAAAGGGAAATCTAGGGCCTCCGGGAGTGGGTTGAGCGGGGAAATGGGGGTGGGAAGGGGGGCGGAAGGCGGCGGGCGGGCGTTGCAGGGGCGGGCGGGGTGGGGTATAAGCGGGGCATGAGCAGCGTTTCTTTTTCCGGTTTGAGGCGGGCGGTCGCGGCGGCGTTGGGGGCGCGCGGCGCGACGGTGTCGTGCGCGGAATCGTGCACGGGGGGGCTGATCGCGGCGGCGCTGACGGAGGAGCCGGGGAGTTCAGCGTTCTTCGAAGGGGGGGCGGTGGCCTACGCGAACGGAATCAAGCAACGGATTCTGGGCGTCCTGCCGGAGACACTGGCGGCGCACGGGGCGGTGAGCGCGGAGACGGCGGAGGCGATGGTCCGGGGGTGCCTGCGCCGCTTCGGGACGGATTGGGCGCTGGCGGCGACGGGTATCGCCGGGCCGGGCGGCGGGAGCCGGGAAAAGCCGGTGGGCCTGGTGTATCTGGCGGTGGGACGGCGCGGCGGCGCGGTGCGGGTTTTCCGCCACCGCTACGCGGGGACCCGGGCGGAAATCCGGGCGGCGGCGCGGCGGGACGCGCTGGCGCATCTGCTGGCGGAGGTGGAGGGCGGCGTGGCGGCGGAAAAACCGGCGAAGCGGCGCGGGGGCGGGACGCTGGCCGCGCTGACGCTGGCGGCGGCGCTGGCGGGAATGGGGGCGGCGCGAGCGGAGGACGGCGTGGCCGGGGAGGCGGGGGGGTGGGGCGTGTCGTTTGCGCCGCGCGACGGCTGGAGCGAGGTCGCGGAGGGGCGCTGGATGGGGCGCGTGGGGGAAGGCGTGGAAATCGACGCGCCGCCGCCGCCGCCGCTGATGTTGCGGCGTGGCGGGAATCCGTGGCGGGAATACGCGCGGGAAACGCTGTCCTTGCGGTTCGGGCGGATGCTGCGGTGGGTCTGGTCGCGGACGGCCCTGCCGGAGGCACAGGACGGGGACGAATCGTTCCGCATCACGGATGCGTCGAAGCGCGAGCGGATCGTGGAAATGCGCCTGATGGACATGGAAACGGGCGAATGGATTCCCCTCCGCGCGGAACACCGCTTGCGGCAGGGACGCATTTTTTCCCGGAAAAAGGGGGCGATGCTCGGCGACGTGTGGATGTACGCGGGGGGCATCGAAGGGGGCGCGGTGACGTGGCAGGTGATTGCGGGGCACACGCCGGAAGGCGGCTATGCGCTGTTGGGGCGGCTGGCCTCGATGGACGGGCGGCCCCGCTTTTTCCTGCTGGCGGCGGGACTCCGCCCGGACGACGGGGAAGAGCTGGCGGTGACGCCGTCAGAGCCGCGGTGGTGCATGCCGCTGGAGGAGCTGGAGACGCGCGGGCCGGAGAGCGCCCGGGGCGTGGCGTTTGCCTTGGCCTGCACGCCGGAGACACTGAATTTCCCGAACGTGGCGACGTTTTCGCTGGAAATCGGCGGGGCGGCGGCGGGCGAAACGGCGGCGGAGTCCCGGCCGCCGGAAGAACGCTTCGAGGTCGTGCCGTCGGTGTGGAAAATCGAGGCGCCGGAGGGCGAGGCGTTCCATTCGGCGGAGGACGTGTTCGACTTCCTCCGGGTGCGCTCGAGCGGGGCGTTCCGGGATGCGGATGGCTGGCTTGCGGCGCAGGCCTGCCTCGCGCGGAACCCGGAGGGGGAGGCTCGGTTTTGGCTGGAAGACGATGGACGCCGGGCGGTGGCGCTGGTGAACTGCGACCCTGATTTCGAGACGGCCGAATCGCTGGGCACGGCGGCGGAGGGGGCGGATGCGCCGAAAACGGCGAACCTGCAGGCGAACCGGGCGACAGTGCTGCTGGAAGCTTGCCTGCGGGCGCCGGAAACGGACGTGGTGGCCGTGCCGCTCGCGCAGGCGTGGCCGGAGGCCCGCGAAGCGCAGGATTGCCAGTTCCGCGCGCTCCGGATGGCCGACTACCCGGCCGTTCCCGCACCCGTTTCGGACGGGGAGTTCAAGCCCGCGGCGATGCTGGCGGAAACGGAATACGAATTTTTCGCCGCCCTTTCCCGCGCCTTGAAAGCCAACGGCAAGCGCTTGTGGATCCAAACCCCGGAAGGCCCCGTCCCCTTCGCCGCCTGGCGGCCGTGACGGATTTTGCCAGGGGTCAGGGGCGCGTGCAAAACGGACGGGCAAGGCGGGGGAATTTGCGGAGCAGTTCCTTGTCTTGGGTATAAAGCGGACATTCCAGGGCGAGGGCCAGGGCCACGAACTGGGCATCGTAGGCGGTGATGCCGTGTTTTTCGCACAGGGCGAACACGGACGCGGGGGACGGATCGCGCTCGCCCGCCCGCAGGGCGTCCTCCAAAGGGCCGTACAGGCGTTCGGCCATGCCCGGTGCCAGGCGTCCGGTCCGGGTCAGGGTCGCGAAGATGTTCATGACTTCGAAGCGCCAGAGACGCGGCACCGCCCAATCGCCGTCTTGGCGGCGGAGACGGAGGGCGGCTTCGGTCGCTTCGCTTTCCAGGACGCAGGAGGCAATCAGGTTGGAATCGGCGACAATCACGGACGGCCTTCCTTCTTCGCAGCATCGATTTCCGCCAGGGTCAGCGTGTTCCCTGCCGGACGGACGGGGGGAGGGAAGTCCGGGCGGGTGCCCATGTTCTGCATGCACCAGTCGAAACAATACAGGGCTTGTTGGGTCATGGACCGGCGGTTTTCCGTTGCCGTCCGCTTGAGCCAGTCGTGGACGCGTTCGGGCGCGTGGCGGATGAGAATTGCGGGCATTTTGATATCCTTTTGCTATCTGTTTGATTGCACTTTAGCATCCTGCCGGGGGTCTGCAAGGGGAAAAACGTGAAAAATGAAAAGGTGCACCCGTTGCGTTGGCGGAAGATGGACGGGATTTCCGATGATGGGGACAATTTTTCGCGCGTTTTCCGGCGATTGGAAAACGGTTGGAGAAGCGAAAGGGCTTTATTGGGTCTCTACCCTTGGTTCCACCATTTCAATTGCAAGGATATCCGGCCCGGAAACAGGGAAAGAATATCGGCATGTTCCAAAGATTCTCGCTTGGTCCATGTTTGTCCTCTCGAAAGCCGGGACCGTGGGAAGCACCGCCTCCGTCACCATAGGTGAATGAAACCGTCCGCAGGTCAAATTCCTCTAGCGGCATCTTTATATAATTGCATTTTTAATTCATGTAATGCTGAAAAATAGCATCTGCATCACGGACGCTTGGAATAAAACACGAATCCGTTGTCGCGCTTCACTTCCGCATAACCCAGCTTCGGGTACAAGGAATTCGTCCTGACATTCCAGCAGGGAGTATCAAGCGTGAACTCTTTTGCCCCGGAGAACATCTTCTCGATTTCCCGCATCATGAAGATGCCGTATCCTTTCCGGAAATGCTCCGGAGCGACGAAGATCCTTCCGACATTCAACTCGTCTCCGTTCGGAAAAAGGAGTGCTCCGCCGACAATGAGACCATCTTCCGCAAGCTTGTACAGATGACCCTGTTCCGCCATCTCGGCATGGAACTGCACGGACATGTATCCGGGAGGTCCGCAGGGAGCCGGTGCCCCGACCGAAACATCGCTGTCGAATGCCCGCGTCGAGATCCCGCTTATGGTCGGGGCATCGGATGTGCTTGCTTTCAAAAGTTGAAGACCCATTCTTTTCTCCTGGATGAACCGGATTGCTGGAACAATGCAAGAGTCCGGTTCGTGGTGTTCACGGGAAGCCTTTGCTTCGCGAATCCTTTTGGGGTCTGTCCCCTTAATCCTTATTTATGGGGGTGGGTCCCTTGCTTCTTATTTCACCTTCATACGATATGACGTGCTCGCTTGATTGATTCCCAAGCTACATTGATGCGCGCCATGCGTTGGTTAGCCTTTCCCAACAATGCTTCTGGCATGCCTTGTGCGCGCAAAACATCCGGGTGCAGTTTTTTGACACGGTCCAAATAGGCTTTTCGCAATTCTTCATCACTGTTGGAAGGCGAACATCCCAACTCTCGATAAGCCTCATCCAATGAATCTGAATTCGATGCAGAGGTTGTTTCTTGTTTTTGTTTGTAAACTCTTTTCTGGAAATAAAAATGAAATATGCCTGATGGCAATTTCAAAGCACTTTCCAAGACCTCCAAAAGTTGTTTTTCCTCTTGAGCGAGTACCTCGTCTGCACAAGCAATGTCCCACAGAACATCGTAGGCCATCCTGCGTAATTCGTCACTATACCCCATATTGACCATCATGCGGCCATAATCAACCGCTGTAAGGGGTTTTGTTAAGGAATCACGAAATGCCAAAAGGCAAATTTGTTTTTCTTTTCCACCAAATCCCAGTTTGATGAAAACACTTTCCGCCATGCGAATTTCACTTGTATCGATACGGCCATCTGCTTTTGCCATTTGCCCCATCATTGAAGCCAACAAAAACAAAAACCGATTAAGATGTTGATTGGGCTCGGAGATTGTATCGGAAGAAGTGAAAGGAGCTGATTTTTTGGATGGCGGTTCTGATGCCTTGCACGTGTTGGCCCCAAAAAAGACGTTTTTCCAAAACAAAATGGAAATTATGGGTAAACCAAATCCTAACCCTACGGAGAAAAATCCAGCTACTTTCCCCCATTGAGAAGCAGCCGTATAGTAAAAACCTGACCCCAACCACCCCATCACTCCTATGATGCCCAACCCAATTAGAAGTATTAGAGCGCCCGATAGCTCTCTATCAGCTTGCTCTTCCACGTGATTCCCTTCAGAAGAATAATCGCCATACTTTGCCATTCGTCAAAAATCCTCTTGTTTTATGACTTTGGTTCGCAGGTTGCCGTGCGAAACAAGATATAGAGTCAATTCGTAGCCAGCACCGCGGGTAAACTGAAACCTCCCTTGAGCTTTGGCATAATATCCAGAATCTCCAAACATTTCTTCGTTTCCAAACCATTCTTTTCCTGATGTATAACGAATTTCGTAGGTTCCAGTCGGCACTTCAATGTCCCGTGAGCCTCCTCCAGGAAAATAGTAGCTCAAAACTTCTTGGCCACTATGCACGTCTATGAGTTTAATAACATAGGAAGAGCCTGATGAAGTTTTTACTTTCAAGGTGGAGGAACATTCACCTCTAGGCTGATGAATGAAAAAAGCAGATGCTGGTGGAATATCACCCCGTAATCTTGTCGATTCCGCATCGGCGGTCGTTTCTTCCTTCGGATATTTCGTCATCCAGTTGGGTATTACCCAGACATAGTAGGCAATGGTCAACAACGTGAAAAATACCGCCCCAATCAATCCTTTCATGCTTATTCTTTTCAAGAATCATGCTCCTTCAAACAATAATTATCATTTTTCATCTTGTAGTCGTAATGAGCGTGTTTCAAGCCGAATTTCCGGGATGCGGCCAGACGCCGTTCATGGAAGGCCCTTGGTTTTCGGGTGACCGTGTTGCAAGGGAACGTCTAGCAGAAGGCGCAACGCGGGGCAACGGGGAAGGTCGGCCCTCCCTCGAAAACCTACCCGTTTCATTCTGCCCCGTGCATTTTGCATCCTGCATGGGTTTTCCGGATTTCCGCGGCGGCTTTCGCGAAGTAGAGGTCGAGGTAGTCGGGGGCGAAGGCGGAGGCGTGCGGGTAGAGGAAGCAGTTGGGCGCGTCGCGGAGCGGCGAGTCCGCGGGAAGCGGCTCCTCCCGGAACACGTCGAGCACCGCCCCGGCGAGGGCGTTGCGCCGCAGGGCGTCGGCGAGCGCCTCCTCGTCTAGCAGGTTGCCGCGCCCGAAGTTGTAGAGGAAGGCGCCCGGCTTCAGGAGCGCCAGCCGCCGTGCGTCGAGGAGCTTCTCCGTTTCCGGCCCGGAGGGGAGGAAGCTCGCCACGTGGTCCGCGAGGGGCAGGATTTCTTCGAGTTCCGCCACCGCCACCACGCGGTCCGCCGCCGCGGGGTCGGGGACGGGCGAACGCCGGACGCCGATCACCGTCGCTCCGAAGGGCTTGACGAGCGCGCCGAAGGCCCGGCCGATGCGGCCGAAGCCGAGGATGGCCACCGTCTGCCCGGCGAGGCGGAAAGAGCGGAGCATCATCTCGCGGCGCGGCCAGGTTTCGCCGCCCCCGTCGCGGCGCATGGCGTGCGCGAAGGGGAGGAGTCCGTGCGTGCAGGCGAGCAGGGCCCCCAGCGCGGTTTCGGCCATGATGGCGCCGTGGAACGTGCCGTAGTGCATCGCCACCTGCGGCGGCGGGACCACGCGGAAGTAGTCCCGGCCCGCGGCGGGGGTGCAGAGGTGGCGGAGCTTCGGCGCGAGGGCGAACCACTCCTGGCGGAAGGTCCAGACGAAGACCGCGGAAGCTTCGGGGAGGAGCGAGAGGAATTCCGCTTCGGTTCCGCAACGGCGCACGTCCGCGCCGTCGCCGCAGAGGCCGGCGAAGCGCCGCACCTGCGCCTCCGTGGGCTGGAAGACGTCCATCGCGTGGGAAAGGTAGACAAGCCGCAAGTCGCTCATGCCCCGACAATGCCACAACGCCCGGCATTCCGTCCAGCGGCGGCGTTCGTTGCGGCTTGGCGTCCACCCGTGCCCCGGCAGGGGACGGCGGAAAATCGGGTTGAACGGCGGGGGGACGTGTGCTGGAATGGGGGCATGGGCGAAAGCAGAATACAATTGAAATGCGGGGTGCTGGCCGCGATGCTCGCGCTGGCGCTGGGGGCGGTGGCGGCGCGGGGCGGGGAGTTCGCGTCCCTGGAGGGGGCGGACACGGAGGCGGGGTATCTGGCGCGGCTCCTCATCAACGAAACGCCGTTTCCCGGGGAGCGGGGCTACGTGAGCGAAGAGGACACGGAGTCGGCGATGCGGGAGGTGCTGTTCGTCCTCCACTCGCGCATCAAGGCGGTTCCCGCGGGGTACAAGCAGGAGGAAATCGCGGCGGTGCGGACCGGCGACATCCTCGACATCATCACCGCAAAGCACCAGTGCGAGGGGTTTTCGCGCGACGCGGCCGGGAACCGGACGATGGCGCCGCGCGTCGGGGAGCGCATCGACTACCTGATGAAAATCGCCAACGGCGGCAAGGCGCCGGGGCGGTTCGCGCGGCTGGTCAATTACGCGCAGTCGCTGGCCACGGCCTATTTCTCGACCGGGCCGCAGGGGCGCGACCTTTTCGCGGACCTCGCGCTCGTCGGGGGGGTGCCCGTCACCGGGCGGGCGTATTCGTGGATGACCGGCCAGGACGTCTACCACCCCGGGGGGAATTTCGTGCGGATTCCCGAAGCCCAGCACGGGCTTCTCGGCGGCAACCGATTCTTCACCCTGCGAAAGGACCCGAAATGAAACATCCGCATCCGCTTCCGTTCGCTTGTTCGGCCGTCCTCCTCTTCGCCGCCATCGCCGCCGCGCCTTGCCGCGCGGTGGCCGACGAGCCGCCTGCAACAACAGCCAATCCGCCTGCGGCGGAGCCCGCCGACGCGCCCGAGGCGGCGGTCGCCGAGCCGCCCGCGGCGGTGATGGAGCAAGCGTTCCTCGCGGAGATTGCCCTGCACCTCTACGCGTGGTTCCTCGACGAACGCGATTACGATCCCGAACGCTTCGGCGACGACGAGAGGCTCGTGTTCCGCGTGCGGCGGCCGGAGGTGAAGGCCGACGAAGGCGACAACAGCGAATGGGCCGACATCCGGATCCCGCAGTTCAACCTTGGCGTGCAGGTCAAGCGGCCGGATTACGCCATCGAGGAGACCGGCATCGAGGTGCGCAGCCCGCACTTCCGCATCGTGAACGTCTACCGGCTGGAACCGGCGGACTGCGCGTTCCCCGAAGAGGAGGGCTGGCGCACGGTCGAATGCGACCTGGAAAGCATAATGACCGAACTGCGCGAGTCCCCGGCGCGGGGGACGTTCCCCGACCAAGCGCTCTCCGAACGCCTCTACCTGGCCTGCTGCCGGCAGCTGCAGATCGATCCGGACGCCCGCGGGACCGGCGACCAGATCATCCACATCGCGCCGATGTCGCCGGTGGTCAACGAGGTGTGGACGTTCCTGGAAAACCAGAACCTGTTCATGCAGTTCACCTCCGACAGCGACATCGAGAACCCGGAGCTGTGGGCCGCGCAGCAGCTGCGGGTGCGCACGATCGACGCGGCGAACAACACGGTGGTGTCGATGGAGGAGATGCCGGGCAGCAACGTGTACGTGACGCGCGACCAGGTCGGCCGCCTCCTCTACAACTGCGTCATTTTCGGCAAGCGCATCCTGGTGGTGACCCCGGACGACCCGGAGGCTCCCGAGCAGATCCGGGAAAACGTGAAGGAAACTTGGTGACCGGTGAACCCCGGGAAACCAGGCATGGGAAAGGAACGGCCCCCAAAGCCGCACCGGTCGGACGAAATGAAACTCAAGGTTTCGGACAGGATTCTCGGGGCCTTGGGCGAAATCGCCATGGCCACGGTTTCGGCCGCGTTGACGGCCGTCTGCGTTTTGGCGGGCATCGAAGCCGGGGCCTTGCACGACATGCGGCTGGCGGGACTTTTCGCGGCATTGCTTTCGCCATTCGCCTTGATTTGCGTCTGGTGCATGCGGCGCGCCGTCCGCCGATGGCGGGAAATGGCGGAGGTGCAACGCATGTTGGGCGGCATGGACGAACGCGAACGCGCCGAATTCGACGAGGCCGTCTCGCAGGGGGACGTGGAGGTGACCGCCGAAGAAAACGGCAAGCGGCATTTCCATCCGATGGATTTCGGGTGATTCCGTTTCCGGCGGGGCGGCGGATGGGCGGGAAGGCGGGAGGAACAATGCAGGAAATCAGCACCGATAGAGGGCGAAAGGGAAGTAGAGGCAAGGTTCGGCGAGGCGGTCGCGGTTGACGAGGGAGGCGACGGCGAGGGCGGAGGGGGCGTCGGGATAGAGGCCGAAGGAGTTGAGGGAGATGCCCAAGCGGGCTGGAATTTCCGCGTCGGGGTCGCTGCAGAAGAGGGGACAGCCCAGACCCGCGGTGGACAGGGTGGAGAAATCAAGAGGGGGTAAAGGGTTGCATTCCTCGACGGAATCGCCGAATTCGTAGATGTCGAACCCGAGGAGGCGGGCGTCGGGAGGGATGGGGGAAATGTCCTGGATGCCGGGATGGCGGAGGAAGGCGTCGTCCACGGCGCCGAGGCCGATGAGGAGGACGTCGGGGCGGTCGGGGAAGAAGGTGGAGCGGGCCTGCCGGGCGGTTTCCAGGTCGCGGTAGTTCAACAAAGTGTAGTCGATTTCCGGGACGTGGGCTTCGTGGAAGCGGTAAAGGGCGGTGGCCGTTTGGAGGGGGATGTCCCATTTGGTGGCGAGGGGTTTGGGATCGAACGCGGTGCCGTAAAGGGGGATGCTGTCGGTTTCGGGGATGACGGTTTTGCCGAGACAGCCCGCGACAGCGATGTAAGCGGGCGGGCAGGCGGGCGGGAGGTCTGCGGTGTCTTGGCGGACCAAGTAGTAGCCGAAGGGGAGGGGGGAGGGCATGGTCATGGGGTTCGGGTCGGTTCGAGGCATCAGAAAGTGTCCACGCTGCAAAAGCGGTCGAAGGCGACGTCTTTGCGATGGCAGGTGAGATAGCGGTTGGTGTCGAGGAGCAACAGGTGTTTGGCTTTCCGGCGGGGGGCGGCGGCGCGGTTTTCTTCGAGCCAACCGGCGCCCTTGCCGGATTCGTAGGCCTCCCGGATGTGCAGGGCCAAGCGGCGCGAATCCGCCGGGTGCCACGTCCGCACCTCCACGCGGACCGTCCGTCCGCCGGGGCCGGTTTCGAGGATTTTGCAGGAAAAGTCGGTGTCCACCATCCGCGAGCAGACCGCCCCCAGTTTTGCCAGTTCTTCGTCCCTGTCACCCTCCGCGAGCGGGAAGGTCTCGTGTGCGGGAAACCATCTGTCCACGCCAAGCGGGCCAAGGACAGGGTAGCAGGCAATCCACGCGCCGCGCCCCCACGGCGACATCAGCCACGCCGCCGCCAGAAGCGCCGTCGGCGCGAGCCAAAGCGCCCATCTTGCTTTTTTCGATTTCCCACCGTTCATGCGGACATTCTGGCACGGGTTGCCGCGCCGCGAAAGCGGAAACGGACGGCGGAGCGGTCGTCAAAACACGCAGCTTCTGCCATCGGGAGGCCCCGGCTCCGTCCGGGCCGCGGTTTGCCAATTCCGCCCGTTTTCGCGGGCGAAGGAGAGCATCTTGCCGAAGAGGGCCTTCTTGCAGTGGTAGCAGCGGTCGGGCGGATTGTCCGCGAAGCCGGGGACGTCCAGCTCCTCCGAGTCGAGGAGGACGTGGCGGATTCCTTCGGCGCGGCAGAACGCGACGGCATCGTCGAGCTCGCGCGCCGGGAAGGAGCGCGAGCGTACGGTGGCCGCGACGACGCGGTCCCCGAGCTCCTCGTGCGCGACGTGCAGGAGGAAGGTCGAGTCAACGCCCGCGGAGAACGCGACGAGCGCGGAGCCGAGGTCGCGCAACGAGGCGCGGAGGGAATCGAGTTTGCCGGCGGGGTCGTTCACGGGGAGAGGGTCCTGTCGGAGGTTTGTCGCCGGGGGCGGGCGGACGAGGGGTCGAACCGGTTGAGGCGGAGGGCGTTGGCGCAAACGCAGAAACTGGAGAGGCTCATCGCCAGCGCCCCGAGGTCGGGGTGCATCTTCCAGCCGAGAAGCGGGAAGAGGGCCCCGGCGGCGAGCGGAATCAAGAGAACGTTGTAGGCGAAGGCCCAGAAGAGGTTCTCGCGGATGTTGCGCAGCGTCACGCGGCCGAGGCGCAACGCGGCCACGACATCGGCGAGGCGCGAGTGGACGAGCACCGCGTCGGCGGCGTCGATCGCGACATCCGTTCCCGCCCCGATGGCAAGCCCCAGGTCCGCGGCGGCGAGCGCGGGCGCGTCGTTGATGCCGTCGCCCACCATCGCCACGCGGCCCTGCCGCGCGAGGTTCCCGACGGCGCGGTGCTTGCCGTCCGGCAGCACGCCCGCGACCACTTCGCCGATGCCGACGCCCACCGCCACGGCGCGCGCGGTGCGCTCGTTGTCGCCCGTGAGCATCACGACGCGCAGGCCCATCGCGCGCAGGTCGCGGATGGCCTCCGCGGCATCGGGCTTGGGGGCGTCGGCAACGGCGATCAGGCCGAGCGCCTTCCCGCCGCGCGCGAAGACGAGCGGGGTCGCGCCCTGCGCGGCGGCGCCTTCCGCCGCTTCCCGCAACGCGGGCGGAAGCGCGATGCCGCGTGCTTCCGCGGCGGCGACGCTCCCGCCGAAGGCCGGCTCGCCGCCGATGCGCGCCTCCACGCCGCATCCGGGCAGGGCGCGGAAGGACTCGGCCGACAGGTCCGCGGCGGGGCCGGGACGCGCGGCATCCGCGGCGCGCACGACGGCTTTCGCGAGCGGATGCTCGCTGCCGCGCTCGAGCGCAGCGGCGAAGACAAGCAGGTCGTCTCCGTTGCCGCCGCTTGCGAAAACGGAGACGACCTCCGGCTCGCCGGCCGTGATCGTGCCGGTCTTGTCGAGGACGACGGTGCGGACGCGGCCTGCGGCCTCGAGGGCGGCGGCGGTCTTGAAGAGGATGCCGCGACGCGCGCCGACGCCGTTGCCGACCATGATCGCGACGGGGGTCGCGAGGCCGAGCGCGCAGGGGCAGCTGACGACGAGGACCGCGATTGCGCGGGCAAGGGCGAACCCCGGCGCCGCCCCGCAGGCCAGCCAGATGCCCAAGGTGGCGAGCGCGATGGCGAGGATGGCGGGGACGAACACGGCCGAGACGCGGTCGGCGAGTTTGGCGACGGGCGCCTTGGTCGCGGCGGCGTCCGAGACGAGGCGCGCAATCTGCGCGAGCGTCGTGTCCGAGCCGACGCGCGTCGCGCGGCAGCGCAGGAAGCCGGAGCGGTTCGCCGTCGCGGCGGAGACGCGGTCGCCCGGCCCTTTGTCGACCGGGACGCTCTCGCCCGTGAGCGCGGATTCGTCGACCGCGCCGCCGCCCTCCTCGACGACGCCGTCGACCGGGACGTTTCCGCCGGGGCGCACGAGGAAGACGTCGCCGACGCGGACCTGCGCGGCGGGGATCGTCTCCTCGCGGCCGTCGCGCACCACCGTCGCGGTCTTCGGGGCGAGGCGAACGAGGGCGGCCAGAGCGCTCGTGGTCTTGCCCTTCGCACGCTCCTCCAGGACCTTGCCGACCGAGATGAGCGTCACGACCGTCGCGGCGCTTCCGAAATGCAGGTGTTCCCCCGGCAGCGCGAAGGCGAGCGTCGCCACGCTCCACGCGAACGCGGAGCCCGCGCCGAGCGCGACGAGCGTGTCCATGTTCGGCGCGCCGCGCAGGGCGCCGCGGAAGCCGTTTAAGAAGAAGTGTCCGTTGAGGACCAGGATTGCGCCGGCGAGCGCCATCTGCACGAGGCCATTGGCATGGAGAACCGTGGCGGCCATCAGCACGGCGAGCAGCGCGACGGACGCGGCGAGGCGGAGCCCGAGCGCCGAGCGCCCGGGCTCCGTCTCGCAGTGACAAGCGACGGGCGACGAGGGACGAGAGCCCTCGGGCGCGGCGCCGTAGCCGGCCTTCTCCACGGCGGCGACGATCGCCGCGTCGGACGCGGCCCCCGCCACGGACATCTCGTTCGTGAGCAGGCTCACCGCGCAGGACTCCACGCCGGGGACTTTCGAAACGGCGGATTCCACCCGAGCCGAACAGGCGGCACAATGCAGACCGGTTACGGAAAAGCGGCGGGCGCGACTTGTTCCGGAGTCCATGGTTGTTTCGTTCATGGTTGCCTTTGCAACAGTGATGAAGCGGAGATCGCAGGATGCCGCCCGCGGCTTGCCGCGCGGCGGCATCCAAGGGGTCTAGGCGACCGAAACGACTTGGAACCCTTGGTCCTCGACCGCCTTGCGGAGGGCTTCGTCGGGGACTTCGCGGTCCATGCGGACGACGGCGCGCTGGGGGTCGAGCGTGACGTCGGCCGCGACGCCGGGGAGCGCTTCGAGGGCGGCCTTCACGCGGGCGACGCACTTCATGCAGTGAAGGCCGCCGAGGGCGAGCTCGCGCCGCGCGACGGCGGGGCCGATCGCCTTGTCCGCGACGGGCGGCGGCGCTCCGGCTCCGCCGCCGCAGCAGCCGCCTTCGCCCTTGAAGTGGCGGAGGGCGGCGCGCACGGCGAGCGCGAGGACGATCGCGAAGACGAGGACGACGATCGCCACGCCGACCTTCGACGACGCGGCGGTTCCGGCGGGCGCGGCGGCGTCCGCGAGGAGGGAGAGGGAATGGATTGGTTGCATGGCGAGGGATGATATTAGATTCGACTAACAATTGCAAGTGGGGTCAGGCGTCGCCGTTTTCTCCGTAGAGGTCCGCCTTGCGGACCCTTCGCTCTTCGCGCCACAGGTTGATGCGTTCGACGAGTTTGAAAACTGCCCAAACGAAAAGGAAGATGCCGACCATCGCGGCCCGGTCGGGCCAGGCGTCCATCCGCACGACCGCCGCGATGCCGAGGCACGCGAAGAACAACCACATGACCCGCGCTGTCCATCGTTCGGCCGGGTCCGCGTCGATCCGGACCGATCCGGGCGTCTCCGCCTTTTCGTTGGCGATCCGGAGTTCCGCTTCCGCGCAACGGCGCAGGATGGCGCCGCGAATCGCTTCGTCGAGTTCGGGCGTGTCGGAGTAGAACGAAATCGTCCACGAATCCGAATAGGGCGACGGCCCGCCGGCGTAGTACCAGTATTCCGTCCGCGCGTCGACCCGCGTCCGCCCGCCGCCATCCCGCCAGACGCAGCGCGCGGGCGGTTCGTGGACATCGTCGGGATCGGCTTCGAACTTGCGTCGATCGGCGGCCATCCATTCCTCGGGCGTCGAAAAGCGCGCGGTTCCGTGGGCGGCGACAATGCACAGGGTTGCATCGGGCAGCAGCCTTCCGATATCCGCGACGATCCGCCAGTAGACATCGGCGCAAAGCTCCCAGTCGTCGGGACCGTCGTCGACGTTGATCACGGGCGGCGAGAAGACGAGCGCCGTGCGGCGAAGCCCCGGTGCGGCGGCCATCGCCTCCGGCGGGTCGTTGAGCCCGTTGAATCCTCGGCGCAGGAAGATCGTCGGTTTCATTTCGTGGCGGACGGCGGCGCCGCCGGATCGCGCGCGTGGCGGGGTGACGTGGTAGCCGGCTTTTTGCGCGAGGGCGCGGTCGTCGTCGAAGTCGGCGCCGGGGGTGGTGAGGAGCGGGCCGGCGATGCCGGCGTCCATGCCGGCGTAGATGCAGGCGGCGGCGGTTTCATCGGAGAGGTCGCGGCGGCCGCCGGCGAAGCGCAGCGGCGTGGCGGGGTTCGCGAGACGCAGGATCGCGACGGCGTCGACGGCGCGCTCGGGGTCGGGGACGCCGCGCGCGCCGAGGGGCGTGCCTTCGACCGGGTGGAGGAAGTTCACCGGGATCGAGTCGGGCGCGACGTCGCGGAGGGCGAGCGCGAATTCGACGAGCTGCTCGTCCGTTTCGCCCATTCCGACGATCCCGCCGCAGCAAATCGCCAGCCCGAGGCGGCGCGCGGCGCGGAGCGTCCCGAGCTTCTGCGCCTGCGTGTGCGTGGAGCAGAGCGAGGGGAAGAGCGAGGGCGCGGTCTCGAGGTTGCAGTGCAGGCGCGCGAGCCCGGCGTCCTTGAGCTTCGCGAGGTCCGCCTCGGAGACGAGCCCGAGCGAGCCGCAGAGCTCGATGCCGGACGCGCGCCGCATCGCGCGGAGGGCGTCGCAGAGCGCGTCGACGTCTGCGGGCGTCTGCGCGCGGCCGCTCGTCACGATGCCGATGCGGTCGGCGCCGTTCGCCTCGGCTGCCTTAGCGGCCTCGACGCACGCTTCCGTGCCGACGAATCCGTGTTCTTCGCAGCCGGTCTTCCAGTGCGCGCTCTGGGCGCACCACTTGCAGTTCTCGGGACACCGCCCGGACCGCGCGTTCACGATGGAGCAGAAGTCGAAGTGCTTCGGCGCGAAGGCGACGGTGACACGGTGCGCCGCCTCGCGCAGTTCGTCGCGCGGCGCTTCGCGCAGCAGGTCAAGCAGTTCATCCGCCGTGGCGGGGTCTCCGCCGGCGATGAGGCGGGCGGCGAGTTCGGATGCGGTGGTCATTTCGGAAGGGTCTCGTTGAGGCTGCCGGTACGGTACCCGCGCGGATCGATTTCCACGCGGGCGAAGCCGAGTGGGCGGAGGGCGGCGGAGAGGGAAGGAAGTGCGGCGGAGAGGCGTAGAATCTCGGCGGACGGGACTTCAAGGCGGGCGAGGTCGCCGTGGACGCGGACGCGGAGTTGCGCGAGGCCGGGGAATCGGTCGGCGACGAGAGCCTCGGCGCGGCCCACGCGGTCCAGGAGCGCCGGCGTGATGCGGTCGCCGTAGGGGATGCGCGAGGCGAGGCACGCGGCGGAGGGCTTGTCCGCGGTCGGAAGGCCGAGCGAGCGCGAGAGTTCGCGGATCTCGGACTTCGCGAGCCCGGCCTCGCGCAGCGGGCTGCGAACGCCGAGCTCGCGGATCGCGCGGGCGCCGGGACGGTAGTCGCGGTCGTCGTCGAGGTTGGAGCCCTCGACCACCGCGGCGATGCCGCGCTCGCGGGCGAGCGCGACCAGGCGCGAGAAGAGGTACCGCTTGCAGTGGTAGCAGCGGTCGGGGGGATTCTCCGCGAACATTGGAATGCTCGCGAGGTCGGCGTCGAGCACGACGTGCTCGACGCCGACCTCGCGGCAAAAGGAAACGGCTTCGTCGAATTCTTTTTCGGGAACGAACGGCGCGCGGATGGTGGCGGCCACGCAGCGGTCGCCGAGCTCCTCGTGTGCGACGCGCAGGAGGAAGGTCGAGTCCACGCCAGCCGAGAACGCGACGAGGGCGGAGCCGAGGTCACGCAAGGAGGCGCGGAGGGCGTCGAGCTTGGCGGGGGTGTTCAAGCGAGACGGTTCGCGAGCATCGGGATCGTGCGCTCGAAGCAGACGCCGTACCAGTGCGAGTCGGGCGTGGCCTCGATGGCGGCGCAGACGACGTCCGCCGCGAGCGCGGCGGCGTCGAGGGCGTCGAGGCCGCGCAGGAAGGCGCCGGCGAAGACGGAGGCGAAGACGTCGCCCGTGCCGTGCGCCATGCGGGAGAGGCGCGGGTTGAAGTCGTAGCGGATCGACGCGCCGTCGGAGACGGCGGTGCCGAGCAGGGCGGGGTCGAAGGAGACGCCCGTGAGGACGACGTTCTTCGCGCCGAGGGCGTGGAGTCCGGCGACGGTTTCTTCGACGAACGATTCGTCGTAGCCATTGAGCACGGGGTCGCGGCCGAGGAGGAAGGCGGCCTCGGTGAGGTTCGGGAGGATGAAGTCGGCGCCCTTGCAGAGGCGCGCCATCTTCGAGGGGAAGTCCGGGCCGAAGCCGACGTAGAGCTTGCCGTTGTCGGCCATCGCGGGATCGACGAAGCGCAGCGCGCCGGGGGCGGCGCAGTGCTCCATGATCGAGAGGATCGGGTCGATCTGCGGCTCGCAGACGTAGCCCGTGTAGAACGCGTCGAAGCGGATGCCCTGCTTGTTCCACTCCGCCTCGATGCCGGCCATGTCGGCGGTGAGGTCGCGGAACGTCCACGACGGGAAGCCGCCGGTGTGGTTGGAGAGGACGGCGCTCGGGAGCGCGGCGCATTCGACGCCGCACGCGGAGACGAGCGGGAGGGCGACGGTGGCGGAGCACTGTCCGACGCACGAGACGTCCTGGATGGTGAGAAGCCGCTTCGGCGCGGCGGTCTGGTCGTTCGAAGGCATGGCGTTCGTCCTTTTCATCCCGCGGAGTGCGGGACAGGCGGGGAATCTAATTGTTCCGACGGCATGGAGTCAAGCGGACGGGCCGCCCGGCGGGCGGCCCATGCCAGTCTCCCGCCGCGTCAGATTGCCGCGAAGGCGCGGTCGAGTTCGGAGGTGATGTCGTCGATGTGTTCGAGGCCGATGGAAAGGCGGATCAGTTCGGGCAGCACACCGCCCTTGCGCAGGTCTTCGTCCGACAGCTGCGAGTGCGTCGTCGAGGCCGGGTGGATGACCAAGCTCTTCGCGTCGCCGACGTTCGCCAGAAGCGAGAATATCTCGCCGTTGAGCGCGTCGGCGAAGGCGCGGGCTTCCTTGCTCCCGCCCTTGACGCCGAAGACGACCATGCCGCCCGCGCCGTTGGGGAGGTATTTCCGGGCAAGCTCCGGCTGGGAGAGCGACGGGTACTTGACCCACGCGACTTTCGGGTGCTTCTCCAAAAACTTCGCGACGGCGAGCGCGTTTTCGCTGTGCCGCGCGATGCGGAGGGGCAGCGACTCGACGCCTTGGAGGAATATCCACGCGGCGTCCGGGGCGAGGGTCGGGCCCTGGTTGCGGATGCCGACGGTCAAGAGCCGCAGCGAAAACGCGACGGGCTTGAGCGGGTCCGGGAGGTCGTGGGCAAACCGCAAGCCGTGGTAGCCGCCGTCCGGCTCGTTGAAGAGCGCGAACTTGGGGTCCGTCCAGTCGAATTTCCCCGCGTCCACCACCACCCCGCCGATGCCCGCGCCGTGGCCGCCGATCCACTTCGAAAGCGAGTGGATGACGAGGTCCGCGCCGTGGTCGATGGCGCGCAAAAGCGGCGGCGGGGTGAAGGTCGCGTCCACGACGAGCGGGAGGTGGTGCTTCTTGGCGACCGCGGCGTACCCGTCCAAGTCGGCGATGTCGAGGGCGGGGTTTCCGACGGCTTCGACGAAAAGGAGCCGCGTCTTTTCGTTGATGGCGGCTTCGACCGCGGCGAAGTCGTTGACCGGCGTGAAGTTCACCTTGATCCCCGCGTTCGGGAGAATCGCGTCGAACTGGGAGAACGTCCCGCCGTAGAGGTTGTCCGCGGCGACGATTTCGTCCCCGGCGCGCGCGATGTTGGTGACGGTGAAGAAAATCGCCGCCGTACCGCTCGCGAGCGTCTGGGCCGTGGCGCCGCCTTCGAGCGCGGCGAGGCGCTGGGCGAGGACGTCGTTGGTGGGGTTCATGAGGCGCGCGTAGATGTTGCCGAGTTCGCGGAGGGCGAAGAGGTCGGCGCCGTGCTTCGAGTCGCGGAAGTTGTACGCGGTGGTGCGGTAGACGGGAACGGCGCGCGCGTTGGTGGTCGGGTCGCCGTGCGGATTCTGCCCGGCGTGGACGGCTAGGGTTTCGATGTGGAAGGACATGAGAGTTGGGTGGTTAGGTGGTTTGGTAGTTTGGTGGTTTGGTAGTTTGGTGGTTTGGTGGTTTGGTAGTTTGGTAGTTTGGTGGTTTGGTGGTTTGGTGGTTTGGTGGTTTGGTGGTTTTGGGGGCTAGACTAGATATCTAGATTTCTAGGTTTCCAGGGGGTGGGCTCAGGCTTCGGCGAAGAGCCAGGTGGAGAGGTAGCGCTCGCCGGTGTCGGGGAGGAGAACGACGATGCGCTTGCCGGCGAATTCGGGCTTTTTGGCGAGTTCGAGGGCGGCGTAGAGGGCCGCGCCGGAGGAGATGCCGACCAAAAGGCCTTCTTCGCGGGCGGCGGCGCGGGCCGTGGCTCCGGCGTTTTCGGCGGAGACGGGAATGACGCCGTCGTAGATGGCCGTGTCGAGGGTCTTGGGGACGAACCCGGCGCCGATGCCCTGGATCTTGTGCGGACCGGCGTGGCCCTGCGAGAGGACGGGGGAGGTGTCGGGTTCGACGGCGAAGACCTTGACGGCGGGATTGGCTTCTTTGAGCGCCTTGCCGACGCCGGAGAGGGTTCCGCCGGTGCCGACGCCGGCGACGAAAACGTCGACCTTGCCGTCGGTGTCGCGGAGGATTTCCTGCCCGGTGGTGAGGTAGTGCTTCTCGGGGTTGGCGGGGTTCTCGAACTGCTGCGGGATGAGGGAGTTCGGCGTGGCCGCGTGCAGCTCGTTGGCTTTGGCGATGGCGCCTTTCATGCCTTCGGTGCCGGGGGTGAGGACGAGTTCGGCCCCGTAGGCGGCGGCGAGCTTGCGGCGTTCGACGCTCATCGTGTCGGGCATCGTGAGGATGAGCTTGTAGCCCTTGACGGCGGCGATGAGGGCGAGGCCGACGCCCGTGTTGCCGCTGGTCGGCTCGATGAGGGTTCCGCCGGGCTTGAGGACGCCGGAGGCCTCGGCGGCTTCGATCATCGCGAGGGCGATGCGGTCCTTGACGGACCCGCCGGGGTTGAAGAATTCGACCTTGGCGACGACCTCGGCGGCGCCCTTGTTCAGACGGCGGATCTTGAGGAGCGGTGTATTCCCGACCAATTCAGTAATGTATTCATGGATGTTCGACATAATTTGCTCTTTTTCGTTTGTGTTTTCTGTTTTTTAATCACAACCTTTTTGGTTGTGAATGGCGCGAAACTAGCCGTTTCCCGTCGGCGTGTCAACACCAAAAGACAACTTTTTTGATTGCATTTGTTCCGGGGCGCGGCAGAGTGGAAAAAACGGCGCGGGAAACGCGCGCCGGAGAGGCTTTTTCGCATGAAAATCACCGCCCAATCCCGCTACGCCCTGCGCACGCTGCTCGATGTCGCCCTCCACGGCGGCGAAGGGTGGCGCGCCATCAAGGAAATCGCCGTTTCGCAGGGAATTTCGGAGAAATTCATCAGCCGGCTGGCCGTGCCGCTGCGGCGCGCGGGGCTGCTGGAGACGGGGCGCGGGTCGAAAGGGGGACTGCGGCTTGCGCGGTTCCCGGACAAGATCACGCTGCTGGAAATCGTCGAAGCGGTGGACGGTCCGCTGGCGCTGGTGCATTGCCTGGCGCGGCCGGGGGATTGCGAACGGCAGGGGAAGTGCGCGGCGGAACGCGCGTGGAGCGGGGTGAACGACGCGCTGGCGGCGGCGTTGCGCCGCGTGACGCTGGCGGACGTGGTGGCGGAGCAGCGGCGGCTGGGAACCGACGGCGCGAGCGGCCCGGAATACTGCATCTGACCGGGCCGTTTCCCGGATTTGCCAAGGCTTGGCAAAAAACGGGGATTTTTGCCAAACCTTGGCAAAAACGCCGTCGGGGCCCGAACCGCCGGGAAGGGCGGCGCGGTCAGGCGGAAAGGGCGGCGGAGAGGTCGGCGGCGGGGAGGGTGCGCTGGGAGCCGTCGGCCATGTCCTTGAGGACGACGGTGCCGGCGGCGAGTTCGTCGTCGCCGCGGATGACGGCCCAGGCGGCGCCGTTGCGGTTGGCGGCGCGCATCTGGGATTTCATGCTGGCGGCGGCGGGGGCCATGCGGCAGGCGAAGCCGTCGTGGCGGAGGCGGCGCATGAGGGCGAAGTTCGCGTCGCGGGCGGCGTCGCCGAGGGCGACGAGCCAGACGAGGGGCGGGAGGGGGTCGAGGAGGGATTCGACCTTCCCGGCGGCCTGGAGGAGGGCGGCGACGCGTTCCATGCCGATGGCGAAGCCGACGCCGAGGAGTTCGCGGTCGCCGAGGCGCATGCGGTAGCGGCCGCCGCCGGCGATGGCGTCCTGGGCGCCGATGGCGCCGGTGATTTCCCAGATGGTGTGTTCGTAGTAGTCGAGGCCGCGGACGAGGCGGGGGGCGAGGGCGTAGGGGATGGCGAGCTGGTCGAGGCGGTCGGTGACGGCGCGGAGGTAGTCGCGGGAAGCCGGGGACATGAAGTCGGTGACGGGGGGGAGGGTTTCGACGATGGCGCCGCAGGCGGGGTTTTTGCAGTCGAGGACGCGGAGGACGTTTTCGTCGATGCGGCGGCGGCAGTCTTCGCAGAGTTCGGCGCGGCGGGGTTCGAGGGCGGCGCGGAGGCCGTCGGCGACGGCGCGGTGGTCTTCGGCCGCGCCGCGGGTGTTGAGCCGGACGGCGACGCCGTCGAGGCCCCAGGCGGCGAGGAGGTCGACCTGGAGGGCGAGGATTTCGGCGTCGACGATGGGCGACGGGGGTTCGAGGCATTCGACGCCGGTCTGGTGGAACTGGCGCTTGCGGCCGGCCTGGGGGCGTTCGTGGCGGAACATGGGGCCGATGTAGTACCAGCGCGCGCCGTCGGTTTCCTGGGGGCCGAGTCCGGCGGCGTGGCGCATGACGCCGGCGGTGCCTTCGGGGCGGAGGGCGAGGGTGCGGCCGCCCTTTTCGAATGCGTACATTTCCTTGCGGACGACGCTGGTGGTTTCGCCGACGGCGCGGGTGAAGAGGTCGGCGTATTCCATCACGGGGGTGCGGAGTTCGGTGAAGGCGTAGCGGGCGAAGAGGTCGCGGGCGCGGCGTTCGAGGGCCTGCCAGAGGCGCATTTCACCGCCGCAGAAATCGCTCGTGCCTTGGATGGGGCGGATGGGTTCGGACATAGGAAGGGGTCTCCTGGGAATGCGTGGAAGCGGAGCGGACGGGGCGTCCGCGGGGGAAAGGGGAAGGGCCGGCGGAGCGGCTAGGATTGGGTGTTGCAGGTCGCCTTGAGGACGAGGCCGGGCTTGAAGCGGACGGTGCGTTTCGGCGGGATGGCGAAAGTCTGGTCGGGGTGCTTGGGATTGCGTCCGATGCGGGACTTGTGGGTGAGGACGTTGAAGGTTCCGAAGTTGCGGATCTGGATGGAGCGGCCGTCGGAGAGGAAGCCGATCATGGCGTCGAAGAGGGAGGAGACGACGGGCGCGACCTGGAGGTAGGGGAGTTTGCATTGGGCGGCGACCCGCTGGGCGAGTTCCTTGCGGCTGACGTTGGGAAGGGCGGAATGCGAATTCATGGGTGGCACCTCTCGTGTTGCGTGACGAAGGGCATCATGGCGGAGAGCGGCGGAGAAGGTCAATCCCAAAGGGAGAAAAATGGCGCGCGAAAAAGACGGAAACCAGTTGACAGTGCGGGGGCGGGGCGGCTAGAGTGCGAGCATTTCCGGCGGGATAGCTCAGTCGGTAGAGCATGGGACTCATAAGCCTAGGGTCATCGGTTCAAGTCCGATTCCCGCCACCAGTTTTTCCCGGAAATCGAGCGGATGCTTCGGTTTCCGGTTTTTTCGCGGCTTGCGGGGACGGGAAAACGGGGAATAGCGGCCCGTCCGCGTTGTCGGCGCGTTCGGGGATTTGCGCTAGCGTTTGCCGAGGATGCAGCCCTGGATGACGGGGACGACGACGAGGCCGGTTTTTTTGCGGAGCTGGTCGGCGCGGTTCCAGTAGTCCCTGGAGGCGGGAGGGACCATGGCGTTGGTGGAGGCACCGCCGAAAAGGGAGGTGACGGAGGCGTCGCCGGGTTTGCGGTCCTTGGCGCGGATGACCCAGGCGCTGATGGGGCCGAGGACCTGGATGCGGAGGGGGTAGGTGAAGCAGACGCCGGCTTTGCAGTAGGCGAAGTCGTCGCCGGAGACGGTCTTGTCCTTCTTGTCGAAGGTTTGGATCCAGGTGTCGGTCTGCCAGTTGAAGGAGTTGAGGACGCGATTGTCCTGGGAGGAGACGGCCTTGCCCTTGTAGGCACCGGAGGAGGTGAGGCTGGCGAGGGTGCTTTTGACTTTGGAGGCTTCAGACGCGGCGGCGGCATCGGAGCCGGCCTTGTCGTAGAGCGTGCCGGCGTCGGCGAAGGGTACCATGGCGAGGGCGGCGGCGGACGCGGGGTTCTTGGAATCGGCGGAGCAGACGAGGCGGGAGCGGGCGGCGGCGAAGGCGGCGTACTGGGCGAAATGGTTGACGTTGACGTAGAAGGAATACTCCATCACCATCAGGATCAGGAGGAGGACGGGGGGGAAGGCGAGGAGGAACTCGAGCATGGCCTGGCCGGATTCGGCGGCGGGGTCGCGGCGGACGCGGAAGATGGGGCGGAAGGGGCGCACGGGAATCAGAGGCGGATGAAAACGGCGAGGTAGACCCCGGCGACGATGGCGGTGCCGTAGGGGATGGCGGCGCCGCGCGGGGAACGGTTGCGGAGGAGAAGCCAAGCGGCCTTGGCGAGGGCGATCAAGCCGCCAACGACGGCGGAAACCAGCATGACTTCGGCGAGGAAAAACTTGCCGCCGAGGAGGCCGACGAAGGCCATGAGCTTGACGTCGCCGCCGCCGATCCAGCCGAACATGTAGCAGACGTAGAAGACGCCGAAGGCGATGAGGAAGGCGAGCATGCAGTCGGCGAAATCCTCCCGGCGGAAAACGAGGACGACGAGGAGGCCGAGGACGATGCCGGAGTAGGTGAGGAAGTTGGGGATGCGGTGGCGGACGAGATCGAAGTAGACGACGGGGATGCCCCAGAGGAGGAGCATGGCGTAGGAGAGGAGGAGGCCGAAGGAGGCGGATGTCATGCGGTCATGCGCCAATGCGCCGCACGGCGACCCGGGAAGGCCGCCGTGCGGGCTGGACCGATCCGGGGAGGGAATCAGTCGTTGAAGTTGCTGATGCGGACGTCGGAGTTGCCGCCCTGGTCCTGCATCTGGGTGGATTGGGCCTGGCCGGCCTGCATGGAGGTGTTGGCGCTCTTGAACAGGTTGCGGATGTTCGTGCCGAAGACGCCGGCGACGAGGAGGGCGGCGATCGCGACGACGCAGATGATGATGACGTATTCGGTCATCGCCTGTCCGGATTTGCGTTGCAGTTTGGTCATGTTGGGTTCTCCTGTTTTTTCCCCCGGGCCGGGGGAGGTTTGCTGTTGTTTAAACGGGTGTCGGTTCACGGGCAGGGGAGGGCAAGGAAACGGATGGCGTTTTTGCACTGGTCCGTGTAACCGGTGACGAGGGAAGCGGTGGCGCCGTCGCCGGTCCATTTCACGTAGGGGACGAGGGAAACGACGACCACGAGACACGTGACGAGCGCGTATTCCAGCATGGCCTGCCCCCGGGAATCCCGGACGGGAAAAAGACGGCGCGGAAAGTTCATGCTATTTCCGCTTGTCCTGTTTGCGCAGGCGCGACCAGATGAGGACGAGCAACAGGACGATGGCGGTCTGTGCGCACAGGGAGAAATACATGTACTCCTGCAGCAGGGGGGCAAGATCGGCAAACATGGCAACCTCTTCTTTCGGTTCGGACGGGCGTTTCCGCCGGAGATGGCGGAAGGCATGGAAAAGCATAACATCGACGGAAAGAGGGGCAAGCGTTTTTTGGGGCAAGGCGGATTTGCCAAGCTTTGGCAAAAAAGGGAGGATTTTGCCAAGGGTTGGCAAATTTTGCGGCGGGGCGTTTTGGGATTTTTGCCAAGGTTCGGCAAAAAAGGGGCAGTTTTGCCAATGCTTGGCAAATCGGTCCGACGGACAAAAAACGGCGGGGGGAGAGGTGGCGGGCGGGTCTTGCAATGACGGGGGGCGGAGGGGTAGCATGGGCGGCATGAACGCGATTGCCCCCTGCTCCCCGCTGGTGCGCCGGTCCGTGGCCGCGCTGGCGCCGTACGTTCCCGGCCAACAGCTGGAAAACGTCATCAAGTTGAACACGAACGAAAATCCCTATCCGCCTTCGCCGGCGGTGGGCGAGGCGCTGCGGGGATGCGATCCGGCGGCGCTGCGGCTCTATCCGAACGCGAACTGCGACGGGCTCAGGGCGCGGCTGGGGGAAATCTTCGGGTGCGGGCCGGAATGCGCCTTCGCGGGGAACGGGAGCGACGAAATCCTGCGGCTGGCGATGTCGTGCTTCACGACGGAGGAGCGTCCGGCGGCGGCGGCGTTCCATCCGACGTATTCGCTCTATCCGGTGCTGGCGGCGGCGGCGGGGGTGCCGTACCGGGAGGTGGAGTTGGCGGAGGATTTCGGCTGGGCGGAGCCGGAGGGGGTGGACGGCGCGGGGTTGTTCCTGCTGGCGAATCCGAACGCGCCGACGGGGGTGCTGCAGCCGGTGGAGCGCATCCGGGCGTTCGCGGCGCGGTTCGGGGGGGTGGTGCTGGTGGACGAGGCGTACGTGGATTTCGCGGGGGAGGGGGCGTCGGCGGCCGGGCTGGCGCTGGAATCGGAAAACGTGCTGGTGTGCCGGACGTTTTCGAAGAGCGGGGCGCTGGCGGGGATGCGCGTGGGGTACGTGCTGGGGAATCCGGGGCTGATCGGGGCGTTCCAGCGGCTGAAGGATTCGTACAACGTGGACCGGCTGGCGCAGGCGACGGCGCTGGCGGTGCTGTCGGACCTGCCGTACCTGCGGGAAACGGCGGCGCGGGTGGCGGCGACGCGGGACCGGGTGGCGGCGGAGCTGCGGCGGCGGGGGTGGCGGCTGACGGACAGCCGCGCGAATTTCCTCTGGGCGAAGCCGCCGGAGGGACAATCGGCGGGGGACATCCAGCGGCAGCTGCTGGAGAAGGGCATCCTGGTGCGGCATTTCCCGGCGGACCCGCGGACGCGGGACTGGCTCCGGATCAGCGTGGGGACGGAAGAGCAGATGGACGCGGTGCTGGCCGCGCTGTGACGGGGGCGCGGGGGGCTTCAGCCGGCGTGCACGAGGGCGTCGAGGCGGGTGAAGGCGTCGCCGGCCTTGAGGGGGAGGAAGAGGTCGGTGATGCGGCCGGTGTAGTCGGAGGGGGAGGGGTTGACTTCGATGATGGTCGCGCCGCGGCGCTTGGCGAGGACGGGGACGCCGGCGGCGGGATAGACGACGCCGCTGGTGCCGACGAGGATCATGCAGTCGGTGGATCCGGCGAGGCGTTCGCTTTCTTCCATGGCGTCGGGGGGGATGCCTTCGCCGAAGAAGATGAAGTCGGGTTTGAGGAGGCCGCCGCAGGTGCAGCGGGGGACGGGGTCGGCGGTGGTTTCCGCGTTGAGGGGGAGGCGGCGGCCGCAGCGGAGGCAGGAGAGGGTTCGGCAGTGGCCGTGGTATTCGACGAGGCGGCGGGAACCGGCGGCGGCGTGGAGGCCGTCGATGTTCTGCGTGACGGTGCCCTTGAGGAGTCCGGCGTTTTCCCACTTGGCGAGAACGACGTGGGCGGGATTGGGCTGGACGGGCGTGCGGCCGTCGGTGCCGAGGAACGAGGTGAACATGGCCTTGATGGCGGGCCAGGAGCGTTCGGGGTGGCGCCGGAAGACGTCGAGGTCGAGGATGGAAGGATCGTAGCGGTCCCAGACGCCGCCGTCGCCGCGGAAGGGCGGGATGCCGCTTTCGACGGAGATGCCGGCGCCGGTGAAGGCGGTCAGGAAGCGGGCCTTGGAAATGGTTTCCGCGGCGCGGGCGAGGAGGGCATCGAGGGAAGCGGCATCCATGGGGCGGGGCTCAGAAGCGCATGATTTCGCCGGCGGAAGCCGGTTTGGAGGGGATGGGGCGGCGGTCCGGGGCGATGCGGCCGGAGGCGGGGCGCTTCGCGGGGGGCGGCGGGACGGCGGCGGGCGCGGGAGCCGCGGGCTCGGCCGGGGCGGGCTTGGCGGCGGCGGCGGGGGCGGAAGGCGCGGCGGGGGCCGGGGTTTCCGGCGCGCTTCCGGCGCGCTGGGCGGCCTGCCATTCGGCGAAGCGGCGTGCGGCCTCGGTGCGGTCGGCGTCGGAAAGCGTCTGGCGCGGCGGAGCGTCGAAGAATCCGGCCTGGGCGGCGAGGGCGGAGGCGAAAAGCGCGGTCAGGATCAGGGCGGCGGAACGTTTCACGGGCGTACTCCTTGGTGCGGGGTGGTCAGAAAGCCATGGGGCGGGCCCAATCCGGGAGGTCTTCCGGCGGAACGGGCTTGGCGGGGGCGGGTTTTGGAGGCTCGGGCGTACGGCCCCACTGCCACCAGTGCTTCTTCGGGGCGGGTTCCTCTTCCGGGGCGGCGGCGGCCACGGGCGCGGGTTCGTCCGGCTCCGGGGTTTCCACGACCGTTTCGGCAATTTCAACGACGGGCGCGGGCTCGGGTTCGGCGGGCGGTTCGGGCTCGGCGGTTTGGAGGAGGCGTTCTTCGAGTTCGGCCTGCTGGAGGGCGATGCGTTCTTCCGATTCGCGGCGCATGCGTTCCTCTTCCGCCCGGAGGAGTTCTTCCGCGGCGGCATCGGCGGCGGCTTGTTCGGCGGCGAGGGTTTCGGCTTCGAGGGCGCGTCGCTGTTCTTCGGCTCGGGTGAGGGCTTCGGCATTTTCGGAAATGCGCGCCTCCATGTCGTTGATGGTTTCGCGGGCCTGTTCGAGCATCTCGCGGTTGCGGGAGCGGATGGCTTCCTGGCGTTCCATTTCGCCGGCGAATTCCTGCTGGAGGGCGACGAGGCGTTCCTCTTCGTCGGCGCGGATGCGGCGTTCGATGGCGTCGATGCCGGCGGCGAAGGCTTCGTCCTGGCGGATTTTCTCCGTTTCGGCCTCGGCCTTGCGGGCTTCCAGCGAGGAAAGGACGGTTTCGAGTTCGAGGCGGGCCTGCTGGAGCTCGGCGCTTTCGCGGGCGAGTTCGCTGGCGCGGGCGGCGAATTTTTCGGCTTCGCGCTGTTCGACTTCGAGGCGGGCGGCCTCGGCGGCCAGCTGCTTGCGGGTTTCGGCTTCGATGCGCGCCTGTTCGCGGAGGGATTCGCGTTCGGCGGCGAGGCGGCGGTTTTCGATTTCGCGTGCCTGGCGTTCGGCTTCGGCCTGGCGGATGGCTTCGAGGCGCGCGGCCTGGGCTTCGGCGGCGGCCTTGGCGGCTTCGATGCGGGCGCGTTCGGCGGCCTGGGCGCGGGCGGCGGCTTCCTGCTCTTCGGCGCGGCGCGCGGCCTCGGCCTCGGCCTGGGCGCGGGCGGCTTCGATGGCTTCCTGCTCCTCGCGTTCGAGGCGGATGCGTTCCTTTTCGGCGAGGCGTTCGGCTTCGCGCCGTTCCCGTTCGAGGCGTTTTTCTTCGGTCCGACGTTCCTTTTCGATGCGTTTTTCCTCGGCCGCGAGCCGTTTTTCCTCTTCGATCCGGGCCTTTTCGGCGGCTTCCCGCTCTTCGGCGAGGCGGGCCATTTCCTCCCGGTCGAAGGTCTGGACGGCGAGGCGGGCGCGTTCGTGCGCGGCGATGCCTTCCGGCGTGACGGGGACGATTTCGATCATCGGGACGATGCCCACAGCGATTTCCGTATCGTCTTCGGCAATTTCTTCGTCCGTTTCGCCGTCTTCGATTTCGTTTTCGACGAAAATTTCGGTTTCTTCGCCTTCGACGTAGAGGTCTTCGCCCGTTTCGCCGCCGCTTTCGGCGATTTCAGCGATATCGTCTTCCGCTTCCCCGCCTTCCGTGGCGGCGTTTTGGGCTGCCTGCCAATCGTGGAATTCCTGTGGGATTTCTTCGGCGGTGAGGGCGGCGATCAGGAGGGCGTCGGTGTCTTCCGGCGTCTCGGCGGGCGGTTCTTCCGGCACCGTTTCCGGCTCGGTTTCCGAATCGGGGACCGGTTCGTTTTCCAAATCGGGTTCCGGCTCGCTTACCGGCTCTTCTTCGGGCTCCTCCACGGGTTTCTCTTTCTTGGATTTGCCCTTCTTTTTTGCGGATTTTCCGGATTTTTTCTTCTTGGCGGGCTTTTCGGCGAGGGTGGCGCCGTCGTCCGGCTCGGTTGCGGCGGCGGGTTCGAGGGTCTCGGCGTCTTCGTTTCCGGCGGGGGGCTCTTCTTCCGGCTCGTCGGCGGGAGTTTCTTCGGCGTCGGCGGTTTCTCCGTCGGAGTCGCCGAGCGGGACGGCTTCGGGAGCGTCTTCGTATTCCGGTTCCTCCGTCGGGACGATTTCGGTTCCGGGGGTGACGGCGAGGATGGGCGCGGCCTCTTCCGGCACGACGGGGGAAGGGCGGGCGGCTTCCTGCTTGAGGAGGGAGAGGATGGCGCCGATCATGACTTCGTCGGAGGTCTTGTTCTGCTGGCGGAGGCCGTCGCGGAGGGCGTCGGCGGCGATCTGCTCGGCGACGCGCTGCCCGCCGTCGGTCTGGGCGGCGAGGAGCTGGGGCACGGTGAGGCCCTGTTCGCCGGCGATCTTGACGAGGGACTGCTGGACGGCGAGGAGGAGGTCCTGCATGGCGTTCTGGGCGGCGTCGGCCTGGATTTTGGCGAGTTCCTCGGGGGTCTGGAGCATGTCGATCCACTGCTCCTGCATGTCGTCGGCGGTCTGGAGGCGGTAGCAGCCGTCGATGATGATGTAGTAGCGGCGGGAAATCTGGTCGACGGTGCCGGCGAAGGAGTAGGTGCCGCCGGGGGTCAGGCGGCGGAAGTCGTCGGCGCAGGATTCGGGAATCCAGACGGTGCCGGCGGTTTCGAGTTCCATGGGGAAGTAGTACTTGCGGTCGAGCTTCTGGGAACGGGAGCCGGGGAGTTCCGCGACCGTGTCGGAGAAGAGGATGGCGCGCGCCCAGGCGTTCATGGGCGATTTGACGAGGGATTCGGCCGTGACGGACATCATGGCGGCGGGGTTCTTGGCGGCGGCGGGGGCCTGCGCGGCGAAGGCGAGCAGGAAGGCGACCGCGGAAGCGGCCGCGGGGAGGGGGCGGAAAACATTCATGGCATCGGAATTCCCGGAAAAGGGTTTCCCGCACTTTAGGCCCATTCCGCCGTTCCGTTCAAGGCAAAAGGGGCGCGCGCGCCAGCATCGCACGGGCGCGCGAAAGAGAAAAGGCGCTTGCGTTTTGTCGGAGAAATGGGCTATAAAAGCGTTTTACTTCATTCCCGGAGACATCCCGATGAACATCCAAAAAGCCATTTCCGTCCTTTTCCTCCTGGCCGCAACCTGCATCGCCGCGTCCGGCGCCCTCGCGCCCGGACTGTCGCCCGTCAAGGGGTCGCGCCTCATCCAGGGCGCGGCCTACGATCCGGCGACGGAGACGCTGCGCATCCAGCTGGTGAACAGCATCGACGTGTACCGTTACCGCGGCGTGCCGCCGGAAATCTACGAGGCCTTCCTCGGGGCGGAGTCGCGGGGGCGCTACTACGCGGAGCACATCAAACCCGTGTTCCAGGCGGAGCCGGCGGAGGCGGAATGACCGCCGCGCGGGGCGGGAGGGGAAATTGCTTGCGTCCGGCGGGAATTCCCTTATAGTCCCCGCCCCGTAATTCATCCAACGAAACGAAAGCCGCCGGAAAGCGGCAAACCCAAAACAAACGATTCACCATGGACAGTACAGTCAAAGCCGCCATCCGGCAGGAATACCAGCAACACGAGAAGGACACCGGCTCGGTCGAAGTGCAGGTCGCCCTCCTTTCCAAGCGCATCAGCGAGCTCACGAGCCATCTGCAGATTCACAAGCACGACCACAACTCCCGCCGCGGACTGATCGTGCTGGTGAGCAAGCGCCGCCGGTTGCTGGACTATCTGCGGACGACGGATTTCGCCCGCTACCAGGCGCTGATCGGCCGTTTGGGCCTGCGGCGCTAGTCCGTTGGAGGCCGGGACACCGGCAGCCTCCCCTGCGCGGGGGCGAACCGTTCCCCATCCGTTTTCCCCCCGCTCTCCGGAAGCTTCCGGCCGCACCGGCCCGGAAGCTTTCCGCGCATTTTCCGGGGAAGGGGAGGGGCGCGGAGGGCAAGCAATGTCGATAACACAGAAAAGCAAGGAAAAAACATGAACAACACCATCAAACGCGTCGTCGAGCTCGGCGACCGACCCATCACCTTCGAAACCGGTTTGCTGGCCCGCCAGGCGGCGGGGCAGACGACGTGCCGCATCGGCGACACGATCGTCTTTTCGGCCGTGACGTCCACGGGCAAGCCGCGCGAAGGCGTCGATTTCTTCCCGTTGCAGGTGGAATACCGCGAGCGCTTCTACTCGGCCGGCCGGTTCCCCGGCGGCTACTTCAAGCGCGAAGGGCGCCCGACGGAGAAGGAAATCCTGACGGCCCGCGTGACCGACCGTCCCATCCGCCCGCTGTTCGCGGAAGGATTCTTCAACGACGTCCAGATCAACAACATGCTCATGACCGCCGACGGCCAGTTCGAGAGCGACATCCTTTCGATCAACGCCGCTTCCGCGGCCCTGATGCTGTCGGAACTGCCGTTCCTCGGCCCGATCGGCGCGGTCCGCGTGGGGCGCGTCAACGGGCAGTTCGTCCTCAACCCGACCCAGGAAGAACGCAAGGTTTCCGACCTGGACCTGGTCTACGTCGGCCGGATGGACAAGCCGATGATGATCGAAGGCTCGGCGAAGGAAATTTCCAACGCCGACATGCTCGCGGCGATGAAGTTCGGGCACGAAGCCGTCCGGAAGATCTGCCAGGCCCAGCTGGACCTGCGGGCGGACTGCGGCCTGCCGGAAAAGACCTTCGCCGAAATCCTTCCGGACGAAGGCGAAATGGCGAAAATCCGCGAAATCGCGGGCGCGGCCTACGAGGAAGCCCTCTACACCGTCAAGAAGCTCGAACGCCAGGAAAAGGTGGCCGCCGTCAAGGCCGACGCCTTCGAAAAGATGAAAGAGGCCTACGGCGAAGAGCTGATGACCGCCAACCACTTCGCCAAGCTGGCCGACGCGCTCGAAATCGAAATCGTCCGCAACGGTGTGCTGGAAAAGGGCAAGCGCATGGACGGCCGCGGGATGGACGAACTCCGTCCGCTGACCGCCGAAGTCGGCGTCCTGCCGCGCGTCCACGGGTCGTCCATCTTCTCCCGCGGCGAAACGCAGGCCCTCGCCGTCGCCACCCTCGGCACGGGCCAGGACGAGCAGGAGCTCGACGGCCTCACCGGCGGCCCCAAGGCCAAGCGCTTCACGCTGCACTACAACTTCCCGCCCTACTGCGTCGGCGAAGTGCGCCGCCTCGGCGGCCTGAACCGCCGCGAAATCGGCCACGGCGCGCTCGCGGAACGGTCGATCGCCCAGATGATGCCGGAAGACTATCCGTACACCGTGCGGCTGGTTTCCGAAATCATGGGTTCCAACGGTTCCTCCTCGATGGCTTCGATCTGCGCCGGCACGCTGGCGCTGATGGATGCGGGCATTCCCATCCGCAAGCCGGTCGCGGGCATCTCCATCGGCCTGGTGACGGGCGAAGGCAAGACGCCGGTCCTGCTGACGGACATCATCGGCTCCGAAGACCACTGCGGCGACATGGACTTCAAGGTCGCCGGGACGCGCGACGGCATCACCGGCTTCCAGGTGGACCTCAAGATCCGCGGCCTCGACTGGGACCTCGTCGCCGGCGCCTTCGACAAGGCGGAAGCCGCGCGCATGAAGATTCTCGACACCATCCAAGCCTGCCTGCCCGGGCCGCGGCCGGAACTCTCCCCCAACGCCCCGCGCATAGAAGTCATCCGCATCAACCCGGAAAAGATCGGCGCGCTCATCGGCCCCGGCGGCAAGAACATCCGCCGCATCACCGAAACGACCAACACGCAGATCGACATCGACGACGACGGCAAGGTTTCGATTTTCTCGAACGACGGTGCCTCGCTGGCGGCCGCCCTCCGGGAAGTGCAGATCCTCACCTCGGAACCCGAAGTGGGCAAAATCTACCGCGCCCGCGTGACCGGCGTGAAGGACTTCGGCTGCTTCGCGGAATTCCTGCCCGGCCAGGAAGGTCTCGTCCACATCTCCGAGCTGGCGGACCGCCGCGTGAACCGCACGGAAGACGTGGTCAAGATGGGCGACGAAATCTGGGTCAAGTGCCTGGAAGTCGCCGAGAACGGCAAGGTCCGCCTGTCCCGCCGCGCCGCGATGGCGGAAATGGACCACCGCCGCCGCTGATTTATCGATTGTACGTCGACCAAACCGCCGCGCCGCCCTTTGGGTCGCGCGGCGGTTTTTTGTCCGGCCACCGGGAGATTCCGGGAAGGAAAAATCGGAAGGGAATGCTGGCACACGGATACCGGGGACGGTACTCCATCAAACGAAGGGAGATGAAATTCGGCCCCGACAAGCGGGGTCCAACGGCTTGGGGGACGGCTTGCCCCAGCAACGGACCGAGCGGGAGGGCCAGATCCGCGGAGAGGGGGTGCTACTTGGCGGGGGGCTGCGGGGGGAGGTGGACGTCGAGCTGGGGGAAGGGGATGGAGATGCCGTCGGCGCGGAAGCGTTCGAGGATGGCGTGGCGGAGGTCGGAGGCAACCACGGGGAGGGAGGCGGTGGCGGTGTCGACCCAGTAGAAGAGAGTGAAGTCGAGGGAGGAATCGGCGAAATCGTTGAAGACGACCCAGGGGGTGCGGTCGGGAATCCGGAGAACGCGGGAATCGGCGGCGGCGACGGCGAGGAGGGCGGCTTCGACCTTGCGGGAATCGGAGCCGTAGTCGGCGGAGACGGCGACGGAGCCGCGGAGGATGTTTCCGGCGGCCGCGCGGTTGCGGATGGAATCGGAGAGGAACTGGCTGTTGGGGACGAAGAGGGTGACGCCGTCGACCATGCGGATTTCGGTGGCGCGCAGGCCGATCTGGCGGACGGTGCCGACGGAACCGGCGATGTCGAGGGTGTCGCCGGCGCGGAAGGGGCGTTCGAAGAAGAGGATGACGCCGGCGATGAGGTTGGTGCAGAGGGTCTGGGCGCCGAACCCGAAGCCGATGGCGAGGGCGCCGCCGACGAAGGCGAAGGCGGTCAGGGGGATGCCGAGGATGTTGAACGCCCAGACGAGGAAGGGGCAGAGGACGAGGGCGAAGACGAAGCGGCGGACCCAGGCGGCGGTCTGGCAGTTGTCGCTGATGCGGCCGGGCATCCGGGCGACGGAGAAACGGGACAGGCGGCGGGCGATGAAGGCGCCGGCGAGGAGGAGGACGGCGGCGAAGAGGATGGCGCGGGGGGTGAGGGCGAAGCCGTCGCCCTGCCAGACGGGGGTCCGGAAGAGCTTGGCAAGGCCGGAAAAGGCGCCGGCGCCTGCGGCGGTTTCGGCGGCGAGGACTTCAGGCATGGAGGGGAGGGGGGAGGAGGGGAATCAGAGGGAGGTTTCGTTCATGGCGTAGAGGTAGCGCTTGATCTTGCCGGTGGAGGTCTTGTTGAATTCCTCCCAGCGGACCTGGATGCGGCGGGGGCGCTTGAATTCGGCGAGTTCCTGGGCCTGCTTGCGGACTTCGGCGCGGAGGAGGTCGCGGATTTCGTCTTCGGAAAGTTTCTTCCTGGTGGCCTTTTCGTGGGCGGCGATGGCTTCCTCGTTGGGGGCGACGATGATGCCGACGTGTTCGCCGACGGGTTCGCCGGGTTCGTGGTAGCCGAGGACGACGCATTCGAGGATGAAGGGGGAGCGGTTGATCTGGTTCTCGACTTCCTCGGGGTAGATGTTCTTGCCTTCGCGGTTGACGATGAGGGATTTCTTGCGGCCGGTGATGAAGACGAAGTTGTCGTCGTCGATGTAGCCGAGGTCGCCGGTGAGGAACCAGCCGTCGCGGAAGGTTTCGGCGGTGGCGGCGTTGTTGTTGTAGTAGCCCTTCATGATGTTCCCGCCCTTGGCGGCGAGGAGGCCGACGCCTTCCTCGTTGGGGTCGAGGACGGTCATTTCGACGTGGGGGAGGACCTTGCCGCAGGAGCGGGGGCGGAAGGGCTGGTCGTAGGGGTTGAGGGTGAGGACGGGGGCGCATTCGGTCAGGCCGTAGCCTTCGCGGGCGCGGAGGCCGAAATCCTCGAGCTGGTGGAGGATCTGGGAATCGATGGGGGCGCCGCCGGAGACGATGAGGCGGATGCGGCCGCCGAAGTTTTCGGCGATCTGCTTGCGGATGGGGCCGCGGATGCCGAGGCGCCAGAGGGAGGCGGCGATCTTGTTGGAATGGATGTTGGCGAGGATCTTGTCGCGGATCTTTTCGAGGAGGAGGGGGACGGCGAGGAGGATGGTGGGGTGGGTTTCGCGGATGTTTTCGGAGATGGTGCGGAGGGATTCGACGAAGGAAATCTCGATGCCCGCGGCGATGGGGGTGACGAGGGTGGTGGTGAAGGCGAAGGCGTGGTGGAGGGGGAGGATGAGGAGGAAGTTGTCGTCGGGACGGATTTCGATGGCGTCGCGGAGGGATTCGAAGTTGGAGGTGAAGTTGCCGTGGGTGAGCATGGCGCCCTTCTGGCGGCCGGTGGTGCCGGAGGTGTAGAGGAAGGCGGCGATGTCGGTGTCGGCGGGGCGGTATTTGAGGTATGCGGCGGAGGGGCCGGCGGCGGCGCTGGCGGTGGCCTCCATGAGCTTGTCGAAGTCGTGGTACTTGACGTGGTGCTGGCGGCCGAAGTCGATGGGCGCGTCGCGGTTGTCGATCAGGACGACGTGGCGGAGGGCGGGGCAGGAGGATTCGAGATCCTTGACGGTGGAATAGAACTTGATGTCGGCGACGAGGACGATGGCGCCGGAATCGGAGAGGACGTGGGAGATTTCCTGCTCGCGGAGCTTGGAATCGGTGGGGACGGCGATGGCGCCGATGGAGGTGATGCCGTAGTGGGCGATGCACCACTCTGGGCTGTTGGCGCCCATGAGGGCGACGCGGTCGCCGGGGCGGACCTTGCAGATGGAGACGAGGAATTCGGAGGCGTTGCGGACCTTGGCGAGGAATTCGGCATAGCCCATCTCGTGCCACTCGCCTTTGCGCTTGTAGCGGAGGAGGGTCTTGTCGCCGAGACGTTCGGCGGATTGTTCGAGGGTGTCGCGAAGTGTCATGGGAACGCTCACTTTCGGGGGTTGGACCGCAGGCGCAGAGCGCCGCACGGACATGTTTTTCCGTTTATACGCCGGAAAGGCGCCGGGCGGCAAGTGCGAAGCGCGGCCGGGGACCGGGCGGAAAGGCGGGGGCGGGGCGCAAGCGAGAAAGGAGTTGCGGTTTCGCGGGTTTCGTGGAGAATCGGGAAATCCATGAAATCTTTCCGCAACATCGCATTCCTTCTGGCGGCGGCGCTGGCGCTGCCGCTGGCGCCGGTTCCGGCGCGGGCCGATTCGGGGAACAGCACCACGGGAGCGGCGGTGACGGTGGGATTGTTGTTCGTGGTGGCGGGGACGTACGCGCTGGTGGCGCTGCGGGACGACGTGGAGCGGTATTCGGACGCGGGGCCGGGGGCGGCGCTGGAGCGTGCGGTGGCGAAGGCGGAGGCGTCGCCGGTGGTGCTGGAAGCGGTGACGGCGCCGATGGCGCTGGAGCGGGGCGGGGCGGGGGACGGGGAGTCGGTGGCGGGGGTTTCGGCCGGTTGGCGTTGGCGTTTTTGATTCACGAAAGGACACGAGCATGAAAGTTTTGGTGACGGGCGGCACGGGTTTCACGGGAAGCCATCTGACGCGGCGGATGCTGGACCGCGGATACGAAGTCGTGGTGCTGGACAACCAGAAAGGGTTGTTCGACGAGGAATTCATCCGGCGGGGGGCGAAAATCATCTACGGGACGGTGACGGACGAGAAGGCGCTGGACGAGGCGCTGGAGGGGGTGGAGGTGGTGCACCACCTGGCGGCGGCGTTCCGGAAGGTGAACATGGCGGACCGGGTCTACAGCGAGGTCAACCAGGGCGGGATGCGCAAGCTGCTGGAGACGGCGCAGCGCAAGGGCGTGCGGAAGGTCGTGTACTGTTCGACGCAGGGCGTGCACGGGAACATCGAAAACCCGCCGGGGGACGAGAATTCGCCCATCAAGCCGGAAGACTACTACCAGTTCAGCAAGCACCAGGGCGAGCTGGTGGCGAAGGAATTCATGGACAAGGGGATGGACATCACCATCCTGCGGCCGACGGCGTTGTACGGTCCGGGCGATCCGGGGCGCTTCCTGATGATGTACAAGTGGGTGTTCCGGGGCGTGTTCCCGTTCTTCGGGAACGGCAAGGTGTTCTACCACCCGGTGTACGTGGAAAACTTCGTGGACGCGCACGAGCTGGCGGCGGAAAAGCCGGCGGCGAAGGGGCAGACCTACATCATCGCGGATTCGAAGTACTACTACATCAAGGACATCGTCGCGATGATCGCGGAAGTGATGGGGAAGAAGTGCAAGTTCCTGCACCTGCCGTTCGCGCCGCTCTACGCGGCGGCGGCGGTGGTGGAATTCCTCTACAAGCCGCTGCCGTGGGATCCGCCGATCTTCCGCCGCCGGGCGGACTGGTTCCGGCAGAACCGGGCGTTCAAGATCGACAAGGCGCGGCGCGAGCTGGGCTACGAGCCGAAGGTGGAGTTGCGCGAGGGGCTGAAGATCACGGGCGACTGGTACGTGAAGAACGGCTACCTGAAATAGGCCGCCGCCGGACGGGGGGAAAACGGGAAGATTTCCAGCAAAGGATTCCGATCATGCCGACATACGTCTACGGTTGCCACAAGTGCGACCACACCTTCGAAAAGTTCCAGCCGATTTCGGCCTCTCCGCTCCGGAAATGCCCGAAATGCGGGCACATGACCCTGCACCGCCTTCCGGCGACGGGCGGCGGGCTGGTGTTCAAGGGGACGGGTTTCTACGAAACGGACTACAAGCACAAGTCCGAAGCGCCGTCCTCGTCTTCTTCCGGAAGCAAGGCGTCGTAGGCTCGGGACGGGGCGGGGAGCCGCCGTGAAGGAGGGGTGCGGGAACAAGGAAATTGATGGGGAAACGGGTGCCGGGGACGGTGTTCTTGCCTGCCGGAAACGGATGCCATTGACGGGAGGGGCCGACCGGGGACGAAAAAAGGACGCGCCGGAAGGCGCGTCCTTTGCCGGAGGGAAGGAAAATCAGGCGGCGGCTTTTTTGCGGCCGAAGATGGCCTTGAGGACGAACAGGGTCACGAGCATGAGGACGATGGCGACCGGCAAGGCCGCCTGCCAGTTCTTCAGGAACGGCGCGACCAGGTAGGCCACGAACGAGACGCCCGCCACGAGCAGAGCGTAGGGCAGCTGCGTGTTCACGTGGTTGACATGGTTGCAGCCGGCACCCGCGCTGGCCATGATGGTCGTGTCGGAAATCGGCGAGCAGTGGTCGCCGCAGACGGCGCCCGCCATGCAGGCGGAGACCGCGATGATCGTGCTTTCGGGCGAGAGGGACGCCGCGAGGGTGATCGGGATCAGGATGCCGAACGTGCCCCAGCTGGTGCCCGTCGAGAACGCCAGCACGACCGCGACCAGGAAGATGATTGCCGGCAGGAAGCTCTGCAGGACGGCCGCGGGCCCGTTGATGAGCTGCGAGATGAAGACCTTGGCGCCGAGGCTGTCGGTCATGGTCTTGAGCGTCCAGGCGGAACAGAGGATCAGGATGGCGGGAACCATGGCCATGAATCCTTCGGGCAGGGAGGTCATGCAATCCTTGAAGGAGATGACGCGGCGGCAGAGGAAGTAGGCCACCGCGAAAACAATCGTCGCCGCGCTCCCGTAGACGAGCCCGACGGACGCGTCGGAATCGGAGAACGCCTGGATGAAGCCGGGCTTGTCCGCGCCGAAGTAGCCGCCGGAGTAGATCATGCCCACCACGCAGGCGCCGATCAGGAACACGACCGGCACCACCAGGTCCCACACGCGTCCCTTGGGATTGGCGTTGAGCAGCTCGTTGTCGCCGACGGGCCCGCCGCTGGTGAAGAGGTCTCCCTTGGCGGCATTGTCCTCGTGGCGGCGCATGAGGCCGAAGTCGAATCCGGTCATCGCCACGAAGAACATCGTGACGATGGTGAGAATCGCGTAGAAGTTCCACGGAATCGCGTTGAGGAACAGGGAGAACCCGCTGTCCGCGCCGGCGCCCTTGGCAAACCCGGCGACCGCGGCGGCCCATGACGAAATCGGCGCGATGATGCAAATCGGCGCCGCCGTCGCGTCGATGAGGTAGGCCAGCTTCGCGCGCGAAACCTTCTTCGCGTCCGAGACGGGCTTCATGACCGAGCCGACCGTCAGGCAGTTGAAATAGTCGTCCACGAAAAGAAGCAGCCCGAGGATGATCGTGGCGACCTGCGCGCCGAGGCGGCTCTTGATGTGGGTGGCGGCCCAGCGGCCGAAGGCGGCGGAGGCGCCGGTCTTGTTCATCATCGAGACGAGCGCGCCGAGCAGCACCAGGAACACGAGGATGCCGACGTTGTAGGCGTCGGCAATCGACGCGATGAAGCCGTCGGAAACGACATGGACGATCGTGCCTTCGAAGGCGAAGCGGGACCAGAGGAGGCCGCCGGCAAGGATGCCGAGGAAGAGGGAGGAATAGACTTCCTTGGTAATCAGCGCCAGCAGGATGGCAATCAGCGCCGGGAGAATGGACCAGAACGTGCCGTAGGCGGGACGGTCCCGGCGGACGGTCGCGAGGGCGTTCGCGATGTTCTCCTTGAAGTCCGGGTCTTCCTGGACGTTGTCGGCGTAGTTGTCGATGTATTCCTGCGCCGCATCCGCGTCGGAAAGGTCGGGAGCGGCTTCCGCGGCGGCGGCTTCGGCGACGGCGGGGAGGGCGTCGGGGGGCGAGGGTTCGTCGGCGCGGAGGAGGCCGGGGGTCATGGAAATCAGCGCGGCAAGTACCGCGGCGAGGAATGGACGGGCGGGTTTTGTTTTGAATGTTGACATGGCGCGGGATTCTATGGGGCGGCGCTGGCGGCGTCAAATGCCTTTCGCGGGTTTTCCGCGAGGAATTTCGGCGGGGGTCGGGGCGGGGGGCGCGTCGATGCGGATCGTGCCTTCCCAGGAGATGGGGCGGACGACGGCGGCGAGGGGGATGCCGGGTGCGAGGCGGCCGGGGTCGTAAACGAGGGGGGTGCCGTCGTCGGGGAGCCAGCTTTCCCCGATGGCGGGAGTGGGGCGGGCGTGGGAGAGGACTTCGGCTTCGAGCGCGGGGCAGAGGTCGGAGAGGAAGGAGCAGACGAGGCGGCGGCGGCCGGTTTCACCGCCGGAGGCGGCGGCGAAGGAGGCGGGAGGGAGGGCGGCGGGGTCGGCGTGGGCGAGGTCGTCGGCGAGGCGGAGGGCGAGGCGTTCGGCGAGGGCGGGGGGGATGCGGGGGCCGGAGTGGCCTCCGTGCCAGTCGATTTCGGGGAAGTCGGGTTCGAGGGCGGCGGCGGAGAAGAGTCCGGTGGCGGCGGCATCCTGGAAGAGGCGGACTTCGCCGTAGGCGTAGTGGAGGGTCGTGCCGTCGCCGCGCCAGGAGGGAGCGGCGTAGACGTCGCCGGTGAGGCGGAGTATGCCGGCGATGCCGTCGGCGTCGGTGCCGACGCGGGCGAGGAGGGCCCAGTCGCCGGGGCGGACGAGGTGCCAGTCGAGGAGGTTCCAATCGAGGAAGGCGGGGTTGCCGTCGAGGAGGCGGTCGAGGCCTTCGCGGAATTCTTCTTCGGTGAAGGAGGAAATGTTGGGGTTCCAGCGGAGGAGGAAGAGGTTCTGGCGGGGGACGTGTTTTTCGCGGGGGCGGGCGCGTTTGGCGGGAACGGATACCGCGGCGGCTTCGGCGGGTCGGGCGGCGGGAACGGGGTCGGCGGGAACGGGGGGCGGCGCGGTACGGCAGGCGGGGAGGAGGACGAGGAGGGCGCCGAGGAGGGCGCAAGGGGCGAGGCGTGTTTTCATGGTGGAATCGCGTTTTCCGGGTTTTGCCAATGCTTGGCAAAAAATAGGCGATTTTGCCAACCCTTGGCAAATGCCAAAAGCGGCCCTCGGGAAATTTTGCCAAGGTTTGGCAAAAACGGGGCGGATTTGCCAAGCATTGGCAAACGCAAGATTTAGGAAAAATGATGAAAAACCGAAGGTTTTTCATTGATCTTGAACGCTTGGCGCGGCAAACGGCGAGACGCCGGGGACGGGGCGCCCCAGGGGCGGGAAGCAACGGGAAGGGGGCGGGGTCAGCCGTTGAAGACGAAGAATTTGCGCATGATGTAGTTGATGGCGAGGGAGCAGAGCATGTTGGCGCCGAAGGCGTAGGTGGTCTGGATGCCGAACTGGTCGATGAGGACGCCCATCAGGAAGGTGCCGAGGCCGACGGAGACGGCGGAGACGGCGAAGAAGAGGAGGAACTCGACGACGGGGGAATGGCGCCCGGGCTTGAAGACGAAGAGGCGGTTGATGAAGTAGCAGACGGTGTTGGAGACGACGAAGGCGATGATGTTGCAGCAGACGGCGTGGCGGGCGCGGAGGGTTTCTTCGACGACGGGGGCGGCGAGGCGGAACAGGCGGACGAGGATGTCGTCGGAGGCGACGCAGGGGAAGAGGTAGAAGCCGGAGAGGAAGAAGGTCAGGATGTGGACGACGGTGGCGATGCCGCCGGCGAAGGCGTATTTGAGGAACTGGACGGCGGGGGAGGCGTCGTGGGAAAGGTTGCGGCGGAGCCAGTCGGCGAGCTTCATGGTCACTTGACCCATTCCTTGGTTTCGTCGTCGAGTGGGAGGACGGAGGTGACGGTGCAGGGGACGTCGTTGCCGGATTCGTCGGGGACGAGGGCGGTTTCGCCGGGGGCCTTGCCGTTGAGGGCCTGGGCGAGGCGGGTGGCGGAGGCGATGATCTTGCGTTCGGGGTACTGGTCCCATTCGCCGAGGATGGTGAAGGCGTCGGTGCGGCCGTCGGGGTAGGCGATGGCGACGCGGGTGCCGGGGCCGGCGACGTCGGAGCGGGCGTCGGCGAAATCGGTGGGGCGGACGGAGGCGAGCTGGCGTTCGAGGTCGGCGCGGCGGGCGTGGAGGACGGCCTGCATGTCCTTGGCGGCCTTGTATTCGTAGTTTTCGGAGAGGTCGCCGTAGGAGCGGGCGAGGGCGATTTCGCGGGCGTTTTCGGGGATGTCGACGTTGTCGATCTTGTCGAGCTGGGCCTGGCGTTCGCGGTAGGAGCGCTGGGAGGTGACGGCGGGGGCAGGGGCGGGGGCGGCGGAAACCTCGTTTTCTTCGAGGGTGGCCTGGAGTTCGGGGTAGAGCTTGAGGATGTTGGCCTGGAGGACCTGGCGGTCGAGGCCGGTCCAGGCGGTGGAGCGGTTGATGCGGCGGAAGAATTCGGTGCGCTGGGCGGGGGGCCAGGGGGCGAAGGTGGCCTTGATCCAGTCGGGGGATTCGAAGCGGGCGCGGAGCTGCTTCTGGGCCTTGAGGCGTTCGCCCATGGCGTCGCGTTCGAGTTCGTCGACGATGATGCCGGCGAGGGCGGGCGGGGCGGGGAGGTTCCAGGCGGGGACCTTGGCGGCGTTGCGGACGATCCAGAGGAGCCAGGAAACGGGGACGTTCTTGGCGGAGCAGGCGGAGAGGAGGGCGCGCTGGAGGGCGTCGGTGGACTTGTGGTCCTGGAGGAGCTTGACGATTTCGGCGAAGACGGGGGCGTGGAAGGCGGGGAGGTTGGCGAGGAGGGCCTGGAGGGTGGCGTCGGGATTCTGGGCGTAGAGGAAGTCGAGGGCGGGGCGGACGTCGCGGGCGGGGAGGTCGTGGAGGGAGGCGACGATGGCGGCGCCGGGCATGAGGTCGGCGGCGACGCGGGGCCAGTCGCAGGTTTCGGCGGGGAGGCGGAGCTGGGCGGCGAGCATGGCGCCCTGGAGGCGGAGTCCGGGGTTCTTGGAGGGGGCGCCGAGGAGGAGGAAGGCGACGCGGTCGGCGAGGGTGGCGATCTGGTCGGGGCGGGCGGCGTTGCGTACGACGGGGCCGGCGGCGGCGATTTCGCGGACGCGGGCGAGGATTTCGCCGAGGTCGCGTTCGGTGGCGAGGCGGGCGAACCAGGATTCGTCGTAGCCGGCGGTGCTGTCGAGGAGGCGGATGGGGTCGACGCGCTTGGCGGGGAGTTCGACGGTGGGGTCGGATTTGAGCTTGCGGCGGGCGGCGTCCCAGAAGCGTTTCCAGTCGTCGGCGGAAAGGATGCCGGCGCGGACGAGGCGGTCCTGGAGTTCGGCGGCGGGGAGGGGGCCGAAGGAGGAGAGGGCGAGCTTGACGATTTCGCCGGGGTCGTCCTGGACGAGGGCGCGGGTGGCGTCGGGGTCCTTGAAGAAGCGGGCGAGGAGGTGGGCTTCGGGGAGGAGTTCGAGGGTCTCGGCGGCGGCCTTCATGGGGAGGACGTGGCCGGGGCGGGAGCGGAAGTTGACTTCGATGCGGCGGGTGGCCGGGTCGGCGCGCTGGACGATGCCAAAACCCCACGTGCGGTGGAGGCACATGGTGCCTTTCTTGAGGGCGCGGAGGAGGCAGAAGCGGCGGATGCATTCGCGCGGCGCGATGCGCTGGCCGAAGCCGGCTTCCTGCACGAGGGCGGAAAGGCCGGTGGCGGAGCGGGCGGCGGTTTCGGCGGCGGAGCGCCAGTAGGCGCTGTCGTGGGCGGCCGGGGCGCGGGCGATGCGCCACTGGAGGAACTGGATGCTGCCTTCGGCGTCTTCCTGCTTGGCCAGGAGTTCCTGGATGGCGCAGAGGCGGGCATCGACGGTTTCGCGGTCGGGACCGGCGGCGAGCCAGGTTTCGAGCGCGTCGATCCACGTTTGGAGGGGGACGGAGGCCTGGGCGGCGAGTTCATCCAGTTTGGCAAGGGCGGCATCTTGGGCGGTCGAATCGGTCATGGGGCTTCCTTCCTGTGAAAAATGGCGCGGGGAGTGAAGCATATCCGCGCCCGAAAGGCAAGCGCGGGAAGGGCCCCGCGGCGCCCAAAACGGCGGGGCGGGGTTCCGGGCGTTGCCGTCCCGTTGCCGGCAAATCCCCTTGACACTCCGCATTTCACGCAACTATACCTTTTTCCATTCGAAGCGAATGTCTTCCGTTTTTCGGTGCCGTTGCGAGGCAACGGCTTGGAAGCCCAATCCGTCCGGAGCCCTGCGGAGACATAGCCGATGCAAACTGCAAAGGAGTTCCATGCCCCAGCCCATCCGACAACTCACCACCAGCCGCGGTCTTTTCGTCTGGATTGTCTTCTCCATCATCACGTTCGGTCTCTACCCGATTTTTGCCCTGTCCAACATTTCGTCCGAAATCAATTTGATCGCCTCGTCCCGGGATGGCCGCAACACCCTGAACGGGGCGCTCATGGCGTTGATCATCGCCCCCCTGACGTGCGGGATTGCCTCCCTTGTCTGGTACAACAACATCTGCGACCGCATGGGCAACGAACTCGGTGCCCGCAACATCGACTATTCCTTCAGCGCGACCACCTTCTGGGGATGGGGCGTCCTGGGCGTGTTCATTCTCATCGGTCCGTTCATTTTCATGCACAAGTTCTTGAAGGCGATGAACAAACTGAACGCCTCCTACAACACCACGGGCCCCTCCGCCAGGGCTTGATTCCTTGCTTCACGCAAGAGGGCACCCGTTCGGGTGCCCTTTTTTGCTCGGGCGGCATGAGACGGCGGGAGGGGGACCGACAAAGGACGGGGGAGGCCCCGCGCCCCTGTGGCCGATAGATAGCCGGTCGTCAGGAGCGGAGGCGGAGGGCGAGAAAAACGGCAGGGCGGGTTGCCGGGGGTTTTGTGTTGCACCCGGCTGGGGGGAGGGGGGTCAGCGGAGGGCGGGGGCGTTGCGGAGGTTGCGGTAGGCGGGGCGGGCGTCGGGGGCGGGGGATTCGTCTCCGGCGTCGGGGGCGGCGGCGGTGCGGGGGATTTCGAGGAGGAGGCGGTTGTGTTTCTTGTCGAAAACGACGGTATAGCGGGAGAGGAGGCGGGCTCCGATTCGGGGGGGGAAGTCCTTCGGGAGGCCGAGGTCGTGGTGGGTGCGGACGTCGGAAAGGGGGATTTCGCGGCCGCCGAGGAGAAGGCGGGCGGGGGGATCGAGGAGGGGGGAGGTGCCGGTGGGGATGGAGAGGTCGTAGTCGCCGGCGGTGTCGATGACGCAGGAGAGGGGGTCGGATTCGTCGATGACGGCTTCGACGGCGGGGCGGCCGTGCCAGGCGACGAGTGGGAGGGAGAGGAAGGTCTCGTGGGTGGCGGGGGTGCGGTAGTCTGTGGAGGAGGCGGAGAAGCGGAGGGTGCGGCGGGAGTAGTCGATGCGGAGGTAGGCAATGTTTTCGAGGGCGGCCCAGCCGAGGACGACATCGGGGTCACGGCGTTCGCCGGGGGGGACGGTTTCCTGGCGGGCGAGGGGGCCGAGGCCGCCGTGGGCGACGAGGAGGTAGACGACGGGGAGCTCGAACATGAAGTCGCCGAGGCGGATGCGCTGGGCGATGCCGGCATAGCCGGGGATGTCGAGGGAGACGTGGTCGGGGTGTTCGCCGTCGGGGGGGGCGGCGAGGGCGAAATCGAGGAGGGACGCGAGGTCGAAGCGGGCCCAGGAGGCGCGGGCGGAGGTGTCGAGGAGGACGGCGAGGTCGTCGTCGGTGCGGGGTTGGGCGGCGAAGAGGGGGAGGAGGGAAGGGGGCTTGGAGAGGAAGGAGGTTTCGTTGTAGCGTTCGGGGCGGACGCGGTTGGCGTCCTTGTAGTAGGGGCCGTCGGGGGTGCGGTAGGTGGTGATGCCTTCGCGGAAGCGGGGGTCCTTGGCGGAGGCGAGGAAGGCGTCGTAGGTGGCGGAATCGATGGGTTTCGGCGGGGGGAGCGGAGGGGTGGAGCAGGCGGCGAGGAGCAACAGGACGGCGGAAGCGGCGATGGGTTGGAAAATGCGCATGGGGGGGAGTATGGGGCGGGGCGGGGGCGGCGTCAAGGGGCGGCGGGGCCCGAAGGGGGACATCCGGAGGGTCCGGTGCGTCCGCGCGCGGGGTTTTCGGTCTTGCCAGCGGCGGCGGGCGCGGGATAGAAAGGTGGCACCATGAAAAAATGTTTTGCTTTCGCTTGCCTGTCCGTTCCGCTCTTTTTCGCCGCCGTTGCCGCTTGGGGCGGGGGCGAGGTTTCCAAGGAAGACGGGGGGGGCGAGGATGCGGGGGCGGCGGCGCGCGCCGAGGTATTCGCGTTCCTGAAGTCGTGTCCGGCGTTTTTCGTGGCCACCATCGACGGCGAGGGGGGGGACGGGGAGGACGTTCCGCGCGTCCGGCCGTTCGGGGCGCTGGCGCATTGGGACGGCGCCATCTACATCCAGACGGGCAATTTCAAGGCCGTCTACCGGCAGATCGCCGCCCATCCGCGCATCGAAATCTGCGCGCTGAAACCGTCGGGGTCGGAATGGATCCGCATCGCGGCCACGGCGGTTCCGGATACGCGGCGGGAGGCGTTGACGGCCGTTCTGGACGCCAATCCGGCGCTTCGCCGGATGTACGACGAGGACGACGGGAAGACGGCGGTTTTCCGGCTCGAACGTGCCGTGGCCACGTTCAACGCGTGGGGCGCCGAACCGTGGACGCTGGAGTTCTGAAGCGGCGGGAAAAGGAAGGGCGGGGCATGGAAGACCGGGTCGGCATGGCGAAGACGGAGGGGGCGTTGCGGGGGTGGTTCCGGGCGCACGGGTTCGAGGAAGTGCGGACGGCGGAAGTGCTGGCGGCGCCGGCGCCGGAGGATTACATCGACGCGATTCCGGCACCGGAGGGCGGGTGGTTCCGGACATCGCCGGAACTGCAGATGAAGAAGCTGCTGGCGGGGGGGGCGGGGCCGATTTTCCAGATCGGCCCGTGCTGGCGGGCGGAGGAGGAGGGGCGGTTCCACCGGTCGCGGTTCACGATGCTGGAGTGGTACCGGCCGGACGCGGGGTCGGCGGAAATGCTGGCGGACACGAAGTCGCTGCTGGCGCATTGCGCGCGGGAGCGTTTCGGGGAGACGCGGTTTTCCTGGCAGGGGCCGGCGATTTCGCTGGCGGAGGGGGATTGGGAGGTGCTGACGGTGCAGGAGGCGTTTTTGCGGCACGCGGGATGGGACCCGACGGGGAAAGATTTCGACGCCGACCGCTTCGACCTGGACTTGGTGGGGAAGGTGGAGCCGGCGCTGGCGAAGGACCATCCGGTGGTGTTGCGGGATTATCCGGCGGCGCTGGCGGCGCTGGCGCGGCGGAATCCGGACGGGCGGACGGCGGACCGCTGGGAGGTGTACGTGGGGGGGATCGAGCTGGCGAACGCCTACGGGGAGTTGACCGACCCGGCGGAACAGCGGCGGCGGTTCGAGGCGACCAACCGGTTCCGGGCGGCACGGGGGGCGGAGCGGTATCCGCTGGACGAGGAATTCCTGGCGGTGCTGGGGCGGATGCCGCCGTCGGGGGGCATCGCGCTGGGGGTGGACCGCCTGCACATGCTGCTCAGCGGGGCGCCGGGGTTGCAATAGGGAGGAAAGGGCGGGAGGTCAGGAGCGCCAACGGGGGCAGAGGCGGAGGAAGGGGCAGGCAGGGCAGGCGGCGGGGGGGGCGTTGCAGTCGAAGGCGTCTTCGGGCGGGTCGATGCTGTCGGGGTCGCCGTCGAGGGGGTAGAGCATTTCTTCGGCGGAGTCGAGGGCGAAC
>Ga0310786_10000712_pt1 | contig 53341 bp, 45 predicted proteins | sample AusTroGonzalo_MG_FD_203881 | JGI IMG/M metagenome (GOLD analysis project Ga0310786, IMG submission 203881) | Bovine rumen microbial communities from tropical cattle in Woodstock, Queensland, Australia - Gonzalo_03 (v2) (version 2) | ecosystem: Host-associated > Mammals > Digestive system >...
CTAAAAGCATATTACACCATTAAACAACTAAAAAATTACCTTACAATAAAACAATTAGCTCCGTTTTACACCCCAAAAGAGTTGAAAAATGCAGGATTTAGCATCAGAGAAATTGTAGACGAATACGAACTAGAGACACTCACAAAATTCTTTAAATTCAACGAATTAAAAGAATTTTTTGGAGAAAAAATTTTATATCCGTATTATTCAAAATAAGGAGAAAAAAAATGAAAAAAATTTTACAATTAATTATCGTTTGCTTTATATTCACAAATGCTCATCAGTATAATGTGTACGGAATAAACGGAAAAAATTTTGGAACATTTAAAGGAGAAGTAAACAAGAAAACGTTATCAAAATTTATCAAAGACTATCACGGTTCAGTATTGTTAAAAAGAACAGACTTGGAAAACATATCTTTTGTAAATTCAAATCAACAGATACAAAGTCTTACGATAGCTCAAAATAATGAAAAGAACATCCATATAAATAGCGATTCACTCAACATAACGCATTACGTTGAAGTAGAAAAAAATGAAATAGTAAAAATATGTCTAGATGTTAACATTTTTGCATGGGAGACATCATTAAACTCAAACATACCCAATGATTCATGTATTATATTTCAAGCCCCGACTCTTATAGGAACAGAGACACTCAATGCATACATCACCAATAGCGATAGTGCACATAAAATAAACTTAGCAGTCGGCATGAAATTTTTAGATTTTCATAACAACAAAGTACTTTTAGGATATAACGAATATAAAGGCGACGATGGCCAATTAAAATGGATAGCAGACAATTTTCGAGATGAAGAAGATCCCGAAAGAATTGAAACAATTACAGGTACATATTTAGTCGATAAATATCCAGTAACAAATTGCGAAATCACACAATTGATGTGGGATAAAATAACAATGACACCTTCATTCATTAATTCGAGGTTACAACAATTTGCAGAAGAATGGATGTTTAGAAAGAAAAATAGCGAACGCAATAAAAATTGCGCATCAAGAGATACAGCTGCATGTACAATTTTTTTACTTCAAGCAATGAAGTACGCAAATGCTCGTAGTATTCGTGAAGGGCTTAAGCCATATTACAAATTTTCAGAAACCAAAGAAGAATCCCAAAAAATATTATCAAAAGGCCTTTATATTATTGGTCTTTACGATTTAACAAACAACAAAGATGATTTTATTCAAGTTTCTGTAGATAATAATTCGGACGGATACAGGCTTCCATATTATGATGAATGGATGATGTTAGCTCGTGGCGGAGACAAAAAAAATAACGCACCATGGGGTGATTCATCAGTCTCATTTGAAGAAGCTTCTAAATACGCAAGATTTGCAACATGGAAAAAATATGACGTATCTGAGCCCGTTGGGCAATTACTACCCAACGGATATGGTCTATACGACATGTTTGGCCTAGTTTGGGAACATGTACTCTTTGAAGAAAAAAATCCATTCCGATTTCTTGAAGGAAGACCGTCCTGTTTAAAGGGTGGAGACAATCATGTTAAGAAAAACAAAGAGAATTCTTTTGACATGAATCCTTACTGGAAATTACTTAATTATGGATTCTACTTTTCCAATTACAACGGAGGAATGCCAGCCGGCTTCCGTTTAATCAGAAAACTTAAATAAGAACCATACAAAATGAGGTCACCAGACCTCATTTTTTTGCATATACACAGCCCAAGATCTTTCGATTCCGCCCTTATGGGCTACACTCAAGACGCACAATCGGTTGAAGGCGTCCCTAAAAATAGGATTCTTCGATTCGGGAACTTCAAGCGGGCCTTGCGACAAAAGTTTCAACCAGTAGTCCTCGCGTGAACTGATGTTTTTTCGCAGCCTCTTGAAATTCGGAAGGTCTACTACAATATACCTATTTTTTGTGAAAATTGGAAGAGCCTTATGTGTTGTATCGCTATGGAGAACTTCGTTCTCGCTATAGACCGCCCAAGTGTCCTTAAAAACATCCTCAGACTTGAGAATCGAGAAGTTACAGAGCCAGATGGAAACCATTTCAGGAAGTTCATAAAAATGGACCTTGCGCTCTTTTTCGTCCATCGATTTAAAATACGCCGAGCGGTTGTATTCGTACTTACCTCGTAGCGTTTGGTATGAATTGTAAAGTTGGAGACGATCTAGTATCGGTTGTCCTTGGTGGTTACCCACACGTCAAGGCGCGCGGAATCGTCTTCCGGCATGAAAACGTCTATCGGCTTTTCGAACTCATAATCGAGATCGATGATTTCATGGTCTCTGTCGAGCCCAAGCAAGCAGTTGAGCATATCGCGGATGGTGTCTTTGTCATCCATCAGCACTCGGAACGTTTCGCGTCGTTCAGGCGGTTTCCGCCTAATCCGCAACATCGGCAATAACGCCAAATGGACTGAAGTCAAGTCTGACAAGGAATAACCATCCCTAAAGGAATTTTTAAGCCTACAAGAGAGACCTTCATGGAGGTTTCTTTTTGTATATTGATTTTGTATGAAAAAGTTCTTGCTGTTTATAATCCTGAGTTTTGCGTTTGCGAATGCCCAATTCTTTTACGACAAGCATGGTGAAAGCCGCGGCGCGTATAAAGACAGCATGGAGTATGCGAAGCTAGTCGAACTCGCTCAAAGATTCCGTGGACCGATTTTGGTGAAAAAGCCTGTTGAAGGAGTCAAGCCAAGAAAGAACTTGGAAAAGATTCCGCAAGACAAAATTCAAAGAACATTTGAAGTCCATCGCGAATCCTTGCGCAAGGAACTTTGGATTGAAGTAGAGAAAAATGAGGTCGCTAAGATTTGCGTTGACGGCCCTGTTGTCGCATGGGAAACTTCATTAAATTCGAATATTATCAATGACTCATGTCTAGCATTTCAAGCAACAACACTTATAAGAGCCGAAACAATAAATTTATTTTTTCCAGAAACAGATAGTTCTTATAAAATCAATTTAGCAATTGGGATGAAATACTTAAATTTTAAAAATGAGGAAGTCCTCTTAGGATATAATGAATATAAAGGAAAAGATGGAATAATTAAAAAATGGGCTAGGAATAACCGTGATGAAGAGGATCCAGAAAGAATCGAAACCATTACAGGAAAATACTTAGTCGATAAATACCCTGTTACAAACTGCGAAATCACACAATTAATGTGGGATAGTATACCGATGTCGCCCTCTTTTGAGAATTCAAGATTACAAAACATTGCAGAACAATGGATGCTTAGAAAAAAAAATAGCGAACGCAACAAAAATTGCATTTCAAAAGACACTGCTGCATGTACTATTTTTTTACTACAAGCTATGAAATACGCCAACGCCCGCAGTATTCGTGAAGGATTAAAACCATATTATAAATTTTCAATAACAAAAGAAGAAGAACAAAAAATTTTATCAAAAGGTCTTTACATCATAGGTTATTTTGATTTAAGCAACAATGCAGATTATTTTATTCAAATTTCTGTAGATTATACGTCCAATGGATATAGACTACCATTTTACGATGAATGGATGATGCTAGCTCGTGGTGGAGACAAAAAAAATAATGCACCTTGGGGAGATTCATCCGTTTCCTTTGAGGAAGCCTCCAAATATGCCCGATTTAGTAGCTCAGTGGAAAAATATAACCAATCGGAACCAGTTGGTCAATTACGTCCTAATGGATATGGATTATATGATATATTTGGACTTGTATGGGAACACGTTCTCTTTGAGGAAAAAAATCCTTTTTATTACCTTAAAGGTCGTCCATCATGCCTGAAAGGAGGAGACAACCATGTCAAAAAAAACAAAGAAAATTCCTTTGACATGAATCCTTACTGGAAATTACTTAATTATGGATTCTACTTTTCTAATTACAACGGAGGAATGCCTGCAGGCTTCCGTTTAATTCGAAAACTTAAATAAGCTTCATTATCAAAAAAGAGGCCTGCAGGCCTCTTTTTGCATATGCACTTCAAGGTGGGCAGCACAGTTACTTAGTCGCATCGCCCGCCAATGAAGCCTTAAGCTCAAGAATCTTGCTTTCAGGCAGATGCGAATACTTGACAATTTCCTCGATAGGCTTGTTGTCTGCAAGCATATCGAGTGCCATTTCAACTCGTCCCTGTTCAAGACCTTGAATAAGCCCTTGTTCAAGACCTTGTTTATGTCCTTTTGCAATGGCCTTTTGTTCGGCACGAACTTCTAGTAAAGCCCAACGATCCAATTCTTCTTCTGTCCATACCATATCGTTAGCCTGGTCCTTGATGAGTTTTTCTGAAGCTTTGTCCACCAAAATTCTATGGATTGCCTTTGCTATAACGCTATCATCGAAATCCGGAAGATTTTCGGCGTTCCCGGCATGTTTTAGCAGGTAAAGCCAACGGTCTTCGACGGTCTCGATTTTTTCGTAAGGCTTGTTGAACTTCGTCAGATCATATAGAGTAGCGTGCAAAACGAGCGTCGCAAAATTATGCTCGCATAATTTTATGACCGAGTGCAGCAGCCGATGTCGTAGACATCAATATACATCATCTTGTCACTCAGTGTCAAGCCCTTCTTGTTGCGAACAGCCCAATCTCCACGAAACACCTTCTGTTTGCCGATAGGGAAATCGCATATCCAAATAGCGTAGGTCGGAGGAACTTCGTAGCGATGGATTTCGCGCTCGGCACGTTCTTCTTTAGTCAGATTAGTCGGAAGGTCATCGAAATTATACTTGTCCCATTCGTATTTGCTTTGGAGCATAAAGGCACTGATTTCGAAAAATTTTGGTAAAATAATTTTCACTCACTTTACTTTTTTCTTACCGCACAAAATATCCTTGACAAGTGATTAATCCAATTCTATTTTGGCTCTGTTTTGGGCTAAAATAGCTTTGGAGGCACTTGATGAACTTTTTCAATTCAATCATCAATAACTGTTTATTTTTAACATTTACAGCTAGTCTTTTTGCCGGTTGTTCTACAACAGATTCCACAAGCAGCAATTATTCCAGATGGGACTTCTCTGGTTCTGTGGTCGATGCCACAGACAATAAGGGCCTAAACAAAGCAGTAATAACATACCAAGATGCATCCGGAAAGATTGTAGAAAAAGAGACCGATAAAGACGGTTACTTCTATATTGAAGAACTCCCCTACGGTACGCGTTCATTTACCTTCAGTTACAAAAAAATTTCAAAGAAAGACACTCTTTACTATTCGCCCAAAACAGTAAGCATATCCTCCACAAACGAATCTTCCCACATGGAAGGTGTAGTCGCGGGCAATTCTTCCATCGTGCGACTCGCCCCGATAAATGCGTCATTTAAAGGTGAATTGTACTTCTACGACGAAAGCGCGGGCAAAAAATTGCCTGTTTCCGGAGTCAAGCTGAACATCATCCACCAAAATGCAGACTTTATCAACATTTTCCCGGAAACATTCTCTTCGAAAACGGATTCCACGGGAAAATTCACGTTCAAAAAGCTCCCTGCCGATACAGGATTCATTTTGCAGGTAAGCCCTTATACCTATAATAAATTGCGCTACACAGCAAACGATATTGTTCTACCTAAACTTAAATCTAATTTCGAAATTGACTTAGGCCGATACATTCTCAATCAAGATACAATAATCAAGCCAAAGACCCCGATTAAGGCATCCAACGTCATGGACATCAACATGAACGGCTATAACGGGATTTCTACATTGGCAACTCCATACTACGTATTCAGCGAAAGCATCACGGACAAAAACATGTCCATATCTGTAAAAGCAGACACGGCGACTTTTTACGTAAAGCCAACAATATCTGGCGACACGCTGTTTTTAAAACACGACCTCGCCTTCCCTGCCGAAACAAAAATTGCAGTCAACATTACGGCATACAAGAAAAAATCGGGCGACCGCATTTCGCTTGAACTGAAGGGCGATTCTGCGTTTACGACGGACCGCGGACTATACGCTGTCACAAGCAACGCTTGGCCGAGCAACAAAAAATTCAAGTCTACATTCGGGACAAAAGATACTATTTGGGTAAAATTCAGTGAAAAACTTGACGAAAACACCGAACGAATCCAGTGGAGCTACGTAAACGGCATGGCCCGCAGCATTTACGCCAACGGCTACTACGCCAACGCAAAATCCTGGATTAAGCAAGATACATTGTTCGTTCAGATGATGGATAAGATTCTTGAATCACGAGCTCAAGGCGATTCTGTCGGCATGAGCGTAACAGTCTATGCCAAGAACGAAATGTACCTGAAGGGCTTTACGCTTCGCACAGAGCTCAAAGTTCCGGCCAGTTCTTCTTCTAGCGCTGTGTCTTCTTCTAGCGCAAAAGCAGCTGTTTCAAGTTCTTCGTCCAACGCAGCATCTTCTTCAAGCACTGCAGTTTCCAGCTCTTCGTCCAAATAACGTTTAAGCGCAAAATGGTCCGTAAATTTACAACAATCATTTCGTTTGCAGTTGCTGTTCATGCCGCGAACTACGACGGCGTCACGGAACCTATCGCCCAGGCAAAAATCGGATTCACGGTATCCGGTAAAGTCGATAGCATTTGGGTAAAAGAAGGTGCCGTTGTCCACAAGGGCGACACGTTGATGAACCTCGTAAAGACCGAAGAGGAATTACGCGTTAGCATCACGAAAATCGCGGCAGAAGACAATTCCAACGTAGCGTCCGCCAAAGCAAAGATGGACACTTACGAAAAGGATATGCAGGTCACCAAAAAGCTTTTCGAGACATCTACTTCTATCAGCGCCGAACAGGTCTGGGAAAAAGAGATGAACTACAAAGTCACAAAAGCCGAATGGGAAGCCGCAAGAATCGCCAAGGCGAAGGATTCTCTAGAATACAGCATGGCTCGCGCGCAATTGGAAAAACAATACCTTATCGCGCCTTTTGATGGCGAAATTGTAGCCATTTCAAAGAATCCAAGCGAAAGTGTCGAGGCGCTGGAGCCAATCATCGAAATTGCCGACGTGCGCACCTGCCGCATGACAGCCTACATCATCGTAAGCAAGGCCAGTTCGCTAAAAGTTGGGCAAGAAGTGAGCATGCAACTCAATAGCGGCAAAATACGCAACAAAAAGGGAAAAATTGAATTTATCTCCCCTGTTGTAGATAAAGCAAGCCTTTTGCGCACCGTAAAAGTCGTTTTCGAGAACTCCGACAAATCTGTCGAGCCGGGCGTGACCGGAAAGATTTTTGTTAAATGATAAAGGCTCGCTCCACATTTTTTTCGCAAGCAGTAAGGCAATTGTCGGCTATACTGTTTTTTGCCGTTTTTGCGCAAGCTGAAGAGATTTTGGAAACGCCGTCGGAGCCGCAAATCGCAAATTCAATTGCGCAAGAGACAGATACAACGCAAACGCAAGTGCCGCAAACGTTGGAAAAGCAGCCGGTTTCAGATTCAACCAGGCAAGCGCAGGATACAATCGCACAGTCTCAAGATTCTGTAATTGCGCAGGATTCGGCACAAGTTCAAGAATCCTTGCAACAAGAAAATGCGACACTTTTGTCGAACGATTCGCTCTTTATCGACTTTAGCGAAGCCATCGATATCATCATCGCCAACAACATTGACATTCAAGAAGCAAAATACAATTGGATTGCACAAAGCGAAGCAGCCTCAGGAAGCTACGGCGAATTTGAGCCTCACTTGACTGCACGCGCATTCAGCGAAAAAGGCGACGCCCCCAATACGCTATTCACTGAGACCCGCAACGATTACAAGATTGGCGTTCAAGGCAAAATCCCGACTGGAACCGAATACAACATCGGTTTTAACCAAACAAGTTACACGCACAGTGAATACACATCGGAACTTTATTTCGGGGGCGAACTTAGGCAACATCTGCTTAAGGGCGGACCGCTGTTTTACGCTTCGTTCAACAACCAAGCCACGGCAAAATTTCAAAAAGAATTTGCTCTACAAAAATACCGTGAAACACTGAGCAGCATTCTGGAAAAATTCTGCGAAACGTATTGGGAATATTATTTCTCGCAACAGACTTTGCTCTTTGCCGAAAAATCAGCCACTGTAGCAAAAGAAATCGTAGAAGACGCCCGCAAGCGCTTTGAATTGGGCATGCTTTCGATGCTTGATTACCAGAAAGCGGTTGCAGAATATTCCGACCGTGAAAGCGCTCGCCTCGATGCTTTGGACAAATTGCGCAATGCAAGACTAGCTTTATTGCTGATTCTTTCTTCGCAAGAATTGGTCAGAGACCCGCGCCCTATCGCTATTACGCCAAATCTAGAACTGGATTCCACAGCAATCCTCGATTCGTTGACGTTTATCGATTCCATCAGCATTTTACACCCTTCCTACCTTGCGCAACATGCCGAACTCGATATTCGCACAACAGCGCTGGACAAAAGCAAGAACAATCTTTTGCCATCCGTTGATGTCATCGGAAATTATGGAATCCGCAGCCGCGACAAAAACGCAGACGTGGCACTAAACAAATTTAAAAACAAGAACAGCAGACAAAGCGTATTTGCTTACGGAATCGAAATTGACGTACCCTTATTTGCTAATCTCGAAGAACGTCACCAAATCGCATCAAACAAGGCCAGCGTTCGCGCTGCACGATCCAGGCTCGCTCTAATACAAAATCAACTTTACGAAGAATATCGCATATTACAGCAAAGAGCAACCGAACTTCGCAACCAATGGAACTTGAGTAAAACCGCCGTTGCCTATCACGAAAAAGAACTCAAAGAAGAGTTCAAAAAAATGGAACTCGGCAAAAGCAATTACCACATCATTTTCGACATGGAAGACGAACTGCGCCAAGCTCAGCAACGCCATCTCGAATGTATGAAACTTTTACGAGTCATAGACATCCGTCTTATCCGCGCTACAGGCAAGCTATTGATGCAAAACGGTTTTGAATCTTGGAAAGACGGGAAAATTACTCTTCGCAAGGAATTGCTCCGTGACTAACGCAAAATTTAAAATGGATCCAAGCGAAATCGTTAACGCTCTACAAAGCGCTCTAAACGCGACAAATACAAAAATTGATCAGTTAACAACTGTATTTGACATAGTTCAAAAAGTCTTGGAAAAAGACAAATTCAAGCAAGCTGCACTCACCCTTGTAAGTGAAATTGCGGACCGTCATAAAGCCGAACGAGCAAGCATCGGATGGCTAAAACACGACTATATCGTTCTCAAAGCCATTAGCCATACGGACCATTTCGAAAAGAAAATGCAAATTGTGCGAGACCTCGAAGGAGCCATGGAAGAGGCTTACGAGCAAGATGCATCTATTCTATTTCCACCCCCAGAAAACATAGCGCTTGCCACACGCATACACGAAAAGTACTGTCAAACGTACAATATGGGGTGCATGCTCTCCGTCCCAATACGTCATGGTGATGAAATTATTGGTGTTATTTCTTGTGAGCGAAAAAGTCGCCCGTTTAACGATCAAGATGCGACCCAAATTCATTTGGCATCGAGCCTTTGCAGCGCAAGACTTTTGGAACTTTATAGCAAAAGCAGCTGGTTTGGCGCAAGAATGGTCCGCAGTATACGCAAGGGACTTGGAAAGATTTTAGGATACGAACATACATGGGCAAAATTCTTTTCGATTATCGGAATAGCCTTTGTACTTTTTGCAACTTTGTACCCACTCGAATACAAGGTGAGCTCCCCCGCAATTCTGAAAACCGATAAAATCATTTACCTAACCGCACCCTTTGACGGCTATATTGATAGCGTGTACGTAAAACCGGGTGATGTTGTGTACAAAGATCAAGAAATTCTACGACTAGACCAAGAAGCGCTCAAACTTGAAGAAGCTGATCTGCTAGCCCAAGAGCAAGACAACCGCCGCGAAATTCAAAAAGCACAAGCAAGCCGTGAGCTTGCCGAAATGCGTATTCATCAAGCAAAGCTTGCACAGACTCTTGCCAAGCTCAAAACAGTCCGTTACAAGCTTTCCAAAGCGATTGTCCGCGCCACAGTCGATAGCGCCATCATTGTCGAAGGCGACTTGCAAAAGAAAATAGGCGCCCCAGTAAACCAAGGCGCAGAACTGTTCCAACTAGCCTCCATCGAGAACATCTACGTAGAATCGGACGTCAGCGAACTTGAAATTGGCAATATTCCAAGCGATGGCGAAGGTTTACTCGCCATCAAGAGTCGCCCCGATTACGTTTACCGATTCAAAACGGAGAGAATCAGCCCAACAGCAACCGTCAAGGATCAAGAAAATACATTCCCCGTGCGCGGTGAATTTGTAAACAAAGTCCCCAACTGGTTCCGCCCTGGTATGACAGGTATTTCGAAAATTTACGCCGGCAAAAAGACTCTTTGGTGGATTCTTTCGCACCAGGCTATCGACTACTTAAGACTTAAGCTTTGGTGGTAAGAATTACGCTTTAGCGAGTCGCACTGCGCATTCACGGGCTTCGCGAAGGATTTCTTCTTCGCCATCCACGTGACGGCCACGCATCACGAATTTGCCGTTGCACATCACGGAATCGATGGCACTTGAATTTGCCGAATAGACCCAGTTGCTATAGACGTTGTAGCACGGCACCATGCGTTCGTTGTCGAGGTTTATCAGCAAGCAATCGGCCAAATAGCCTTCTTCGATACGGCCTGCATGGATTCCAAAGAAATTGGCGACATTGCACGTTGCCAGTTTCAAAGCCTCTTCAGCCGGGAGCGTTTCTGCAGTACCGAGATACTTCGCCAACAGCGCAATAGCCTTCATTTCTTCTTGCATGTCGAGATTGTTATTCGACGAATCGCCATCCGTTCCGAGCCCTATTTTCAAGCCGTCCTTGAGCATTTCGGCAATCTGCGGCATACCGCTATTGAGTTTCAAGTTGGAGCAAGGATTCAAAATGGCAGTGGCGCCGGATTCCGCAAAAATCTTACGGTCAGATGCTGAGAAATGCGTACAATGCGCGGCGGAGAAATTCGAATTCAGGCCGCCCAAGCGCTTCCAAAATTCTACGGGCGTGCAATTAAAACGTTCCTGGCAATTTTTCAATTCCATCAACGTTTCAGACAAATGAGTATGGATTTTAAAATTTTCGGAATGAGCAAGTTCAATCAGTTCCGCCGTTTTTTCCTCGCCCACCGTATAAATGGCATGTGGCATCACCACGAGCTGCACACGCTCCGATTCGCCTGTGTGATTCTTCAGGAATTCTACGTTCCCATTCCACGCTTCCTGCGACATCAACGGTTCGGCAAAAGTCACACCAATGGCGGCTCGGATACCCATTTCTTCGACAACGCGCATCGTTTCTTCGCGGTGCCAGTACATGTCCGTAAAGAAAACCGTTCCTGACTTGATCATTTCAAGCACTGCAAGGCGGCTGCCAATGCGAATGTCATCAGCAGTGAGTTTCGCCTCAGTCGGCCAAATGTACTCGCTAAGCCATTTGCCGAGTTCCATGTCGTCGGCAAAGCCACGCAACAGCGACATCGCCGCATGCGTATGGCCATTATAGAACGCAGGCATGATTGCGAAATTCGAGCAATCTACGATTTCTGCGCCTTCGTAATCAGCGGGTTCAAGCGGCGTACGAACTTTTGCAAAGCGATTATCGACAATCAAAATGTCGCGTTTAGCGCCTTCAAAGAAAACGGATTTGAGAACTACTTTATTCATACAAAACGCATAAGGAGGCCCCGGCACTGAGGCTGGGGAGACAAGTCAAATTACCTTTCTTCGAGCAGCTTCTTCACGGAAAACGCAAACTCCTGCAAACTGGGGTCGCGCGCGCCCGAACAAGACCGCGCAAGCCTTTTGCTTACTGTAATCGTGATAGGGCTTGCGCTCTCGCCAACTCGACTCGTTAATACGAGTCGCTTTTGGCTCACGGCCTGATGGGCGCTTACCGATTTTCTAAAAGTTGCTTTACTGAACATGCAAACTCCTGCAGGCTCGGATCTCTAGCGCCCGAACAAGACCGCGCAAGCCTTTTACTTACTGTAATCATGATTGGGCTTGCGCTCTCGCCAACTCGACTCGTTAATACGAGTCGCTTTTGGCTCACGACCTGATGGGCGCTTACCGATTTTCTAAAAGTTGCTTTACTGAACATGCAAACTCCTGCAAACTGGGGTCGCGCGCGCCCATCAGCAAAATCGTGTCGCCCGGTTCGGCATATTCGAGCATTTTCTTCGCGCACTCGTTGCGGTCGGCAATGTAAATGGCTTCGCAGCCCTTGAGAATCAAATCGTCCGCGAGGTCGCCTGCGCTAATGTCACGCGTTACCGTTCCGCCAGCGTAATAGATTTCGCTGAAGAACATCACGTCGTTTTGGCGGTCAAAATCGGCATCCATCGGACGGAGCGTCTTGGCGATAAAATCAACCAAGTCCTTGCGCAAGAATCGCGTCGGGCCAAAGCCATGCGGCTGGAACCAAGCAATCACGCGGCCTTCGGTAAAGTCCTGAGCGCTCTTGATGCTGGCGGCAATCTTTGCGGGATTGTGGGCAAAGTCATCGACAAGCGTTACGCCGTTAAACGTTCCGAGAATCTGGTGGCGGCGGAAAACTCCCGGGAACGACGAAAGTGCATCGGCACACGTATGGAGCGAAACGCCAGCGCGGAGTGCTGCAGCCGTTGCGGCCAAAGCATTTTCCATGTTGTGCTTGCCCGGCAGCGGAATTTCGAACTTCACAAGTTCATTTTCATGACGCACGCGGAACTGGATATGCGTCCCGACCGCCCTAAAGTCAATTCCCTGAACGCTCACATAGCTTTCGTAGCCAAAGTCAAATTCACGACCGGCGCTGAACTTCTTGGCGAGCGGATGTGCATCGTTCACAATCAAAATGTGACCTGCGCTCAAAACATTCTGGCTGAACTTCAAGAAAATTTGTTCGAGTTCAGAGATTTCCTTGTGGTCCTTGTCGATGTTCAGAATGACGCCAATTTCCGGTTCATAACGGACAAGCGTTCCATCGCTTTCATCCACTTCGGCAACAAGCCATTCGCCCTTGCCGCTTACGGCATTGCCAATCTTCCCTTGCTTTTGCAAGTTCACAAGCCCAGCGCCCGTCATTACAGACGGCTGGAGTCCCGCGTATTCGAGGATGTGGTAAACCATCGCGGTCACGGTCGACTTTCCGCTCGTACCGCTAATCGCAATCGTGCGGGCTTCCTTAGAAATCTTCGCGAGCATTTCGCTGCGGTGCATCACAGGGATGCCAAGTTCCTTTGCACGCTTCAAATCCGGATTCGTATCTTCAATCGCGGTGCTCACCACCACAGCCGTCAAGCCTTCGACAACGCCAGAACCGTCCTGCGCAAAGCACAGGATTCCGCATTCTTCGAGCTGACACATGACCAGCGGCTTCTCGGCTTTTCCGCTGAGGAACTCGCCAAACTGACGGTCGCTACCGCTAACAGCAACGCCCTTGCCTACCAAATACTGCGCAATGGCACTCATGCCCACGCCAGCAACACCGATAAAGAAGTAAGAATTAGTCATAATTAAGTATAAAGGTTTGAGGAATGAGGTCGGCGCAAAGCGCCTTTGGGGTCGCTACGCTTTGAGATATAAATAAAGTATTTCACAATAAAAACCTCATACCTCAGAGTGAGTTTACGAACGCCCTCATACCTCGTTACTCTAAAAGTTCCGGATCAATCGTTGGCTCATATCCTGGTTCGACGAAATCTTCGGGCGCGATTCCCTTGCGGCGAGCAGCCTTCATCTGCTTGATGAGCTTGCGTTCAGCGGCCACGGCACGGCGCTTGGCGGCCGTCTGTGCCTTTTCGGCAAGGCGTTGCGCACGAGTCTTGCGTTCCTTTACGGGAGCAGCTTCGTCTGGAGAAATTTCAAGCGGTTCTTCGAATTCGTCAAAATCATCCTCTTCTTCAAAACGAATCTGAGCATCAAAATCGCGGAAGCCTGTATCTTCATCATAAACAGGAGCGCTTGCCGGGCATTCCTTCTTCAAGAGCTTGAGCACCTTCGCAAATGGTTCTTCCATCGGCACCTTGAATGTCAGTTTCTTGTTCGTGCGCGGATGAATGAGCTCAATTTTCACGGCCTGCAAAAGCTGCGCCGGAGCAATTTCGAGAACCTTTTCTGCAACGGGCTTCATCAAAGGCGGCACGCGGTTCAAGCTTTCATCGCGACCATCGTAAAGCGGATCGCCCACGACCGGATGGCCCGTGTAGCGGGTATGCACACGAATCTGGTGCGTGCGTCCCGATTCCAACTGCAATTCCAAAAGTGTCGCAATTGCAAAGAACTGCTTTGCGGTGTAATGCGTACGGCTTTCCTTGCCGCCCTTCACCACTGCCATCTTGAGGCGGTTTTTCGGGTTACGGCCAATCGGAGCGTCAATCGTTCCTTCGAGATCGCGCGGGCATCCCCACACGAGAGCGTTGTATGTGCGGTGGAGCGTACGCGTTTCGAGCTGGTGCGCCAAATGCCTGTGCGCCGCATCGTTCTTCGCCACCACCATCAAACCCGGCGTATCCTTGTCCAAGCGATGAACAATTCCTGGACGGAGCGGGCCATTGATTGTCGAAAGATTTTCCTTAAAGTGATGCAAAAGGGCTGCAGCAAGCGTTCCTTTGCTCACGCCACTTCCCGGATGAACCACCAAGTTGCGCGGCTTGTTGATGACCACGATATCTTCGTCCTCGTAAACAATATCCAGCGGAATATCTTCGGGTTCAAGCGTCGAGGATTCCTTTTCAATCATCTTATCGACGACAACCGCCATGCCCGTTTCGACGCGGAAGTTCTTGGAGACCGCATTACCGCCCACCTTGACTTCACCCGCTTCAATCAACTTTTGCACATCCGTGCGGGAAACATTTTCCATAACGCCCGCAAGGAATTTGTCGAGGCGTTCACCATTTTTTTCTTCGTTTACGATGTAATTCATAAGAGGTTTTGAGGTATGAGGTCGTGCCTTCGGCACTTTGATGAGTGAGGTAGTAGTGGTTGGTGGTTAGTTTTTTTGGTGGCTTCGTCATCCTGAACGCAGTGAAGGATCCAGTAAAGTCTTGCCGTGTCATTCTTCCACGCGGTTCTCTTTTGCATTCTTCTCCGCGTCTTTTTCGTCTTTTATCTGCTTGTGCAACTTACGCAGAATCACAGGCGATAAAATCACGAGCGCAACACCAACAGTCACGAACGAATCTGCCACATTGAATGTCGGGAATCGAGTCATGATAAAGTCTGGGAAATCGCAGTCGATAAAGTCCACGACCATCTGCATACGCATGCGGTCAATGAAGTTCCCGACAGCACCGCCGAGAATCATCACCACGCCCAAGCGGCTCAAGTAATCGCGTTTATCAATGGACCTGTAAAACCACGCGAGCGCAAAAGCGGCGACAATCGAAATCAGCAAAAAGAACAGCCAAGGAGGCAAGAAAGGCATCAAGTCCTGAGGCCTGCTACTGAACGCGGCCCCCTTGTTGAACACCAACTGGAAACGCACCAATTCACCAATGACCGGAATTTTCTCATACGTAAAATTGCCAGCCTCGTCGGTAAAACGCGACAACGCCCACAACTTCGTCAGTTGGTCTGCAACAATGCTAAAAATAATCACCGCCACATGAAATGGCCACTTGTTATAAAACTTCATATTACCTTGCATAAAATTCCTTTTTATAGATAGCTTCGCCCCTGCGGGACTCGCAATGACGAAGCCGATGCTTTAGACCCTAGTAAATAGAAACTTATCTAAGTTCTAAGTTCTAAGTTCTAAATTCTTAATCCTCGCGTAAGCCTCATCGATCCACTTGTCCGAATAGAAGTGCAACGATGTTTCCTTCACGATTCGCTTTACCGTATCGCGGGTTATCTTCACCTTCTTATCCGACTTGAACACTGACACTCCATCGCCAATCAAGTGCAAATTTTCCGCCGCCATAAACAGCGGCCAAAGGCAGAATAGCCTTGTGCGCATCTTGATGTTCGGGATGAGTTTCGTGTAGGCAATCGCGTCGTCCAGATGGTGCCATGCCTTCTCGACAAGTTCCGCAAGTACGGCGCCACACTTTTCGGGATCTGCGCCTTCCTTGAACAAGTCGCTTGAATGCGCAAACCCGTGACGACGGCAAATTTCTTCGGGAATAAAGCAGACGCGGCGCCCCGAATCTTCAATGCAATCCTTCACGATATTCGTCACCTGCAACGCAAGCCCAAAACTCACATCGAGCTTCGAAAGTTCCGCCTCGCGTTCCTTACTAATCAAGCAAGTATCTGCCGAGAACAACTTCGTCAAAAGCTTGCCGACAATTCCCGCGACATAGTAGCAGTATTCATCCAGTTCATCAACCGATTCCAACGTGAACCAGCCCGCCGAAAGTGCCGCCTCCTGGCGGAGCGCAAACTTCGCCATGCCACCGCACATTTCAATCACGACATCGCAAACCGGTTTTCTGTAGGATTCAGGAAGTTCCTTCAAAAGCGGTACCACGACTTCGGACTTGACACACAAATCCTTGTTCGGGTCTTCGGAGCCGTGCCAAGACTTAGGCAAAGCCTCCACAAATCCACGAATTTTCGATGCTTCGAGTTCACCCGTCTTGAACACGTCAGCAAAAAGCGCAAGCATGCGGTCCTTTTCACTCGCCTTCATGTCCGGGTCATCTTCGACAGTATCCGCAATGCGCAAATAAAGATATGCAAGCAAAATACTGCGGTGCAACTTGCCTCGCAACACCTGAATATTCAGCGCAAACGTACGCGAAACAAGCTGCAAAATATCCTCGGCATACTTCCATGCCGCCTTGCCTTCGAGAACCTTCTCGCCCACATCTAAAGAGTCCAATTTATTTATCATACTTGCTCTTTCTAGTGATTAGTGGTTGGTGGTTAGTGGTTTGAATCGCAATTAAAATGTTCTTTTTACATTCCTGTTTACAATCCACTGTCTACTTCCTACCAATCACTCATCCAACTTTACTGGATCCCCACCCACGCTACGCTTGGTCGAGGATGACGCAATTTATTCCATTCCTAATTCCGATTTCCTACTGCCTACTAAGTTCTAAGCTCTAAGTTCTGCCAACTAATACACCTCAAACATTTCCGGAGGAACCTTCTTGGATTTCGCCATCGATTTCACGTACTTCCAAAAACGATGATGGTCCTCGGCATTGCGGAGCTTACGCGCAAAACTCAACCCCGCGCGGTCCCGCACGTTTTCGTCTGACATCGTAATCCCTTTGCGCTGTATTTCATAATTCACCCAGCGATATTCCAAGTAAAACGCCGACTGGAACAAATCCGTGAGACGAGCCTCCGTCCGACGCATCATCAAACGTGCAAATACAATAAAAACGATTACCGTCAAAAATCCATAATTTGCATACACCCCTAGTCCGAACCGTTTCAAGGACCACACCACTACAGCGGCAGTCACCACCGAAGCGACAATCGAAAACAAGATGTCACAAAAATGCAAAAAACTCACACGACCAGGGTGTTTGATATAGCTATTATAAACGTAAGCCCATTTTTCGCCCCGATTCATCTGTTTTTTCATAAAAACGACGTACGAAACATTTCTAAACCAAAAATGAAGACCTACCCAGAGGAAAACCGGCAGCCAAAAAAAATTTTCAAAGAGTGTATTCAATTCCATCGTAGCAAAAAATAGAAATTTTGCAAAATATCAAGGTTTATCGCGCATACACAAAGTACAAAACCACGATGTTAATTTTCATTTACAAATAAGTAAGAAAAATTTTAGGTTTATTTCTAATTTCATCTATCAACATTACAAGGAATTAGCTAAATTGTTACACCTAATTGTTGATAGATTTCTAATCGGATGAGGATTGAAGAATGCAGGTTGAATGGGAAAGATGCTTGAACTACCTCCATGGAATGCTGTCGGATACGGTATTCAAGACATATTTTGCACAGACCAAGCTAGTAAGCCAGACTCCAGGGCACGCTATTATCGCTGTGCCTCCCGGACTTGATGTCAAAGTCTATTCTGCATACAAGGACCTGATTCGTCTCGCCTGGAAGGACGTTTCTCACGATGAAGCTCCAGTCGAATTTGAATTCCAACCGCAAGACGTGTACCAGCCACAGGCAAGCACTTCCGAAAATTCTTTCCGCGAATTTATCAAGCCGAGCGTTCCGCTTTCTGGCAGTTTCCGTTTCGAAAATTTCGTCCCCGGTGATAAAGCTCAGCTCGCATTCAATGCCGCTCTTGCCGTCGCCAGAAACCCAGATGGATCGCAATACAATCCGCTATTTATCTACGGTTCGTCAGGTCTTGGAAAAACGCACTTGCTCCAATCTATCGGAAACTACATTCTCGAAGAAGACCCGACCAAGCGCGTAATTTACCTCACATCCGAAGACTTTTCGCAGCAGTACATGAAGTGCCTGCAAGAAAAGCGCATCACGGAAATGTCCGACTTCTACCGCAACGAAGTGGACATTCTCTTGATTGATGACATCCAGAACTGGACCGGCAAGTACGAAACGCAAAACGAATTTTTCTTGATTTTCAACGCGCTCCATCAGGCAGGCAAGCAAATCGTGCTCACCTCCGATGCTCCCGCCGCCGAAGTCAAGAACCTCTCCGATCGCCTCGTGAGCCGTTTCTCCTGGGGCCTTACGGTAGATATCCAGCCGCCTGACGTTGAAACGCGCGAAGCCATTCTTCACAAGAAGGCAGAAGAGCGCCATCTCGAAATCAGCGACGAAGTCATCCGTTACCTTGCTGAAAATATTGCAAGCAACGTTCGTTGCCTCGAAAGCGCCATTATCAAGCTCACGCTGCAGTCAAGCCTCATGAGCCATGACATCGACATGAACATCGCACAGAAAGTCGTCACCGAAATCGCACCGACGCTCCGCCGCCGCGTAAGCCTTGACGCCGTGCTCCATGCCGTTTCGCAGCACTACGAAGTTCCCGAAACAAAGCTCATTGAACCGGGCCGCGGCACAAAGGAAATCTCGAAGGCTCGTCAGGTCGCCATGTTCCTCATGCGCCAGCTCTCCCCCATCAGTTTGCAGAGCATCGGTTCCCGTTTTGGCGGTAAGGACCATTCTACCGTCGTTCACGCCATCAAGAGCGTCGAAAAAGAAATGAAGACCGACCCGAGTTTCGCTCGCCTTATCGAAAGCTTCAAGAACTCGATACACGACTAGCTCAACATTTTAGGAAACAACAGGAGTGTCTATGTTCCAAAGAATAAAGAAAGGGACAATTCTTGCAACACTCCTGTTCTGTGCGACGTTCTACCTAGCCTGCACCGAACCCAATCCGCCGTTTGGTATAGAAGGTTTTGAAAAAAACAAGACACCCCTAGAGGAATCTTCAAAGTCCGGTACAACGGAAATAGATTCTATCCAAACCTCCGATTCCATTACTGAGGGTACAACAAAACTCATTTCAGGTTTTGACGAGGAGAACGTACTACACACCTACATTTGGGGAGACGAATCAGGCCAGCTCTATTCCGGCAAACTGTATCTGGACTTTCCATCAGATTCCTTCTTGACCAAATTCGAACTCGGCGACATCGTGACTGTAGCTATCGTCGATTACGACACCCTTGAAATGCCGGTAGCGGAAGCCTCTGGAGACGTCCCCATCGCATGGTTCGTGCTTTCGGCAACAAACGGTTCAGACAAACTACATTTGACCATGCATAACGGGTATCTGTCAGAAGTCCTTGGCATCACCGACGTAAAGACACCCATAGAAGTTACCGTATCCATGAAGGAAAAGGGCGGCTTTAAGTTCGGTCTCGAAATGCTCAATGTCCAGTACATGGGCGTTTACACGGAAAATTACCCGACCCTTTCCATTGAAGAATTCGCAAACTTCAGGGAAGTCCGCACCACAGGCATGGGAAAAAATAAGCTCTACCGTTCCTCCAGCCCCATCGACCCCGGCCTCGGACGCAATCTCAAAGTGGATTCCCTCGCGAAGGAAGCGGGCGTCGCCACGTTTATCAACCTTGCAGACACGGAAAATAGCGCAAGATCCTTCAGGGACTTCGACAGTTCCTATTACGCATCGCAGAACGCCATCTTTTTGGCATTACCTGTAGAGTTCTTTTCCAGGCCTTTCGAAGAGGGACTTGCAAAAGGGTTCCGCTACATGATCGAACACGAAGGGCCGTACCTGGTACACTGCACCTATGGCATGGACCGTACCGGCTTTTCAATCGCCATTCTGGAAGCGCTGATGGGGGCTACTACCGAAGAAATCCAAGCCGATTACGCAAAGACATTCAGCAACTACTACTATGTCACCGATGGCAAGCAAATCTCTTTAAACGAACAGCAAGTTGAGTTTTTCAAAAATGTAGTCATAAGGAATTTGCGAGCGGTCTTCCATGCCGAAGGCATTGACGTTCCCGAAACTGCAAATGCCGACTGGGCATCCGCTACAGAACAATATTTGCAAAAACTCGGCATGACTGCGGAAGAAATTTCTGCGTTAAAAGAAAAGCTTAAGTAAAGAAATGACGACCAAGAAGGTTTTGAAGACCCGCAGGCAACGCAGAGAATCCTGTTGAATTCGTCGCACTAGACCACTTATAAAGCCGGCCATATTTAGTGCAGTTCGAATCCTTTCCTGCATAGCAAGAAGTCCGCGGATAGAGCAGCGATGATATAAACACAAACAAAAAAAGTCCACCGTATTTGTTTACGGCAGACTTTTTACAAATGTGAGCAAAGCTCCCACGATGTCATTCCCGATTTAGTCGGGAATCTCCCGTGAGTCGCAGGGACTCATTACAGGCAATGAGCGCGGAGGTCGTCGTCGCTCAAGGTGCTGAGATATGCCGGCGGAACGTCGAGAACCGTGTAGCAACCGGTCTTGCCGTCCTGAGCCTTCATACGGAGAGCAGCGCGGGCGTAAGCCACGAGAACGCTCGTCGTGAATTCCGGGTTGGAATCGAGCTTGAGGCTGTATTCGATCACGTGAGTGTGTTCCTTGTTCATGCCGGTCTTGCCGGTACGAATCACGAAACCACCGTGAGCAAGGCCGCTGTGGTTCTTGTTGAATTCTTCTTCGCTGATGAAGTTGACGGTCGTGTCGTATTCATCGAAGTAGTTCGGCATCGTCTTGATAGCGTTTTCGATGTATGCCTTGTCTGCACCTTCTTCTGCAACAACGTAAACGAGACGTGTGTGCTTCTGACGAGTGGTGAGTTCCGGCATAGAACCGCTACGGACTGCTTCGAGAGCAGCTTCGACCGGGCAGGTGTACTGCTTAGCGTTCTTCACACCCTTGATACGGCGGACTGCGTCGCTATGGCCCTGGGAAACGCCCTTGCCCCAGAACGTGTAGTCCTTGCCTTCCGGAAGGATGGACTGAGCGTACACGCGGTTCAAGCTGAACATACCCGGATCCCAACCGACAGAGATCATGGCAATCTTGCCAGCAGCCTTGGCGGCAGCATTCACAGCAGCGTACTGCTGCGGGATCTTGGCATGCGTGTCGAAGGAATCGATCACGTTGAACATGGAAGCGTACTTCGGGGTAAGCACCGGCAGGTCTGTTGCAGAGCCACCGCAGATGATGAGCACATCAACCTTGTCCTTCCAAGCTTCCATTTCAGAAACATTGAGAACCGGAACGCCAGCCGTCTGGATCTTCACCGTCGACGGATCGCGACGAGTGAAAACAGCGACGAGTTCCATATCGGGAGCCTGCTTCACGGCGCATTCCACACCGCGACCGAGGTTACCATAACCGAGAATTGCAATCTTTGCCATAATAAGGTCCTTGAGAAAAATTTTTGCGGGCTAAATTATAGAAAAAATGTAGGGATATTGGCGAAAGAGTCATTCATTTATACGCCTGTTGAGCCGAATCCGCCGCGGTCTTTACCGTCAAGAGCACCTTCCTCAAACGTGAGCGTCGGCTGGATTTCCATGATGCGGAACTGCGCGATACGGCACCCCTTCTCGATGGTCACGTCACGGGTAGCGTAAACCGGCATTTTCCACCAATCGTTTGCACCGCAGTAGCTCGAATCCACCACGCCTACAGAATTTGCTTGTAATATTCCGAAGTTCTTGAACGTGGAACTGCGCGGGGCAATATGCGCCTCGTAGCCTTCCGGGAGTTTCATTGCGACACCTAGATGAATCAAGCGAAACTCGCCCACCTTGAGCGTTACCGTTTCGGCTGCCGCCAGGTCAATCCAGTCGGACTTGCCGCCGACATAAGTAAGGCGTTGAATGGAATCGTCGAGATATTGAATTTTAATCGTCTTCGTGGTCATAGCGCAAATATAAAAAAGTGTATGTCAAACACAAAAGAAATAATTTTTCAAACAAGCCACATCAACTTTGATGAGGTTTTGTTATATTAAGGGCATGGAATGGAATGAACAACAGTTGAAAGACCCCCGTTTGATTGATATCCCGATTGCCCACGACCAGCGCGGCAACCTAAGCGTTGTCGAAGGTGGTGAGCTGATTCCATTTGATATCAAACGCGTCTACTATCTGTACGATGTTCCCGGAGGAACGAGCCGAGGAGGACACGCCCATCGCAAACTCCGCCAGTTGATTATCGCTGCAAGCGGTAGCTTCGATGTAATTCTAGACGATGGGAAAACACGTACAAAGTATTCTCTGAACCGTTCGTACTACGGGCTCTACATTCCGACAATGCACTGGCGCGAAATCGAAAATTTCTCTTCGGGCGCAGTCTGCATGGTTCTAGCTTCGGAACATTTCGACGAATCCGATTACATTTACGAATACAAAGATTTTTTAAAGGAAATAAAGGGTTAAGCTAGTTACTAGTTCTAAATTACAACAAACTAGAAACTTTTCTCGTACCTAACATTCACGCAAGGGAGCGCACCGAACGATTCTTTAAAATGATAAAGATTTTCGTTTAAATACGACCCGCCATCTTCGGTAGATATACCCCACGAGAATTTTTCAATTCCAGCTTTTATGGCCTCACGCATCGAGTATATCAGCATCGCCGTCGAAGCATTTGTATCTCGACGAGAATCATCGGGCGCAAGATACTGGAAATGCAAAACATTTGCGTTTTTGAAATAGAAATTCATCATGCCCGAAAGATAAACACGGCCTTGACCATTTTCATCATTTTGCCAAACTCCGCGAAACATAATTTCTTTTGGGAATCTGCGCTTGATGTCTCGCAATTCCGCTAGCGAATGAACCGGAGTCGTATGGTGACGAGCCTTCGAAAGCGTTAAACATTCGTAAAACTTTTCCAATTCGCCATCCGGAATTTCACCGTATGTCAAGTCCAGCTTTTCTGCCTGCCTAAAATTACGGCGGCACTGGCCCGTGCAATTTTCAAGCGGATCGACATCCTTTGAAAGAGGCGTATAGCAACTAAGTTCCGTATGACGGCTATAACCTAAATGCTCTAAAATATACTCCAAGAGGTCCGGATTTTCTTCACAAAATATAGACGATGTAATTTTCAAACGGACCGACTTGAAATGGCTAGCCAAATATTGATCCGCTTCTGTTAAAACTTCACCAAGCCTTGAACCGCGATAGTATTGTTTGGCAATAATCGGCCCACCAAAAGTGGAGCCTGCATGAGACACGAAAACGCCATCCTTAACAACGCCCGGAAAATACGCAACGATGATTCCACTTTTTTGAAGCGCAAAACTAGCATCGACAAAACGATCTGCTGGATGATAGTTCAAGAATCGACGAGTTTGCAAGAACGTACCGTTGAAAGATTCTTTCTTTACAAAAAGGTCAAATCGCTGGTCTAATTCAGGACTGTAAGGCAAAATTTCATACATTTCCATACCTCTGGCTCGCTATGCTATTCGGACTTTTCGGAATCCTTGCCTGCGGATTTTTGCGCAGCTTGCTTCAGCGCTTTCTCCGCCTTTTCGGCGGCATGTTCCAAGCGAGCGGGCTTGCCCGCCAAATTACGCAAAAGGCCGAACAAAGCCGAAAGTTCATTACGCGTCGGGTGCAAGCGCTGCAAGAGCGTATTGAGGAAACTGTCGCGCCAGGCTTGGTCGTGATACTGACCTGTCAAATAGCGGTCCAAGAATTTCTTGAAGCCATCAATCTGCTGGATTGTTGCAGGACCCGTTTCGGCAACGCCACGCGTTGTGCGCTTCGCGCGGCCCTCGCCGTTGGCGAGTGCCCCGGAACGGCAAAGTTCGTACAAGCTAATCGAAACAGCTTGACCTAAATTCAAGCTCATGAGTCCCGGCACCGGAATTTCGCACTGGTACGTGCAAGCATTTACCTCTTCGAGCGCAAGCCCGCAAGATTCGCGACCGAACACAAGCGCGATTGTACCATCTTCAGGGAGCATGTCAGACAAGTTTTGCACCATCGTATGCTTGATGGAACTTGCAAAAATGCGGCGACTGTATGCAACCGCACAAGAGCAGTCGCCAATGGCGTCTTCAAACTTATGAACGACCTTGGCGTTATCCAAAATGTCATGGCTATTCGCTGCGGTATGATAAGATTTATCCAAAACCTTGTCTCGTTTCGGGTAAACAATATAAAGTTCCGGCAACGCATAGCAATGCATAGCACGTGCGACAAAACCCACATTGTGCGGGTGTTCCGGTTCAACAAGTACAACTCTGAATTTACGCATGTTTGTTATTGGTTATTAGTTATTGGTCATTGGTTATTGGTTGTTTGCGGACAACAACTTCTATCATTTTCTTGCAAAAGATTATGCTTTAATTTTGTAATCATTTTTCCGATAGAATGCATACTATCAAATAAATCCTTACAATCGCCGACAATAAAACCAAGTTTTATCGAAATAATAATTTGCGTTTCTAATTCTGCTAAAGATCCTTGAGCAATCGATAAAAAATGAGAAAACTGTTGATGATACTTTCTTGCCTGTCCTTCCGCTATATTACTAGGTATAGATACAGCACATCTCCTAATTTGCGAAACAATCCCGTATAATTCTTCTTTAGGAAAATTTTTCGTCAAGGAATAAACATCCTTAGTCAAATCAATAGCCTTTTGCCAAACAATCAAGTCTTTAAAACTATTCATATATTTCCTTTCAAACTTTTCTATTGACAATCAACTATCGACTAATGACCATTGACCAATGACCACTTAAATCCTTTTCCGCGGATTTCATCCTCGATGGTTTCACCTTCGGCGATTTCCGCACCATCATAAATTACGGAATGATTAATCTTCACTCCGGCAGGAATTTCAACACCGGGCTCAATTACGGCTTCGTTTACATCGCGGCCAAGTTCTTGCAAGCGGGCTTCCACAGCAGCCATCAAACCTTCGGGCGAACCCATATCAATCCAAGTCGCATGCAATTGACCCATATCGACAAACGGCGCACGACCTGCAGCAATTTCTTGTTTCCAGAATTCACGGATATCAAATTCGCCATCGCGGATTCGCGCCAAAGCTTCGTCGCTGTACCACGAGATTCCAGAGAACGTCGCGGCAGCGCCTTCTTCTGAGCCAAAGCGACCGGCAACACCCACGAGGCAGCCATCAGGCCCGACACGGAACGTGTTCACTTTCGGGAAATCAACAGCCAATAAAGCAGCCTCGCCACGGTTCGAGCCATCGGCCTTCCCCGCTTCGTACGCCGTACGAGCATTCTGCACAAAAGCAGCCAAGTCAAAACTGCAATAGGCGTCGCCGTTCATAATCAAAAGGCCACCGCGATACCCCGCTGTAAAAATCCGGCGCAACGGCCCTGCAGTTCCAAGAATTTCAGGCTGTTCCACCCAGACTTTTTCAAAACCCAAGCGTTCACCGGCATTTACAACTTGTTCGGCAAGATAATGCGCATTGGCATGCAGGCGAACATCTCCAAGAGACTTCGCCCTTTCCGCCTGGATTTCAAGGATGCTTTTGTCATAAACACGAACCAACGGCTTCGGGATTTCATTCGTAAGCGGGCGCAAACGCGTCCCAAGTCCCGCCGCCAAAATCAACACATTCAATTTTTCGTCAGTCCGTGTCATAACCTAGTCCGCAATTACACCATCGCAGCGCTAAAGTTTGCGTTGCAAATAAGCGTTTCGCCCTGCCAAATTTCGCCAGTGTACTTGTAGATGCCATGACGAGCCATCACAAGCGTTGCCTTGAGAGTCAAGTCCTGCGGCGGAATCACCGGAGCACGGAAGCGGCAGCTTTCGACACCCATGAAAGCCGGGCGCTTGCCTTCGACATCGGCCTTCTTTGCAATCATCGTCAAAAGAGTTGCAGCCTGAGCCATGGATTCAATCTGAATCACGCCTGGGAGCACCGGGTTGCCCGGGAAATGTCCTGCAAAGAACGGTTCCTTGCCCGTCACATGCCAAACGGCAACGATAGACGGCTGGTCGCCTTCGGTAATTTCCTGGATTTCGTCCACAAAAGCAAACGGAGTCTTCTGAGGAAGGAGGGCATGAACTTGTTCTTCATTATAAAGCATAAGGAATGATTTTCTCCATGATTTGGCGGTGTGACACATGTCCACCATTGATGATTTCCAGACGAACTTTCGGGAGTTTGGGCTTTACAAAGCAAAGGTCTCCCAATAGATCGAGGATTTTATGACGAGCAGGTTCTTCGGCAACTCTGTACAAGCGAGATAATTCCCCACCCATCACAGATTCATCGATCAATAACCCACAGGATTCATCCACCCCGCCAAGCAACCCTGCCTCGCGGGCTTCGTCAAATTCTTTTTTTAAAATAAATGTTCTCGCCGTCAAAACATTATACAAGTTTTCGGCCGAATAAATAGAAACACTAACCGCAGACTTAAATCCATTGCCTTTGTCCAAAACGTATTCCACTTCAAAAGCTTCGCTTGGAGTTATTCTCACAGAACCGTAAGGCTTTGATTCGTTGCGATCCGTGCGGTACAAATCCCATTCTGCATGTACCGGGACATCATAAAATGCAATTTCCTCGGGAACACCCACATTTCTGCGAAGTTCCGTAAAGAACGGAAGAGCGCTACCATCTATCAACGGGACTTCGGCAATTCCCTTTTCATTGCAGGCGACATCGACCACAAAACGCCGATTCGGCCACATCAAGAAAACAGGTGCAAGATGTTCCGGTGATACAAGTTTCAACGCATGAGAACTTTCGCCAGATTCATAAATTGCCGTACGCGCAACACTAAATTTCAAATCAGAAAAACACTTTGCACAATCGGTACTGTAAAAAGGACGACCGCCCACGCGCCATTCAACGCGAGGCTCCAGTTGCGGATTGTACTCCTGGAGTTCAATTTTTACGCTCGCTTTGCCATAAGACAAAGACGGAGAAGAGAATTCCCACTCACGTGGGCATTTACGAGATTCTTTCATCATTAAGTAAAAGCGAATTTATAAAAATATCGCGCATGCGACTGCTTACTTTTTTCCCATCATGCGGAGTTTCACGACAGAGCGGCGCCACACATCAATTTCTTCGGCCGGGTACCCGGCATACACTTTCCCAGCCTTGAGACTCTTCGTCACGCCCGCTTTTGCGGCGACCTTCACGCCCTTGCCAATCGTCAAATGCCCAGCCGATTGCACACCGCCTGCAAATTCCACGTCATCTTCCATGACCACGGAACCCGCAACGCCAGACTGAGAAGCCATCATGATGTTATTCCCTAAACGGCAATTGTGAGCCACTTGCACAAACGTATCAAAATGGCAATCATCGCCAATGACCGTCGGAGAAACAAAGCCGGCGGCAACAACATCATTCGCGCTAAAGCTACAACGATTCCCGATGCGGACGCCCGCTAAATGCGGGACCATTCTGCGTTTGCCTTCATATTCGTAAAATCCAAAACCGCGCGGACCAACGACAACGCCAGCCTGGAACACGCAATCTTCGCCAATCGTCACACGCGGATACACAGTCACATTCGCTTCAAGAATCGTGCCAGCACCAATCGTAGCGCCATTCATCACGACGCAACCAGGACCAATGACCGCGTTCTCGCCAACCACACCTTCGACAACGGCCGAAGCATGGACCTGTGCTGTTGCAGCAATCTTCGTCGGTTCAAAAACTTCACGACGCTCTACAAAGTCCCGCATGAACGTGACCATGGCATGGTACGGATGATTGACCGGACAAACAAATTTCACGTTCGGCAAAAGTTCAGAACGACCATCCACAACAAATTTTTCATATAAACTCGGAACAAAAAGGAGTCCCGCAGTCACGCCGGCAAAAGCACTAACACTCACGCCACCAGCGTTCCCGGCAAGTCCCGTTTCCGTCTTGGCATCGCCCGTCCAAAACGAGACATCATGCGGTCCCGCCTGATCGAGCGAAGAAAATCCATTCAGTTCAAAATTTAAAACGCCCTCATCCGAAGGCATTTTTAAATTCATCTGAGCAAGAATTTCAGATAAAGAAAAAGAAAACATCATTCCTCTAGAGTCAGCATGTGAACTTGACATGCAAACTGGATAGAAACACGATTGCCGACCTTACCGCTTAAATCTTCGCCATCTAGCTGGATATACTCATCATCAGCAAGGTCAAGAGTCAATGACCGTACCTTCCTAGACTTGAGCAAATGCTTTTTAAGAATATAGCCAACACCCGGAATATTTCCCACGGCAATCGCAAGTAAGAAATTCAGCATATTCGGCACGCAGACCACTTCCAAATAGCCATCCGCCATATCAGATTTAAAGAACGGATTCGCGCCACTGGCAAAACTCGGAATGTTACCGACAATCACCGTCGTATGGCCTGTCAAATCAACGTCTTCCTTGAGTTCCGGCGTATTAACCACCATCGAAATTTTTCCACGTTTCAAATGGTATGCTCTATCAGCAAAGAATCTCTTGACATAATGAAGTTTATTTGCAATTACGGAACTCGAAGATATCACGCCAGTCGCACGGTCTTGATTAAAATCATGCGCAATACGGGCATCAATACCAGCCGAAAAATAATTCGCAAGTGCATACTTTCCATTCACCGTCCAAATATCAAATGGTCTCGACTTCGCAAGCAAAAGCCTACGCACAAGATACAAAAGACCTTTATCGGCAAAAGGTTTATACAAACCGAGCACACGAGCAAGGTCGTTTCCCGTTCCAAGCGGGATAAGCCCAATCTGTACCCTGTCTGCATATTCGGACATCAACATCATCGAAAGCACCGACGAAACAGTTCCGTCGCCACCCACGGCAATAAGTGTTTCAGATGACGAAAGCGCCGTCAGGATTTGTTCATCCATCCCTTCCTTGCGCGTAAATTCCGCCTTCCAGTCGTCCGACTTAAATTCCATTGATTCCATAATTTCAGGAAGAAATTTATGGATAACCTTACCTTGTCCACCTCCACTCACCGGATTTATTAGGAAAAAGAACTTATACATTTTTTAGAAGTTCATCCTTTGCGTCCAAGTAGTGTTCTACGCCAATCTTTACATTTTTTAATTCGTCTGTAGTCAAAGTTCTAACAACGTGCGCCGGAGCGCCCATCACGAGAGAACCTTCAGGGAATTCCTTACCATGCGTTACAAGTGCGCCAGCTCCAATAATGCAATTCTTTTTGATATGCGATCCATCCATGAGAATGGCACCCATGCCAATGAGAACGTTGTCCTCAATCGTGCATCCGTGAAGCACCGCACCATGACCAACAGTCACCTCATCACCAATAGACACTCCAACGCCTGTCGAAACATGAATACTCACATTATCCTGAATATTGGTGCGCTTACCGATTTTGATTTCGGCAAGGTCTGCGCGAATCACGGCATTGTAAAACACCGACGAATCATCGCCAATGCTGACATCGCCAACGAGGCATGCTCCTTCAGCGACAAAAACGCGTTCACCCAACTGCGGAGTTTTACCCTTGTACTTAATTATGGAACCCATAGTTTCAATTTATAAAATTAATGTTCAAACAGTTCAACTGAATCTTTTAAAAAAGCATTGTTTTAAGGACCGATTGTCAACGAAATTCACGAATAAGTTCTATCTTATTGAGCATGAATGAGTTACAAAGGACAGAAATCGAAAGAATTTTCGAAGCACAAGGAAAAAATCGCTGGAATATTGCCCAAACGACCGCTAAAGAGCGCATTCAAAAGCTAAAAAAGCTCCGAGCAGCCGTAATCCAGAGACAAGAAGAGTTTTACGATGCCGTCTGGCAAGACTTTCACAAGCCACGTTTTGAAGCTTGGCTTAGTGAAATTTTCCCTACAATCGAAGAAATCGATTACAATATAAAGCATTTAAAAAAATGGATGCGAGATAAAAAAGCAAGTCGTGTATTCTTTTTGCCGACATCGCAAAGCAGCCTCCACTATGAACCCAAAGGCCGCGTGCTCATTTTTGCGCCATGGAACTATCCGTTCTTACTGCTCATCAATCCGATTATTTCGGCAATTGCAGCTGGCAATGTGATTATGGCGAAACCCTCGCACAAGACGCCTCATGTCAGCGCATTTTTAGTCAAGTTTTTCAACGATCTTTTCTCCGAAAACGAAATTGCACTCATCGAAGGCGAAGGTGCAGAAATTGGAGACAAATTATTATCGTTACCATTCGACCATGTATTCTTCACTGGGAGCCCTAAGGTTGGCGCACACATTGCAGAAATGGCCGCAAAACAACATGCAAGCATCACGCTTGAACTCGGAGGAAAATCCCCCACGATACTCCTCCCCGGCATCAACGTCAAGAAATACATCAAGCAAATTGTTTGGGGCAAAACGCTAAACGGTGGGCAAACATGCATCGCCCCAGATTACGCCTTATGCCCAGCCGACAAGGTTCAGGAATTCGCTGAAGCATTTGCCGAAGAAATCAAACATCGTTTTGGCGATACCGAAGCCAAGCGCCATGAATGCAAAGACTTTGTCCACATCGTAGATAAGCGAGCCGCCGAGCGCCATGTGGCGCTAATCAAGGACGCCATAGCCAAAGGCGCAACACAAGTAATTGGCGGAGTCAGCGATATCGAAAATTGTTACACGCCAGTCACCCTCCTTACAAATGTCACGCCCGACATGGAAATCATGCAATCTGAAATTTTCGGACCGATTCTTCCGATTGTCGCATACCAGACGCTTGATGAGGCTATAGCTTTCGTTCAAAGCCGTCCAAAGCCACTCGCGCTTTACATCTTTGGAACAAGCAAAAGCGATATAGACTTTGTTTTAAAAAATACCACATCTGGTTCCACTTGCATCAACAACACTATCATCCAAATCGAGAATCTAGAAGTTCCCTTTGGTGGTGTCGGCATGAGCGGTACGGGCAATTACCACGGATTTTACGGATTTAAAACGTTCAGTCACGAGCGCACCATCATGCATCAAAAATTTTTTGATGTCGTCACTTTTTTCCATCCGCCTTACGGAAAAGCATCGGACAGCCTGCATTCCAAAATCCAGAACATTGCAGAGAAGGCTTTACGCTTTATTAAATCCATGTAAAGGTGAAAACTTATGGCTTCATTATTGTACAGATTCGCTTGTCGAACTTTTCAAAAAGTCTTCTTTGTTGCAGTCCATTTTATGCCGTGGCGCGAACCGCAAGTCATTCACGGCGCAGGAAGCTTACGTAAACTTCCAAGCCATCTCAAGGCTAACGGAGTAGACAACGTTTTACTTGTCACAGATGAAACTTTATCCAAAACAGAACACTTCCAGAACATTCAAAAATATCTAGAAGAAGCCGAAGTAAAATATTCCATTTACGATCAAACAATTCCCAACCCGACCATCGACATTATCAACGATGCAACTAAAATTTATCGCAAGAATAAATGCAATGGACTCGTCGCTTTTGGCGGAGGTTCAGCGATAGACTGCGCGAAAGGCGTAGGCATCCGAATTGCAAGGCGTTGGACCCCGATTTCATTTATGCGAGGCACGCTGCGTGTTCTCCGCAAAATACCGTACCTTGTCGCAATCCCGACAACAGCAGGAACCGGGAGCGAAGCCACTGTAGCCGCAGTCATCTCGAATCCGAGAACGCACGAAAAATTTGCAATCAATGACTTTGTCCTCATTCCAAAACTAGCTATACTTGATGCAAATATCACATTAAACCTTCCGCCACACCTCACAGCAACAACAGCCATGGACGCCCTCACGCACGCCATTGAAGCGTACATTGGCTACAGCAATTTTAACGGAAGCGCAGAAGCCGCCATCATTGCAGGCCGCCTCATCATCGAAAACATCCAGACGGCTTACCGCGACGGCAATAATATCAAAGCACGAGAAAACTTACAGAAAGCATCATACCTCGCCGGTTTCGCATTCACTCGAGCTTACGTCGGTTACATCCACAGTATCGCACACAGTCTCGGGGGCATGTACCACACGCCTCACGGACTTGCAAACGCCGTCATTTTGCCACACGTTCTTGACTACTATGGCGAATCCTGCGAAAAGCGTCTTGGATTTTTTGCAAAAGCTATCGGCGCAGTCCCCGCAGAACTCGACAATCATGAAGCATCAAAAGTTTTCATCATGCAAATCCGCGAGCTCAATCGCTCCATGGATATTCCAGAACATTTAGATTTCATCCAAAACGAGGACATTCCGACACTCGCCAAATCAGCAAGTAAAGAAGCAAATCCGCTCTACCCCGTGCCCAAGATTTTAAATGCGAAAGAGCTAGAAACACTCTATCGCATCGTAAAAGGGAATAAACGGTAATTCATCGGGATTACCGAGGCGGCAGCGCCTAAACTACTTAACCTGGAATCTATCCTTAATTTCTTGCGGGATGGCAAATGGCCGTCCCCTTTTCATATCCATCAAGACCCACTGGGTTTCGGACTCAAAAACGACCTTGCCATCGGAAACACGTTCAAAGCGGCACTTGCGAACGCTCATCACCTTGCTGTAGCTGGCCACCCACGTTGTTCCGCGGATTTCATCGTCCAAAAAAGCTTGGTTTTTGTACTCCACAAACTGCGTGTGGATCATCCAGCCGCAACCCAACTGGTACATCACATCTGTTGCACCGACAGAATCAGAATGTGCAATCGAAATATCCTGAACCCATTGCACCGCCCACACATTATTCATGTGCTTGTTTTCGTCAATCATCTCGGGCGTGACCTTGAAAAGCTTTTCAAACTTCACCGGATTTGCATTTTCTTCCATCGCAACAGCCATCAAAAACCTCCTGTTGTGGGCAAATGTAATAATTCAGACGAAAGACGAGAGAACTCAGTAAGCAGAGCTTAGTTGGTAGAGCTTAGATATTCTTAAAGGTAAGAGAGATTGCTCTAAGTTCTAAACCCCAATTATCACATTTTTCCATACAACAACGCCACATTTTATTTCTTTTTATTTAATTTTTCTTTCGTTAAAACACTTAGTGGGATAATATATGGATTTCAATGATTTTACAAGCCTGACTGCAGAAAATATGCAGGCGATTTGGGACTTCAAAACTAAAGACCCCTTTTCAATTTTAGGCATTCATCCGCTCGAAACGGATCGCGGAATCAAAACGGTCATCCGCACCTACCAACCACAGGCAACCTACATCCGCGGAGAATCGTGCGACGGTACAGAAGAATTTGATTTTGTCAAACTTGGCGACACTGGATTTTTCGAAGCAATCCTCGACCTGGAATACAAGCCATTCTTTTACAAGTTGATTATCAAGCAAGGCGAAAGCAACGAATACACGCTCGTTGATCCGTATGCATTCATGCCCGTCCTCTCCGAATTCGACCGCCACTTGATTGCAACAGGCACACACTACGAACTCTACCGCAAACTTGGCGCAAACATCGTCGAGCACCAAGGGTTCAAAGGCATTCATTTCGCCGTTTGGGCACCGAACGCCCAATCCGTTTCCGTTGTTGGCAACTTCAACAGCTGGGATGGACGCCGTCATCAAATGCGCATGCTTGGTTCAAGCGGCATCTGGGAAATTTTCATTCCAAATCTTGGCGAAGGCGAACTCTACCGTTTTGAAATTCACGGCGCCGATGGTCAACTCCACGTGAAGGTAGACCCGCTTGCAAAGCTCGCCGAAGTCCGCCCGGCCACAGCCTCCATCACGACGCACCTCGATGGTTATGAATGGGGCGACGAACTTTACATGAAGACGCATTGGGCAACAAAGGTCTTCGGCTCTCCGATGAACATTTACGAAGTCCATGCCGGCTCTTGGCGCAGAGACCCCGCGAATCCAGACCGATTCCTCAGCTGGGACGATCTCTCAGAACGCCTCATTCCTTACCTCAAGGAAATGGGCTATACACACGTTGAATTTTTGCCGATTGCAGAGCACCCGCTCGATGAATCCTGGGGCTACCAGGTCACGGGTTACTACTCCCCCACGAGCCGCTACGGCACACCGGACCAGTTCCGTCACTTTGTTGATCTCTGCCACCAGAACGAAATCGGAGTGATTCTCGACTGGGTTCCTGCACACTTCCCGAAAGACGCTCACGCACTTGGACGTTTCGACGGCACAGCCTGTTACGAGCATGCCGACCCACGCCAAGGCGAACACCCGCACTGGGGAACCTACATTTTCAACCTGGGCCGCAACGAAGTCAAGAACTTCCTCATTGCAAACGCCATGTACTGGCTCAAGGAATTCCACTGCGACGGTCTGCGCGTGGACGCTGTGGCATCCATGCTCTACCTCGACTATGGCAAGGGCCCTGGTGAATGGGTACCGAACAAGGATGGCGGAAACATCAACTACGATACCATCGAGTTCCTGAAACACCTGAACAGCATCATGGGTCGCCTCACACCGCACGCCATTTTGATCGCCGAAGAATCAACAAGCTTCCCGAGCATCACACGCCCGCCAGAGCAGGGCGGTCTTGGTTTCCATTACAAGTGGAACATGGGCTGGATGAATGATTTCTTGAGCTACATCCAGCACGAACCGATCCACCGCAAATACCACCATAACCAACTCACGTTCAGCATGGTGTACGCCTACAGCGAAAACTTCATACAAGTTTTCAGCCACGATGAAGTTGTACACGGTAAGGGTTCCATGCTCGGCAAAATGCCTGGCGACAACTGGCAGAAATTTGCAAACCTCCGTTTGACTTACGCCTTCCAATACGCACACCCGGGCAAGAAGCTAAACTTCATGGGCAACGAATTCGGGCAGTTCCGCGAATGGAACGAAAAACGTTCTCTCGACTGGCACTTAATCAGCTGGGACAGCCATGGCAAAATTTTGCAGATGATGAAAGTCTTGAATCACATCTACAAGGAAAATGCTCCGTTCTGGGAAATCGACCATTACTACACCGGCTTCGAATGGATTTGGTGTGACGATGCCGATAATTCCATCGTAAGTTTTGTTCGTAAAGACGACCATGGCAACATGATATTGTGCGTATTCAACTTTACACCGGTTGTTCGCAACGACTATCGTCTTGGAGCTCCGGCTCGCGGTGCCTGGAAAGAAATCTTCAACACCGACGCAGCCATGTTCGGCGGTTCAAACGTCGGTAATCTCGGTGAAGTCTGGACACAAGACGTTCCATGGCAGAACCGCGAATGGAGCTTGAACATCAAGCTTCCGCCGCTCGCCGCAGTTTACTTCAAGCTGGAAAAATAATAGCGCCTTTGGCGCATATCAGTTACTAGCAACTAGTACTAGATTTTCAAAAAAGCCTTCGAGATTTCATCGAAGGCTTTTTCATATTGTTAATTCAACTTCACGGAGAACATCAACATTATAGATGACGAACGAAAGACGCCATCATTTTCAGACCAGAACTCGCCGGAACTAAAGGCAACCGACACTCCCAAAGCAAAGTATTCGTTCATCCACCAATCCTTGCCCGCCTCGACATCAAAACTAAACGCATTGAGACCTGTATTCCCGGCATACTTGTGGCAATCGAGATCATACCCAATAAAGCCAATTGAACCACTGAAAAAAACATTTTCCCATATCGGTACATAATATGTTGCACCAACGCCCAAATAGACTGAGCTCAACACGTAAAAGTCATGATCCACATAAGTCGGTAAATTATTGCGTTCTTCGCTAAAATTGGAAAACATCACGTATCCAATATTCGCGTGCAAAGCCAGATCCTGAATGACATAATAGCCTAGTTTTCCGTACAATCTAGCCCCAAATCCATTGGCCGTCAAAAATTCTCTTCCATCGGCATTTTCAAACGATGCATAGCCAAGACCCGCAGCCGCATTTGCAAACAGTCCATCATGAGCAAATGGTTTGCCAAGCACAGCCTCAGCAGGCCCAGCTGAAGCTACAGACGCCATCAAAGACGAAGCAAGCAATAATATAGCGAAGAGACGAATCATAATTAATATTGATTATCTAATTTAGCAAAAACTGTTCTGGAAGGAATATCCGACATCCCCAACTTCACAACATCACAGCGCAATAAGAAACCAATCGCAATATAAGGCGAAATTCCGTCAGAATCTCCGTACTTTGAAGCCTTCATGTTATGGAAACCAGCCTTCAGACGGAAAGCAACTCTCCCCACCAACGGATCGCCCTTTGGCATCGGCTTTCCAACAATATTAGGCACAAGCAAATCCACATACGCGCCCAAGCCGTAACGGAAATAAGGCTCTTGCTTATTTATGCGTTTTTTATCTTCATGTCTTGGAACAACGTAAAAAGCACCACCCAAATTACCAAAAACAGCGCTTTCAAAATAGTTTGTCGTTAACCACTTGTAACCTAGCACAGATTGGATTCCATAATCAAAAATACCACAAGAATCACATTTACCATCTAAAGCGCGCCCATTAAATTCAAAACCAAAAACAACATCGTAAAGGCAAAAATCAAGGACGACATCAAAGTAAAAATAAGATTTGTAATCTGGAAATTTTCCAGCCAAGAAGGGGAAACCAACATCACTACCCAAAGCAAAACTAAACGCGCTTTTCCCGGCAATCAACATTTTCGGAATCTGTTTCAACGCAATCTTTTTTACGGTCAAGCAAAGCGAATCCCTACCCACATCAGGAATATCAGGCAACGTATTGCAACTAGATCCTTTAAAGTAAAGAAATGCAGCCTGATTATTTAAAAGCCCGTCAAGGCGATCTTCATAAGGGTACGAATTTTCCGTCACCCTATAAAGCGACACGGAATCTTTATTTGCAATAAATCCATAATCACGATTTAAAAGTTTCAAAAGTATTTTAGAACGTGGTGACAAATCCGCAGAATCCGCAATCTGAGCCGCAGCGGCAAAATCACCAGAAGAAACAAGCGTTTCCATATGTTTGCGAACGTCAATCGCATAATTGGGTTCCACATTGTAGCTCATTCTATAAGCAAAGAAACGCAGCTTTTCAAGATGCGCTTGGTCCAAAAATGCACAAGGTTCCGAAGTTCCATCGACAAAGAAAACGCGCTTTACCGGCCTTTCATTGACATCAGAAACAGGGACAGAAATCACGCGCTGAGTCAATTGCCAAGAGGTTGAATCCCTAAAAATATCCGGGCCAACATAAGCAAACGAGATAAAGACTTTTTTGACTTCATCCGATTTAGGATTGCGCCAACTTTTCGAGGTCTTGTCGTAAACCTTATCCACGCGAACGATATTATGGATCAAGTAGAATCCACTCGTTTTTGCTGAGGAACGCAATTCAAAAGTTTTACGAACTAATTCAGGAGCATCAGCCAAATCACGCTGCATACGAGCCATTTTAAACTCAGACCATTCCATGAAAGCCTTATAAGCTTGCGGATAAATTTTTTGAAAATCGTTAAATTTTAATAGATCTTTACTATACACATTGCTATTGACAAGCGAGCCATAAAAAGCGGCAGGCGCCCTCTCTAATTTTTGAGCAGCCGTTTCAACATCGACTTGAATATCGTTATCGGCAAACGCGCACGAAAATGCCATAAGCAAAATCAAAAAGAAATACTTCAAAATTTTCATTATCGCGCACCAATTTCAGAATAATCAAATTTAACAGATTTCTTCGCAATCGAAGTTCCAAAAATTTCAATAGATGTATAAATTCTAAATCCAGAAGCTCCCAAAACTTTATCGGCCCAAATATTTTTTATTCCCAACCGATAGCGTAAACCGATGCAACCATCATTTAGAGGACTTACAAAATCATAAGCAACGCCGCCCCCATATTCAGGAAAAAACTGATCCGGATAATCATTTTTCTTTTCATCTGATTTATCACTACCATTTTTAATAAAAGTAGACGATCCAAAACCAGCCGTTAAATAGCCCCAAAAGCGAGAATCCCCTTTTTTCATAAAGGTATAACCAACATTCAAATCAACACCTATATAAAAAAAATCTAGAGAATCGCGTTCACTATTTTCGCCCCAATGAGCGCTCATCAAAAATTCAAAAAAATAATCATTCCAGTCTTTACTCAATCCACCCCAAAGGCCAAACGTATTATCAACTTTATCCGCAATTTTTCCTAAAAAGCCGACGTACATAGGTCCCAAAGTAAACGCCCTTGACCGAGCATGATCCGTAACTTTCTTGTTCCAAAAAATATCCACAAGATACTCTAGCTGATTTCTCTTTTCAAAAGAGAACTTTCGTTCCTCGATTAGCGCAGTCGCGCTGTCGCTGCCATAGAACAAGCCATTAAACAGAATATAAACAAAATTGCGGTTTCCCTCACCTTCAATTTTTTTAATTGATTTTTCCATATTTCCAGAATCAAGTTCTGCTTTTATTCGTTTTTTTAGTTCGCCTCCTAAATTTCCAAAAAGGCTTATCTTTTTATCATTGTAATGCCTGATAGAATCGACATTGCAAAGGAAATCAAAATCGCCAAGAAGATATTTCAAGATAATTCGTTCTTCACCAAAAAGTACAAAGTAATTTGATGTTTTTTCATAAGAATCCACCATCTCTAAAATCTGTTTTAATTTTTCAAGACTGTCATTTTGCAAAGCATCCAACATCGAAATTCGGAACTGCAACACAAGATTAGATTCTTGCTGAAGCTGTTCCGGCTCGTCAAATTTTTCAATCGTACGAAGAGAATCCGTTGATAACGAGTCCACATATTGCGGCATGAACAAATTCATCAAGGAATCAAGTTGAGCATTTTCAGAAGCACAAACAAGAGTTCCACTCCAAGCCAACACACATATAGCTACAGTCAAAAATTTAAAAAGGCCCCGCATAAGATAAATATATAAAGTTTTTGAAATTGAGAATCTAATCTCGCTGTTTCAAGATGAGCCGCGCAAGCCACAGGCGAGAGCGCGGGCCTAAGGCGCTTTTCCATTAAATCTAGCTCGCGCGTTCTTTTCTCTAGGATGGCAAGAGCGATGTTCTTCCTTGATAAATTCTTTGTCGACATGCGTATAAATCTGCGTAGTGCTGATGTCGGCATGCCCGAGAAGTTCCTGCAAAACGCGCAAGTCCATGCCCGCTTCGAGGCAATGCGTCGCAAAACTATGGCGGAACGTATGCGGCGAGACTTGCTTGCTCAAGAGCATCGTGTGCAGTTGCACAATTTTCCATGCCCCCATGCGGCTCATGGGTTTTCCTCGCGAATTAAGAATGATATTGTCCGTTGTCGGATGCGTGAGCGGGCGCGCATCTTCAATCCAGGCTCGTAGATTTTCCTTTGCCTTGCTGCCGAGCGGAACGAGCCTCTGCTTATTGCCTTTACCAATCGGCAACAGCCATTCGTTTTGCAAATCTATCTGCGCAAGCTTGATGCCGAGCGCTTCCGAAATGCGCAATCCACCGCTGTACATGAGCTCGATGAGTGCCGTGTCGCGAAGCGGGTTCTTGCCGTTTGCAGCACTTTCAAAAACGCTGTCGATTTCTTCGCGAGTCAAGTATTGCGGCAAGTAATGCCCAAGCTTTGGCGTCGCAAGCATCGATTCCGTGCTGTAATCGTACTCGCCTTGGTTCTGCATGTACTTGAGGAACCCGCGCAAGCTCGAAAAATGCCTAGCGACCGATGTCGGGGAATACTCTACCTGCCCTGCCGTAAACGTCAAGAAATCGTCAAGCTTTTCGGGTTTCAAATCCTTAAGGTCAATTCCATTCTCGTCTAGCCAAGCGATAAAATGCCGCAGGTCTTCCTGGTAGCTCTGTATCGTCACCGGGGAAAGGTTCCGTTCCACCCCGAGGTGCGACAAGAAAGCGTCTAGACGATTGGAATTGAGGCTCATGGATGAGAATATAGATTATCGACGAACGTCGAAAGATGAAAGACGAAAGATTTTTTCAAAAAAAACGGCTATTTCCCTTGCCATTTCATCTTGTTATTTCTATAATTGTGCGCGTCCAAAGCGACTATGGATGATTAGCTCAGTTGGTAGAGCAGCTGACTCTTAATCAGCGGGTCGCAGGTTCGACCCCTGCATCATCCACTAAGCACTAACCGCAAGGCAAGGTGCTGCAAATACAAAAGCGTCAGACAAAGATAAGCGTCTAACGAACTTTGAAACTGCGACTTTTGATTTTTGCAAAGACATAGCTCCCAACGAAAGACGGGAACGCGACCTAAGAATTTTTGGATGATTAGCTCAGTTGGTAGAGCAGCTGACTCTTAATCAGCGGGTCGCAGGTTCGACCCCTGCATCATCCACTAAATACCAAACCGCAAGGCAAGGTATTGCAAATACAAAAGCGTCAGACAAAGATAAGCGTCTAACGAACTTTGAAACTGCGACTTTTGATTTTTGCAAAGACATAACTCCCAATGAAAAACGGGAACGCGACCAAAGATTTTTGGATGATTAGCTCAGTTGGTAGAGCAGCTGACTCTTAATCAGCGGGTCGCAGGTTCGACCCCTGCATCATCCACTAAACTCCACCTTGATAGGTGGAGTTTTTTTATGTCCTCCCCTACAAGTTCCTAAAGCTTTTCAACCCGTTCCATATTATCACCACATGTAACCACAATCAAAAAAAAGCCGCCCGCAATGAGGCGACTTTTAAAAGATATCATAGTCAAAATTTAACTGAATCCTTCACCCTACGGGTTCAGGATGACGCGAAACAATCTCTCGTCTCTAGTCTGTAGGCTCGAAGAGCCGTTCTCTCGTCTAGAACTACCCTTGCGAGGTTTCGGCAAAGCTCAATCGTTCGTAGTTTTTAAGCGCGAGATTCAGGCGGTATTCGTTCGGGAAGAGGCACACGAGATTGCGTTCCTTGTCCATCATGCAGTCGCCGGCGTATTCTTCGGCAAATTTGCCCACGTCAGCTTCGGGGCCTTTCACCCAGCGGATGCAATGGGCCGGTACGCGGTCGAGCTGTACATCGGCGCCGTATTCGCTCTGCAAGCGGAACTTGAGCACGTCGAACTGGAGTTCACCCACAACGCCCACAACAGGCACGGCAGACTTGAGCGGTTCATAGAGCTGCGTTGCACCTTCTTCCGAAAGTTCGGCAAGGCCCTTCGCCATCTGCTTAGACTTGAGCGGATTCAAAAGCGTCACGCGGGCAAAGTGTTCCGGAGCAAAATCCGGGATGCCCGTAAAGCTCATCTTTTCGCCATCCGTGAGCGTATCGCCAATGCGGAAAAGTCCCGGGTCGTTAATACCCACGATATCGCCCGCCCAGGCGTGGTCAATCACTTCCTTATCCTTGGCAAGGAATGCCGTCGGAGCGGCCAAGCGGATGTCACGGCCCGTACGCACATGGAACACCTTTTCGCCACGGGTAAAGCTTCCCGAGCAAATGCGGAGGAATGCCGTACGGTCGCGATGCTTGGGGTCCATGTTGGCCTGGATCTTGAACACAAATGCACTGAAAGCGTCTTCGTCCGGCTTGACCGGGCGCTTGTCGGTGTCGCGGATCATCGGCGGCGGAGCGAGTTTTGCAAAAGCGTTCAAAAGCTGGCGCACACCGAAGTTGTTCACGGCAGAACCGAAAAACACCGGGCACATTTCGCCCTTCAGGAACTTTTCGTGGTCGAACGGATCCATACCGCCCGTGACCATTTCGTATTCTTCGCGGAACTGGTTCACCCAGTTTTCACCGCAAAGTTCAACCAAGCGCGGATCGTCCGGACCTTCCATCTGGATAATTTCTTGCTTGCCATCGTCCGGATTGAACGTGTGGAACGTATTTTCAGCAATGGAATAGACGCCCTTGAACAGCTTACCGACGCCAATCGGGAGCGTGAAAGGAGCCGTCTTGATTTGCAAAACGCTTTCAATCTGGTCCAAAAGGTCGAGCACATGGCGGCCATCCAAGTCCATCTTGTTGATGAACGTGATAATCGGCGTATGGCGCATGCGGCAGACATTCATCAAGCGGATCGTCTGCTTTTCCACACCGTTCACGCTATCGATAAGCACGAGAGCAGCGTCCACAGCGGTCAAAGCACGGTAGGTGTCTTCGCAGAAGTCCTGATGCCCCGGGGTATCGACGAGGTTGAACATGCAACCTTCGAACGGGAAGTTCAAAACGGAACTCGAAACAGAAATACCACGTTGCTGTTCGATTTTCATCCAGTCACTGACCGTATAGCTCTTATTGGCCTTAGCGCGCACGTGACCGGCTTCGCGAATGACGTTCCCGTACCACAGGAACTTTTCGGTGATGGTGGTCTTACCGGCGTCAGGGTGGCTGACGATTGCAAAAGTGCGGCGTTTTTCAATTTCTGGATTCATAACGAGCTTTGAGGTATGAGGTCGGTCGCCTACGGCGCCCTCTGAGGTATGAGACGAGTGTCATCCTGAGCGAAACGCAGTGAAGTCGAAGGATCTATAAAAATGTTGATTTTACGCGGCAAATATAGTAACTTTAAGGGTCAAGTTCAATGTTTAAGAGGTATGAGGTATGAGGTCGGGCCTTGCGGCCCTTTGAGGTATGAGAAAAACGCAAAACAAAACATCCAAGAACACGCGCACGTTCGTCACGCACGAGTTTCCGGCATTGTTCGACGGGAATTCCGAAGTGCTGATGCTCGGTTCCATTCCCTCGCCCAAATCGCGCGAACAGGGATTCTATTACGGGCATCCGCAAAACCGCTTTTGGAAAGTCTTGGCGCAAGTTTTAAACGAACCACTCCCCGTGACCATCGACGAAAAGCGCACCATGCTCTTGAAACATCATATCGCCTTGTGGGACATTCTTGACAGTTGCACAATCATCGGGGCAAGCGACACAAGCATCGAAGATGTGGTTCCCAACGACATCGCATCGCTCCTTGCCAAAACGAAAATCAAGCGCATCTTTTGCACAGGCGCCACCGCCCACAAGCTCTACGAAAAATACTGCGAAAAGGCGGCCGGCATCAAGGCCGTGAAACTCCCCTCCACCTCCCCCGCTAATTGCGCCGTGAAATTCGAGAAGCTGGTGGAAGCGTATAAGGCAATTCTATCCGCTTAATACGAGAAAGGAGATGCCGGAACACCGTCCGGCATGACAAACGCACAACAAGTCGGGGGTGACACGGCAACACGTGTTGTCATCCTGAGGCCGTAGGCTGAAGGATCCAGTTAATTCTGGCCAAGAATCACTGGATGTTTCACTTCGTTCAACATGACGTAACACAATCGTAATAGGCTCCCCCGGCGCAGTAGTGACAATCGCCCAAATGTCACTGGATACTTCTAGGCTTTTCGCCTCTCAGTATGATGCGTGTACAGGCCGCATCTCGGCATGACAAGTGCGCACCATTCAAACCCTACAAAAAGCCCCGCGGCATTTCTAATCCGCGGGGCATTTTTTCATTTCTAAAGAATCTTACTTCTTCTTAGCGTTGCCTCGGACATCCTTCGGCTTGAACATCACGTTAATTTCGACGTTCGTCACCTTGGAGCCCAATCCAGACGGGTCAAACACCTTGTACGTAAATTCATCGATTCCAGAGAAGCCCTTGTTCGGGGTGTATTCGAAGGAACCATTCTTTTCGTTCAAGACAATTTTACCGTTGCGCGGCTTCATCACCGTCTTCACCGCTTCAAGCTTGTCACCATCCGGGTCCTTGGCTCCAGACATAAGGCCTGTAGAAGCAGGAACCTTAAGCGTTTCGCCTTCGCGAGTCTGGTAAGAGAGCGGCTTTGTTTCAGGAGCGTTATTCACGGCAATCACCGTAAATGTAGCGGTCTTGTGAGCCGTAGCCCCTTCCGGGTCCGTCACCGTGAACGTGATGCGTTCCGGCTTACCCTTCCAATGAGAGTACGGCTGAGCCACAATCACGGTCTTCTTGGACTTGTCGTAAGTCACCTGCAACTGCTTTTGACCCGTGAATTTCCACTTGAGGTCATCGAAGTTGTGGTCCTTATCACGAGCAAACTGATCCAGCTTAATCGTTGCAATCACGCCTTCATTCTGGTTTTCTCTGATGGTGTAATCAGGAATGTCGCGCATCACCGGAGCTGCATTGACATGCTTCACGATAAACTTCACGACAGACTTGTCAGAAGCACCAGCCGGGTCCGTTGCGGTAAAGATGATGGTTTCATCACCGAACCAGTTGTCCCTTCTCGGCTTGATTTCAGCAACGCGGGAAGCATTGATTCTCACGTCGAGATTCTTAGCGCCAGAGACCTTCCAGCGGATTTCACTCTTCTTGTGGTCAGGATCAGTGACAAAGTCATCGAGATTGACAGACTTGAAAGTCTTGCCTTCAAGAGTGGTCTGTCCCGGAATTTCCTTCACGACAGGAGCGTCATTCACCGACTTCACCGTAAAGCGAACGTCTACAGAAGCCTTTTCCTTGCTCGGATCGAATACGTTAATCGTCACCGTTTCTGCACCATTCCAATACTTGTCAGGAATTTCGACAGTGAGGATACCCTTATCGCTAATGTTGTACTTGAGTTCATGCTTAGAAGATGCCGCTGCAGAAGATTCTTCTTCATGCTTCTTTTTCTTCTTGTCTTTCTTCTTATCCTTCTTATGAGCCTTTGCAGAAGAAGCCGATGCGAACGGATTTTCACCATCGATAGACCACTTCAATTCTGCAATGCTGTTATCCGGGTCAATCACATACTGAGACAAGTCAATTGCCGGGAAGGTCTTCTTTTCTTCAATCGTTTGAGGCGGAATCGGCTTGAATTTCGGAGGATCATTCACCGGAGTCACTTCGAAGGTAGCCTTGGAAGACTGCTTATCGCCAGCCGGGTCCATCACCGTGAACGTCAGCGATTCCTTACCGAACCAGTTCGGGTTCGGCGTTGTCACTGTAGCACGACCGTTCTTGATATCCACAATAAGGTCCTTGTTTCCAGAGACACTCCACTTGAGTTCATTCGGCTTGTTATCCGGGTCATTTGCAACCTTAGCAAGGTCAATCGGATTAAATCTTTCCTTTTCCTTAATCTTCTGGTCGCTAATCTGCTTGACAATTACCGGCGGGTCATTCACAGAGGTCACATTAAATTCGATCTGCTGAGAAGCTCTTGCACCTTCCGGGTCCGTCACATCAAGGCGAATCTTTTCCGAGCCGTTCCAATACTTGTCCGGAGTAGAAACAACAAGTTGCTTCTTGGCATTGATCGAAGCCTTCAGTGCACGAGTCGGAGCAATTTCGAACTTGAGAGAGCTCATCGGATGATCCGGGTCAGAGACAAACTTCGTCAAGTCAATCGGTTCAAAGGTTTCCTTTTCCTTGATGGTCTGGGCCAAAATCGGTCTGATAACCGGAGCATCGTTCACAGATTCCACAACAAAGTTGACCGTCTTGGAATCAGAGGCGCCATCCGGGTCCTTCACAGTGAACACCACATTGCGTTCACCATGCCAGTACTTATCGGCAAGTTCAATATGAGCGAGACCGCCCTTATAGATTACGACACTGAACGGATCCTTAACAACCGGTTCATCATCGTCATCATCATCCTTCTTGCCTTTCTTACCCTTCTTGCTCTTCTTAGCGTTTTCGGATTCAGGCTTAATCACCTTCACAGACCAAGAAAGCTGTTCCACAGTATTATCCGGGTCACGGACAAACTTACTCAAGTCAATATCCTTAAATTGACCCTTTTCGCGGATCTTCTGCGGCGGAATATCCCTCAATGTCGGAGGATCGTTCACAGACACAATTTCGAACGTGATAGACTGCGAAGTCTTTGCGCCATCCGGGTCACTCACTTCGAGAATCATCATTTCAGGAGCGCACCAGAAATCCTTATTGGGAGCCGTAACCGTAAGAACGCGGCTCGGGGAAATTTCGGCCTTGAGTTGCTTTGCACCTGTAATCTTCCAGCGGAGATCATTCGGCTTGTTATCCGGGTCCTTCACAAATTCATCGAGCTTAATTTGCTTGAACGTTTCCTTTTCCTTGATTTTCTGGTCAGGAATACGCTTTACAAATGCAGGAGGATCGTTCACGCGAGTGACTTCAAAGAGCATTTTGTGGCGAGCATAAGCGCCTTCCGGGTCCGTCACGGAGAATGTCAAGTTTTCCTTGCCGCTCCACTGTTTATCCGGAACAGAAATAATCACAGTGTTATCCTTGCGGATATCCACCTTGAGGTCTCTATTGCCAGAAACTTCCCACTTCAAGGAAGATGCCGGATGATCCGGGTCTTCAGCAAGCGTGCTGAGATCGATGGTCTTGAAACGGCCACCTTCGAGAATCGTTTCGCCAGTCGGAGCAGTTGCAGCAATCACCGGAGCATCGTTCACGGAGCGCACTTCAAAGCGAGCCGTCTTGCTTGCAGAAGCACCTTCCGGGTCCGTCGCTGTAAACGTGATGTTTGCAGCACCGTGCCAGTACTTGTTCGGGATGTTCACCGTAGCAACGCCCGTCGGGTCTACAGTCACACGGAGGCCAGTTGCAGATTCTTCAGCATCACCCTTCTTCTTAGAAGAACCCTGACTAATCGGGCTAACCTTGAACGTCCACTTAAGTTCGTTAATCTTGTGGTCCGGATCCTTGACAAAGTCAGCAAGCTTGATCGGCTGGAACTGCTTCTTTTCGTCAATGGACTGGTCACGCAAATCGCGGACAAATTCAGGAGCATCGTTCACAGAAATCACGGTAAACGTAGCTTCCTTGCTGTCGCTAGCGCCATCCGGGTCTGTAACAGTAAAGCGAATCTTTTCGGAACCATTCCAGCTCGGAGACGGTGGAACAATCGTCACCTTGTGTGTCGGGTCCATAGCCACGCGGAGTTCCTTCTGGCCTTCAATCTTCCACTTGAGACGATTCTTGGCATGGTCAAGGTCTTCGACAAAGTTATCCAGTTCAATCGGCTTGAATTCGCCCTTTTCCTTGATAGACTGGCTTGCAATTTCCTTCATAATCGGCGGGTCGTTCACAGACACAACCGTAAATGTTGCAGTCGTACGAGCCTTAGCGCCAGCCGGGTCCGTCACCGTGAACGTCACCTTTTCAGAGCCGTTCCACATCTTGCTCGGAGCCTTCACCGTCACCATGCCCGTCTTGGACATATCAACCTTGAGGTCTCTATTGCCTGTAAAGTCCACCTTCAAATCTTCAAAGCGGTCATCTGGGTCAGAAATGAGTTCAGAAACGTTGAACGGAGTAAATTCGCCCTTTTCCTGAATGGTCTGATCTGCAACCTGCTTGATTTCCGGAAGGTCGTTCACAGATTCCACAGTAAAGAGAGCGGTCGAAGAAGCCTTAGCACCTTCTGGGTCCGTTACAGTAAACGTGATTTCTTCGGCACCATTCCAGAACTTGTTCGGAATAACAACCGTTGCAACCTTATTTGCATCGATATTGACCTTGAGTTCGGATTCCCTTTTCTTGGAACCGGCTGCCGGCTTAGAAGAAACAGCAAAAGTAAGTTCAGAGAGCTTGTTATCCATGTCCTTGACCATGTCGCCAAGCTTGATCGGCTGGAACTGGCCCTTTTCGCGAATGGACTGCGGAGTCACTTGTCTTACGAACATCGGAACGTCATTCACAGATTCAACAGTAAAATTCACAGTACGTTCATCGCAAGCATTATCCGGGTCGCAAACCTTGAACGTAATGGCTTCGGCACCATGCCACTGCGGAGACGGCGGCGTAATACGAGCATTGTGACCTGCATCTACAGCAACCTTGAGTTCCTTGTTGCCAGAGATGGTCCACTTGAGGCGAGCCTTTGCGTGGTCCGGGTCTTCAACGTAATTGTCAAGTTCGACAACCTTGAATTCACCCTGTTCCTTGATGGTCTGCTCGTGGATATCCTTCATGACCGGAGGATCGTTAATAGCCTTTACCGTAAACTTAGCATTCGTCGTTGCGCGAGCGCCTTCCGGGTCTGTTGCCGTAAAGGTCAAAGTTTCAGAGCCATTCCACTGTTCATGCGGAATCTTCACAGAAACTTCATGAGATCTAGAATCGATATTGACCTTGAGATCGCGATTGCCCGTCACTTCAATTTTGAGCTTGGAGAAGTCATGGTCGGCATCGCTCAAGTAATCGTCCAAGATAAACGAAGTAAATTCGTTCTTTTCTTCGACGGTCTGGTCAGCAATCTTCTTGAAAATCGGAGGGTCGTTCACAGAGCGAACGTTCAAAGCAACATTCTGCTTTGCAGAACCGCCTTCCGGGTCCATCACAGTGAATGTCGCAATCGTGTTACCAAACCAGCTCGGGTCCGGAATTTCAATCGTTGCCACATGCTGTTCGTCGATTGAAACATTAAGCGTTCCCGTTTCCGGCATTTGACCTTGGTGCTTGACTTCGACATCCCAGGAAAGTTCAGAATTCTTGTGGTCATCGTCCTTGACAAAGTCATCAAGCTTGATCTTGGTGAACTGTTGTTTTTCGTTGATGTTCTGGTTCGGAATCGGGCGAATAATCTTCGGCAAGTCGTTTACAGAGTTGACCGTAAACATGGCTTCGCTTTCGGCACAAGCACCTTCGGGGTCGCAAGCCTTGAACTTGATGGATTCAGAACCATTCCACATCTTGTTCGGAATGCGGATTGTAGCAACACCGCCGGAAACAGAAACCTTCAGGTCCTTGGCCCCCGCAACAGCCCACTTGAGCATTTCAATGCGGTGGTCCGGATCCTTCACGTACTGGCCAAGCTGAATCGGAGCAAATTCTTGCTTTTCATCGATGGTCTGGTCCGGGATATTTTGGACAAATTCAGGAGCATCGTTCTGGGATTTAACCTTGAACGTAACGTCCTGCTTGGCAGAAGCGCCAGCGGCGTCGGTCACAGTAAACGTTACGCGTTCCTGACCGTTCCAGTATTCATTCGGGATTGTAACAATGGCAGAACCGTACTTGTCAAGTTCAATCTTCAAATCCTTGTTACCCGAAACAGCCCACTTGAGCTTCATGACGTCATCATCAGGATCCGTGACATAATCTACAAGAGAAATCATGTCGAACTGATTCTTTTCGTCGATAATCTGGTCAGGAATTTTCTTCGAAAACACCGGAGGGTCGTTAATCGGCGTAACCGTAAAGGCCGCAGTCTTGTTATCGCTACCGTAATCCGGGTCATTTGCAATAAACTTGATTCGAGCTGCACCGTACCAGTGAGCATCCGGGACAACAATCGTCGCCACGCGGTTTCCGTCAACCGTTACAGACAAATCACCATCAGCCTGCGGGCCACCCGTCGGGACAACTTCGGTATCCCATGTAATTTGGTCTTTCTTATGGTCCGGGTCATTGACAAAGTCATCCAAGCGAACCTTTGCAAATTGCTTGCCTTCTTCAATAACCTGACTCGGAATCTGGCTTACTACCGGAGGATTGTTCACAGATTCAACCGTAAAATTCACGGTTTCAGAGGCAGAAGCGCCCTTAGAGTCCGTAGCCGTAAAGGTGATATCTTCAGAACCATTCCAAAGAGGGCTTGGAGTTACAATTTCAACCGTATGGTCCGGAGTAATCGTCACCTTGAGATTTTTGTTACCGCTCACCTTCCAGCGAATTTGCGAGGGTTGATCCGTATCATCAGTTACAAAATTGTCAAGTTTAATCTTCGAAAAAGCGCCACCTTCCAAAATGGATTCGCCAGGGATACCACCAATTTGAGGCGGTTCATTTGCAACCGCGGGTGCGGGTTCGGGTGCAGGTTCACTTACTGGAGCAGCAGCTGGGGCCGGCTGTGGAGCAGGAGCCGCAGGTGCTGGATTCTGAGCGAACGAAGCCGTAGCAATCACACTAGCAGAAGCAAGCAAGGTCGTCATGGACCTCTTCAATTTTTTCATTTTCATTCTCCGATACCATACACGCAATCAAAATTTCACTGCGAAATTTTTCAAACGTCCTTAAAAACGTATTTAAATATAATGTATTCCTTAATAATCATAACGATTTTCGTAAATGTTTTTTCATAATAAAAAACGACATAATTGTCTACAACGCATTACGGAATTGCGTAACCCATTGAGTATCAATCACTTACAGAAAATCAATCAAAAAAAACGCAAAATTTTTCTTTTTGGGGAATTTTTTGTATTTTCGTGAAAAGGAACACAAAAAGGCAACCTGCAATGTAAATTTTTTGTAAAACAAGGTTTTTTAAGGGTTCGCCCCCCTGCAAACAGGCCTAAAAAAATGACAAAATTCGCTAAAAAAAACTAACTTTGGGTATAAATCATTAAATCTAACCAGGAAAAACAATGAAATTCGTATTCCTTTGCGACGCCAACTATCTCAAAGGCGACATGGTAAACTTCCAGAATAACTTCCCCACCAATCACGAACTCGTGACGATGACCTCTGAAGATCTTCTCCAGAGCAAATCCATTATTGAAGGGACGTTTGCAATTTTGGCAGAACGCACCACTTGGCAGAAGAACTTCAGCCTTTTCCGCTACTTCGGCCTTTTGCCGCTCCTCGAAGTGCTCCCGCTCGGCATTGTTAGCCGTGGCCGCCGCAACGAGCCGATCAAGGGCCGCAGCCAGAACAGAAACCAGGAAATTTTCTTCAACCCGGCAGCTTCTGCAGAAGAACTTTACCTCCAAGTCGACAAGTTCGTCGCAGCACCTCCTTCTGGCTACACCTACCCGCGCGGCGCCGCCAAGTAAGGCATGCAAAGAAAGGTCCTAGAAAGCCTTTACAACCAAGGCGGGTTCACTCTTTTCGCCATTTCTGACGAAGATGTGTTGCCCACTGAAGCCTTGCATAAATTCGCACTGGCACTTAACGCCGGTGCGCGTTTTATTGTAATTGATTTTACTGGGAAACGCCCCCTCGAAGGAAACGCCCCTTTCCAAACCGCAGATCTTTCGAAAAAAATCCTCACCACCGAGGACGTAGAAAAAATCTCCACCGCCGATTTGAACATTACGTTCACCGGGAGCAACGCGCTCCCGACTTCGGATGGCGAATTCCGCACACTCTACCACAACATCAAGAGTCTCGAAAAAATCGCCCCACAAATCATAGGCATCATTTCGACAGAGCAAGTAAAGGACGTAGGAAAACTCGTCTCCATAGCACGACTCCTGATGATGCACGTGACCGAAAAATCATTGAATTCGGCAGCCGCATTCATAGAAGACGTTAAAGAAGCTCAAAAAATCGAGATTTTGTGGCTATACAAAGAGCGTCCCGCTCGCCGCAGCTACCCGAAAGCACGCAAGGCCATCCGCCGCTACGCCATCGCCACGAAAGAAGCATTTGCACTCGACTTCCAGAAAAATCCGGAAGAACTCGCCAAAGTCGTCAAGAAGCTCCACAAAATATCCATTCTCGTAAAAAACCCGCTTGACGGATTCCCAAGATTTATCCGCAACCTGTTTCCCCTGCTGCTCCTCGCCGTTATCATCGCTCCATTCCTCTTTGTTACAGATATTGACAGAAGCGATTCCAATCTCCGCGACCGCATCCAGGAAAGAAACCAGCTCTCCGTAGCTCCCTCCTTCGAATACACTTTCGACGGTGCTGAAACCATGCAGCGCATTGCACGTTACGCCATCGGACGTTTTGATGCCATCATCACCAACGAGAAGATGATCAAGAATTATGTCGCCAAAACGCTCGAAGATAACGGTTTTGGCGTGACCTCGTGGGAAAAAGGCAATTTGAACATCCCTCCCAAAGGAACGACAATTCGCTTTTCTCGTCCAGACGAAATCAAACGTCCCGCCTCCGCCGATACAATTGGTGCGGCATGGAAATTCTGGACATCAGTCATTTCGGATAGCATTGCGTATCTCACAGAATTTTATCACGAAAATGCGACTGCCACACAACGTAAGCACAACGGCATCGACGTCGCCAGCCGCCAAGGCGCACGCATTCTAGCGCCGTTTGGAGCAAAGGCATGGACGAGCCGCGACGAACGCGGCGGAGTCATCATAGCACTTGTTCGTAAAGAAGACGTCATCTTGTTCATGCACTGCGACAAATTACTTTATCTTAACGGACAAGAAGTCATGCCTGGAGACCCGATTGCAACAGTCGGCACAACAGGACACACAACAGGCCCTCACGCCCATATTGTTACAGGACTTGTGAGCAAAAAGGGAAAAAAGCGCATTGGCAACGTTCGCTACAATGTTATAGATCCAATCAAGTGGTTCTACAAGTTCAAGCCGTCATCCAAGTAATTTTTGGTGTTGTATATCACATTTTACGCTTAAAAACGCCAAAAAAGGCCCTTTGTAACCGCAATTTTACACCCACACTATCGCAAATCAATCCACATTTAAGTAACTTTGGAACACGGGATTGATGTAGAAAAAAAACAATGTCAAAACAAAAGGATTAGGACATGAAACATTCCATCATTTGGGCATCTCTCGCACTCGCTGCTGCATTCTTCTCTGCATGCTCCGGAGTCGTAACCCCAAAGGCCGAACTTGCCAGCCACAATGACTCGGTACACAACATTCCCGCCATTGACAGCCTCATTGTCAGCATGAAGCAGGACTACATCAAGCAATGCTATATGCCGGTTGCTAGCCACCAGCCTCCTGAGAATTCTTGCCAGTCCGACTTGTTCCAGATGGTCGAACGTCGTTATCACATGGATTTCAACCAGAATCACGTTGCCGCAGCAAGCAACGAACTTTTCTTCAAGGATGTCGTTCCTGAAATTCAGAAGAAAGTCAAGAGAGAACCGGCCCTCCGCGATCCGCTGCGCCGTGCATTCTCCAACAGCAACGAAATGCTTGCCTATTACAAGGACAAGTACAAGTTCAACACCCAGATTGAACAGTTCTAATTCATAGAAGATTTTGACGAGAGCGCGGCCGAGAGCTGCGCTTTTTTCTATATTTGTGCCGCAATTTAAACCTAAAAGAGACAAATCTATGGGAAAATCACTCTATCAGAAAATTTTCGAAAGCCACACGGTAGCAAAGCTGCCGAGCGGCCAGTGCCAGCTCTTTATCGGGCTTCACCTCTGCCACGAAGTGACGAGTCCGCAGGCCTTCGCCCAGCTCCGCGAAGAAGGTCAGAAGGTGCTGTTCCCGGAACGCACTTTCGCAACGGTCGACCACATTATTCCGACCACCTTCCCGGAACGCAACCGCCCGCTCCAGGACGGCATTTCCGAAGAGATGTTCTCCCATATCGAAAACAACACCAAGAATAACGGCATCAAGTTCTTTGGCC
>Ga0310786_10000713_pt1 | contig 53339 bp, 50 predicted proteins | sample AusTroGonzalo_MG_FD_203881 | JGI IMG/M metagenome (GOLD analysis project Ga0310786, IMG submission 203881) | Bovine rumen microbial communities from tropical cattle in Woodstock, Queensland, Australia - Gonzalo_03 (v2) (version 2) | ecosystem: Host-associated > Mammals > Digestive system >...
ACATGGTTTAAAGACTGATGTAGCCTTGCTGTTCGAGGTTGAGCGAACAGGCAACGATTTGAATGGCACCGGACGTCTAACTATGGATAAAGTTTCGTTCGGAGAGCAGGATTTAGGCAGTAGTGCCGTGAACATGACCCTTTCCCGTTCGGAGGAGTATCCGAATGCTCTTCGGGCAGGTGTGCAGTTGGATGATATACCGTTGGAAATTGCAGACAGCATCATACGCATGGCTGACCTTGACTTACACGGCAATATCCGTGCACAAGCTGCGATAGATGGTTTGCCGGAGCAATTTGACCTATCTGCAGAGGTGTTGCCGCTGAATGTGTCTGCGCGCTACAAGCCCTACGAAGTAGCATTGAGTCTGGGAGAAACACCTATCGTGATGAAGCATAACAGGGTGGATTTCAACGGTCTGCCTATCTATGGTGCAGACAGTACTTATCTGGCTTTGACAGGCGGTTTGGACCTGAATAGTATGCGATTGGATATAGCATTGGCAGCAGACAGTTTTGCACCTGTCAAATTAGAAAAGGGCGGTCCTATACCTGTTTATGGAGATTTGGCGACCGACATCCGAGGTTCCGTTACAGGACCTTTGGATAGTATAGTGGCCGATGTGGATGTCACCATTCTGCCGACTACGGATATCACATATCCCATCAGCAAAAAGAACCTTGCGCAGGTCAAACCATATGGTACGGTTAACGTGCGTTACGCCTTAGCGGATAGTGTGCCGCTCAATCTCGGCGGACAGGTGAACGTTGATGATGGTTTTATCCGCTATTCGCCCAAGGCATATCCTATTATGCCGTTCCATGTAGATTCAGGCAGTAACATCGCGTTTAACGGACCTGTCGGGCAAACAATGCTTGATATATCGGCATCGCAGAAAGTGAAAGCAGATGTTCAGTCAGAAGGTGAGGAGACCCGCCGCGTGGATTTTCTAACAGGTGTACGGGTCAACGGCGTGGTTGATTCTATTGGACTGAACTCCATCGGATTCTTCCTCGAGGCACCCGAAGACGAGACCATCACAGACGAACTGGCATCGCTGGACGAAGATACGCGTGAAGGTTTGGCTGCAACGTTGCTTGCCACGGGCATGTATGTAGGTGAAAGCAATGCAGCTGCACAAGAGAGCGGTTATGCACTTTCATCCATCATCAATAGCCGCATCAATGCTGCGATGGCGAATTCCAAGTTGGGCAAAGTGGTGGAGATAGATTTCAGCCAAGCCCAGACTGAACATGCAAGCGGCAAATCGAACGACATGAATATAGCCATCAGCAGGTCATTCTTTAAAGATAGACTCCGTCTCTCTCTGGGAACTTCCTTATCCGATAACCAAGATGCGTACAAGAATGTAGGTTTCCTAAATAATATATCTGCCGAATACAAACTGACCAAGGATGGAATGATATCCCTTCGTGCCTTCGGACAACGAGACTACAACAATATTCTTGAGGGCGAACTAATCAAGTCCGGCATCGGTATACGGGCAAAAAAAGAATGGCGTCGTGAAGAGTTGTTCCGTGGCGACAGCCTTACGCGCATATATGGTCTAATAGCTGATGCCGATATAGCTTGGCGTTCCAACAATAGCCTTGGCCCGAACCTAACCTTGACCTCCTCAATTCGCAACCTCTTTGGTCAAGGAGAGATATTCACCCTCAAGGGCAACGGTGCCTATTACTGGGCATTGCGGAATCGCCATCCTGGAGACCCAAAGAAAACAGACACATATAAACTCGGTGCTACTGCATCCTTGGTGTTCCCGTACTTGCATTGGGTTGGTGACAATAATCCTAAAGGCGACACTCGGTATATGCTCGGCTATCAGTACGAAAACATAGCCGGAGGTTATGGCGTACACAAGATATCGGGTTCGTTCACGTATTTCGTCAAGACTTCAGAGTATATCACACATGCTTTTACGCCATTCTCGCTTTCAGTAGTACTGATGAAAGCGGAGACAGACAGCCTGTTGAATAAGGCATCGGTGTACCCACAACTCATTAAAGTTATTGCCGGCAATGAATTTGTACCGTCTATCGGCTATAACTTCATCTATAATAACTATCGCTCCAAACGGGCCGTTAATACGATGCTAGACCTTGGTTTCAAGGAGTCCGGCAACCTCATCAATGCGCTCTATTGCATCTTTGGCTCCAAATGGAATGACAAGGACAAAAAACTGGGGGCTGTTACCTTCAACCAGTTTGTCAAACTGACAGCCGAACTGCGCAATAAATTCAATATCACCGACCGTGTGTGTATCGCTACGCGCTTGTTTGCCGGAGCAAACATCCCGTTAGGTAACTCTTCAACATCTCCTCTTTCGGAAGCGTTCTATGCCGGAGGACCGAATAGTATGCGTAGTGCGTCTCCTTATGCCTACGGTCCGGGTAATTTCTATTCCGAGAAATACAACCAGAACTTCTTCCACTCCGGCGATGTCAAACTGGAGGCGAACTTCGAACTGCGCTTCCCGATTGTATGGAAACTTTATGGTGCTACTTTCCTTGATGCGGGCAACGTGTGGGATTGGTATAACGGGGCTGATGTGTTAGAGGCTGCCGGTATCACGAATTACAAAGAGTTAATGCAACTGCGCGAAGACTTATACGATGGTATAATCAACAACCCTCAACTACTCCGTCAGATAGCCCTTGGTACCGGTGCAGGTCTGCGTCTTGACCTTGATGGATTGGTCATCCGCCTTGACCTCGGTGTCGCTATCCATGCACCGTATCAAACATATAAGTACATCAAGGGAACTTGGGATCCCGATTATACCAAACCCATCAATACCTATTTCAATATCCCTTCCGCACTTGATGCCATCCGTGTCAACTTCGGTATTGGATACCCGTTCTAAAATTTTTTTGAAAAAAATTTGTATAGTCCATTTTTTTGTTGTACCTTTGTGCGCTAATTTGGGGAAGTATGTTATTTAAAGACATAATAGGTCAAGAGCGAGTAAAAGCGCAACTGCGCAAATCCGTGCAAGACGGTCAGATAGCGCACGCGCAGTTGTTCGTAGGTCCGGAAGGTGTAGGAAAACTGCAACTCGCTATCGCATACGCGCAATACCTTGCATGTGAACATCGCACACCGGAGGATGCCTGCGGCGTCTGTCCGACTTGTTTGCAATACCAAAAACTGCAACATCCTGATTTGCACTTTGTTTTCCCGATTGTGAAGACCGATGCTGGCGATGTGTGCGATGACTTTATTGCCTCGTTTAGAGAATTAGTGCTGACCCAAGGCTACTTCAACCTTGACGATTGGTACACCACCCTCGGTGTGGAGACTAAACAAGGGTTGATTTACGAGAAGGAGAGTTCGGAGATCCTACGGAAGTTGAGTCTGAAATCATTTAGCAACGGTTGGAAGGTGATGATAATCTGGCAGCCTGAAAAAATGAATATCGCATGTGCGAACAAGCTGCTGAAATTATTGGAAGAGCCGCCGGAAAAAACCTTGTTTATACTGGTGAGTGAACATCCGGAGCTGCTGCTCTCAACTATTTTAAGCCGCGTACAACAAATACGGATACCCAAACTAAGCGAGGAAGAGATTGCGCAAGGTTTGGACGGAGAACACAAAGACCTGGCACGTATAGCGGCGGGAAGCTACCTCGCAGCTCAGAAACTGGCAGAGGAAAGCAGTACTAACAAAAAGTATCTAAACGACTTCATCGCCCTGATGCGGGACGCCTACACCATCAGTAAAATCCGTGACCCGCAGAAAAAGGCAGAATCCTTGCAGCACATCCGTCAATGGAGCATTGACATGGCAGACGCAAAAGTTGGGCGCGAACGGCAAAAAGCTTTCCTGCAATACGCCCAACGGCAAATACGGGAAAACTACATCTTTAATCTTCAGCAGGCTGAAATGAACTACCAAACCGCTGACGAACGCGCATTCTCCCAGAACTTTGCGCCGTTTATTAACGATGGTAATGTGCAGCAGATAATGGACGAATTAAGCAAAGCAGAACAACAAATAGGACAAAACGGAAACGCAAAGATTATATTTTTTGATTTGTGTCTCCAGTTTATCGTTTTACTCAAACGTTAACTTGTTATGATAGATAGATTTACGTTAAATAACGAGTCGTGTGTATTCACAAAGAAAGCTTGTTGCCGCAACTCGGCACATATGCTCCCTGTGACGGACTGGCTGTGTGACCTGCCGGACAATATCGCCGAAAACGATCTCGTGGAAATCCAATTCAAGAACACCCGCAAAGGGTATTACCACAACGTGAACCATCTTCCGCTGGAAAAAGGTGTGAGCGTTATCGTGGAAGCCAATCCGGGTTACGACCTCGGCGAAGTGGTATTAACCGGTCGGCTCGTGAAAGCGCAGATGACGAAGAACAATATCGACCTCAGTCGGTACGAGATACGTAATGTTACGCGCCTTGCAGAAGAGGCTGACCATAAACGTGCAGAGACCGCTCACGCGCGAGAACAAGAGGTGATGATTAAGGCACGACAATTGGCAAAATCTTTGGGGCTGGAAATGAAAATCGGTGATGTAGAGTTCCAAGGTGATGGCACAAAGGCGATATTCTATTACATCGCGGATGGTCGTGTTGACTTCCGGCAGTTAATTAAAGTCTATGCTGAAACCTTCCGCATCCGTATCGAGATGAAGCAAATCGGTGCGCGACAGGAAGCAGGGCGAATAGGAGGAACAGGTCCTTGTGGTCGCGAGTTGTGCTGCTCAACTTGGATGACGAACTTCTCGTCAGTAGGTACAGGTGCGGCGCGGCTGCAACGTATATCACCCAATCCGCAAAAATTGGCAGGACAATGCGCTAAACTGAAATGCTGCCTGAACTACGAGGTGCCTGTTTATGAAGACGCATTGAAGCGCGGCGAGATTATTGGAACTCCCGTTGCCAATGAAGAGCAAGAGGAGGATTTGGGCTTCAAGAACGATGTAGGCGAAGGCGCGCTCAACCGCTTTGACCGCCATAAAAAGAATAATAACCGTCGCGACGAACGTCGCTTTAAACCCAACCGCAATGAACGTCCGAGACCTACTAATCGTCCTGAGTAGCGCACTTCTGATTTCCTGCCACCCTTCCACAAGGTATTCGGAGTTTCAGTCGGTCTCGCTGACCGGATGGCCTGCCGATTCTGTGTTGGATTACCGTTTCGCCGTCAACGACACTACTCCATGCGACATCCTGCTATGCGTACGACATACGGAAAGTTATCCCTACCAAAATATGTGGTTGTTCTGCACCTTAGGTACCGACTCAACAACTATCTGGAAGGACACCCTGGAGTTCTATCTTGCTGACGACAGAGGCTTATGGCTTGGAAATAATGTGGGAGTAAAGACGATAGAGATGCCTGTTATCTTTGCGCAAAACTACCAATTCGCTGACACGGGACAATATATATTCACTATTCAACATGCGATGCGGGAAGACCTCCTTCGCGGCATCAGCGATGTAGGACTAATTATCAGAAATGGCGAAGAATAAGTTAGCAAAGTTCGCAGAGATGGAGACATTTGACAATGTCTTCCAGTGCGCAGCGCGTGAAGCAAGTGCCGAGAATCCGGTGGTACAAATGCGCGGCAAATGGCACGACACATACTTCAAGAACAATAACCCTATCGTGCTCGAATTGGGCTGTGGTCGCGGCGAATATACAGTCGGATTGGCACAGCTGTATCCTCAGAAGAACTTTATCGGCATAGATATCAAAGGGGCACGCATGTGGGCAGGGGCAAAACAAGCCGTACAAGCCGGACAGAAGAATGTGGCGTTTCTAAGAACGAATATTGAACTGTTGGAACAGTTCTTTGCTCCGCAGGAAGTGGACGAAATCTGGATTACATTCTGCGACCCGCAAATGAAAAAAGCCACAAAGCGCCTGACCTCCTCTTGGTTTATAGCACGATACAGCCACCTATTACGTGATGGCGGAAAGATTCACCTAAAGACCGATAGCCCGTTCCTCTATACTTATACTCGCGAGGTGCTGCGACTCAATGCCTTTCCAGTGCTCGCCGATACTGCCGACTTATACGCAATGGAAACATCCGAAAAGTGGCAGGAAGCGCGGGCATTACAAACCCATTACGAACACCAATGGCTCGAACGGGGCATGACCATCAAATATCTCTGCTGGCAGCTCCCGCAACGTGAAACATACGAGGAACCCGACATCGAAATAGAAAAAGACAACTATCGCTCGTATGGGCGTTTCGGCCGCTTAAATGAGTAAATGGTAAATGAGAAAATGAACAAATGTCATGTATCCACAACAAATAATTGACGCTTTGCGCCATGTGCGCTACCCTGGAACAGGCAAAGACCTTATTGAATCGGGCATATTGGAAGACGATATCCGCATAAGCGGCTTAGCCGTATCATTCTCGCTGATTTTCGAGAAAGATACAGATCCGTTTATAAAGTCGGTCATTAAAGCCGCAGAAACAGCTGTACAGACTTACGTGGATAACAATGCCAGCGTAACTATTCATCCAAAGTTCCGCAAGCAGCAAATGACCGAGACCCAACCGAGACCCTACCGAGACGCAAAGCACATCATTGCTATCCATAGCGGCAAGGGCGGAGTCGGGAAATCCACCGTAGCAGCGAACCTTGCTGTAGCCCTTGCTAACCGAGGCTACAAAGTCGGACTCTTGGACGCGGATATTCACGGACCAAGTATCCCGAAAATGTTCCACACGGAAGATTGTCGACCGGTGTCAGTAGAAGTGGACGGACGTGACCTCATCGAACCCATTGAACAGTACGGCGTAAAGATGCTCAGTATCGGCTTCTTTGTGGACCCTGAAAACGCAGTCGTATGGCGCGGCGGATTGGCTTCTAATGCAGTCAAGCAACTTATTGATGACGCCGCTTGGGGCGAGTTGGATTATTTCCTGATTGACCTTCCGCCTGGGACGAGTGACATTCATCTGACGCTGGTTTCGGCGCTGCAACTGACCGGCGCAATTGTGGTAACAACGCCGCAAGATGTGGCACTGGTTGATGCTCGCAAAGGGATAGACCTCTTCCGCAACGAGAAAATCAATGTGCCGGTAATCGGACTGATAGAAAACATGTCATGGTTCACGCCGGCTGAACTGCCTGAAAATAAGTATTATATCTTTGGTCGCGATGGCGGGAAACGACTGGCAGAGGAACTCAATATCCCTCTCTTGGGACAAGTGCCGCTTGTGCAATCCGTTCGCGAAGCTGGCGATAATGGAACACCTATTGCGTTGCAAACCGGACATCCTGCCGCACAAATCTTTGACCAGATAGCAGCAAAACTATGAATAAAGCCGCAGAGTTGGGAGTAGAACCGGTTCGTCATTTGCTATTCAAATACGCACTTCCGGCCATCATTGCGATGACCGCTACTTCGCTGTACAACATCGTTGACTCGATTTATATCGGTCACGGTTGCGGCACTTTAGCTTTGAGCGCACTGACGGTTGCCAAGCCTTTTATGGATATCTGTGCCGCTTTTGGCAGTCTGGTCGGAGTCGGAGCCTCGTCGCTGTTGGCCATCTATTTGGGCGAAAAAGACTACGACCGCGCTAATCGTGTCTTGGGAAATGTGATTGTGATGAACATCATCCTCTCTGCCTTGGTTATGGTTGTAGGACTGGTTTGGCTGGACCCGATTTTGATGCTTTTCGGTGCGAGCGAAGATACGCTGCTCTATGCCCACGAATATATGGAAATAATCCTGTACGGGAATATCCTCACCCACTTGTATTTCGGGCTTAATGCAATGCTTCGTTCTGCCGGTCATCCGCGATTCTCGATGACGGCAACGATTGTAGCGGTGGTGGTCAATATCATTCTCGACCCGATATTTATTTTCGCGCTTGACATGGGCGTTCGCGGCGCAGCACTTGCTACTGTTATCAGTCAGGCTATTGCCGTAACGTGGCAAGTTACCAAGTTCACGAACAAGAACGAATTGGTGCGTTTTCACCGCGGTATCTGGCGGCTTAATCGCCACATCACTTTCCGTGCACTGGCAATCGGCTTGTCGCCGTTCCTGTATAACATCGCACATTGTATTGTGGTGATTATCATCAACAACCAGCTGAAGACCTTTGGTGGCGACACGGCGATTGCATCGTATGGTGTTATCAACCGCCTTACCTTTGTCTTTGCTATGATGGTGATGGGACTCAATCAGGGAATGCAGCCTATTGCCGGCTACAACTACGGCGCCAAACAATACGACCGTATGTTACGGTGCTTCTACCTGACGTGTATTTATGCTACCGGCGTCATGGGGATTGTATTCATTCTCGGTGAGTGCTTCCCGAGATTGGTAACACAGATGTTTACGCACGACCCTGAATTGATTGCCCTTACAATCCGACCGATGCGCATTATCTGCTCAACGATGCTCATTATCGGTTTCCAGATGGTAACAGGCAACCTGTTCACCTCCATAGGCAGAGCCGGAAAAGCCATTTTCCTCAGTCTCACACGTCAAGTGCTGTATCTAATTCCCTTAGCATTGTTTCTCCCTTACGCCTTTACCCATGACCCGATTCTCGGTGTTTGGTGGTCTATCCCGATTAGCGACACTTTGTCAGCAATTACCGCAGCCATAATGCTGATAGTGGAACTCAAGCAATTCCGAACTACATGAAAACGCCCGAACAGATAGCCATCGAGAAGCACTTTTCGCTTTTGAATCGCAGGTTTCACAGCGCCTGTGCAAACTATGGTTTGCTCGCAGACGGCGACCACGTGTTAATCGGACTAAGTGGCGGCAAGGATTCCTTATTACTAACAGAACTGCTCGGCAAACAGGCAAAGATTTACAAACCGTCTATCCGTGTCACGGCCGTCTATGTGTCAGTTGAGAATATCGGTTACGAAACAGATACTGCCTATCTGGAATCCTTCTGCAAGGCGCTTGGTGTGCCTTTTATACACAAAACCACACGCTACGATGAACTGCCTGCTGAGCACCGTAACAAAAACCATTGTTTCTTGTGCTCGTGGTACCGCCGTAAAGCGTTGTTTGATGCGGCAAGGGAATTAGGATGCAATAAGATTGCTTTCGGACACCACCGCGATGATATTCTTGAGACACTATTGATGAACATGGTCTTTGGTGGAAATATATCCACTATGCCGCCGGTGCTGCAACTGGATAAGATGCCACTGCAGATTATTCGCCCCTTATGCCTCATTGATGAAAGCGACATTAAGCAATACGCCCAATTAGCAGGCTATCATAAGCAGGTCAAGACCTGTCCCTTTGAGTACGAATCAACGCGTACACAAACGAAGAATATCCTTGCTCAACTCGCCAAACTCAATCCCGATGTCCGCGATTCCCTCTGGGCAGCAATGACTAATATAAAACAGCAATACCTACCGACTGCTTCAACACAACAACACAACAACACAACAACGTAACAACTAATAGAGATATTCATTATTTATTATTCATTATTCATTAACATGAACGGACTTTACACCATCTTACTGCTTGTCGCGTCAAATGTGTTTATGACGCTGGCTTGGTATGGACATCTCAAACTGAATGAGATGCACATTATCGGCAATCAGACGCCGCTTATCTTTGTGATTCTTCTGTCATGGGGAATCGCATTCTTTGAATACTGCCTCCAAGTACCGGCGAACCGCCTCGGCTTTGTGGGCACAGGCGGTCCGTTCAGTCTAATGCAACTTAAGGTATTACAAGAAGCAATCACCCTTGTGGTCTTTATCGTGTTCTCAATGTTTGCTTTTCACATGCATCTGCGTTGGAATCATGTAATCGCAGCAGCATTCCTCATCCTCGCAGTCTATTTCGTCTTCGGATTTGAATAGAACCTTTACAATTCCCGTAGCATTGGGGGATATCCGTGGACTTGCACAAATAAAAAATGCCTTTTCACGAAGAAAAAGCATTTTTAAGGGAGATTCGGATGGCGCTTACTTCTTTCCCAAGAACGAGGCGGCCCAGAAATAATACTCGGGCTTGGTGCCTTTAATCCATGCAATTCCTGCCATCGAGTTGATAACAAGGAAGAAGCAGAACAATACCAGTGAGAACATATTGCCGAGGATAATGAACAAACCTATTCCTGCTACGCTATAAATGAACCAGTATAGCCATGCGTCGTTCTTGCGATAAATAAGCCAGTAGTTGGCAAGGAAGGAAGATGAAATCATCAAACCGTTGAAGAGTTTGACGGCGATATCCTCGTCCAAAGCCGTATGGTGGATAACGTAAGTCTGAATGAAATAGTCGCCGGCAGTAATGGCCAAACCGATGCCTATAGACAACCAAAAACGCGGCATATCAAGGAACTTCGGTTCGAAGCTTGCGCCTCCGTCATTTTTACCACGACTCCATTTGTAAATAGACATCATCTGGAACGGAATGAACACGAAGAAATAAAGGAAGGTGCCATCATAATTGCCTTGCAGGGTAAATTGTACACCCAGCAGAATGGACATAATAATTCCTGCAAAGAAACCGGTATAGTTCTGCGGGTCACGAACCGTCAGAATATAAGCCACTCCGATGATAGAAGCCGGAATGCCGATACACCAGGCAGCATCATCCCATTTGAGCAGATTAACCTCCGGAAAAATCAATTCAGCCAACCAAAGTAGTCCGAACAAGCAGGCAAAAAGCCCGATTGAAATAAGTAAATTAATGGCGGTAGCACGCCAGAGCGCAGCGTTTTTCATAGGTATTTGTGATTTATTTGATATCTGCTTTTATCTTGTCTGCTTTAAGTCTTATTAGCCTGTGCTTAATAACTAACTAATATCTAACTAATAACTAACTTAAAGCAGGGAAAAAATAAGGGCGGACACAGTCATAGTCCGCCCTTAAGAAGTGCGCCTTATTTGCGCTTGCGGTCTCCGTAACGGGACATGAATTTGTCCACACGACCGGCGGTGTCCACAAGTTTGGACTTTCCGGTATAGAACGGGTGACTGGTATTCGAAATCTCCAACTTAATCAGCGGATATTGTTTGCCGTCGATTTCGATGGTGTCCTTCGTGTTCGCGGTAGAACGGCTGAAGAATTGTGTGCCGTCCGACATATCTTTGAAAACTACAACGCGGTAGTTATCGGGATGAATACCTTGTTTCATACTAATCTCCTTTCTTATTCAGCTACTACATTGAGTTTAATTTCAGCCTTAACCTCGCGGTGGAGACGAGCGGTAGCAATCACTTCGCCAAGCTCCTTAACGGGCTCAACAGTGATGATGCGACGGTCAATCTCAAAGCCCTGAGCAGCCAGAGCGTCAGCGATTTGTGCGGTTGTAACTGTACCAAAGATCTTACCGTCCTCATTAGCCTTAACAGCCACGTTGATAACGGTAGCAGCGAGTTTCTCAGCCAGTGCCTGTGCGTCAGCAAGTTGCTGAGCCAGTTTCTTGGCCTGTTGTTTCAAGTTCTCGTTCAACTGTTTTATATTGCTTTCGCTTGCAATGATAGCCAGTTTGTTGGGAATCAGATAGTTACGTCCGTAACCGTCTTTTACCTTTACGATATCGTTCTTGTAGCCCAAGTTTGCTACGTCTTGTATCAGAATGACTTCCATAATGTTTCCTTTCAATTTTCAGTTTTCAATTACTTCATCATATCCGTTACATAAGGCAGCAATGCCAAGTGACGTGCTTTCTTAACAGCCTGAGCAACCTTGCGCTGGAACTTCAGCGAGGTACCGGTGATACGACGAGGAAGGATTTTACCTTGCTCGTTCAAGAACTTCTTCAAAAACTCTGGGTCTTTGTAGTCAATGTACTTAATGCCGGACTTTTTGAAACGGCAGTACTTTTTCTTCTTCTCCTGATTCTGTTGCGGAGTCAGGTAACGAACTTCTTCTTGTGCCATGATTAAGCCTCCTCTGCTTTAGGTTCAACATTAGCCGTTTTTGCATGACGGCGTTTCTCTGCATACTCGAATGCATACTTGTCAAGACGTGTGGTGAGGAAGCGAATAACACGCTCATCACGGCGGAAAGCTGTCTCGAGAGTTGCGATTACAGCAGGTTCTACATCAAATTGCAAAACGCAGTAGAAACCTGTAGTTTTGCCTTGGATAGGGTAAGCTAAACGCTTGAGACCCCACTCCTCACGGTTCAAAACGGCACCACCGTTGTCCACGAGAAGTTTCTCGAATTTGTCAACCGCTTCCTTCATCTGTGGCTCAGACAAAACGGGAGTAAGAACGAAAGCGGCTTCGTAATGATTTAACATAAATGATTTAGTTTTTAATTATTGTTTATTTGTTTATATTGCTTTTTACGACCGAATGGTTTGACGAGTGTCGAGCCTCTTGACCGCGAAAAAGCCTGCAAAAGTACTGCTTTTTTTTCATATACACAAATATTTTTGCATTTTTTATCATTTTTCTCCACAATGTACATTTTCAGTGCTTTAAAATTATAAAAAAACATTAAAAACTTGCACAATCAAAAAAGATGTAGTAATTTTGCACCCACTTTTGAATAAAAAATGAATACAATCGGTCAAAATATACGGTTTACGGACTTTGGAGAGTCGCACGGAGCGGCTGTAGGAGGCGTATTGGACGGCGTTCCATCCCGCTTTGTGATTGATTGTGAAGCTATCCGACACGACTTGGATCGTCGCGCAGGACGCATAGGCGACCTCGCCGTCTCGGAACGTGCCAAATCCGAAAAAGATGAGGTGGAATGGCTTTCGGGAGTGCTGTCACAATCAGCCGGTCAACTGATTACACTGGGTTCACCGATAGCCTATATCATAAGGAACACAGATGCGCGCAGCGAAGATTATGAGGCATTGAAAAATGTATATCGCGAAGGGCACGCAGACCTCGTCTATGAACAGAAATACGGTATTCGCGATTACCGCGGTGGCGGACGCGCTTCTGCCCGTGAGACCGTAGCCCGTGTTGTTGCAGGCAGTATCGCCAAACAACTGCTTGCGCAAGACGGCATCCGCGTAGAAGCACAATTGGTGCAGATTGGCGACGAAACCGACCCGACCCGCTTCAAAGCATTGCTCGAGGAAGTCCGACAAGCCGGCGAATCCGTTGGCGGCGTAATTGAATGCCGCATCAAAGGTGTGCCAGCCGGAATAGGCGAACCGATATTCGACAAGCTGCAAGCCCGACTTGCGTACGCGATTATGAGCATCAACGGCTGCAGGAGTTTTGAGCAAAACAGCGGTATCATCGGCGGTATCAGTACCGGCGAAGATATAATCTTCCGCTGCCGATTCAAACCCACTGCCACCAAAGCCAAACTTTACGGCGGACGACACGACGTCTGTATCGCTGTGCGAGCAGTGCCCATCGTGGAAGCAATGGCAGCATTGACTCTCATTGACCTTAAAACTATCAATAGTTAATTGGTTACATGGTAAATATTGACGATATACGGCAACCGGTACAGGACGGCTTTTATCAATACGAGAAAGCTTTCGCACAAATCATGCAAAGCGACAATGCCATGCTCAACGAAGTGTTGGATTATATCCGCGCCAAGTCCGGCAAGCAGTTGCGACCGCTGATTGTGCTACTGTCAGCTGCTCTCTGCCGTGGTGTGACAGACAAAACCATTCTATCGGCTGTCGCCTTGGAAATGCTGCATACTGCCAGTTTAGTGCATGACGATGTCGTCGATTCCTCACCTATGCGTCGGGGCGCGAAGTCTATCAATGCCAAGTGGAATAACAAGATTGCCGTTTTGGTCGGCGATTATATGCTTGCAAAAGTCATCGGCATTACCGCCGAAATTCGCAATACCCCGATATTAAACATCGTTGCCAAGTTGGGACGCGACCTCAGCAGCGGCGAGATTCTTGAGTTGCACGCAAATTCGACGATGTGGATTGACGAAAAGCAGTACTTCCGCATCATTGACCAAAAGACAGCACAGCTATTTGCTGCTTGCGCCGAAACCGGTGCCGAATCTTGCGCGGCAACTATGCGGCAAACAACGGCCCTACGTGCGTTTGGACGCGAATTGGGTATCTGCTTCCAACTCAAAGACGACATCTTCGACTATTCGGACGCAGAAGAACTCGGCAAACCGACCATGAACGATATCCGCGACGGCAAAGCAACGTTGCCGCTGATTATATCGCTGCAACGCGCTCCGCAAGCTGAAGCCGAACATGTCAAACAACTGGCAGAAGACTTGGTAAACGGTGTGGTGGAAGCCTCCGATGCAGAGCAGGAAATAAAGTCTTTTGTGCTGCGTTACGATGGTGTACGCTACGCCACTGCCCGCATGAACGAGCATAAAAAAAGTGCCATTGAGACACTTGCTGTATTTCGGGATTCGCAACCTAAAGCTGCTCTCTTGTCACTCTTGGAGTACGCCGTCAATCGAACGTTCTAATTGTTCGCGAAGCGTCTCATCCTGAACATTCTCCACGATATCCATTACAAATGCGCGCAATAACATGCGGCGTCCTTCCGTCGGGTCAATACACCGCTGCTGCATGTAAAACAAAGCAGACTCGTCAAGTTGCCCCGTCGTTGCTCCATGCGAAGCTTTCACATCATCCGCGTATATCTCCAGTTGTGGACGCGTACGCATAGTCGCCTGCTTAGAGAGCAGCAGATTACGGTTCGTCTGTTGGGCGTTCACGTGTTGGGCGTTCTGTTTGATGCGCAGTTCTCCGAGAAACTCTCCGGCTGCGTTATCTGCCAACACAAATTTTATAAGTTGTCTGCTAATGCCTTCGCCTACCTCATGATGCATTCGTGTGTGGGTCATCACCTTATCCGAGCCGTGCAAAAAAACCAAGTGATAAATCTCAGTCGTGCAGTCCGACGCCAGATGGTCTATATGTAACACGTTCTGCGCCGAATGAAAATTGAAGACAAAAAGCCGCAGCACAGAACCCTCGTCCTGTGTACAATGGAAATCCCGCAACGGCTCGTCCACGAAAACCAATTCGCGCTGTTCCCCTTTATTCAAACTCAGCGTAGCCATTCTTTTCCAGTTCCAAAGCAAGGGATTTATCGCCGCTTTTAACAATACGTCCATCCGCCAGCACATGCACAAAATCCGGCACTATATAATCCAAAAGACGCTGATAGTGCGTAATCACGATCACCGCATTCTCCGGCGTTTTGAGGCGGTTAACACCTTCTGCCACAATGCGCAAAGCATCAATATCCAGACCCGAGTCTGTTTCGTCAAGAATACTCAAACACGGTTGCAACATCGCCATCTGCAGAATCTCGTTCTTTTTCTTCTCGCCGCCTGAAAAACCCTCATTGACAGAACGGTTATTGAGTTTGTCCGCCATTTCAAGCAGTTTGCGCTTCTCGCGCATAAGTTTCAAAAACTCTGTAGAAGAAAGTGCCGGTTTTCCCTCATACTTGCGCTTTTCATTCACTGCCGTGCGCATAAAATTCACCATTGACACACCCGGTATCTCAACAGGGTATTGAAAAGACAGAAACACCCCTTCCCGAGCGCGCTGCTCCGGCGACATCACCAGTAAATCCTTTCCGTTTAGTAGCACCGAACCTGCAGTCACCTCATACTGCGGATTGCCGGTCAGCACAGCGGAAAACGTTGATTTACCGGCTCCGTTAGGACCCATTATAGCATGCACCTCTCCCGCCTTAACGGTAAGATTGATGCCTTTTAAAATCTCCTTACCTGCAATCGATGCGTACAGGTCTTTTATGTTAAGTAAATCCGTCACTTTGAAATGTCAACTGTCAATTATCAATTTGCAACTACCGAAAGCACCACTTCGCCAACAGCTTGCAGCGTGGATTTATCCACATTTTGGATATTGTCCTGCCGCGTATGCCACCACGAAGCAAACCCCGTCGCATACTGTGTGTCATAATGAATAATATCCACACAAGGTATTCCTGCAAGGTTGAGATAATAGTGGTCATCGGTTATCGGGAAGGAATTCTTATCCACAAAATAGCGTCCGTAACCGAGTTGATGTGCCTTGCGCCAAATCTGTTCCACATAGTTCTGCGCGTACTGAGTGGAGTACATCTCCCGCGGAAAAACCGCATCGGGAGCACCGACCATATCCAGCAATATGCCAAAACGATAACGTGCCTGCTTATTCGGATACTGCATCGCAAAGAGTTGCGAACCGAGACACCATGTATTCTCCCTTTGCACACCGGTATAAATGCGTGGTGTACCTTGGTCTTCGTAGTCAAAGAACACGATATCAACCGGCTGCTTAAGTAAAGACGAATCTGCCCCTATTTGCCTTGCCACTTCAAGCAGTACCGCCACTCCGGAAGCACCGTCATTCGCTCCAGGCACATTATATGTGCGGTCCTCATACAACTCTTCCTCGTCACACCATGCGCGCGTATCATAGTGCGCACAAAGAATGATGGGTGACGGGTTTCCTGCTACGGAAGACGGGAAATGCCCGATTATATTGATAATCGGCTGCGGACGACCGGCATAATCGGGAAGAGTACCCTTTTGTAGCTCCACCTGCGCACCGAAACGCTTGAGTTGCTGTACCAACCAAACGGCACAATCCGTATGCCCTTTACTATGCGGCACACGAGGACCAAATGCCAACTGGTGTTCCACATACGCATACGCAGAATCGCCACTGAACGATGGGCGCTCAACCGATACCGGCTTGCCGGAGCGGTTACACCCGACCAACAAAACCAATAACGCCGATAGAAGTATTTGCGGGAAAACAGTTCGGAATAATGACATACAAGTACTATCTGACATTTAACTCCGAAATGGATTTATGTTCCTGAATCGCCTGAATAGTCTTCGCAAACGGCTCCGATACACTGATAATCTTCACTTTCGGGCAGCGAGTCGTATCAAACGGTATCGAATCGGTAAAGATCAGTTCTTCTAAATCGCTCTCCATGATTCGCTGGCATGCGTCGCCGGACATAATTCCATGGCTCACCACCGCACGAACCGATTTGGCACCACCCTCCTTCATCACCGCGGCAGCCTTGCACAGCGTTCCTGCGGTATCAGCTATATCATCAATCAGCACAACATCCTTGCCATATACATCACCCAAAACGCGAATCTCACTCACCTTGTTGAAGTCCGGACGGTTCTTGTAACATATAACCATCGGTACCTCGCGGTCGGTCAGCATATGCATCTTCTTGGCAAAGGCCGCAGCGCGTTTGGAACCACCCACATCCGGCGAAGCCACTATCAGTTTGCGCAAATTGAGACCTTGAATATAACTTGCCAGCACATTGCCGCCATAAAGATGGTCAACAGGTATATCAAAGAAGCCCTGAATCTGGTCAGCATGCAAATCAAGCGTTATCACACGATCCGCACCTGCCACTTGCAGCATGTTCGCTACCAGTTTGGCACCGATACTCACACGAGGCTTGTCCTTCCTGTCTTGACGCGCCCATCCGAAATACGGGATAACGGCTATCACCTTATAGGCGCTGGCTCGTTTGGCAGCATCAATCATAAGCAGCAACTCCATCAAATGGTCGCTACTCGGATTAGTGGACTGAACAAGATAAACAGATTGTCCGCGCACACTGTCGTCAAAAGAGGTACAAAACTCTCCATCTGAGAAATGGGCAACTGTGACTTTACCAAGTTTGCAGCCGAGGTGCTCACATATGCGCTGCGCGATTGCTTCACCCTGCGAGCCGGCAAAAACTTTGAACTGAGAAGCTTCTTGTAACATGTTATTTCTTCTTTTTCTTAGATTGGCCTTGCTGTGGAGCTGGAGAACTCTTTAAGGTCTCCAAATTAAGCTCCGCAATATCTTCGTCCAGACGACCGTTAGAGAGAATGTGGAGATCGGCCTTTATGCGCTCAATCCCTGATTCTTGATCACGGTTCCAAACGAGATTCTTCTGCCTCATACATTGCGCTATGTATGCAGTGAGTGCCTGCCGTTCACTCTTATTGGTGAGCGTGCAGGCATACTCTATCGTATCTTGAATAATACGCCCGTAATTGCGCATACGAATGGGCGTAGTATTGCGACGAATAAGACTTGTCATTTCTCTTTAATTAAATAAATCATTGTAGGATAGTGGTCTCCGTAACCGTCCAACCACACGCCACCTTTATGCGTACGGAGAGGAGTTCCTTTATCTTTGCCGTCTTGGATGGTCAGGAAATCCTTGTTAAAGATTTGGGATTTCCAATATGTCCATTTGCCGCTCTCGAGTTTCTCGTTCATCAACGGCTCCGAGATAATAATCTGGTCAAAGAGGTTCCAACTGCCATTGTATGCCAGCGAACCGATACCGCGGTCAAGCTTCTGCCACAACGTATTGAAGAATCCCTGTTCGCCTACCTCCTCACGAGTCTTACGGGCCTTCAGCACCTCCGCGCAACTGTGATTGTACGGATCATCGTTCAAGTCGCCCATGATGATAATTTTAGCACGAGGCTCCTTTTTATATATACTGTCGCAAATTGACAGCGTCAGCATCGCGGCAGAGTCTCGGGTGGGACGCGAACGAAGCTCACCTCCGTAACGACTCGGCCAGTGGTTCACAATAATATGAATCTTCTCCGGCTTGCCCTCACCGATAAGGTAACCGCTCACAAGCAACTGCAAACGGGTCTTAACCTCGCCGCCATCTTCATAATGCGCCTTCAACTCATGACCGCGCACATTCGCAACCTTAAACATATCGGGATTATACAAGAAACCGCAGTCCACACCACGACGGTCGGGACCCTCCAACAGAATCGGCACCATATTACGACCGTACTCTTTCATCTTTTCGGCAACGGCTGTCAGGCAACGAAGATTCTCCACCTCGCAAACTCCTATACATGCCGCTCCACGCGGGTCGTAGTCCGTTCCAAGTTGCGACAAGGCATATGCCATATTCTTTACCTTGTGCTCGTACTTGAGAGATGTCCATTTGTTACCGCCGTCCGGAAGGTATTCATAGTCGTTCTTACCCTCATCGTGAATCGTGTCAAATAAATTCTCGAGGTTATAAAACGCAATACAACGAATCATTTTCTCGGAATCTGCCGAGATACTCATTGATAGGCAAAGCAGTATGCCAATCAGAATAGATGTGTGCTTCATACGAATGGATTTATTGGGTTATTATCTGTTTTCTAAAAAATTTGCGCAAAGTTACAACTAAATTTTGATATATGCAAAACTTTTTGTAATTTTGCAGCGTTTTTTAGAAAAAATTGAGTAAATCGTAAAATCGTAATTCTATGAGTAGCGTTAACAAAGTTATTTTAATCGGCAACGTAGGGGCTGACCCCGAAGTACGTTATCTTGATCGTGGCGTTGCAATCGCCAACTTCAACCTCGCAACCACCGAACGTGGTTATACCATGCAAAACGGCACACAAGTGCCTGATAAAACCGACTGGCACGCCATCGTACTCTGGCGGAATCTCGCTGAATGGGCTGAGCGTTTTGTGCGTAAAGGCATGAAAGTCTATATCGAAGGCAAATTGCAAACCCGCACATGGGAGAAAGAAGGACAAATTCGCCGCAAAACCGAAGTAATCGCAGAGAACGTGCAGATTCTCTATCGCCCGGAGGAATATCGTAACCTCGGTCGCGAAGATGCCCCCGAACAACTTCCGCAAGAAGCACCGGTTAATCAGGCTATCGAAGACGACAACATCTTCTAACCAATACCCTCATTCCCTTGTAGAGCCATAATAATTATGGCTCTTTTTTTTTACAAACACCTCTGATTTTATTAAAATTCCTTAACGTCTCGCCATCTAAAATACTTAAAGTAGCACTTCACGGCAACACTGCCACTAATCTGCCACTACAATGCTGTTTCTAAACAAAAAACAACACTGCTCACCGCGAGATTTTTAACAAATTTTAAGAAAAAACTATACACGCTTTCCGAAAACCTCCGTCACATTCATCTGCAGCAACGGTCTTGTTCCATCTATATAACGAATGCGTTCGGTATCATCATATACTTCCGCTAAGGTGTCTCCACCGGCTATAATCTTCCACTTCATATTTCCTCCGGTGTATGGAATCGCTGCATAGCCCTCGTCGTCATGGTAGTGGCAGATATAATCCACTAAGTCCTTCACGGTCGCATCCTCCGAAAGTTCGATTGTAATGTCATGATTCACATAGTCGTCTTGCGCACACACGCTATCGCGCGTATATTTAATGTAAAAATACGGAATATTATCTACCTTCCAATAATCCTTCGGCAACTCGCTGATACGGAAGAACGGCTTGTACGTCTTCTTCATGTGGCTGAACTCGTTGCACAGCACTTGCTTGCCCGCTAAAATCGCTTCGTGCCACGCATACGCCGCCTCATGGCTCCGCCACTCTTGGCGATCAGGCCACTCTTTGTATTCCTTGTATTCTGCAGGTGAGATAAGGTAGTACTCATACATATCCGTGCCGTTGTGCGGATAACCAAACGCAAGCGCATAGACGAATAGGTCCTCCACCTCATCCGCGTTTTTCTGTGTCTCACTTCGCGTAATATGGTAGCAAATGAAATGTCCGAGCAACAGAGCCACTCCCTCATACAGCACACGGTCGCATCGGAAGTCATAAGTGGCATAATCGATAGCATCGGCTCCCTTGTCAAACACGAGGTCTTCAAACATCAAATCTTCCACTTCGTCTATCCCGTCACAACTCGTATCCATGGCCGTTGTCAGCAGACGCGCAAAACGTTCCGCATTGTGATACCTGCCGGTAATGGTATGCACCAACTGCCCTTTTAACAATGTCTTGTATTCATCGTTGGGGTAAAATGCGTTATGCACATACGCCACATCCGCTCCGTTGCACCTAATAATCAGCATAGGCTCGTATGGATGACAACTCAGCGTGTACGTCTTGCCTTCGAAATCAAGCATTGGCGTCATACCGTCTTCGGCAAAATACAACGTCCGCTTGTCATCCTTATACACCAACTTACCGCTCAACTCCTTCCGTTCTTTCTCTTGTTCGGCTCGCTCTATCTCCTCTTTCGATGGGTTATCCAACAACTCCTGCGGCGGCAGTAATATCTCCGGACCGTCTATCTCCGGATTTCCTGTCTTCGGAAACTGCTTGTCCAGTCGCCCCATCAATTCAAAGTAATCCTTCCGCTCCATATGGTCTTGTATCAGCGCCAATGCAAATACCGAAGCCATAATGTTCCGCTTGATAAGGAAGTGTCTGGTCTCGAACGTATAGTTATCCTTCGTCCCATAGCGGTAACGACGTTGCAAGATACAACGATTCTGCTTGTCTGTCCCCACATAGCTCCAGCAAGGTTTGTCCGAATCTTCGCCGAAGAACCACCACTCCTTAAAATCTTCCTTCCGCATCTCTATCGGTTCTTCCCCGTATTCCTGAAAGTTCGATATTTCCGCTTCCCCGGGGAAACGGCATCCGCTCGGGTTCTTTGCCGGATAAGGGAATTCTTCTTTAGCCTCTAACCTTTCGCCTTTAGCCACTAACCTCTCGCCCTTCGCCTCTAACCGTTCGCCTTTATTCGGCTTGATGACGTACGAATACACCAACACACCTACTATGACCAATAAACATAAGAATATCATAACTACGGGCAAGTTGTTAGCAGGTTATTACAAATCCACTCTTCATCCACCCAGCCAATCATCGATTTATACGGGTGGCGCCATTCTTTCTCCTCTTCGGTTTCGGGAATTCCCCAGCACCAGTCATTCGGGTTCGTGCGGCAGAACACGCGGCGGCTCACTGGGTCTGCGTCCAGTACATCCAGACTTATCTCATAGTCAAACGTGTACCACACACGTTTACCCACCGACTTCGCATACATCTTGACGCTCTTTCCACCGTAATTCCGCGTCGAAAAACTCACCGAATCTGTCTTGATTACCGGATACTTCATCCCCTCAAACGGGTCTTTATATTGGGTATTGGCTTGAATCTCATTGCCGTTCTCATCTTCCATATAGATAGTATCTTCCTCGTCCAAACACCACTTCGATAGCACGATCCATTTCTTGTTATGCAGCGGATACATCGTCGCTGCAAACACGTAACCTTGGTAAACAAACACCAAACCAAACGCTGTCTCTTTACTACATCCTTCCGGCAGTTCCTGCAACTCACTCACAATCACTTCTTCGGACGAGGTTACATCGGTCACTTTCACTTGAGCCACGCCTGACAATGTGCAACATATCGCACATAGCAACAAAACAATCTTCAATACACTCCTGCGCATAAATATCTAATTTAGAACTATTTCCGCGGCAAAATTACAACTTTTTTTGGAATTGTACAAATATTTCAAAAAAAAAGCTGCATTTGCTAAAAAATGCAGCTTATAAACTTATCAGCGATTCTATTAAACCGGATCTATTGCTTGCGCAATCGAGTTGGCGATTTCTGCCATTTCCTCTGCGCAAAGTTGTAATTTCGGATTGGAGAACAGCATATCTTTTTCGCTATCCAAGGGCACAAGGTGAACATGAACATGGTTCACTTCCATTCCCAATACAGCCACGCCTACTCGTTTGCAGCCCGTTGCCTCCTTGATACCCAATGCCACCTTCTTCGCGAACACCATCAAACCGGATAAGGTTTCATCATCCAAATCAAATATATAGTCTGCCTCCGGCTCCGCCAATTTCGGAATGACAAGCGTATGTCCCTTCTTCAAAGGATTGATATCCAAAAAGGCATAATAACGGTCATCCTCAGCTACCTTGTAGCTCGGAATTTCACCATTGATAATACGAGTAAATAACGTCATAACGAAATCTCCATTACTTCAAACTCCATCGTTCCTGCAGGTACTTGCACCAGCGCTATCTCACCGACTTTCTTTCCCATTAACCCCTTGGCTATAGGGGTAGTAACAGCAATCTTGCCCTCTACAATGTTGGCTTCACCTTCCGTCACCAGTTGATATACTTTCTCTTGACCGTTCTTAAGATTCTTTACACGCACCTTGGTCAATATTTGAACCTCGTCTGTCTTTATGGAGGTCTCGTCAATAATGCGGGCATCCATAATCTTAGCCTTTAAATGCGCAATCTTACTCTCAAGATGTCCTTGTTCCTCCTTCGCGGCATCGTATTCCGCATTCTCACTCAAATCACCTTTGTCACGTGCCTCTGCAATAGCAGCAATCACACGCGGACGTTCTGTCCCCTCCAAGAATTGGAGTTCCTCTTTTAGTTTCTGCAGACCTTCTGCAGTCATGTACGTTGTTGCCATATTCAATTTTTAGTATTTACGATTAAATATTTCACTCGCGATGAAGGCCTTACGTGCCTCATCTACTTCCGTCAAATCCGGAATCTGTGATATGTTCTCCTTTTCGTTTTTCATAAAAAAATAGCACCGCTTAGAGCGGACTCTTTTTCTTTCAAAAACATCAGGAAACTTCACAGCCTCCTGATGCCATTTAAAACCTAAACCTTAACTATGAAAATTTTATTTTACTTTTCGGGTGCAAAGGTACGCTTTTTCTGCGAACCCTGCAAATTTTTTTTCATTTTTTTACAAAATAATGCATTTTCTCCGCCATTAAAGCCGAAATTCTCTTGGTATCGGCGTCTCAAAGCGGATTTTACGCTCTGTCGCAGGATGAATAAATTCCAATACCCGCGCATGCAGACAAAGCCTGTCTATCGGACTGAAATCATTGCCGTGACCATACTTCCGATCACCCACAACTGGATGACCTATTGATGCCAAATGCACACGAATCTGATTCGTACGTCCTGTCTCAAGGTGCAATTCCACCAATGTCAGTATCGGGCTCTCATCGGTATCTTGACGATCTTTCAGCACCTTATAATGTGTCACCGCTTTATCGCCACCATCATCCACCGGAGAAGAATAGACTACCGCATTCTTCTTGTCTTCCGTCAACCATGTGGTTATTGTACCTTCGGATTTGTCAAATTTACCCTCTGCCAATGCCACGTAAGTCCGCTCGGTTACCAGTTCCTTCCAATACGAACGCATGTATTCCTGCATCTGCACCGTCTTGGCAAACACTAACAAACCGCTCGTTTCGCGGTCCAAACGGTGTACCACATATACCGTATTCCGCGGATTTTGTTTGCGCACGTAGGCTTTCAGAATAGATAGCACCGTCATCTCAGTACTTCCGGGACGGGTAGCAACTGTCAATAGACCCTGCTTCTTCTCGACCACTAACAGATATTCGTCCTCATACACCAATTTCAACTTCGGATGACGCAATTCCACATTTCCTTTACCTGACATCACGCACACCTTATCACCAGCTTTCAATGGTGTATCATGCCTCGTCTGGACACTCCCGTTCACCGTCACTTGACGATGACCAAGCAATGATTTGACACTGGTACGGCTCTTCCCGTCCATCTTACGTATCAAAAAAGCCAGCAACTCATCCGCTGTCTCTACACGATATACTGTATCTTGCTTTTTGGTTCTCATTTCTTCTTTCTAACAACCCAACGGTCAAAGAATACCAATAATCCGGGCAGCACACATAGTATCAAGGTAATAGCTACAGCCGAACCGATAGACAAACAACCCACAATCGCGGAAATAGCAACATCATCTATCAACAGCGACATCACGCCTGGACCCAATGCCATAATCAATCCGGATGTCATAATCGTGCGGATAGAACCTTTATACGCTGATGTGCTGGATTCGTATTCATCCATAGTACGACGTCCCTCCTTATAATAATTGGTAAACAATATACCATAGTCGATAGTCGCACCCATCAATATACTCTGCACAATCAAATATGCCAAATAAAGCATGCCGCCCGATACAATGCCGCTGAAAATCACATTCACAAACACAGCGGTCATTACTGTCATAACCAATATCGTCGGCACAACCACGGACCGGAATGAAAGAGCCACAATCAGGAATATCGCCAGTACTGTCAGCAATGTGATACGTTTCATTTCTGCACCGAAACCGTGTTTCATCTCGCTGAACATCACAGGCTCTCCTACCATATAACACTCGTTCTCCAGCATCCTCGAACTTAACGAATCCAACCTATCGACGAACGCATAAGTATCAGCCGTTTCATCCGGCAGATCGGTCACCAATATCAGCATCGACCAATCATCATGACTCAACTTTCCGATACCTTCCGACAACTCTGACGGTATCAGCGCTATCATTTCACGACTCTTATCATCAAGAACTGAAGCAATCTTATCATTCTTAATCAACGTATCTGCCACATATTTCAGCAATTCCTCACAACTCATGTGCAAGTTGTCGTCATACATCCTTTGACTGCCATAGAAGCAATACAACAACTTGACCGTTTCGGCGTCCATCTCTTCACCTAATGCACTGAAATTCTGCGCCATCTCGCTGGAATTATACCGTTTCTTGGACGACAGCAATTCCATCATCAACTCTGCTCTGCGCTCCGCCTCTGTTTTTTCAGGACGACGAGGTTTGCTTTTGCGACGAGGCGGCTGGGGTACCACCACCTCAGCAATGGTTTCCGGCTCCTGATTGGCAATTGTATCCGACCCGTTGGACGCCAATGCTGTTTGGTCCTCTTCTACCGTTTCAATCGGTATCTCCTCTTCTTCAGGGGCAGGTTTTTCCTCTTTTTCCTCTCCACCGGCAATCGCTAAAATGCGACTTTCATCCATATTGCTAAAGCCGTATTCTGTCAACATCTCTGACAACTCCTTGGGCGTGATATAGGCATCGGCGCTGGCATAATCCATAAAGCGCACGCGGATAATCAAACTCCGTTTCTGTTCGGCATTCACCATTCCTTGTAACGATTTCCGATGGAATAAATCATCGGTCAGGAAATGTACGTACTTCAACGGCGTCATACGCTTGCTGCCGTCAGCCATTCCATAGACAATCTTGGTTTGAGAAGGACTCGAACCGATATAATTCGCCATCTGCTTAACGGTCATCTCATAGTTCAAACGCACCGTATCCGTCACATCGTATAAATACATGGACTCGTCGTTGCTATATTCTTCTTGCAACTTGGATACGAATTGTATCACATTCACTTTGCCGTCTTTGACAATTGGCTTCTTGGAAGATATAAGTCGGGGCTCGACCCGTGTCGGAATAGGTTGGATCTTCTTCGTTTCAGTCACCGCTTCCACTTTATCCGTCACTATCGCATTGCCTTCCACACGAACATCAGAAGACGCCTTTTGAGGCTCGTTGGGTACAATAATCTCCTCCTCTTCATCTTCCTCATCGTCATCTCCTTGCATTGGCATAGCCAATAATCCGTCCAACAACTCTATCTGACCACGCATTCGGTCATCTATCACACCCGCAAACATCGGATTATTCGCACAATCATCACGAACGAACTTCATCAATTCAGGGAATTGAATGCGTAACGTATCACCATAGCCCGAATGCATGTAATATACCATCTGCATCAGCATGGGCGTCAGCATACTAATATCCTTCATCTCAGGTATATAGTCGCGCATCTGTACAACCAATTCCTGTATATGCTCCGTCAACTCCATGGCAGTCTGCTGCTCCTTAAGCAAGGTAGGATACGACACCACAGCCTGCACATAAGGTGATTCTTTGATACTGTCTGCCAACTCTATCACATTCATCTCATCCCGCGTATCAAACACCATCACGATGGGATTCATCCGCGGAAACACTTCAGCAATCTTCGATTCACCATTCGTAGAGAACGTGATATCCGTCTTCTGCGATAGCCACCATGAACTGCCGAACAATAGCACAAGGAATATAACCAGCGTCACTTTATGGTGCGTCACAAACCGTCCCAACCTGTCCGTCGGCAAAACAAACACTCGCTTGGTCGTCTTGCGAAGAGCCTTGTTGAACATAAGCAGCAAAGATGGTAGAACCGTGAAGGTACATACCAAACTGCACACAACACCTTTGGCAAGCACAATGCCCATATCCATGCCTATCTTCAACCGCATGAATAGCAGCATCAGCAACCCGACTACCGTCGTTAACGCACTACTGATAATAGACGGAAAAGCACGATACACCGCCACATCTATCGACTGACAAGTCGTGCGCTCATCATTCAACTCCTGACGATAGCGGTTCATCAGCACAATCGCATAGTCCAGACTCAGAACCAACTGCAAAATCGGTGCTATATAATTCGTCGTAATGGATACATTCGGCAGCAAGGCATTTGTCCCCACATTGATGATAACAGCCACAATCGTTACTATCAGAATCAACAACGGATCCAACCACGATTGCGCCATCAAAAACAATATCACAAATATCAGGATAGCCGAAATGATAATCACCGAAATCGGCGGCGTAGCGCCGTCCTGACTCGTCTCCACAACAATATCATCACCATACATTTGCCGTATAGCCTTACCCATTGCTTTCTGATCTACGGATTTCGGCACCACTAAATTATACAACACATGCGTGCTGTCTGCCGAATATTGGTACGTCACAGCCGCAACGTTGGCTATACTATCCAACTCGTCCGCAATCATAAGTACACTGTCACGCGGCATCCCATGGGACATCACTTTGACATCCGCACTTTGGAAATCGGCTACATTGAACTCTTCATTTACGATTTCCAAACCATGGCGCATCTTCGAGTCGTCAGGCAAGTACTTTGTCATATCACTGTTCACATTGATATGAAGAGCCATAACAACACATACTGCAGCCACGGCAATACTCAACCCAAGTAATATGTAATGATACCTCGGTTTCATCAAAAATCGCGCAAAATTACGGCTTTTTTTTGATATACGCAAAAAAACTTTGCAAAATTAATAAATTACCACGAAATACTCGCAACTTTGCTTTTGAAGAAATTAGATTCGGAATTTTTGCCATTCCCCGTTGAACCGCTCAGCAAACGATAGTTCGGGAACGAACTCCACGATGCAGGACGGTCCTCAATCTTGCAGTCTTCACCCGTGTCATTATTGACATAATCTCGGATTAAATTTTGCATATGTTCAATCCGTGCTGAAGCCACTGCTGGTACCATCAAATCCTCTGATGTGGCAATTTGCTTGATGTAGGATTTATATTTCTCCTTAAACGCACTAATAGACATCACTTTGCGCATCAGCAGGCGATCACCCTCCAGACTGCCCCAAGTCAGCATATTGTCCGTACCTGGATTGCCAAATTCATCCTTGCCTGTTCCAAGCGTATTATCGTAGTCAAAAGGAATAAAGTAGAAGCGGTGATTGCTGTCAAAATAAAAATAAAAGTTATTGACATTCTTCCAATAGTCATCCCACATTCCGACCATCACACTCACAGCATACGCCCGCAAGAACAAATCCACATCCATATGTTCCTCAAGCCATGTCTGTAATTGAGCACTTCCGGAAGGAAGCGGCATCATTCCGTTAATAAAATCGCACAACTCCGCCTTAGCCGTTGCCAGCTGCGTCTTGTTCGTCTTCAGATTATAAGCAAACCGCTTGCCGTAATCGTCCTGCAAACCCATTTGACTTTGGTCCGCTGAACTGAAACTCGCTCCCCAACCTGCTTTCCATAGATTTCCATCCTTATCTGGAATATGTCCGGCGTGATAGTTTGCATCAAGCCATCCTTTCCGAGGATTCTCAATCATCGTGTAAACTCCCATGTAAACAGGATTCTTGTCTCCTTTGATATATATAGATAATCGGCAGAAAGACGCACGCGGTGCAGACCACACGCCAAAGCGACGGAACAAATCATAACTAAACGCCTCGCGGCAATATGACGGATCGGTAGCATTCCATTTGAGAATGATTCGGTCCATGCCGAAGAATCGCTGACCGGTAGTATATTCTGTGAAACGGATTCCGAAATGTGCCCTGTGGAAGGGCGCGCCGTCTTGGTGCTTTTGACCGGAGGAGGATTCCGGACGGCGACGAGTCGTGTTCCCGCGAGGACGCAATCCCACACTATCCCTCGTATAAGTGTTTTCGCCTTTCGTGAACTCAAAAGCAGCCGGAACATACAGACTATTCTCCTCCCATTTGTCAAAATTGGAGAGATATGTATTCCAATCTGCCTCCGTAAGCGTTAGTTTAATATGCGGAACAGCCTCCATATCAAACAGATAGTCAAGGTCTCGATGCGTATCTGCACCTGTCGTATCTTGCTCTTGCGATGGGATGGAATCATTCCCGTCCATACCCGGCTCATTGCGATGAGAGTCACAACCGCACAACGTAACCGCAAACATAACAAAAAGATAGAACGTGTATCGCTTCATAGTACAAACTGAATTTCTTTAAAATGAAACTTTTGTTGATTATCCAATACCAACTCGCCTTGGTCGGTAACATCTGATATAGTTGCCTCAAAAGCCTCCGGCGTTTGAGTCGTAAGAACCCGCGATGGCGTCAAATTGACTTCCCGACGCGCATAAAGTGCCTTCACACCCATACGATATAATACGTCCAGATAATACTGCTTTAATTTTTCCGGCTCTTTAAGCAGCGCCAATCTTTCAATTATCGTCTCGCAAAGGCGCTCATATACTGCAGGCAAATCATAGTCCACACCCGACACCTGCCTCAACGAAATCGGATTTGGCGCATCTGTTTGCCACAGGGTTTGGTTCACATTCAGACCAACCCCCGCTATCGTTTCCGCTATCCTGTTCCCCGTAATAGTGTTTTCAATTAAAATCCCGCACACCTTGCGGTCGCCTATATATATATCGTTAGGCCACTTGATGGCTGTCGCCTCATTTGGCAACAATTGCGACACTACATCATACACCCCTAAACTAACCGCCATCGTCAATCGGAACTGCTGTTCCACAGACACTTCCGGTTTCCTGAATCGCAGCGACAAAAGCACATTCTTCCCCTTTTCGCTCTCCCAAGAGTTTCCGGCCTGCCCTCGCCCTGCCGTTTGCCAGCTGGTCCAAACAGCATCACACGCAGCGTGTTGCTTGAGATAATCGTTCGTACTATTGGTTTGACTGATATACATCAAGCAAATATTGCTGAATAATGGTCTGAACATGTCTGGCCTTGCCCTGCGCACTGTTGACCAGTATGGCAAAAACCCACTGCCCGCCGTCAGGCAAGTCAATGTAACCGGCAAAGTTCTTCGTCCCGGCTATAGTCCCGCTCTTCGCATGAATCTTCCCCTCAAGTTCAGTATCCTTGCACAGCGAACTGAGCGTACCTTTTCCGCCGCTCACAGGCAGCGATTGTATCCAAATATCACGGTTTTTACTGCGGTTCATATATTGCAGCAACTGCACTAACGTTTCCGCACTCACTGCATCTTGCGGGGCTAAACCACAACCGTCCTTAATAAGTGCACCCTTCGTGCTCACACCACGCAAACGCCAGAACTCACGCACCACTTCACAGGCATTGTGTATCGTCCCTGGCTGACCGTAATTAAGCCCCAAATACCGGAAAATTGCTTCGGCATACAGGTTGTTGCTATAGATATTCGTTTCCGCTATTAGCGCACCCAACGAATCGGATTTATGCTCGTAAATAACCTGACGCACACCCGTATCAAGCCCGCGTTCCGCTATATACGTGGCAGGTTGCGCCACTGGCACGCCCGCGTCAATAAGATACTTTGTCAAATGGGTGGCTAACAACCATCCCGGATTCGGAATATCACTCCTTACGCCGAACTGCCCGCGTTTACTCGGCACACTTCCGGTTAAATAACGCTCGTTGGAATACGGCAAACCATGCACATACGCGCCGTCGTACGTAATCTCCGTACAACGAATGTGATTAATCGTTTGTAACCCGGGATAATTGGGCTCCACGCGGATAACCTCCGCTACCGAACCAACGGCTCCGCTCTTCAACACGATATTGAGCGTATTGCTCATATAATTAAGCGCAAAGATGCCGGGCGCATAGTAGTTACCGCAATCTTCCCACAGCCAGTTCGGATTGGTCGCATCGGCGTCAAGCAGACTCAAATCGGCAACAACCGCACCCTTTATCGAACGGATACCTGCCGCCTTTATCGCCTTAATCCAACGATAAATAAACGCCTGCGTCCCTTTAAGATTCCCCAACGACGGATCACATCCGCCACGAATATACAAATCCCCGTTAAGCACTCCGTCCTCAATCGTGCCCGTGTATTCCAACGTCGTCGTAAAGCAGAAGGAAGGTCCCAACATCTCTAACGCTGCCCCCGTAGTAAGCAACTTCATCACACTCGCAGGCGGAACCACATTCTCCGGCCTATGCTGATCAATGACAGCGCCTGTTTTCGCATCGCGAATAAGAATGCTTATATTGGCCTGCTCACAAATCGGATTATCCGTTAACAGGCTGATTGCCAGTAATATACTTGTTAAAATCTTCATACTATCCTACTGTTCCTTCCAACGAAACCTGCAGCAGCTTTTGTGCTTCCACTGCAAATTCCATCGGCAGTTTGTCCATCACTTCTTTGGCATACCCGTTCACAATAAGCCCTACCGCATCTTCCGTACTGATACCGCGTTGGCGGCAGTAAAAGAGCTGGTCTTCCGATATCTTCGAGGTCGTCGCCTCATGCTCAACAGTCGCCGTCGGATTGGCTATCTGCATGTCTGGAAAGGTGTGCGCACCACACGTATCACCCAACAGCAACGAGTCGCATTGCGAATAGTTACGTACATTCTCCGCGCCGGACACCACCTTCACCAAACCACGGTACGAGTTCTGCGAATGACCGGCCGAAATACCTTTACTGATAATCCGCGAGTGCGTGTTTTTACCCAAATGTATCATCTTCGTACCCGTATCGGCTTGCTGATAGTTGTTCGTCACAGCCACCGAATAAAACTCTGCCGACGAATTGTCTCCCTTCAAAATACAACTCGGGTACTTCCACGTAATGGCGGAACCGGTCTCCACCTGCGTCCAACTCAAACGCGCATTCTTATGCGTGATTCCGCGCTTCGTGACAAAATTATAGATGCCGCCCTTCCCCTCTTTATCCCCGGGATACCAGTTCTGCACCGTCGAATACTTGACCTCCGCGTCATCGTGAACCACTATCTCCACAATCGCTGCGTGCAACTGATTCTCATCGCGCATTGGCGCAGTACAACCCTCTAAATAACTCAAATATGCCCCCTCATCCGCTATCAGCAGCGTACGCTCAAACTGCCCCGTATTGCCCGCATTGATGCGGAAATACGTTGACAACTCCATCGGGCACCGAACCCCTTTCGGTACATACACAAACGAACCGTCTGAGAACACCGCCGAATTGAGAGCGGCATAGAAATTATCGCTGTACGGCACAACCGAACCAAGATATTTCTTCACCAACTCCGGATACTCGCGAACCGCCTCCGATATCGAGCAGAAGATAATCCCCTTCTCAGCCAACGTCTCACGAAACGTCGTCTTCACCGACACCGAATCCATCACCGCATCTACCGCCATATTCCCTGCCAATGCCGCACGCTCCTCCAACGGAATACCCAACTTGTCAAAGGTCTTCATAATCTCAGGGTCTATCTCCTCCGCCGATTTAGCGGTCTTCGCTTTCGGTGCAGCATAATACGATATCGACTGAAAATCTATCTCCGGTATAGTCAGATGAGCCCACTTCGGCACATCCATACTTAGCCACTTGCGGTAAGCCTTTAACCGAAACTCAAGCAACCAGTCCGGCTCTCCTTTTTTCGCGGATATAAGCCGGATAACATCCTCATTCAATCCCTTACTGATGACCTCCGTCTCCACATCCGTCGTGAAACCGTACTTGTAATCCTGCGAGGTAATATCTTGTAGTATTTCTTCCATCTTTCAATTTGGCGCGCAAAGGTACTACATTTTTTTTATATAAGCAAATTTATCTTCAATTTGTGCCCAAAACAACCCACTCTTCCACTTCTGAATCAGAAAAGAGCGCGTCTCACGACGAGCTCTTTTCAATGAAAAACACTATTTATTAAATAACACAATTAAGAAAAAAACACTAACTCTTTGTTAGCTCTGTTATGAAAAAACTTTTACTCTTATGATTTACCATTTAACATCTTGTAACCTCGTCCGTGTACCGAAACGATTTCTACTTTCGTGCCAGCCAGGAACTTGCGCAGATGATTGACATAAACGCATAACGAACGCACCGCAAAGTGGTTGTCTGCCTGCCACAACGTACGCAGTATCAAATGACGATCCACCACCATGTTCATGTTCTGGCACAACATCAACAACAAGTCATTCTCCCGCGTCGAAAGATGCTTGCCGTCCAGCGTCTGATGTACGCTGTCAAAATGCAACCCGTCCAAATCAAACTCCGTTTCCTGAGACACTGCACTCGGACGGAACCGACGAAGAATGGCCTCAACCTTGCAAATCAGCAATTCTACCGACAACGGCTTCACCATATAATCGTCACAACCCAACTTATATACGTGGCATATCTCCGTCAATGAATCACTCCCCATCAACATAATCACCGGCAAATGGTTGTCGCCCTTGCGCAACTCTGCCAATGCATCACAACCGTTCATCTTCGGCATTTCGGCGGCCATCAAACAAATATCGCAACGGTCGCTCACAAGCTTGGACAAACCGTCCTCGCCGTTCGTGGCTGTCAATACCTCATAACCACGCTCCCGCAGATAATCTGCAAGAATCGTTGTCAGGTTAACGTCATCGTCACACAACAAAATATGTGTCTTCGGGTCTTTAAGCATAATTTTACACTTTTTATCCTACAAATATCATGCCAAAGTGCGCAATTTTAGCCTAAAATATAAAAAATTTATACTTTTTTCATATTTATTTTGATATGTCCGAATTTTGTTGTACTTTTGCGGGTTGAATGAAAAAAGTGCTGCTCATACTGACCGGCGGAACGATTTGCATGGTGCGTAACAAAGAAACAGGAGCCTTACATCCTGCCGACTTGGACACGTTCAAAGCTTTCGTTCCTGAACTGTTTTCGTCGGATATAAAAGTCGATATCCTGCCCTTCTCGCCCCTGATCGATTCCTCAGATGTCAATCCCGATAATTGGGCGAAGATGGCGCACGCCGTGTATGACAATTATGCCGACTATACCGGCTTCGTCATCCTCCACGGCACAGACACAATGTCCTATTCCGGCTCTGCGCTCTCATTCATGCTCACACATCTATCCAAACCTGTGGTCTTTACCGGAAGCCAGTTGCCGGTCGGTATCCTGCGCTCCGATGCCAAGGAAAACCTACTGACCGCCATAGAGATTGCCGCAGCTACCGATGACGAATCAAACGCCATCGTACCCGAAGTAACCATTTTCTTCGGAGACCGGCTCTTCCGCGCCAACCGTACCACCAAACGCAACGCCGAGCATTTCACAGCCTTCAAATCGTACAACTATCCCGTTCTCGCACAAGCCGGCGTACACATCACCTACCAGCCGCACCTTATATACTATAGCGATCCCGCACAACCACTGAAACTACGCGTCGCTACCGACAACCACGTGGCGGTTCTCAAGCTCTTCCCGGGTATCACGCAGCCTGTCGTTCATTCACTTCTGTCAACCCAAGGACTGCGCGGCGTCGCACTCGAAAGCTACGGCGCTGGCAACGCACCTTCCGATAAGTGGCTCTTTGACGAACTCAGCGAAGCCGTGGAACGGGGCATCATCATTGTCAACAAAACACAATGCAACACCGGCTCGGTCGAAATGGGACTCTACGACACCTCCCTCAATCTCATGAAAGCAGGCGTACTCTCCGGCTACGATATCACCACCGAAGCGCTCCTCACCAAAATGATGTACCTCTTCGGCGAGTTCCCGGACGATATCAACACCGTCAAATCCCTTTTGCAACAAAACCTCTGCGGAGAAATAACCATCGAATAATATGATACAGAATTTAGAACCCAAGGCCTTGTGGAGCAACTTCTACAGCCTTACCCAAATCCCCCGTCCCTCGGGAAAGAAACAAGAGATAAGTGACTTCCTCGCCAACTATGGCCGCTCACTCGGACTCGAAACCATCGTGGACCAGATTGGCAACGTCATCATTCGCAAACCCGCCTTCCCGGGCTACGAGAACCATCCCGGCGTCATCCTCCAAGGACACATGGATATGGTTCCCCAAAAGAATTCTGACATCAACTTTGACTTCCAAAAAGACCCTATACGCGCGTACGTGGAAGATAATAAGGAGTGGGTAACGGCGGACGGCACTACCCTTGGAGCCGACAACGGCATCGGCGTGGCTACCGCTATGGCTATTCTGGCAGACAAATCTGTGGTACATCCCCCTCTGGAAGCCTTCTTTACCGTGGACGAAGAAACCGGCATGTACGGCGCTTTTGACCTCAAAGGCGGACTGCTCCAAGGCAAATACCTCCTCAACCTCGATTCCGAAACCGAAGGCGAACTCTACGTCGGCTGCGCAGGTGGCGTGGATACCGAAGCTACCTTTGACTTCCAGCCCGTGGACGTCGAAGAAGGCGACATCGCCCTCAAGATTTCCCTTACAGGCTGCAAAGGCGGACACTCCGGCTGTGATATTCATCTCCAGCGTGCCAACGCCATCAAGCTCCTCTTCCGCTTCCTCAAAGATGCCGTAGCCAACTACGAGGCACGGCTCGCTTGCGTCGAAGGCGGCAGCCTACGGAACGCAATTCCCCGCGAAGCGTTTGCCGTCGTAACTATCCCCGCGGAAAGCAAAGACGAGTTCCTCGAACTCGTTGATGACTACGAAGACCTCTTCATCCGCGAATTTGACGGCATCGAGGATAACATCCACCTCTTCGCAGAAGAAATCCCCTGCCCAAAAACAGAAATGCCCGAAGACGTCCAAGACTTCCTCATTCATGCCATCACACTCTGCCCGCATGGTGTTTATCGCATGATTCCCGAGATGCCCGACATCGTCGAGACCAGCAACAACCTCGCCATCATTCAAACCGAAGGCAACAAGGTTACCGCTTTCTGCTTAACCCGTTCCAGCGTCGAAAGCCGCAAGGAGGAACTCAAGCAAATCATCCACTCTGCCTTCGCTTTGGCAGGTGCGGACGTACAGTTCTCCGGCGCTTACCCGGGATGGAAACCCAACTTCAAAAGCAGCCTCTTGGCAATCATGAAGGATGTCTATCACAAGAACTTCGGTTCCGAACCGCGCGTCGTTACCATTCACGCCGGCTTGGAATGCGGTATCATCGGACGAAACTACCCGGGTATGGAAATGATTTCCTTCGGACCTACCATCGAACATCCGCACTCGCCCGACGAGCGCGTCAATATCGCTACCGTCCAGAAACTCTACGACTACACAGTAGCCATACTCAAAGCCCTTTAAGCATAATTGCAACTCGTTTGCAATTTATTAAATAACGTTATTTATCAAAACCGAAGAGGCAACGGGATAAAATAGCCTCAAAACAAAATGAAAAAAACAACATTATTGACCATTGCTTTTGCTTTGGCTATGGTCTTTGTGGGTTGCACGAACAACGACACACCGTCAACCTCAAAAACAAAACTCTGGCCGGCGTACAATACGTCCGCAAATCTTTACGGCTACATTAACAACAAGGGCGAATGGGCTATCCCCGCTCAATTCTCACAGGCTTCGTCCTTCTTCTCTGCTGGCTACGCTATCGTTGAAATCAACGGTAACCAAGCCTTCATCAACACAGATGGTGAAGTACAAAGCTGTGTATCATTTGATAATGCAGATGCTTTCTACTACAAGTATGCATTAGCATCATTGAACGGCAAATTAGGTATGCTCAGCACCAAGTTCGAGTTTGCTATTCAGCCCGTTTACTCCTATTTGAGCCCTATGACTGCTGATGGTTTGGTAACATTCCAAGCTTCTGCCGACAAATTCGGTTTCTTGGACAAGAAAGGTAACGTGTTCATGAAGGACGGCAATCCCCTCTTCTATGAGTATGCTAGTGAATTCCGTGACGGCTACTGCGTAGTTAGTTCCAATCTTTCTACCGAAAACGACCGTATCCCCACCTATGCGGTAATTGACACCAAAGGTAACACCGTCATTGGTGAGGGTAGCTACAGAAGGATGGTAAATATGGGACTTGGTATCGTAGCAACGGTTGACCGCAATCTCGAAATCGGAAAAACAGAGTGGGTCTTGAAGAAAATCGACAACAACACTACTATTGGTCAATTGTATGACGGCGTTGGACGTTTCTCCACCGACGAAGTGGCTATTGTTGTCTCCGAACAAGACAATAACTATAAATATGGCTACATCAATAAAGATGGTCAACAGGTTATTTCGCTCAACTATAATGACGCCCGTATTTCCAACGAAGGCTATGCTTGGGTACTGGATGACAAAACATGTAAACTGATTGATATTAAGGGCGGCAACGCGGTTATTACCCTCCAAGCCGAATCCAATGATGTTAAGGAATATCCTCTCTGCGGCGTACATAACGGCTTGACACTCGTAGTTAAAGCAACGGCTCACACCGATGGTACTTCGTATGAATTCCGCTGGATTGACGCTTCGGCTAACCGCACCGTTTTCAGCTGGAACTTCAACAAGGATAAAAACAACGGCATGCTCGAACCCAACGATTGGGCTCCCGCTCGCAAATCGGCTGAAGAGTTCAGCGAGTACGTATTCTTGAAGTAATCATCCCCAATCCCCCTAGGCTTCTGGTTTACCTAGGCTGCCTAGTATTCCATAGGCTTCCTAGTTATCCTGGTATTCCTAGGCTTCCTAGGCCGCCTAGAACACCTAGTCTGACTAGGTTCCGATTCTACGGATTTTCTACAGGGCGCTTCGGCGTCCTGTTTTTTTGTTTCTTCAGCGTCTTTTTTTATTCCGCCCGCCCTTATTCCTTCCTTAACCAATTACGTAATATACACGATAGATACACGTTAGATACACGATAGATACACGATAGATACACGTTAGATAAAGCCGCCACAACTTTAGCCATACTATTACCCTGCAAAAAAAATGAAGGAAAAATACAAATAAATTTGTATATTCCAAAAAAAACATGTACCTTTGCAGGCTGTTTCGAAAAACTGAAATATCTATATACTATGGCTAAGAAACTGAGACTGGTCGAATCTGACCCTTATTTGCAACCCTACGAGAGCGCTATCCGTGGGCGCTACGAGTATGCAATCCGTAAAGAACAGGAAATAACCGGCGGCAAATCGCTCGCTGACTGGGCGACCGGATACCTTTACTTCGGACTACACAAAACACCCGAAGGATGGGTACTCCGCGAGTGGGCACCGAACGCTACGGCTATCTATATCAAAGGCGACATGAACAACTGGCAAAAGGATGAGAACTACCGCCTCCAGCCTATCGGCAACGGTGTCTGGGAAGCCAAACTGCCCGAAGCCGCCATGAAGCACGAACAGCTCTATAAACTGCTCGTCGAGTGGAACGGCGGCTATGGCGAACGAATCCCCTCCTATGTGCGTCGCGTTGTTCAAGACGATAACACCAAAATCTTCTCCGCACAAGTATGGGCGCCCGCAGAATATAAGTGGAAACACAAAGCCATCAAAGCCGGCAAACAGAAAGACGGCGGTCTCTTTATCTATGAATGCCACATCGGTATGGCGGGAGAAGCAGAGAAAGTCAGCTCCTACGAGGAGTTCCGCCAGAATGTCCTGCCCCGCGTAGCAGACCTCGGCTATAACTGCATCCAGATTATGGCAATTCAGGAGCACCCCTACTATGGCTCCTTCGGCTACCATGTTTCCAACTTCTTCGCAGCTTCATCCCGCTTCGGCACCCCCGAAGAACTTAAAGCCCTCATCGACGACGCCCACGGTCGCGGCATCGCCGTTATCATGGATATCGTACACTCCCACGCCGTAAAGAACGAACTCGAAGGACTCGGTAACTTCGACGGCACACCCTACCAGTACTTCCACGACGGCGGTCGTCGCGAGCACCCGGCTTGGGATAGTCTCTGCTTCAACTACGGCAAACCCGAAGTGCTCCACTTCCTTCTCTCCAACTGCAAGTTCTGGATGGACGAGTACGGCTTTGACGGTTTCCGCTTCGACGGTGTCACCTCAATGATGTACCTCTCCCACGGTTTGGGCGAAGACTTCAACGGCTATGGCAGCTACTTCAACGGCAATGAGGACGGCGACGCCATCATGTACCTCACCCTCGCCAACAAACTCATTCACCAAGTCAAGAAGAATGCCATCTCTATCGCGGAAGACATGTCCGGTATGCCCGGACTCGCTTGCCCGCAAAAGGACGGCGGTGTAGGCTTCGACTACCGCCTCGCAATGGGTATTCCCGATTTCTGGATCAAATACATCAAGGAAGTGAAAGACGAAGACTGGAAAGCCGGACACATCCTCTATGAGATGACCAACCGCCGTCAGGACGAAAAGACCATCTCCTACGCCGAGTCCCATGACCAAGCCCTCGTAGGCGACAAGACCATCATCTTCCGCCTCATCGATGCCGATATGTATTGGCACTTCGAGCACGGACACTCCACCTACATGGTGGACCGAGGCATCGCCCTCCATAAGATGATTCGCCTCATTACCGCCTCCACTATCAACGGCGGCTATCTCACCTTCATGGGCAACGAGTTCGGACACCCCGAATGGATTGACTTCCCGCGCCAAGGCAACGACTGGAGCTACAAGTACGCCCGCCGCCAGTGGTCGCTCGTGGATAACCCCAACTACTTCTTTGCCGACCTCAACCGCTTCGATAAAGCCATGGTGCAACTCCTCCGCGATAAGATAAAAATGGAGAAGGACGAATGTGGCACACACCTCCCGTGGGTATATAACCTCTGGGATAACGAAGGTGACCAAGTCGTGGCGTACCGCCGTGGCAAACTGATTTTCGTCTTCAACTGGAACGGACAGAAGTCCTTCTCGGACTATGGCTTCCTCGCTCCCGAAGGCAAATACCGCGTACTCCTCAACACCGATGCCAAGGAGTTTGCAGGATTCGGACTCTCCGATGACTCTGTGGAACACTTCACCCAGCCTGACCCGCTTTACGCGAAAGACCACAAAGGCTGGCTCAAACTATATCTACCTGCTCGCTCGGCTGTCGTCCTCGAGCAAGTCAACTAAATCAAAAATCATAAATTTGAAATCATAAATCATAAATCATAAATTTTATGCGAGTAATTATTCAAAAAGACTACAATTTGCTCTCGAGATGGGCAGCAAACTATGTAGCAAAACGTATCAACGAGTTCGCTCCCAAAGAGAGCCGCCCCTTCGTTCTTGGTTGCCCGACCGGTAGCAGTCCTCTCGGCATGTACAAAGAACTCATCAAACTCTACGAAGCTGGCAAAGTAAGCTTCCGTAACGTCGTAACCTTCAATATGGACGAATACGTAGGTATTCCCGAAGACCACCCCGAAAGCTATCACAGCTTCATGTGGAATAACTTCTTCTCTCACATTGATATCCGCAAGGAGAATGTGAATATCCTCAACGGCAACGCCGCTGACCTCGAGGCAGAGTGCGCCCGCTACGAAGCCAAGATAAAGAACTACGGAGGAATCAACCTCTTCCTCGGCGGTATAGGTCCTGACGGACACATTGCCTTCAACGAGCCGGGTTCATCCCTTACCAGCCGTACCCGCAAGAAAGAGCTCACTACCGACACTATCATCGCCAACTCACGCTTCTTCAACAACGATATCAATCTCGTTCCGAAGACCGCGCTCACCGTTGGCGTCGGCACCGTTATGGATGCTCAGGAAGTGCTTATCGTAGTAAACGGACACAACAAGGCACGCGCCTTGCTCCATGCTATCGAGAAACCCATCAGCCACATGTGGACCGTTTCTGCCCTCCAGATGCACCAACACGGTATCATCGTTTGCGACGAAGCCGCTTGCGACGAACTCAAAGTCGGTACTTTCAATTACTTCAAAGATATTGAGAAGAACAATCTCGACCCCAATACGTTACTGTAATGCCTTTGCAAATCTATAATACACTGACTCGTCAAAAAGAGTATTTCCGTCCGATACACGAGGGACACGTAGGCATGTATGTCTGCGGTCCCACCGTGTATGGAGATGCCCATTTGGGACACGCACGCCCCGCAATCACCTTTGACCTGCTTTACCGCTATCTTCTCCATCTTGGCTACAAGGTACGGTACGTCCGAAACATTACCGACGTCGGACACCTTGAGCATGATGCCGATGAGGGCGAAGACAAGATTGCCAAGAAAGCACGTCTGGAACAACTCGAACCAATGGAAGTGGTGCAGTATTACACCAACCGCTACCACCACGACATGGAGGCGCTCAATGTGCTACCGCCCAGTATCGAACCACATGCTTCCGGACATATCATCGAGCAGATTGCCTTCGTGCAGAAGATTCTCGACAAGGGGTACGCCTACGTCTCGGACGGCAGTGTATATATGGATGTGGAGAAATATGCCAAGGACTTCCCCTATGGCAAACTCTCCGGACGCAACCTTGAAGATATCGTCACCGATACCCGCGAACTGGACGGACAGGCAGAGAAGAAACACTCCTACGACTTTGCGCTGTGGAAGAAAGCCGCACCTGAACACATCATGCATTGGCCCAGTCCGTGGTCGGAAGGTTTTCCCGGCTGGCACATGGAGTGCTCAACCATGGGCACAAAGTATTTGGGCGAAGAGTTTGACATTCACGGCGGAGGCATGGACCTGATGTTCCCGCACCACGAAGCCGAGATAGCCCAGTCCTGCGCAGCCCTCGGACATGATACCGTCCATTACTGGATGCACAACAACATGATTACCATCGCGGGTAAGAAGATGGGTAAGTCCTACAACAACTTCATCACCTTGGAGCAGTTCTTCAAAGGCGAACATGAGCTCTTATCCAAGCCCTTCTCGCCCATGACGATCCGCTTCTTCATCCTCATGGCGCACTATCGCTCTACGGTGGACTTCTCCTCCGAAGCTCTCGAAGCCGCCGAGAAAGGCTACGCCCGCCTCCAAGAAGCCTATACGCGTTTGCAAAAGCTGCAACCCTCAGAGACTTCTTCCGTTGAAATAGGCGATTTGCGTACCAAATGCCAAGAAGCTATGGACGATGACCTCAACAGCCCTATCGTCCTGCAACACCTCTTTGATTCCGCACGCGCTATCAATACCGTATATGACGGCAAAGCTACTATCTCAGCGGCAGACTTGGACGAACTGCGTAAGGTCTGGAAGGACTACGCCATCGACATCCTCGGTCTGCGCCTGAACGCGGATAACGAAAGCTACACAAACAACGAAAACAACGCAGCACTTCATGCTGCCGTGGACCTCCTCATGGATATCCGTCTCGCTGCCAAACAAAACAAAGACTGGGCAACCAGCGACAAAATCCGCAATTCCCTCACCGCCCTCGGCTTCCAAATAAAAGATACCAAAGACGGCTACGAATGGTCCCTGTAAAAACTGACAATCATGACAAAAAAGAAAATAGCAATAGTAGCTGGAGGTGACAGTTCGGAACACGACGTATCACTGCGTAGTGCGGCAGGTATTCTCTCCTTCCTCGACAAAGACAAGTACGATGCCGATATCGTGGAGCTCCACGGAGCAGACCTCAAAACGCTCAATAAGATAGCGGACTACGACTATGCCTACGTTACCATTCATGGCACTCCCGGAGAGAACGGACTGCTGCAAGGCTTCCTTGAGATGATGCACATCCCTTACTCTTGTTGTGGCGTACTGCCTGCGGCACTCACGTTCAACAAATATGCCTGCAACCATTACCTGCAAGGGTTTGGAGTGAAGATTGCCGATAGTATCCTCCTTCGTAAGAACGATTCACTCGAAGGCATCGAAGACCAAGTGGAGAACCGACTCGGCTTCCCGTGCTTTATCAAGAGTAATGTCGGCGGTAGTAGCTTCGGCTGCACCAAAGTCAAATCCCGCGAAAAAGTGCTCCCAGCTATTGAACGGGCTTTTGAGGAAGGAAACGAAGTCATTTGCGAAGCCTACCTCAAAGGTACAGAAGTAACATCGGGTGTATATAAAACGGCGTCAAAAGCCGTGGCTTTCCCCATCACAGAAGTGGTCACCAAGCGCGAGTTCTTTGACTACGAAGCCAAGTACAACGGTCAGGTGGACGAGATAACGCCGGCTCGTGTTCCCGACGAGATACGGGATAGAGTACAAGCACAGACGCTCAAGATATACGACATTTTAGGCTGCCACGGAATTATCCGTGCCGATTACGTGCTTATTGACGGCGAGATTTACCTGCTCGAAGTCAATACCACCCCCGGCATGACCGCAACCAGTTTCATCCCTCAACAGGTACGTGCTGCCGGCTTGGAGATGAAAGAGGTACTGAGCGATATCATTGAAGATGAATATTAATGCCGAAATAGAGAAACTGGACTGGACCCGAGAACCGAAAGGGCTGTACGAACCCATCGGTTACACCTTGGCTGCCGGCGGTAAGCGGATTCGTCCGCGCTTGGCGCTGTTGGGTGCTTTGGCTGTCGGAGGCAAGGAACAGGACGTCCTGCCTGCGGCCTTAGCCCTCGAGGTCTTCCATAACTTCACCCTCCTCCACGACGACGTCATGGATAAGGCTCAGGTACGCCGCGGAAGACCGACCGTCCACATCAAGTGGAACGAGAACACTGCCATCCTCTCCGGCGACCAAATGATGATTGAGGCGTATAAACTGCTCAGCGGCGTACAAGCCGACAAACTGCCGAAGGTACTATGCCTCTTCAACAAGATGGCTACCGAAATTTGCGAGGGACAGCAATATGATGTGGATTTTGAGCAACGGAACGATGTCACCCTCGCTGAATACATGGAAATGATTCGCCTCAAAACCAGTGTCCTTTTAGCTACCGCGCTGCAAATAGGCGCATACATAGGAGGAGGCTCCGAGCAACAGCAACATGCCTTGTACGACTATGGAATAAATATAGGACTGGCCTTCCAGATACAAGATGACCTCTTGGATTGTTTCGGTGACCCGCAAACATTCGGCAAGGCCATCGGCGGAGATATACGGGAAGGAAAGAAAACGTTCATGTGGCTTACGGCACGCAATATAGCCGGCGACACATGGACCACCGACAATAAAGACGTACCGACGGTACTGCAAGAGTATGAACACTTAGGCGTTCGCAAAGCCGCGGAAGAACAGATTGCCGCACTCACGCAAAAAGCCTTGCATAGTTTGGAACTCCTGCACGCCAACCAATATACCCAAGAACTCCAATCCTTGGCACACCAACTCTCCGCCCGAACCAAATAAAAATGGCAAATGAATAAATGGTAAATTACTAAATAGTAAATGATTTTATGCCCTACAGAAGATTACCCAACACCGACCAGGCACGCTTGAAAGCCCTGCAAACTGCTGTTCAACGTGCATCAGAGGCTGACTTCACGGAACAAGTGCTCAACTACCACACCCTCTCCGAAGCACAACGGTTCCTGCTGCAATTCGAGAATCAGGTATCACAGTACCGTGAAAACTTCAATAGCCGTGTCTCTGCCAATAAGCAGTACCGGCACATGGTGCAGAATGCCCGCATGTATATCTCCCACTTCATCCAAGTGCTCAACCTCGCCGTCATCCGCGGAGAGATAAAGAAAGAGATGAAGGAGCTATACAAACTCGATAGCGAATCGCATATTCTCCCCGACCTCAGTAGCGAAGAGGATATCTTGGTGTGGGGACAAAACATCATCGATGGTGAACAGGAACGTATCCGTCTCGGCGGTTTTGCCATTTACAACCCGACTATTACCAAAGTCAAGGTGCACTATGACATCTTTAAGGAGCACCAGATTAACCAACAAATGCACCGCCGGACCACCGACCGCGTATATGGCGATCTGGAATCCCTCCGCACACAAGCCGACGAGATTATCCTCAAGATTTGGAACCAAGTAGAAGACTATTATAAGAACCAACTACCATATCAACGCCTCCGCAGTTGCAAGAATTACGGACTGATTTACTACTACCGCAGCGGAGAAAAACACCTTACCCCCGAAACGGATAAGGAGATACAGAGACAGATTGCAATGCAGCCTACAATCCAATGGTCTGAGTAGGAGTAACGACGCGGTCGAGAGGATGGTCAAAGATGCCATGAGGAATCTCATGCTTCTTGACCTGAAAATCGTACGCAACACCTACCTGATGAACATGGCGATGTTTCTTCAGAAAGCGGTCATAGAAACCGCCACCACGACCAATACGATTACATAGCGGATCGAACACAACACCCGGCACAAAAATCAAATCAATCTTTCCATGCCACTCGGATGTTTGAGGTTCCGGAACACGATACTTGCCGCGACGCATCATATCTTCTCCGTCATAACGACGAGGCTCAATGGATTTACGATGCGTTACCGGGAGCAAAAAGGTCTTCTGACCCTCATAACGCTTCAGCAAAGGACGCAAATCAACCTCGTTGTGTATCGGATAATAAATCATTACCGTCTGGGCATCGCGAAACCATTGCATACGCTCGATTTGAGCCATGATTGCTTCAGAATCCGCCTGTATCTGCTCGGCAGGATAAATACGGCGCTTCTGCTCGATAATAGCACGGACAGATTGTTTCTCCTTACGGAGACGAACCCAAGGAAAGTACTCCTTAATATCGTGAATTTGAGCCTCAAATAACATAACAGCTAAAATTTTGAAATCATAATTAAAATCATAAATTTGAAATTTGAAATCATAAATTTGAAATCATAATTATCAAAATCCGCCGCAAAGGTACAACAAATTTTGCAAACATCCAAAAAATCATTGATTTTGCGTACTATATGAAGCATTTTTTTACTAATATACTCTTGTTTGCCGCCGTTATCGGTTTCCTTTCGTGCAGCAAATCGAATACAACCGTCGCTACGTCGAACATCGCCAAACTGAAGACTTTCTACCTCACAGGCTCGGATACACTCCCCGGTCTGACCGAAGCCGTATTTACCATTGAGGAGGGGCTGGATACCGGTCTCGTTTCTACCGGTAAGGACTCTATCCGCTTCGGTACCTCGCTCACCAAAATCGTGCCGCGATTCACTTGCGAAGCCACCCCGGGCTCTGTAACGCTCCAACTCGGCGATACCACCGTTACGTTGGGAGGCAGCGACTCCTTGGATTTTACCAAATCGCCGAAATACCTCACAATCGTTTCCTCAGACCTCACAACCACCAAGGTGTATAAAGTTGAGACATACGTTCATGCTGTGGATCCCGATTTATACCGCTGGGAGACCCTGAGCACAAACATGTATCCCGTAGAGGACGAGGAGCAACAGGTCGTGCTCTTGAACGACCGGTTCTACCTCTATTGCAACAACGGCTTCTCCAATCGCCTCTTCTCCTCCGACGATGCCGCCACATGGACCAACGGCACACTGACCGGACTACCCGATGTATGCCGCGTCAAAGGCATCATCAGCGATGGCACCAAATTATACTATGCGCAAAACCAAACCCTTTACACCTCCGAGGACGGAGCTGCGTGGAAAGCTTCCGATTATAGCAATCGTCCCTTCACGCTCGAAACCATGCTCATGGTCTTTAACGATACCGTTTGGCTTGTGCTGCAAGACACCGCTTCCCGCTCTCTTATGCTCGGACAAATAGCCGCAGACACCGTTCGCCAAACCACCATCGCCTTGGCAGAGGACTTCCCCGTCAGCGGCTTCGCTACGGTCGCCTTCGAGAGCCTCAGCGAACGCAAACGCGCAGCGATAATCGGCGGATACGCCCGCAGCGGTGAATGTACCAACAGCCGCTGGAACATCGAATACGCGCCTACGATAAAAGACCTCTACCGGCTCATGAACTATTCCATCGAGCAACCCGAGTTCCAAACCATCACGGGGGCCTCCGTCATTTGGTATAAACAGCAACTCATGCTCTTCGGAGGCGTGGATAAGAATATGACCTTCCATTCAAAACACATCCTCGTTTCCAAGGACGAGGGATATACATGGTCGCAGGTTGATACCACCAAGTGCCTGCTGCCCGAGACCTATACTGAACGCCAGAAACAATCCGTGCTCGTCAAGGATAATTACATCTATCTTATCGGCGGACAAAATCAACAGCAGACCTTTGCCGATTCCTACAAAGGACGGCTTAATTCCATTGACTGGAAATAATTATTAACCCTATAAATTTTTACAATTATGACAATTGACAATTACAAATTCGCAGGCAAGAAAGCGATTGTACGCGTGGACTTCAATGTGCCACTGGATGAAAATGGTAAGATTACAGACGACACCCGTATTCGCGGGGCGTTGCCCACACTCAAACACATCCTCAACGAGGGTGGTGCGCTCATCATCATGAGCCATATGGGTAAACCCAAAGGCAAAGTAAATGCCAAATACTCTCTCAGCCAAATCGTGGAGCCGGTTAGCGCTGCTCTTGGCGTAAAGGTTCAATTCGCGCCGGATTGTGCCAAAGCAAAAGCTCAGGCTGACGCACTCAAAGCCGGTGAAGTACTGCTGCTCGAGAACCTCCGCTTCTACGGCGAAGAGGAAGGCAAGCCCGTCGGAATCGAGAAAGAAGATCCCGCTTACGAAGAGGCCAAGAAAGCTATGAAGGCCAGCCAGAAAGAGTTTGCAAAGACCCTTGCTTCCTATGCTGACTGCTATGTGAACGACGCCTTCGGTACCGCTCACCGCAAACACGCTTCTACCGCTGTTATTGCTGACTACTTCGATGCTGACAACAAGATGCTCGGCTACCTCATGGAGAAGGAAGTACAGGCCGTTGAGAACATCCTCAATAACATCAAACGCCCCTTCACCGCTATCATGGGCGGCAGCAAGGTCAGCACCAAAATCGGTATCATCGAGAACCTCATGAACAAAGTCGATAACCTCATCCTCTGCGGTGGTATGACCTATACCTTTGCCAAAGCACAAGGCGGACACATCGGTAACTCCATTTGCGAGGACGACAAACTCGATCTTGCGCTCGACATCATGGCACAAGCCAAAGCCAAAGGCGTGAACCTCGTATTAGGTACGGACTCCGTTTGCGGTGACAAGTTCGCCAATGACGCCAACCAACTCGTTTGCCCGAGTAACGCTATTCCCGAAGGTTGGGAAGGACTCGATGCCGGACCCGAAAGCCGCAAAGCATTTGCCAAGGCTATCGAAGGTGCCAAGACCATCCTCTGGAACGGACCTGCAGGCGTGTTCGAGTTTGATAACTTCACCGGTGGTAGCAAAGCCGTAGCTGAAGCAGTCGCTAAAGCAACTGACAATGGCGCTTACAGCCTCATCGGTGGTGGTGACAGCGTAGCTTGTGTCAATAAGTTTGGCATGGCTGACCGCGTAAGTTATATCTCTACCGGCGGTGGTGCGCTTCTCGAAGCCATTGAAGGCAAAGTCCTCCCGGGCGTAGCAGCCATCAAAGGAGAATAAATGACCAAATAAATGGTAAATGGTAAATGACTAAATTGTAAATGTCTTTATGGATATTGTAGGCAAAATCATTCAAGTGCTTCCCGCTCAAGAGGGCGTGAGCAAAAACACGGGCAATCCGTGGAAGATTCAATCATACGTGCTGGAGACACAGGAACAGTATCCCCGTAAGGTGTGCTTTGAAATCTTCGGCGAAGACCGCATTCATAATAATCCCTGTCAATTGGATGACCTTGTAACCGTCTCTTTCGATATCGAAAGTCGCGAATTCAACGGTCGTTGGTACACCTCCATCCGTGCATGGCGCATACAGCAAGGTGACACCACCGCTGCCAATGCAGAAGCAGCTCCCGGTGCGGCTCAACAACCGCAACAGCCTGCCCAACCTGCACAGCCTGCGCAACCCGTAGCACAGCCGATGGGTGGCAATGCCAATGTGCAGACCTTTGATGCTGCCGCCGCACAAGATGACGGAACAGACCTCCCATTCTAAATTCTCGCAAACTACGTAAACAACGAAAACTACGAAAACAACGAGAATCATAGTAGCCATCCTCATTCCGGTGGGCGTCGCAGTACTCTGCTTCGTCCGCTGGAATGTGTGGTTCGGCAACCCGCCCGAGCCCAAATGGACCGGCGATACCATCCCTTATACCTTCCACACTTTCGGGCAGGATTCTGTGCCCGGGTTTGAGTATAACGGCATCGAGTGGGAAGACATGCGGCAACCTGATACGCTCAATATCCTCGTGTTAGGGGATATCCACAACAGCCTGACCGCCGACCAATGGCAGGCACTCGGCAAGCGTCATCCGCAAACCGACCTGTATGCCCAACTGGGCGACTGGGTAGAACGGGGCTATTTCTACTATACCCAGCAGCTCTACCACGAACTCAAAGGCTCTGCCTTCGATTCGCTGCCCGTTATCAATGTACCCGGCAACCATGAATACCGCAAAGGTGTTCGCCGGAAACTGCCTGAGTACTGGACGGAGACCTTCCGCCATCCTCTCAACGGACCGCTGGATTATAAGGGAACGACCTACTATGTGGACTTTGACAACGTACGCGTTATTGCTATCAACACCAACGGCCTCCAGCACTTGCACGAGTTTACGCGGGTCAATACGTGGGTGAAAAAGACGATTCGCGAAGCGGAAAACCGGTTCGTCATTGTCATCATGCATCACCCCGTTCATTCATGCGGAGTCGGCAGAATGAATCTGGCTATTGCCACGACCTTTATCCGGCCGCTCGCAAAGGCGGATTTGGTCTTTGCCGGACACGACCATAATTATGCGCGGCGTCTGCCGTTTGTCAATACGAACACCGCCACGAAATTCTACCTGCATTCTATAAATAATAGGTACGCGCGCGTGGGAGCAGGTTTGCAGTGGTACGAAGACCTTGCGGTTTATGGCGACACCCTGCGTATGCGTACACGCCTGCTCGATACCGGCGAGATTTATGACGAAGTGCTCATCGTCCGCCAAGACGAAAACAGAGAAATCATTGAGCGCGAACCAACGATGCCCGAAGTGATTGATCTTCCGCCCAAATATATTGACAGCGATAAACGGAAAGTGCGGAAATTTAATGCCAAACGGGACAAACGTTTGGCACCCAAACCAATTGAAGGCTCAGGTTCTTGAGCCTTTTTTTTATGAAAAAGCGTCTTTTAGAGAACAAAAATTTGTACATTCCAAATTTTTGTAGTACCTTTGCCGCCGTTTTCGCCCAAAAATTCTCAAAATCGCGAAAACGGACACCTTTAATAGTTAGTAGATGAGTAAAAATTTAGTGATTGTTGAGTCGCCCGCCAAGGCTAAGACTATTGAAAAATTCCTCGGGTCTGACTTCCACGTTTTGTCTTCTCAAGGTCATATTCGTGACATTGAAGGCGCTGGAAAAAATAGTATCGGTATTGATTTTGCACATAATTATCAACCCAATTATGTAATAGATGCTTCCAAAACCTATTTATTGGAGCAACTCAAATCGGAGGTAAAGAAGGCAGATACCGTCTGGCTCGCTTCCGATGAAGACCGTGAGGGTGAAGCCATCGCTTGGCATTTATACGATGTACTGAATCTCAAAAATAAACCCACTCACCGTATTGTTTTCCACGAGATTACAAAAACCGCCATTCAGCAGGCAATCAAAGAGCCGCGCGATATTGACTACAACTTGGTCAATGCGCAGCAGGCACGTCGTGTGCTGGACCGCATAGTGGGCTTTGAACTGTCGCCGATTCTCTGGCGTAAGATTACTACGGGTCTTTCCGCAGGTCGTGTGCAATCCGTTGCCGTGCGCCTTATCGTGGAGCGCGAGCGCGAGATTGAAGACTTCAAAGTAACCGACCAATACCGCATTATTGCCGATTTCACCGGCATCAATCCGGCCGATGCTTCGGTGCTGCATACGGAATTGAACCACCGTTTTGCCACCAAGAAGGAAGCGCTCAAGTTCCTTGAAGCATGTCAGACTGCATCCTTCAAGGTAGAGCAAGTCACCAAGAAACCGGGTACTCGTACGCCGGCACCGCCCTTTACTACCTCTTCCCTGCAACAAGAAGCCGCACGCAAACTCAAGTTCTCTGTGAGCAAGACCATGCGTTTGGCACAGTCGCTCTACGAGGCAGGACGTATCACCTATATGCGTACCGACTCCGTCAACCTGAGCAATTTGGCAATTGCGACTGCCAAGACCGAGATTCTCGGTGAATACGGCGAAAAGTACCATCGCGCACGCAAATATCAGACCCATTCCAAGGGCGCACAAGAGGCACACGAGGCGATTCGTCCCACCTATATGGACGTGCACTCGGCAGGTGCCAATGCCGACGAACAACGGCTCTATGAACTGATTTGGAAACGCACGATTGCGTCCCAAATGGCAGACGCCGAAGTGGAGACCACCCGCGTGGATGTATCTGTCAGCGACTCTAAATATCAGTTCGTCGCTACCGGTGAAATCGTCACTTTTGACGGTTTCATGCGTGCGTACGTACAATCCTATGATGATGAACAGGAGAACACCCTGCAAACCATTCCTGCTATGGCGAAGAACGAGAAACTGCGTCTCACCGAGATGAACGCACAGCAGCAGTTCTCACGTCCGCCGATGCGCTATACCGAAGCCGCCTTGGTCAAGAAGATGGAGGAACTCGGCATCGGACGCCCATCCACCTACGCCACGATTATCGAGACCATCCAGCAGCGCAAGTACGTGGAGCGCGGCAGTGTTCTCGGTAAGAAACGCGAATACAATCTTCTCACCCTCAAGAACGGCAAGATTACCGACAAACAAAAGCAGGAAATGTACGGGGCAGACCTTCAGAAACTGCTGCCTACCGACCTCGGTCGCATGGCGAATGACTTCCTTGTCGCGCAGTTCCCGGAGATACTTTCGTACGATTTCACCGCCACTGAGGAAGCCACCTTTGATAAGATTGCCGATGGCGAAGCGGATTGGGTACAATCGGTGGATACCTTCTACAAGATGTTCCATCCGATGATTGAGCACGTGCCCGGCGGACACCTTCCGGGGCGTCAATTGGGTATCGACCCCGTCAGCAAACAATGCGTCATCGCCAAGATTACCAAGCTTGGTCCTTGCGTGCAGTTGGGTGACTCGGATGACGAGAAACCGAAGTTTGCTTCCCTCAAACGCGGACAGTCTATCTATAGTATCACCTTGGATGAGGCATTGGAACTCTTCGAGAAAGCCCTTCCATATACCCTGTGCGAATACGAAGGCGAGGAAGTGGTGGTCAGCGAAGGCCCTTACGGACCGTATCTGCGCTTTAAGGGCGAGTTCATCTCCATTCCCAAGAGCATTGATCCGCTGGCGATTACCGAAGAACAAGCCGTGAAGCTTATTCAGGACAAAGACCAGAAGAACGAACCCATTCATGTTTGGGGGGATATACAGGTGCTCAACGGACGCTACGGTGCGTATATCAAAACGCCGGCAGGGAACTTCCGTATTCCCAAGAATGTGAATGTGGAGAATCTTACGGCGCAAGAAGCAGCGGCCATCGTTGATAAGGGGGCTTCTGTGGCTCCTAAGCCTAAAAAAGCAGCCTTTAAGGGCAAAAATCGCAAATAATTGCCCAAAAATGCAAAATTATTTGCACGGTTAAAAAAAAAGCAGTACTTTTGCACGCTTTTTGGAAAACAATCACTTCTCGGGACACAAACCAACGAAGTGTTTGTGGACCGAAGAGGAGGAACAACGGAGCGTCCAATTCGCAAGGCGAATTATTTATAGCGCAGTTTGTTCCGACGACGAGAAAATTTCGAAGAAATAATCGAGGTTTTCTCTGAAAACCGAGAAGTGGCGCAGTTGGTAGCGCACTACGTTCGGGACGTAGGGGTCGCGTGTTCGAGTCACGTCTTCTCGACAAACGGCGATTTTGATGATAAATCAAAGTCGCTTTTTGTTTTATTATTTTTGTAATCGTCTGATATAGAACGAATTACACGGAGCACCTCATTGACACAAAGTGTTCGAGAAATCCCCTTTTCTTTGTCGTATTTTATACCCATAGGAAATGCGATTTTTTGTATTTTCTGCCGCTTTTTAAAGTCTCCCTCTTTCCAATAACTCGCTAATTGACAGGACATTAGCACTGCTTGATGGGCTATGCGTAATGTGTTCGAGAAATTAGATTCATGTAACCTCAACTTCTGTTCACTTTCGGCAATGCTTTGGTTCAACTTGTCTATTGCTACTCTATACGAAGATTCTGGAATCTCACCCAGAGCATATCGGTATTCCACTCCATCAGATTTTTCCTTGAGGTTTGCAATCTCCTTCTTGATAACTGCTACAATCTTTGATTTCTTATTTCAAAATGCAGTTTCACACATTATTCCACCCTTGCGCCGGAAGCGTTGTATATTTCGCCGTTGCGGAGGATGAGGAGGTGACCTCCTATTATGATTTTCTCATTTTCATATTTTCTCATTTTATCATTTACGATTTGGTCAATATCTTCATGTGCTCC
>Ga0310786_10000715_pt1 | contig 53303 bp, 33 predicted proteins | sample AusTroGonzalo_MG_FD_203881 | JGI IMG/M metagenome (GOLD analysis project Ga0310786, IMG submission 203881) | Bovine rumen microbial communities from tropical cattle in Woodstock, Queensland, Australia - Gonzalo_03 (v2) (version 2) | ecosystem: Host-associated > Mammals > Digestive system >...
GACCTCTGCCTCGACAACGGCAGCTACGCCGTGATCGAAGCCCCGAAGGCGGCGAAGGCGCAGAACAGCGACTACGCGTTGAAACTCACGGAAAAGGCGACCTTCAAGCGGTCGAACAACGACTGGAACCACGCCGAAGTCCTGAAGTCCGGAACGACCTTCGCGGGCGCGCTGACCAAGGCGACTGGCGGCGACACGGTCGATTACTGCGACGTTTCCGCGCTCGGCAATCTGTCCTTCAAGACTACGGCGGGAAAGGTCAAAGTCTCGTTCTACGACACGAACAAGCAGGCGGTCAAGGTCGCGGTCAAGACGGGCGGCAAGGACAAAACCGCCGCGGCGGTATCGCTCGCTTCCGGCAAAACCGACAACTTCACGATCGGCACCTTGCCGAGTTCCGTGAAGTACCTCAAGATCGAGGCCGCCGGAAAGACGCTCAACAGCTACACGCTCGGCAAGATCGCGTAAGGCACCGACAAAAAACCGCCCCTCCGCCTCCGCGGCTTATCGCGGTGGGCAAAGGGGCGGGCAAGGGAGCGTTCGCTTACTTCCCGGGCGTGAAGGTCAGCTCGTCCCCGGAAACGTCGATCGTGAGCTTGCCCGGCGGGATCTCGCCTGCCAACAGCTTCCGCGACAGCGGCGTTTCGACGAGGCGGATGATCGCCCGCTTCAACGGTCGCGCGCCGAAGCTCGGGTCGTACCCCGCGTCGGCGATGAACTGCTTCGCCGCGTCGGTCACGACCATTTCGATGTCCTGATCCTTGAGCCGTTTCGCCAGACGCGCGAGCTGGATGTCGACGATCTTCACGATCTCCGCCTTTTCGAGCCGGTGGAAAATCAGCACCTCGTCGACGCGGTTCAGGAACTCCGGACGGAAGTGCCGCCGCAGTTCGACGTTCAGACTCTCCTTGAGCGTCTCCACCTCGCCGTCATGCTCGAGGATCTCGGCGCTGCCGAGGTTGCTCGTCATGATGATGATCGTGTTCTTGAAGCTCACATGCCGCCCCTGCGAATCGGTCACCACGCCGTCTTCCAAAACCTGCAGCAGGATGTTGAAGACGTCCGGGTGCGCCTTTTCGATCTCGTCGAAGAGCACCACCGAGTACGGACGGCGGCGCACCGCTTCGGTCAGCTGTCCGCCCTCCTCGTAGCCGACGTAGCCCGGAGGCGCGCCGACCAGCCGCGACACGCTGAACTTTTCCATGTACTCCGACATGTCGATCCGCACCATCGCGCGCTCGTCGTCGAAGAGGTCGCCCGCCAGCGCCCGCGCGAGTTCGGTCTTGCCGACGCCGGTGGGTCCGAGGAAGATGAAGCTCGCGATCGGGCGGTTCGGGTCCTTGAGCATCGCCCGCGCCCGCAGCACCGCGTCGCTCACGGCGGTGACCGCCTCGTCCTGACCGACCACCCGTTCGTGCAGCCGGTCGGCGAGGTGGAGCAGTTTTTCCTTTTCGCTCTGCACGAGTTTGCTCACGGGGATGTGGGTCCAGCGGCTGATGATCGCGGCGATGTCCTCCTCGTCCACCTCCTCCTTGAGCAGCCGTTCGCCGTTCGACTCCTTGATCGCGGCTTCGGCGGCGGCGAGGTTGCGCTGGATGCCGGGGATGACGCCGTTCTTGAGCTCCGCCGCCCGACCGAGGTCGTAGTCGCGCTCCGCCTTGTCAAGCTGGGCGCGCGCGGTATCCAGCGCCTCGCGGTAGCTCCGCAAATCGGCGATCGCCTTCTTCTCGTTCTCGTAGCGGGCGCGGAGTTCGTTGCCGACCGCCTTGAGGTCGGCGACCTCGGCTTCCAAAGCCTCGCGGCGCTTGATCGAAGCGGGGTCCTTCTCGTTCTTGAGCCCGGTGATCTCGATCTCGAGCTGCATCACCTTGCGCTCGTTTTCGTCCAGCTCCTCGGGGCTGCTGTCGATCTCGGTGCGCAGCGCCGCCGCCGCCTCGTCGACGAGGTCGATCGCCTTGTCGGGGAGGAAGCGGTCCGCGATGTATTTATCCGACAGGACCGCCGCCGCGACGAGCGCGCTGTCACGCAGCTTCACGCCGTGGTGGATCTCGTAGCGCTCCTTGAGTCCGCGCAAAATGGAGATCGTGTCCTCCACCGAGGGCGGATTGACCAGCACCGACTGGAAACGCCGCTCCAGCGCCGCGTCCTTTTCGATGTACTTGCGGTACTCGTCGAGCGTCGTCGCGCCGATGCAGTGGAGTTCGCCGCGCGCCAGCATCGGCTTGAGCAAGTTGCCCGCGTCCATCGAACCCTCCGACGCGCCCGCGCCGACCACCGTATGCAGTTCGTCGATGAAGAGGATCACCCTCCCCTCCGCCGCCGTGACCTCCTTGAGCACCGCCTTCAAGCGCTCCTCGAACTCGCCGCGGTACTTCGCCCCCGCGATCAACGCGCCCATGTCGAGCGACACGACCTGCCGGTTCTTGAGGTTTTCCGGCACGTCGCCGCGCACCACCCGGCGCGCCAGCCCTTCGACGATCGCGGTCTTGCCGACGCCGGGTTCGCCGATCAGCACGGGGTTGTTCTTGGTGCGGCGCGAAAGGATCTGGATCACGCGGCGGATCTCCTCGTCACGCCCGATCACCGGGTCGAGCTTGTCCTGCATCGCGAGCAGCGTCAGATCGCGCGAATACTTCTTCAGCGCCTCGAAGGTCCCCTCCGGGTCGGCGGAGGTCACCCGCTGGTTCCCGCGGATGCTCTGAAGCGCCTGCAGCACCTTTTCGGCGGTCAGCCCCGCCTTGGCGAGCAGCTCCGCCGCCTCGCTCCCCGCCGCCTTGAAGAGCGCGAGGAAGAGGTGTTCGACGCTGATGTATTCGTCGCGCATCTCGTCGGCGATCGCACCCGCGTCGTTCAGGAGCACGTTGAACTCCTGCGACTGGTAAAGCTGACCGCCGCCCGAGACCTTGGGCAGCTGCGCGAGCGCGGAATCCACCTGATTCATGAAGAGCTGGCGGTTGATGCCGAGCTTTTCGAGTATCGACGACGCCAAGCCCCCCTCCTGCCGGACGAGAGAACCCAGCAAATGCAGCGCCTTGAGTTCGCTGTTGCGGTTTTCGGTCGCGATCTGCTGGGCGTTGACCAGCGCTTCGCGGCTCTTGTTGGTAAGTTTTTCGAGATTCATGATATGGTCCCTTTCTTTGAAATTTTGCGTTTCCGCCACCAATAAAGCATATACCGTGCCAAAGCCCGATTGAAAGTGCGTCACCCACGCGGTATATTTTAGCTAGTGTGACTTATTGGCACAACTGTGACAACTTTTTTGGTATCGAAATGGAATTTCTGCATATCACCAGCGCCCAGAACGAGGCGGTCAAGCATCTCGTCCGGCTGCGCGACCGCCGCCACCGCGACCGCGAAGGCGTGACGTTGCTGGAAGGCTACCGCGAACTCACCCGCGCCAAAGAGTACGGCATGACGCTCACCGAATGCTTCTTCTCGCCGGAGCACTTCCTCGGCGTCAACGAAATGCCCTTTCTGGAAAAACTCGCCGCCGAGGGCGTCCCCGTGCGCCGGCTCGCGCCGCACCTCCTCGAAAAAGTCGCCTACCGCGACCGCCCCGAAGGCCTCCTCGCCATCGCCAAAATGCGCCGCCATACCCTCGCGGATCTGCCCTATCGCCCCGACGGTCTCTACCTCGTCGCCGAAACCATCGAAAAACCCGGCAACTTGGGCTCGATGCTCCGCAGCGCCGACGCCGTGGGCGCGACCGGCATGATCGTCTGCGGTCACGGCACCGACATCTACAACCCCAACGTGATCCGCGCCAGCACGGGCGCGCTCTTTTCGATGCCGCTCGCCGAGGGGGAGAATGAGGAGGTCTTCAACTGGCTGCGCGAACATAACATCCGCATCCTCGCCGCCACCCCGCACACCGACCAGCGCTACACCGACACCGACATGACCCGCGGCGTGGCGATCGTCGTCGGCGCCGAACAGACCGGGCTCACCGACTTCTGGCTGACCCGCGCCGACCTGCCGGTCGTGATCCCCATGCTCGGCAAGATCGACTCGCTCAACGTCGCCGCCGCGACCACCATTCTTCTCTACGAAGCCGTCCGTCAACGCGACTTCCCCCCCGGCGGAGCCGCCGCGCACTGAAACGTCTTTTCTCCCCTCCCCCGGCGACAAAAATCGCCCTGAACCGCCGAAAACCGCTTGAAAAAACACCGTTCCGGGCATATATTATTGAACTATCAACATGGTGGTTGTAGCTCAGTTGGTTAGAGCGCCTGGTTGTGGCCCAGGAGGTCGCGGGTTCGAGTCTCGTCTACCACCCCATTTTTTTGCAGACACGGAGGCGCGCTTCGGCGGGTCTCCGTTTTTTTGCGTTGAAACCTGCGGTTTCCGCAAAAAAACGTCGGTCCGCCTCACGCTTCGCTTATGCGGCGGCAAGCCGCCGCCCGCGCGCCTCCTGCGCTTGTGGCATGGTTGCCGAAAGTGCTCCGCACTTCCGGCTCGGCGCTGCGCGCCGTGTGGCCCAGGAGGGGTAATATTTACGGTTAATAACAACACAAAAACATCGCTTCGCCCTGTGGCCCAGCGGGTTGGAATTCTAGGTTTTGACGAATACCACGCGCCTATTACGTTGAAACGCGCGCCTCCTGCGCTTGGGGTGTGGTTGCCGAAAGTGCTGACGCACTTCCGGCTCGGCTTAAATGCGCGTGCCTCCGCTTCTCTACGGCTCGCCGCATTTTGCGCCGTGTGGCCCAGCGGTTTAAATAGGACGGTTTGTTTCCACACAAAAACGTCGCCCCGCCTCTCGCTCCCGCTCGTGCGGCGGCAAGCCGCCGCCCGCGCGCCTCCTGCGCTTGGGGTGGGGTTGCCTCCGCTTCGCTACGGCACGGCTTCGCCGTGTGGCCCTGCGGGTTGGATTTTTAGGTTCTGACGTATTACCCGATCCGTTTTTGCAACGATCGTCTGGGGAGAAACGACAGCGTCTTCGACGATGACGGCATCAATCAGGTGCTCCAAGCCGACCTGACCGCCTTCGCCAATCAATGGATGCAAAACATCGCAATCCGGCAGGGGATATGACCATAATCCCCTGATATAAAACCATTTGGGCGGCTCAAAAGCAACATCCTTGAGATAGCTATCTAAAAGATTACGCTTTTTGCCCCGCCATTATTTTTACTTCTAACCCGCGCCAAATTCGTCATGTAGCGCCTTTATGAAGCGATAGGTTTTTTATGTTTGTTTTTTCCTGGCAATAATAGCCTCTTTTATTATTTTAATTTTATCATAACGGGTTTGAAAGGTGTCTTTATCGCTATTCAGATAGCTGGTTCTATAGTCATCGTGTTCCCAAGGCGAAACACGACTGTATATATCGCTCAATGCGGTTGCCTCATCTTGTGTTAAAGGAGTCACCCCCATGTATTTATGAAAAACAGAAACCTCTGTGTGGGGATTATATGTTCTGCGGCATTGGTTGAAGACATAGTGATTAACTATTGATTCAATATAAAGCCTCATGTATTTTGCTAGGTGGTCTTTGGTTTCTTTGTCAAATGGCATAGCCCTAAGTCCATTTTCTATCTTCGCCTCTAAATCCTCTATTTTTTCAGTATGGGGCTCGAGAATTCCGCAAGATTCCAAGATTAAAGAAGAGAAATCCCTGCCCAATGATGATTGACCGAATCTTTGAATAAGTTGAATGAAAAAACCATAATTGTGCGTTAATACTATTACCTGCTTTTGAGGGTTTTCTTTAATGCAGTCTCGGATTCTGTCCACAACTGATAAACTATACTTTTCGTCTAAACTATTAATGGGGTCATCAAAAATAATAATATCTTCCTGCGCATATTTCAATTCGGTAAAAAACAAAGCCAATGCATGAATTTTTAATTCCCCTTCGCTCAGAACAACATCAATTCTCTTTGACTTAACCTTAGGCATTAGAGAAACATTGCCCTCTGAGGCTTTATTAACAAATTCAATTCCAAAGGAAGACATAGCACGTTCTGCCAATCGCAGATATTCGGCATTTAGATTTTCCTCAAACTGAGGAACTATAAGCTCAGAAAAAGCCTGTTTAGATTTGTTACTTAGTTGCCTTCGTATATTAGCGAATGCAGCAGCATCAATCGCTTGTTTATGTTGATTATACGCGCGAATATTGGACAGGGCATTTTGTATTGCATTCAAATTTACAGAGAATGTGTTCTCAAGCTCAAGGTTATCTATGGTCTGCTGTAATTCTCGCCGTCTCTTCATTTGCTCGTCGGCATTAGCCGAAGCGCTCTCTAATAACGACAAATCTGGTTTAAGCCAGCCTTCGGCTTGTGTTATGAGTTGACAAATGCTTTCCTGTGCGACCGCCCAAAAAACGGCATTTTCTGTTGATGGCGTTGATAAAATAACATCTATTCCAGATAATAAAGCTGATATGATTTGGATGACCTTTCCTCTTAATTCATCAGAAACGCATTTTTCATTAAAAAGAGAAGTGTAATCCCTTTTTTTAATTTCTATAAGGATATTAGTTGTTATAGCAACCGAGTTTTTCAGGTTTAAAATTTCTTTTTCCAAGTCCGAGATTAAAAAATTCGCATACTCACGAACGAGTGCAATTTCTCTTTTAGAGAACTCTCTCTTACAAAAAGGACAATATTTTTCAGAACCATCGTAATTAAAAATAGTTTTAGAGGCATCCAGAAACCTTTTGAAGCCCTCAATATCCTGATGGTGGGGGACGACCCTTTCTATCAAAATTCTTTGCTCAGCACTCTTCTTGCCAACACTAATTATTTGTTCTATATATGAATTTATATCAACATTTTTTAAATCATCACAAAGTCCTTTGATTGCAGCAATCCATGCGCGGACACTTTGGACCCGTAATTTAAGAAGCTTTTGCCCGTTTTCGTCAATGGCGGCAAGATATTTTTTTTGTATAGCCTTTGCCTCTGCCAGCCTCGCACCTATTGTCTCACCATCTAATTTTGCAATATAATCATCAAAAAATGCCAGATTCTCACTGGACAATGCGTTGGTAAAATTTTGTGCCACAGACGATTTTAGGGAACCCAGAATACCATTACATATGCTCATGGATGATAATTTTGCATTTTCATCAGCCCTAAGCTTATTGCCTGAATAAGCCTCAAATTCGTCCAAATAAATTTTCAACAACTCAAATAGATGCAGCAAATAAGGCGTAATCTCAATGTATTGCCTGGGGTCAGAATTCGACTCAACATAAGTCAGCGCCAATTTTGAGTCAAAAAATTTGATATGTGATGACAATTTTGGTTCGGGGGATTTGCTTTCCCATTTTTGGCCTTGTTCATTTTCAGTGTCATATTCGAACGAGCAATCAGTTGTTAGTCCATGAACATTATGTAATGGTTCACGTTGTGACTCGCCCGCCAGACATTTAAATGCTGCACAAAGGCTAGATTTCCCTGCCCCGTTTGCTCCAAAAATAATCGTTGCACGAGGATGCAATCCTACTTTTAAGGATTGCTCCAATTTTTTAAAATTATCAAAATTATATAATGCGACGAGAAGCTCGCGCGCAATAGCAGTGGTGGAATTTTGTGTAACTTCCTTTGCGAAAATGCTTTTCTCTATATATTCTGAAGGAGAGATGAGTTCTTGATACAATAATTCCGCTTGGGATGAAGTCAGGGTTGTGTTTTCATCAGCCAACGCATATTCAATTAGCCCATCAAACCAGTTTTGCCGAATCAGGGATTTTAATTCAAGTATATACCCAATAGCGTTGGAGTGCTTCATAAAGACGATTCCTCTAGTATGGCCATATACAGCTGGTCTAACTGTTTTCGTATTTTTGTTACTTTTTCTTCATCTGCATATTCTCTATGCGCCGCCTGAGATAACATTGATATTTTTTGGTGTTGCTTATCATTTGAATTAAATATTGGAATCCGAACAGGTATTCTTACTCTAAAGGAACGGCTATCGCTTGATTGCAAAATATACCGTTCTACAACATTGGAATTCAGAATACCGCAAATATAATGCGCTTCAGGCTCAGTGATGTAACTTCCATTGGGTCTTTGGGAAATATATGCAGCATGGCTTTGAAAGAGAGGGGATTTCAACCCGCCCCAAGGCATCCTCTGTTTACTCGTAACAGCAACCCGCCATGCTGTATCTTTGCGAAATGTAACAAAAAATTCCCCGAAGGTATATTGACCAACTCTAGCGATAGCATAAAATTCTTTTGAATGCTTGTCCCCGATAATTTTCTTGTTATATGAGGTTTTTTGAGAAAATTGTGTTCTGTGTTGCAATAGGAACCCCATTAACCGCGGCGACTCTCGGCGCAATTGTTCTATTCTCATGGCATCTCTAGACATCCTCTTATATGGGAATGGAACAAAAACAGACGGTGATTTTAAATGAAAACGTTCAATATCAATACTTCTAACCAATGGGAAAATATATTTTTTCTCAAGCAATATGGACATAGTTGGGATTTTTTGCTGAGATTTTTTCTTCTGTATATTTTGCAATAACACCAGCCCGTCAGGAGCCGATACCTCAGAGACCCATTTAAATATTAACAGTTCCTGAGGGTAGAAATCCAGACCATCTCTTCCTATATACCCTGAACGACCCGCAATCGCTTTGAAGTTATCGACATCTTCAGGGTTATCAAGATACGAAAAACTAGTAAATTGCGGTGTCGTTTGAATCAGTTTAACTTCTCTTGTACTAAAAATGTGCTGGACATCAGAGAATTTATCAGCATTGGCATAAGCACCCAGCCGCGCATTCCTCGTTTTAATGATGACAGAAGTGGCGATTCCGGAAAAATAATTCTGTTTTGTTCTGCCTATATAGTATGTTAAAAACTTTTGTTGGACAGGGGCAAACGGATGCCCCGCATTGGTCCAGTCAACAATTTTCTGAAAAAACAATCTCCTGCCGTCGTCTTGAATGAGTTTACGGAACCCTTCGTAAGTCTTCTGAAAAAGGATTGTTTGCGGCATTAAAAATGCCAGAGTCCCACTTGCCGACAACCAATTTTGCGCCGCGACATTAGAAATTAGAGCGCAAATATTAAGGTTTATCCCCCCGGTTATTCCGTCTCCTGAAAAAAGCTCCCTTGAAATGCACAATGAAATAATCTTAGAACGATATCCTGTCGGCAGATTTTTCCAATCAATCCAAGGCGGGTTTCCTGCAATAATATCAAATTTACCAATATTGGCAGTCGTTAAGAAATTTGTGACAACACGAGCCCATATGCCATTCCAGTCTTTTCTTTCAAACTCAACAAAGCGTGATGCAAGGTCTCGAATTTTTTGCTTGATTACTGGTGTTTGCTGTCGCGTGGGTATCAACGATAATAGACGGCTTAATACAGCAGCCTCATCTACCGCGTGTATATCGGTTTCAAGCAATGTCATTTGCCTAGAGAAGCGAATAGTGTCCTTCACTGCATCTTTGGGTATTTCAATGGCAATATCGCCTTGTGTCGTCTTAATTAAGTATCTTAAACATGTGATGCCATCTAATTCTACTTCCTCGGGAACATAGGCTGCATCTCCAAGATAAACGGGAATTTCCACCTCCTTGCCAAGTTTTAAGTATGGAAAAATGTTGATAAAATAATTTATGCGGGCAGAAAGTACGGCCAATGGGTTTAAGTCAATCGCTTGAATGCGACGGAGTATGTTATCAAGAATAACATCGTCCCCCTTCCCTTGCAGCTCGGAAATCATATGGCGAATCATCACTGTGACAAAGGTCCCCGACCCTGCACATGGGTCGAGCCCACGCCACTCTTTTTTCTTTTCATCGGGCAACATCTCCAGGGCCGCAGAAACAACATGGTCAGCCAGCCATGCCGGAGTATAATATTCCCCCAAACAATGCCTTACTTTCGCAGGCATGATTTCCATAAACAGGTCTTTAAAAAGGTCCTGCACGTCAGAATACTTATCAAGAATATCATTGTTTTCATATTTCGACAATATTGAAAATATCTCTTTCACGCTTGTTGCGATTTCATTACTCCATTGTGCTTCCGATGCATACCAAGAGAAGAAATCCCCTTCTAGCAAATTGCTAAAACCGTATGTCCGAAAAATGTCGCCGTCTTCAAGGCGCTCCATTTGTATTCGCAACGTTTGAGAACTTGTGGCGGCGAGCTTTGCAAACTCAAATACAGAAGTGTTAAAAAACTTTTTGCTGATTACTTTATAGGCAATTATTTTTACAATTACTGCATATACCGTTTGGAGTGCATATAACGCCTTGTACTCATTCTCATTTTCACACAGATGGACTCCAACCACTATTTCCAACGCAGCGCGTCTTTCTCGGATTGCCGCTTGCTTGGAAATATCATCGTGTGCCAAACGAAATATCTCCTGCCATTCAGTGAATAGCATTTCCGTTTTGGCCGTGATTTTATTTGTCAACTCTTCGTACAATCTTCTGGCGAAACGAAGGACAATGCTATTGTCTTGTGGGAAACAAAAGTCTTTTATCAAATTGTCGGCGGACAAGGCGGTCTCTTCTAGTAATAATATGCTTTTGATAATGATATCAATCGTTTTGCCACTCAGACGTTCAAACACTGGAATGGATGGCGAAGGATTGTTGTAATTGATGATTTGACAACGAACTCCATCTGTGACAACGCCAACAAACAGCCCCTGCTTTGGGGAATATAGACCCTTTAGATAATTGATTATTTGAGCTGTAGCATTTTCTTGCGACTTGTCTTTCTTCAGGATTGCTGGCTTTTTAAATTCAATGACTACTGCACCGATTTTACTATCAATCCTGCCCTTGGCCACTCGCCTCTCAGTATTTACTGCGACTTCTTTGGCGGGGTAAATTTTTTTTTCAAAGACACTTGCCAAAAAACCAAATATCTCTAGTTCGAAAACGGATGCAATTGTCGCCTCTGATAAACTTTCGTCATCACATTTTTGCCTTATTGCTTTTGCCAGAGATTCCAATGCAGTTTTATATTCTGGCGAATTAAACGTTGCTTGAATTTGTTTTTTCTTTAGCCTGTCGATAATGCCGTTGTCCATAGCAAGCACCATATAATCGTTAACGATGATTTATGCCTAAAAATCTTTTATGTCGCAAATCTTTAAATAAAGACTATAGCAAAACAGTCGGTTGCGTTTGTTTCCAGTCGTCTCTTCGATGATGCCGAACTCCAGCAAGTGAGTGAGAGCCTTGCCGATAGTGGCATTGGCGAGCCCCGTCAGTTCCTTGAGTTTGATGGTATCCGATATCGGATGCCGGAGCATTGCCTGATGCACGGCAAGCGTCGAAGGTGCGGCTCTGCCGAGTGAGGCGATTTTTTCCCGGTCGCTTTGGATTTGCCTGTTCAGCGTCAGGATGATTTCGTAACTCTCCCGCGACGTTTCGATGACGGCGTCGAGGAAGAAGTCCAGCCAGCGCTCCCAATCGCCGTTTTCCCGAACGCCGTTCAGCAAATCATAGTAGTATTGGCGGTGCGACTTGAAATAGTAACTCAAGTACAAGAGCGGTTGTTTCAGCACCCCGCCGTTGCAGAGCAGCAACGTTATAAGCAGCCGCCCGACTCTGCCGTTGCCGTCGAGGAACGGGTGTATCGTCTCGAACTGGACGTGGCTCAACGCCGCCTTAACCAGGAGCGGGACGCTTTCGTCATGCAGGAACTTTTCCAGTTCGCCCATGCATCTTACCGCCTCTTCCGGCGGGGGCGGCACGAAAAACGCATTTCCCGGACGGGTGCCGCCAATCCAGTTCTGGCTATGCCGGAATTCTCCCGGATTTTTGCTGCTCCCGCGGCCTTTGGCAAGCAATTCGGCATGGATTTCCCGGAGCAGACGCAGTGAAAGCGAGAATCCCTCCTCCAGCCGCTTCAGCCCATAGGTCATCGCCGCAACATAGTTGCTGACCTCCTGAACATCATCCACCGGGACGCCCGGTTTTTCCTTGAGCTCGAACAGAAGCAAGTCGGAGAGCGACGACTGGGTCCCCTCGATTTGGGAAGACAGCACCGCCTCTTTCCGGATGAACATATATAGGAATATCCCCACATCGGGGAGCACATCGACCACGCCGTCGAGTTTCCCCAGAAGAAAGGCCGCCTCATCCAGCTTTTTCTGTAAATCTCCGGTTATCTCCAGCGCCGGGAACGGCGGCAGCGGGTCAGGGATGAAGGCTTTCACCTTCTCCCCCACCGTGCTGACGGTCTCATAATGTCCTTGCAGCCCCCGCTTCATTCCCATCTCCGAAGTTGAAATACGGATTGTCCTTATTTCAAGATAACGCGACATCGTGAAATATGCAAGCGCTTTATTTCAGGATTTTCAGAAAAAAGTGGTCATCCCGACGGCTTCTGCTGTTTTTCATCAGCCAATGGGGATAGGCTCCATGTCGTGACGACCTTATGTGTTGGACAAGAATTAACTTCATACGGGGTGCGGATGAAGTTAATTCGGCAGAACGACCTCGGAAACGGCAAAATCCGGCTTGACTTTGCACGGGGGGTGAGAAAGTTGATTTTTGCGGGACTTTGAGGCAGGGGGGCATAAAAAAGGCGTTTTTTTGGGGTTGATTTTTTCTGCATCGAGCAAGATTCGAGTCCTCGCCCCGATGTACGAAAAATCGCGATTTTACAGCGACCCCATTTTTTTGCAGACACGGAGGCGCGCCTCCTGCGCTTGGGGTGTGGTTGCCGAAAGTGCTGACGCACTTCCGGCTCGGCTCAAATCCGCGTGGAATATGCTGTTTTTTTCTCTCCGGCAGTGGAAAAAGTGCCGATTGCATGCTAAAATAAATTTTGCGCAGTGAAGCAGAAATTACCGTAACGCAAGAGGAGTATAAGCGATGTCTGCCCGACGACGGATATTGATCGCAGGCGGGGGCGCAGCCGGAATTTCCGCGGCTCTTGCCGCTGCCGAAACCGGAGCGGAAGTGACCTTGGTCGAAATGGACGGCGGATTGGGTGGCGACCTGTTCTCCGGGATGCCGCTGCTCGGCGCCTTCACGGCCAAGGGCATGCAGATCTCTCACGGCATTCTTGATGAACTTCTGGATTCGTGCCGGAAAATCCATCCGGCCGGCGTCATCGGACCGGTCTGCGACTACCGCACGGTCGTCGGTCTGTGTCTCGATCCTGAGGTGCTGCGTCTGGCGGTCTGCCGCCTGATTGGAGAGCATCATGTCAAACTGCTGCTGAACACCATGATCATCGGCGCCGAGGTCCGGCAGGGGGTGCTGGAAAGCGTCCGGGTCAGAAGCAAGAACGGTGGATCCATCCTCCCGCTGGATTCCGCCGTGGACGCCACCGGCGGAGGATATCTCGCCGCGATGTGCGGCTGCAACGTGTTCTTCGGCGGTGAAGACAAGACATTTCAGCCGGCAAGTCTGGTTTTCAGAATGTGCGGGGTGGATTACGGGAAGCTGCTTCGGCATATCCGGAATCATCCGGAAGACGTTTTGCTCTGTGAAAATTCCGCTTTGCCCGCGGACCGCGGGGAAGCCGCGGAATTGCTCGAGCGGCAGGGGATGCCGTATGCCGCGTTTGCCGCGGAGTCCTCGCTGCTGGCCCCCGCGATGAAGTCGGGCAGGCTTCATCCCTGCACGGCGGCATTCATCACGCCGACCGCCCCGGAACGGGGTGAAGTCTGTCTAAACGTCACCCGCGCCGCCGGCGTGGATTGTTCCGATGACGCCGCCGTATCCGGAGTGCTTCCCGCGCTGGCCGAACAAGTGATCCGGACCGCGGAGTTTTTCCAGCAGGGAATGCCCGGATTCGCCGATGCTTCCGTATCGCATGTCTTCCACAAATGCGGCGTGCGGGAAAGCGGCCGTATCGAGGGCGAAGCCGTTCTGAAGCAGGATGATGTGATCTCGGCGGCAGTTTTCCCCGATGCCGTTGCGCAGGGGTGTCATCATGTGGATATCCACGGCAGCGGAACGGCGCAGATCCGCATTCCGGTCCGGGACGGACTGGCTTATGACATTCCCCGAGGTGCGTTATGCCCGAAGGGATTGAAAAACGTATTTGCCGCCGGCAGGTGCATTTCGTCCGACCGCGGCGCCAACGGTTCCGCCAGGGTCATGGGAACGTGTATTTCCACCGGACAGGCCGCGGCAAAACTGGCCGCGGAGATCTGATCGCCTTCCGGCGGTGCTCCGGGCGGATCGGCCCGCCCGGAGCGGCCCCCCGTTCCGCTCAATCCTCCTTCTGCCGGAGCGCGGCGCGGCGGGCGGCGCGCAGTATGCCGTACAACTCGAGGAACGGCAGAAAAACCATCAGCGCGATACAGTATATCCCCATCCACAGCGACTTGAAAAAAGGCATCGCCGCGACTCCGCAAAGCGCGAGCGGCAGATACCAGACGCAATGCGGGTACTTCCAGCGCGGCAGCAGCCCGAGTTTCAGCAGCAGTGCGAGCAGAAACGACGGCCAGACGAAAAGCAGAAAGACCACCCCCTCAAGACCGCACGTCTCATACCCGAGCGGCGACCACTCGAAGCACGACCAATACCAGCCGAGTGCGTGAAACAGCCCGAACTCCATCGTCGCCAGCGCCAGCAGTTCCACAACGATGTATTCGAGTTTTTTCATGGTCCGATCTTTATTTGTTTGTCCCAACGGCTTCATGTCAGCAATGGACGTCGAGGACGACGAGAAGGTAAAAGAAACACCCCGCAAACCAATACACGCACGACAGCGGATAAAGTATCGTCCACAACAGAAAAACGATTGCCCGCAGGGGCTTTATCAACGGCAGTTTCCATATCACATGGCTGCCCCAGATCAGGATGACAAGGCAGACCGCCCCGTAGGCGAAGGCGGAAAAGGTCGGCAATATCAGGCCCAACAGATCCGTGTCCGGCGCCAATACCAGCAAAAACATCAGCAGCGGGATGCACGCCGCCGCCGGTATGGATATCGCCAGTTTCAGAATATCGCGTTTCTTCACGGTCTACTTTCCGGTCTCCCTTTCGAAGAAAAGTTCGCATCCGTGTTTATGCAGTTCGCCCTGCCCGTCGGGAACCAACCGTCCCGCACCGTCGAAGCGATTGCGGAACTCCTTGCCGGAATCGGTGAAATAAACGTCGTCGCCATCTTGCCGCCATGTTCCCCGCACGATCTCGTCCGTCGTTCCCTTGGGCGTGCGGCTTTCGTATCGTCCGTCCGTAAACACGGTCAGCGACGTCGGCATCCGGGATTTCCCCGTCCGCTCGTAAGCGAACAGCACCCATTTGCCGACCGGCGACGGCGTTTTCGGGAGACCGTACCGCTTGCGGAATTCGCAAATCTCCAACTCCTTATTTCGGACTGGCTCAAGTCCTCTTAATCCAGACTCATACTCCGCTTTCAGCATGTCGAACTGCTGTTTCAAACGCTTCGAATACGCACGGATCAGCTCCGGCATCAGCGGCGACGCGGCGACCTCCGGCTGACTCATCAATGCCCGCAGCGCGGCAAGCTCGCGATCCCACACTTCCAAGATCCCGATACTGCCGGAGTCGAAGCGGAGCTTGGTATCGTGCCACTGCCCGGCACGAAGTTTCAGCTCGGGCGTGATCCACGCCTCGCGCACCTGATCTTTCGGTATGCCGAGCGCCTCGAACATTGCGCCGGTCGACTGCTCGGGAGCCGCGTACACCGCACCCGCCGCAAGCAGCAAAAGCAGCCATAAAGACTTGCTCATGATAGACCTACTCGGTTCGATGTGCCGTTTTTCATGCCGTCTTCGCCGTTTACGGAGAAAACGGAGTTTTCGACCGCCCGGTGCGGCGATAAGCTCCGTACTTATCCATACTTATCCGTAAAACCCGTTTACGCCAATTTACAATACATTGCACCGGCGGCGATTTCAAGGCGAAAAAGCCGCCCGGAGCGACGCCAGTTACGCTCAATCCTCCTTCTGGCGGAGCGCGGCGCGGCGGATCTTGCCGTTGACGGTCTTGGGCAGAGCTTCGACGAACTCGATGATCCGGGGGTACTTGTAAGGCGCGGTATGCGTCTTGACGTAGTCCTGGATCTCCTTGGCGAGCGCCTCCGAGCCGGTCTTGCCCTTGACGAGGACGATGACCGCCTTGACGACTTTGCCGCGCACCGGATCGGGCGCGCCGACCACGGCGCATTCCAAGATGTACGGCAGTTCCATGAGGACGCTTTCCACCTCGAACGGGCCGACGCGGTAGCCCGACGTCTTGATGATGTCGTCCGCCCTGCCCTCGTACCAGAAGTAGCCGTCCTCGTCCTGATACGCCTGATCGCCGGTGTGGTAAAAGCCGTCGTGCCACGCCTTGTCGGTATCCTCCCGATTGTCGAGGTAGCTGCGGAACAATCCGGGCGGGGGGTTGTTGCGGTCGGCCCGGACGCAGATCTCACCGGTCTCGCCGGTGCGGACGGGATTCCCTTCGTGATCCAGCAGGACCACGTCGAACTGCGGATTTGCCCTGCCCATCGATCCGGGACGCGGCGTCATGCCGCGGAGCGTGCCGATGATGAGCGTGGTCTCGGTCTGGCCGAACCCCTCGTGCGGGAGCTTGCCGGAGACGCGTTCGAACGCCGCTGAGACCTCGGGCGGCATCGCCTCGCCCGCGGTGGTGACGTGCTGGAGAGTCGAAAAATCGTACTGCGACAGATCCTCCTTCACGAGGAAGCGGAAGATCGTCGGCGGCGCGCAGAAGGTCGTGATGCCGTACTGCTTGAACATCGGCAGGATGTCCGCGGCGTGGAAGCGGTCGAAGTCGAAGGTGAACACCCCCGCCTCGCAGAGCCACTGCCCGTAGATCTTGCCCCAGAGCGCCTTGCCCCAGCCGGTGTCGGCGACGGTGAAATGCAGTCCGTCGGGGTCGACCCGGTGCCAGTGCCGCGCGGTCATGATGTGCCCGAGCGGATAGGCGAAATCGTGCTCGACCATCTTGGGATATCCGGTCGTGCCGGAGCTGAAGAAGACGAGCATCGTGTCGCGCGTGCGCTGTTCGGCGAGGCGCGAAAACTCCGTCGAGAAGCGCGGCACCATCGCGTCGTAGTCGAGCCAGCCCTCCCTGGCGCCGTTAACGGAGATCTTGAGCCGGACCCCGGTCACGGCGGCGGCTTTGTCGATCTCGTCGGTGATGTGCCCGTCGGAGGAGGCGATCACCGCCTTGACCTTCGCCTTGTTGAAGCGGTATTCGAAGTCGTGCGCGGTCATCTGGCACGAGGCGGGAACGGCGACCGCACCGATCATGTGCAGCGCGTTGAGCACGCCCCAGAACTGGTAGTGGCGCTTCAGCACCAGCATCACGCGGTCGCCGCGGTTCACTCCGAGCGTACGCAGCATATTGGCGGTGCGCAGGGCGTTGTCGGCGAGGTTGCGGAAGGTGAAGTCGCGGCAGACCTTGTCGTTGGATACCCAGCGCATGGCGATCTTGTCGGGGTTCTTTTCCGCGAGGCGCACCAGCACGTCCCACGCGAAGTTGAAGTCGTCGGGCACGGTGAACTTGACGCTCTTGAGCGAGCCGTCGGGGTTCCACGTTTCCTGCATGTACTGTTGATAGAGCAGCCGGCGTTCGTCGGCGGGCGGCGCGACGGTCTTGCGGTCGGCGGGCACGGCGAAGCGCTCCGGGAGGTGGTCCGACTTGTCGCCGCGCATGACGATGGCCAGAAACGAGCAGGGTTCGCCGCCGACAGCGCGCATGGCGTGGGACTGCCGTCCGTCGAAGTAGATGCTGTCCCCGGTGTGAAGCAATTCCTCGCGTCCGTCGAGAAACACCTGCAGCGAACCGGAGAGGATCAGGTCGAACTCCTGTCCGTTGTGCTCCGAGTAGTGGACCTCGTCGTCGTCGCGGGCGGGCGGCGCGGTCACGATGAAGGGTTCGCCGATGCGGTCCTTCATCCGGATCGCCTGATGCAAATAGGAAAATTCCGGACGGCGGACGAAGGGAAAGCCCTCGCCCCGGCGGGTCACCGTGTAGCGGGCGAGATTCGGCGCTTCGCCGGAGATCACGCTCGATACGTCGAGCCCGAATTGCTCCGCCAAATTGTAGTAGAACGAGAACGGCGCCTGATGCGAGCCGTCTTCATAAGACCGGTAATCTTCGGGCGGCACGCCGAGTTTTTCCGCCATCTGTTCGACGGTGAGTCCGGTCTGCGCCCGAAGTTCCCGGACGCGCATTGCGAGGATCTTTTGATTTTCCATGTTCATTCACCCCTTTAGTGTTGGTTTTTCAAAGTGAATGCACAGGAAACACGGTATGGTCCCACGGAAACGCGAAAAGAAATCTGCGTGCCCGTTACGGCCGCCCGCGTCTTCCGTGCTGAAGCCTTCGCGGACGGCCTAACTAATGATGATGCTGATAATGGCGATGGTTATAATGGGTGGAAAAACGGCATGAAACGCAGACGCGAAAACCGCGCTGGTGCTGCCATTCTGCCGAGTGTTGCCGTAAAACATCGTTTTTCCCTTATTCGCCATGTGCAACACTTAATTTAGCACGGCTTTCGGAAAAATCAAGCGCTTTTTCCGCCGTCGGAACGGATTTCGTGGAGTGCTTCACGCCGGGTATTTTTTCGACTGCGGGACGGACGCCGAACCTTGAAATCGCACGCCGCCCGGCGTATATTATCCCCGCCCGAGCCGTGCATGGGCTGACCTCCATTCAAGTCTGCTTGATTGTTGACATCGGCGAACTCGTCACCTGCGCCGCCGGGCGCGGAGCATAAGGTTAAAAAATACCGGGAAGCGAAAGGAGCGATCCCGTGGAATATTTCGATATACACACGCATGTTTTTCCCGTTTCGCTGGCGGAGAAGGCGGTCGGCTGGCTGGAATCGTATTACGGCTACTCGTGGGAGGGTAAAGGCATCTCCGGCGACCTGCTCGCTGGCATGGATGCTTCCTCGGTTCGCCGCGCGGTGATCTTCTCCTCGGCGACCAAGCCGATGCAGGTGCGCGACGTCAACGATTTTCTGGCGAAGGTCCAGCGGGAGAATCCGGGGCGCTTCTTCGCCTTCGGCACTCTGCATCCCGATTACGGCGATCTGCGCGGCGAATTGGCGCGGATCCGCGAACTCGGACTGCACGGATTGAAGTTCCACCCCGATTTCCAGCACTTTGCGATCGACGATCCCCGGATGTTCCGCATCTACGAGATGGTCGGCGACACGCTGCCGATGCTCTTTCACGTCGGCGACCGCAAAAGCGATCTTTCGGCGCCGCGCCGTCTGGCGGCGGTGCTGGATGCGATGCCGGAACTGCGGGTCGTCGCCGCCCACTTCGGGGGTTATTGCGTCTGGGAGGAGGCGCGCCGCCATCTGATCGGTCGCGATCTGTGGATCGACACCTCGAGTTCGCTGCCGCACCTCTCCGCCGCGAAGGCGGCGCAAATGGCGCGCGAGCACGGTATCGACCGCGTACTTTTCGGGAGCGATTACCCCGCGGTGCGCCCTCCCCGGGCGATCGACGACGTGCTGAGTTGCGGATTCACTCCCGAGGAAAACGAAAAGATATTCCACCTCAACGCGGAGCGTTTGCTCGGTCTCGCGCCCACATAACGTATCGGCGGGGAAGTCGTTTTTTCAAGCCGTTTTTTCTGTATCGAACGGGATTCGCCTCCCAGCCCCGATGGGCGCGGTGCGGAACTTTGCGCTGGTCCCCGGTTTCTTGTCCATACGGAGCCGCGGCGGAAAGATAAATCCGCTGCCGGAGCGCATTCGCTTGAAATAATCATCGGTGCCGGATATATTTATATGGATTAATATCATCAGGGTCACCGGGAGCGATCCGTCCGCACAGTTTGGAGGTTCGGTCGACGATCGATCGTTGCGGACAGGCGGTTGCATGACGACCGCATCCCGCAGGATAAAACGGACAAAGGCAAATGAATAACGACAATTCCGGCGCGGACCGCAACTCCCGCCGCAAGGCGTATCTCTCTTCGCTCGGCGTCGTCGCGCTTTCCTTCGGCTATGCCGTCGGCTGGGGCGCGTTCGTCATGCCGGGAACGGATTTCCTGCCGAACGCCGGTCCGCTCGGCACGGTGATCGGGCTCCTGATCGGAGCCGCGGCGATCGCCGTGCTGGCCTTCAACTGCCACAAGGCGACCGTCGGCATCGGAGGCGCGGGCGGAGTCTACGGTTTCGTCACCAAGGCGTTCGGACCCAACCACGGGTTCCTCGTGGGCTGGTTTCTGTTCCTGACCTACATAGCGATCATGTGGGCGAACGCGACGGCGATGGTGCTCCTGGCGCGGTATCTTTTCGGCAGCGCGTTGCAGATCGGATTCCATTACACGGTCCTCGGGTTCGACGTGTATTTCGGCGAAGTGCTGCTGAGCCTCGCCGCGATACTGCTCTGCGGCGGTGCCTGCCTCGTCGGCAAGCGTTTCGCCATCCGGATCCACACCTTTTTCGCCTTCGTGCTCGTCGCGGGGGTCGCGACGTGTTTCGTCGCGGCGCTGCTGAAGCATCAGGGCGGTCTGGCGTCCATGGGTCCCGCGTTTTCGACGGACGGCACTCCGAATACGATCCAGATACTCAACATCATCGGCATGGTCCCGTGGGCGTTCGTCGGCTTCGAGGCGGTGGTCCAATCCTCGTCGGAGTTCCGTTTCCCCCTGAAACGCACCTTCGGGCTGCTACTGACGGCGATCCTGTTGGCGACGGTCGTTTACATCCTGCTCGTGCTTCTCCCGGTCCTCACGCTGCCGGAGGGCTATGCGAACTGGGAAGCGTACATCGACGCGTTGCCGGACCTCAAGGGGATCGCCGGAATGCCGGTATTCTCGGCGTCGCAGAAGACGCTCGGGACGTGGGGCGTGGCGGTGATCGGCGGCGCGATGCTGGCGGGACAGCTCACGGCGCTCTTCGCCACTTTCATCGCCGTCAGCCGCCTGATGCGGGCGATGGCGGACGACGAAATGATGCCCAAGTTGTTTGCCCAATGCGGATCCGACGGCACCCCCGCGAACGCCATATTGGCAGTGATGTGCATATCCCTGCCGATACCGTTTCTGGGGCGAACCGTCATCGCCTGGCCGGTCGACGTATCGAATCTGGGCGCCTCCGTCGCCTACGGCTACATTTCCGCCGTCGCGCTCAGGCTGCTCAGGAATGCTCCGGACAGCGGCCGTTTCGTCCAAAAGGCGGCGGCGCTCTTCGGGATCGCCATGTCGGTCGTCTTCAGTCTGCTGCTGCTGGTGCCGGACTACTTTTCGGGCAGTACGCTGTCGACCGGAGCGTATCTGCTGCTCGCCATCTGGTGCTTCGCGGGATTTCTGCTGTACCGGCGGGTGTTCGCCGCGGACACCCGGGGCCGGCTGGGGAAATCCACATTGGTGTGGAGCACCGTGCTGATCGTGATCTTCCTGTCGTCGCTGATGTGGTTCCGTCGCGCGGTATGCTCCTCCGCGGCGTCGGTATACCGCGAATTCATCGGCAAGACGATTACCAAGGACATCGCCCTGAAGAACATTGACATGGTAAACGACGACATGCTCTTGAAGTCGATCATCGAACTCGTCATCCTCGTATCCTCGCTGGCGATCATGCTGAACCTCTTTTCGATCCTCCGCCGGAGAGAGAAGAATCTGATCGTCGAAAAGCTCAGGGCGGAAGAGAGCGCCAACCAGTCGAAGAGCTATTTCTTCTCGACGATCAGCCACGACATCCGCACCCCGCTGAACGCGATCATCGGCTACTCGCAAATGCTCCAGATGGGGTTCCGTAACGAGGATGACCGCCAACAGGCGCTGTGCTCGCTGATCGGCGGCAGCCGATCGCTGCTCCGCCTCGTCAACGACATGATCGACTTCGCGCGGCTCGAGGACGGACGGCTGGAATTCGAGCAGAAACCCACGGACTGCGCCCGGCTGCTGCATGATTTCGTGGATTTCTTCCGCGAGGCAAAGCAGATACAGGCGATCGAACTGCGCAGTCGCGCGGAGGGCATACCGACCGTCATGATCGACCCGAAGCGCGTCCGGCAGATGCTCTTCTGCCTGACGGACAACGCCGCGAAGTTCACGAGAAAGGGCTTCGCCGAGGTCCGCGCCTCGTTCGTCCGGAACGCGGACGGCGACTCGGGAACGCTGCGGCTCGAAGTCGAGGATACCGGCATCGGCATCGGCGATGAGGACCTGAAGCGGATCGCCACCCCGTACGTTCAGGTCAACGCGAAGTCCTCGCGGCACGGCGGCACCGGCATCGGGCTGGCGCTGTGCCGCAAACTCGCCGACGCGATGGGTGGCGAGCTCTCCGTCGTCTCCGCCCTCGGCAAGGGTTCCACCTTCACGGTGACGCTCTACGACGTGAAGGAAACCTCCGCCGCGCCGGTGGAGGATCACGACCCGCTGGCGGAGCTTCTGACCGTCAGACCGAAGACCCCGCAGCCGCCTCCGGCGACCGGGGCGCAGACGGCGGCGCCTCCGGAGCCGCCGGTCGCCGCGGCGGAGGAAAAACCGGTCGAGCCCGCGGTTTCCCGGCGCATTTTGATCGTCGACGACCAGAAGGTCAACTTGGTCGTACTCAAGACGATGCTGAAGAAACTCGGTTCGTTCGACGTCGTCATGGCAAAGGACGGCAAGGAGGCGTTCGACCTGCTGACTTCGGCGGAAGCTCCGTTCGATCTCGTGCTGACCGACATGTGGATGCCGGTGATGGACGGCGAAGGACTGGTCCGCGCCATCCGCGCCGATCAAAAACTGGCGAAGCTCCCGGTCCACGTCGTCACGGCGGATACGGAAATGCCGGGCAAATACCGCGGGCTCGGATTCGACGGAATGCTGCTCAAACCGGTCACGGTGGAGAAGCTCCGGGAGCTCATCGGATAGCGCGCGTTACCGTTCGGCGGGGCTCGACACGCCGGGGAGAGACCGAATCCGGCGGGAAAAATATATTATTCCCGCTTCGGAATTTTTCAATCTTTCTGGTGATATCACAAATTTTGTGAAACTCATATGCGTGGGGGCATGGGAGCTTTTTTCGAGTGACGCATAAATGTATCATGGCGGTTGTGATTGGTCAAATAAGCCGAGGACGGTTTCTGCAATCGGCGGATGCAGCGTGAGGCAAGGTCGGGTTTTGCGACGAGTACGGGGCGGGAGTGTACTATCGTACTCGATCCGCCTTCGCCACAGCTTCGGCGTGACAAGCCGCCCCGGCACAGGAGCAAGGCGCGAGATTGACCGCGATGCGCCGCCGCCGTTTCGAATTTTCACAACAAATGGGACAATAAATAATACTTTTTGTCAATCGCAGGGAGAAATGACATCATGGATATCGCCATCAGCACCTCGATCATGTGCAGCACGGGATCGCCGGAAACGTACCTCCGGCTGATCGCCGAAGCCGGATTCACCCATCTGCACTGGGGACACCAGTGGGACACCGACTTCCTTTACAGTTCCTTCGAGATCGCGCAGTGCAGAAAGTGGCTGAAACGGTACGGTCTGAAACTTCTGGACATCCACGGCTCGGAGGGGGTGGAAAAACAATGGTTCTCACCCGAGGAGTACCGCCGCCGCTCCGGCGTGGAACTCGTGCTCAACCGCATCGTGATGCTCCGCGAGCTGGAGGGCTCCGGCAGCGTCATGATGCACCTGCCCCCCAACCGGGCGATAAAATCGACCCCCGAGGACGAACGGCTGCTGCCCGCCCGCGTCGACGCGCTGAAACGTACTCTCGACGAACTCGTCCCCGCACTGGAAAAATACGACGGTCGGCTCGCGCTGGAAAACCGCCGCAACGACTCCTTCCGGGTCATCGCCGAAGTAATGGCGGCATATCCGACGGAGCGGATCGGCATCACGCTCGACACCGGGCACGCCAACATCGACGAGGCACGCGGTCTCGAACGCATGGAAAAGTTCAAGGACCGGCTGCTCGCGCTCCATTTGAACGACAACGACGGCGTCGGCGATCTGCACCAGCCGCCGTTCTACGGCACGCTCGACTGGGAGCGCGTCGCAAAGCTCGTCGCGAGTTCCGCGTACGCCGGTCGCCCCGCGAGCTTCGAGCTCACCATGCGCTACACCCCCTTCTTCGACCGGGATCTCACGCCCGCCGAGCAGCCGGAGAAAAATCTGCAGGCGTTTCTTGCCGACACTTACGACCGCTGCCGCAAAGTCGCCGAAATGATCGAAGCCGCCCGCTGAAGACCGGACTTTTCGCGTCCGGCTTTCCGAGCGTTTTCACGCACAAATCTCCGGTTTTCAAGGTTGAAATCGGGGTCGATCCGGTGTATACTATGTGAATTCTGTACCTGAAAAAAATTCAACACCGAAAGGAATTCGTATCATGTTTTCGCATCGCTTCGCTTTCGCCGCGGTCATGCTGACCGCGGGAGGCCTGATCCTGACCGGGGGATGCAAAGAGGAAGTGGCCCAAAAGGCGGCCGCCGCGCCGGTGGTCGTCGTCGAACCCGCCGTCGAAATGGAATTTTCCGACACGGTGACCGAGGTCGGCGAAATCAGGGCATTCGACACGGTCGATCTTTCCGCCAACGTTTCCGGATTCCTGACCGAAGCCAACTTCAAGGAAGGCGAACTGGTGAAAAAGGGGACCAAGCTCTTCCAGATCGACCCCGCCGTATATGAAGCCGCGGTCAACAAGGCCGAAGCCGACTTGAACAAGGCTAAGGCCAAGCTGACCAATTCCACCATGGAATTCGAACGGCAGAAACGGCTTCTGTCCTCCAACGCCACCGCTCAAAGCAAATACGACGCTGCGGAAATGAACCTGCGGACCGCTCAGGCCGAGTTGAAATCCGCCGAAGCGGAGCTCGCCGAAAAGAAAGTCGATCTCAAGTACACGAAGATCCTCGCGCCGTTCGACGGCTATATCGGCTTCAAGAAATTCAGCGTCGGCAACATGGTCGGTCCGTCCAGCGGAGCGCTCGCCCGCATCACCAGGGCCGGAGACGTCAAAGTCTATTTCTCGCTCGACGAACTCACGTTGCTGAAGATATTCGAAAACTATCCCGATTCCCAGGATGACGTCACGGTCGCTCCCGCGGTGAAGCTCTTCCTCCAGAACGGAACGGAATACAAGGAAAAGGTCCGGATCTCGGCGTGGAACAACATGGTGCAGGACGGCACGCTCCAGATCCAGGCCATTGCGGAGGATCCCAAGGATATACTGGTCCCCGGCATGTACGTCAAAGTCGTCGTGCAGGTCTCGCCGCTCCAGAAGCGGGTCATGGTCAAGCAGGAAGCGATCATGAGGGAACAGCTCGGCACCTTCGTTTTCGTGGTCAACGCGCAGAACAAACTGGAACGGCGGAAGATCGCCACCGGAATGAAGAACGGAGCTTATCAGGTCGTGCTCTCCGGACTAGCGGCGGGCGAGCGCGTGATCGTGGAAGGTCTGCAGAAGGCGGTCCCCGGGGATGAGGTGAAGCCGATAACGGCACAGCAGACCGCTCCCGCGCCGGCGCAGCCGAAAAAGGCGGACGCGGCGGCGGCTCCCGCTCCGGAGAAAACCAACGCGACCGAAAAATAACCGAGGTCAGTCATGTTCAGTGAATTTTTCATCAGCCGGCCCCGGTTCGCGCTCGTCATTTCCATTCTCCTGCTGCTCGGCGGGATCATCGCGCTCTTCACGCTTCCCGTAACGCTTTACCCGGATATCGCGCCCTCCCAGATCGAGGTCACCGCCAACTATCCCGGCGCCGACGCCCAAACGGTGATGGACACCGTGATCCAACCGATCGAATCCCAGCTCAACGGCGTCAAGGATATGATCTACATGTCCTCCACCGCCTCCGAAGACGGCTCCGCCACCATCAAGGTCTACTTCGACATCGGCACCGACGGCGACAAGAACACCGTCAACACCCAGAATCGGGTCAACTGGGCGGAATCCTCGCTGCCGCAGGACGTGCAGCGGCAGGGCGTCACCACCAAGGAAGCGTCGAGCAGCATGCTGGCGATCGTCACGCTCTATTCGCCCGTCTGTGCTTACGAGGACAAGGAACTCAGCAACTTCATGTCGATCTACATCAAGGACGAGCTCGCCCGCATCCCCGGCGTCGGCAATGTCAGCGAGCTGGGTTCGCTGACCTACGCCATGCGCGTCTGGCTGGACAACATGCGCATGGCGTCGCTCGGGATCACGGTTGACGACGTCAAGAACGCCGTTTCCGCCCAGAACGTGCAGATCTCCGCCGGGGCGATCGGCGACAGCCCCGCCCCCAAGGGGCAGAAGACCCGCTTCGCCGTCGCCACGCAGGGGCGCATGGCCGATCCGGAAGAGTTCGGCGCCATCGTGATCCGCTCGAACTCCGACGGTTCGCAGATCCGTCTGCGGGACATCGCCAAGGTGGAAATGGGCGCCGAGAGCTACTCCGGCGTCTCCACGCTGAACGGTAAACCCGCCGCCATGCTGGCGATCTACCAGCGCAACAACGCCAACGGGCTGGAGATCGCCAAACAGGTCAAACAGCGGCTGGAGGAGATCAAAAAAACCTCGTTCCCCAACGATCTTGCCTACGGGATCCAGTACGATACCACGAAATTCATCACGGCCTCCATCTCGGAAGTGGCGGAAACGCTGGTCGTCGCGGTGCTGCTGGTGGTGCTCGTCACATACCTCTTCCTTCAGGACTGGCGGGCGACGCTGGTGCCGACCGTCGCCATTCCCGTTTCGCTGGTCGCCACCTTCGCGGTCCTGTGGGCGATCGGCTTCAGCATCAACCTCGTGACGCTATTCGGGCTGATCCTCGCCATCGGCGTGGTGGTGGACGACGCCATCGTGGTGATCGAGAGCGTCAGCCGCCTCATGGAGGAGGAAGGTCTGAGCGCGCGTGAGGCCGCGATCAAGACGATGCGGCAGGTCACGGGACCGTGCATCGCCACCACGCTGGTGCTGCTAGCCATGTTCGTGCCGGTCTGCTTCCTTTCCGGCATCACCGGCGTGATGTACCACCAGTTCGGCATCACGATCTCGGTCGCAGTGTCGTTTTCCACGCTCAACGCACTCACGCTCAGTCCGGCGCTCTGCGCGCTGATCCTGAAACCGGCCGACCGCAGCCGGAAGAAATTCATCTTCTTCCGCTGGTTCGACTCGATGTTCGACTGGATGACCGCCAAATACGGCGCGATCGTGAGATCGCTGGTGCGGAAATCAGTTCTGGTGATCGTCCTTTACGCCGCCATGGGCTTCGGTGCGGTAGAGCTTTTCAAGGCGCTCCCGACCGGGTTCGTTCCGGACGAGGATCAGGGTTCGTTCTTCGTCAGCATCCAGCTGCCGGACGGCGCGTCGCTGGAGCGCACCGAAGAGGTGATCGCCCGCCTGCGGAAGGCCATCGAGGACATCCCCGAGGTCCGGGATTACATGTTCGTTTCCGGATTCAACCTCATCAACAACGTCACCGCCAGCAACTGCGCCCTGGGCATCGTGATGCTGAAGGACTGGGATGAACGGAAAGACGAATCCCAGGTGCAGGATGCCGTCATGGAACGCTTCTACGAATCGATCAAGGACATCCCCAGCGCCACGGTCGCCGCATTCGGCTCGCCGACGATTCAGGGGCTGGGGACGGTCAGCGGTTTTTCGATGATGCTGCAGGACCGCTCCAACACACTCACGCCGGAGCAATTCCAGAAGAAACTCGAACAGGTGCTCGTGGAAGCCAATTCGAGTCCCAAGCTCGCCAACGTTTACTCCTCGTTCCGGGCGTCTTCGCCGCAGGTCTATCTGCCGATCGACCGCAACAAGGCGATGAAGCTCGGTATCTCCGTGGACGACATCTCCAGCGCGTTGGAGGGGCTTTTCGGGTATGCCTACGTGAACGACTTCAACAAGTACGGCAAGACCTACAAGGTGGAGCTCCAGTCCGCGCCGGAATACCGCAACGACGTTTCGGACATCCACAACGTCTATCTGCGCAGCTCTTCGGGAAATATGGTCCCGCTCAGCACGCTCGTGACGCCGGAGTTCCGGTTCGTTCCGCAGTATCTTCAGCGCTTCAACATGTATCAGGCGATCTCGATCAACGGGGCTCCCGCCCCCGGATACAGTTCCGGGCAGGCGATGGCGGAAATGGAACGGATCGTCCGCAAGGTCGATCCGTCGCTCGCCTTCGAGTGGTCCGACATGTCCTATCAGGAAAAACTCGCCGGCAATCAGGTGTTCATCGTCTTCGCGCTGGCGCTGCTCTTCATCTACCTCTTCCTCGTGGCGCAGTACGAAAGCTGGATGCTGCCGATCTCGGTCGTGCTGTCGGTGCCGATCGCCTTCGCCGGCGCGGTGGGTTCGCTGTGGCTGCTCGGCATCGAAAACAACATCTACACGCAGGTCGGATTCGTCCTGCTCTTCGGCATCGCCTGCAAGACCGCCATCTTGATCGTGGAGTTCGCCAAGGAACAGCACGAAGCGGGCAAGGACGTCTACGAAGCGGCGGAGTACGCGGCGAAGCTCCGGTTCCGCTCCGTGCTGATGACGGCGGTCACCTTCGTGCTGGGGACGTATCCGCTGGTCGTCGCCACCGGGGCGTGCGCGGTCAGCCGCCGCTGTCTCGGTACGACCGTATTCGGCGGGATGCTGGTTTCGGTGGTGATCGGGACCATCCTGATCCCCGCGTGCTTCACCTTCGTCCAGCTGATCGTGAACAAGGTCTGCAAACGGAAAAATTCCTGACGGGAGCTCCGTATTGCCGAATGTCAGTATAAGGAAAAGTGCCGAATGAGCGACCGACCGGATATCCCGCCGGAAGATTTCGAACCCACCATCCGCATCGACCGCACCAAGGCGGCGGCCACCTCCACGCGCAAAGTCGCTGCGCCGCCGCATCACAACGACGATTCCGGCGCGTCCGGCCTAACCGGACGCTTCCTGACGCACCTGACCGGGATATTCCGGCGGCGCGGCGGGACCTTCGAGCCGGTGCCGCTCCACACCGAACACCGCAAAGTGTCGCTGGAAAACGCCGGAACCTCGGCTTTCCCGCCGCTCGAACAGGCCTACGAACGCACCGAGGAGGTCGGCGCGGGCGGTCAGGCGCGACTGTACCGGGGAGTCGATCTGCATCTGCACCGGCAGGTGGCGGTGAAATCGCTCCGCGAGGAGCAGGGCAAGGATCCGGAACTGCGCGGGAAATTCGTCTCGGAGGCGATGATCACCGCCCAGCTCGACCACCCGGCGATCGTCCCCGTGCACAGCATCCACCGCGATAAAGACGGCAACCTGCACCTCGCGATGAAGCTCATCAACGGCCGCCCGTTCCAAAGCTATCTCGCGGACCTGGTGCGCCACTACGAGCGCGAAGGCTTCTCCGTTCGCGAGGAGCAGCGCTCGCTCAACTACCGGCTCGAGGTCTTCCTTTCGGTCTGCGACGCGCTCGAATACGCCCACAACCGCAACATCATGCACTGCGATCTCAAACCCGAGAACATCATGATCGGCGAGTATCACGAGGCGTACCTGATGGACTGGGGCCTCGCGCGGCGCATCGACGACCCGAAGTTCGATCCGAAGGGATGGGAGTCGCCGAGCGTCATCACCGGCACCCCGCGCTTTCTTTCGCCCGAGGCGCTGCGCGGCGAACCGTGCGACCAGCGCGCCGACATCTACGCGATGGGTCTCATACTCTACGAGGTGGCCACGCTCCACTTCGCCTACGACGGAAAGGATCATCAATCCACGATAAACCGCATCCGTCGCGGCGAGATGCGTCCCGTCACCCACCGTTTCGGCTATCCCATCCCCGTCGATCTGCGCAAGATCATCCTCAAGGCGGCAGCGTGGGACAAGGAAAAACGCTATCAGACGATGGAAGAGTTTTCCACCGATCTGCGGCGCTTCATCCGCGGCGACGAGGTCTCCGCGAATCCCGACAGCTTCTTCGGGCGCTTTGCGCGCTGGAGCTACCGCAGGCGGCGGCTGATGCTCGTCACCACGCTGGTCGTGGTCGCCCTCGGCGCGGTGGCGGTGTCGTTCGCGCTCTACAAGCAGGCCCGTTCCGAGAAGATCGAAAAGTCCCGTTCCGAATTCCGCAACCAGCGCGACCACGAACTGGGGCGGCTGCTGTCTCAGGCGATCGGCATCAGCAGGACCTTCGACCGGCAGATCGCCAATCTCGAACACGACCTCACGTCGATCGCCACCAATGCGCTGGTGCTGCTGAACGCCGACGTCCGGCCGCCCGCCGACGAACCGATCTGGTCGCGCGCGGACCTGTCGCACGGCAAAGTGCCGCCGACCATGGCCATGGCGCCGGGATTCGGCTACGAGATCGACATAAACCACATCGTCTATCACATCGCTCCCGGGGCGAGACCGGCGAACCCCGAGGATCGGGTGCGGCGGCTGGCGATCCTCCGCCCGGTGTTTATGCGCGCTCTGGTCGAAAGCCGTCAGGATCCCAATTTTACGGAACACAACCTGCCGTTTCTGAAGCAGCGGGTCCTCGACTCGGGGGCGCCGCTGATCGACACCTACCTGGGGTTTAAGGACGGCCTGTTCGTACTTTATCCGTGCTCGAAGATACTGCCGGAGAACTTCGACCACCGGCAGCGGCCGTGGTACAAGGAGCGCATGGAAAGTTCGCAAACCGCCGCCGCGATGTGGGGAAGTCCTTACCTCTCAGTGGACGGCGACATGATGTTGCCCTGTACGCTGCCGATGATCGACACCTTGGGGAACTTCCACGGCGTCGCGGCGATCGACGTTTCGGTGCTGAAACTCGTGAAGTCGCTGCGCGGTATGGGCGACAGCGGCAAGTATCTTCTTGAAAAGACCATCGTCGACGCCGAGGGTTATGTGGTCGTGGATATCGACGAAAATTTCATCGCGACATCCAGTCGCGGCGACGGGAGCGTCGGCAAAAACAACAAGCGCATCCGTTACAAGGATATTTCGCTGTTCAACGCCATCAAGTCGCGCCGTAACGGCATCATCATCCGCACGGAGAACGGCAGGCACATGGCGTACGTCTTCTCGGGCATGTACTCGGTCGAATGGTATCATATCGAAAAGATCGATCTGGACGTGCTGTTCCGGGAGCGCGGCGTGAAGATCCCCGACGGCATGAACCCGGGGGCGTGACGCCCATGACGAAAGCGAAGACGAAAGATAATGGAGGCAGACGATGAAGATAGTGTGTCCGACGTGTCATAGATCGCTCGAGTGCGAATCCGGATGGTGCGGTCAGAAGGCGCAATGCCCGTTTTGCGGCAGCAAATTCGTCATCACCGAGATCATGCTGAAACCGGCCGTGTCCGCAGGCAGGTCGAAATGGCGTCATGTGTGGTCGGGCGCGGCGGCGGTATTGTGCATCGCCGCAGGACTGGGTCTGGGGCATCAGCTCTTCGGTGCCGGGGCAAGATCCGAACCGGCCCTTGCGACCGCTCAGAAGACCGCGTCCGCCGAGGAGGAAGCCGCGACTGCCAAGGCCGAGGCCGTGACCGCCAATGCCAATGCCGAGACCGTGACCGCCGAGACCGAAAAATCCGCTCCGGCCGACGACGCTAACAAAGACGCCGCCGATGCGACCGCCGCCGCGACGGGCGAAAACAAAACCGACGAATCCCAGTCGGGCGAACAAAACGCCGAAGATACGACGACCGACGATGACGACGACGGCGAGTACACCTACGAGTATTACGACGGGGCGTATGTGCCATACTACCGGGGCTACTACTACATCGGCGGCGCCTGGGTGTGGCGCAAACACGGCCGGCCGCCTTTCCCGCCGCCGCGGTTCCGCCCCGCGCTGCGGTCCATCAAGTCTCCGGCCAGGCACACCGCAACGAAAACCGCTCCGGCAAAGGCGGCAGTCGTGAAAGGCAGCCGCACTCCGGCGAAGCCGGTTTCGTCCAGACCCGCCGCGACCAGACACTCGACGACCAAACCGACGGCGAGCCGACCCGGCCCGTACAAGTCCGTTCCGGCGAAGTCGACGACTCCGGTCCGGCGGACCACCGTGAGATCGACGCCGCATCACGGCGGCGGCCGGGTTTCGGCTCCACGGGGTCCCCGCCGCTGATTTCGTCCCGAAACGCGCTCCTTCCGGTCAACTCCCCCGGCTTCACCAGTGATGGCGAAGCCGTTTTTTATACCCTGATAATTGCATTCTCGACTCAAAAACGTCCTCAAGTATCCACTCCGACTGGCGACCAATTTTTCTTTAAGCATTGAGGAACACACCGCAAAAATGTGTTGACAAAATCTCTATATTCAGAAGACATTGCAGTCTTTTCAAATCAAAAAAACTCAAGCGAGGAAAATAAAATGGATTTGGACAAAGTAGCTTCCCAATTAAACGATATCTCCAAAACAAAATACTATAAGTTTGTTTACAAAGGAAATGGGAGCTGCAAAATTTGTTCCCGATATAATGGGAAAGTTTTTTCGGAGCAAAATCTTCCTGAAACGCACCCTAATTGTAGGTGCGCCGAAGAAACGGATGACCCCGTCGATATCGCGCTCGGCAAATTTCCTCCTCCAGGAGAATATGATATTGGAAGTAAAAACTTCAATGATTCACGCCGCAAACTCGAAGAGGAATATGGAGGGCAAATAAACAGTGAATCTCACAGTGCACCACAACTTCGACTCGGCAACAATATCAAGCGTGATGGATATAATACGGCTTTGTATCGCCACATAGCCTTCCGCGAAGGGAAATATTCATCCCTTTATTTTGATAGCAATAATATTCCTTCAATTGGCGTGGGGACCAACCTCAAGGAAGAGTATATCATAAAGGAACTGCTGCGAATTAAAGCGATATCCCCAGAAACCGCCACTCGCTTGCGAGCCTATCGTCCAACTAACGACAGGCAAAAACAAGACGAGCTTCGCCAGCACATGAGCTATGTCAAATTAACCGAAAACCAAATGCGGCACTTGTTCGATATTTCGCTTAAAGTCGCACGGGAAGACGCTCGACAAGTATTTTCCACAGGGAAATGGGTGAAAGAAAAGGATAAAGACGGCAATGTCGTTATGAAATGGAATGATTACGAAATCGATAACGATACCTGGGGGGAAATGCCGGATCAGGTAAAGGCCATATGCGTCGACTTGTCTTTTAACTTGGGCAGTACAAGAATGGCAAAATACAAAAATTTTATAAAGGCGGTAAAGGCGAAAGACTATCGTCGGGCGGCGCTGGAACTGCTTGATTCACGAGATTTTTACGGCAACATCAAAAAAGGCCTGATGAATGGTATCGCCAAGCGCAGGCTGGATGCTGCGATCGAGTTGTCGGAATTGGCGGAAGAGCAGCTCACTCGATAGCGAAAAACAAACAGCGAAAATAAGGTTTGCCGTCGGCGCCGACAAAGAACCACAAGCCGCGATCGATCATCAGCCCCTTGTAATTGCGGAAGATATCGGTGTTCTTCAATTTGAGGATCTCCCGTTTGCGCGTCGAGGTGAAGATCCCCGGATAAAGTTCGACGAACTCCTTCCGGTCTTTCACGAAGGTCAATCCGCATCCCGCGTGGACGGGCAGGGGGTAGACCATCATCCCGGAGAGGGTCTCCGCGTCGTCGCGGCGCAGCAGCTCCTGCAGGGTCGGGATGCACGACTCGATGACCGCATCGTCCTTTTTGAGCGCCCCGGCAACACCGTATTTTTCGCTGCTTTCGTATCGGTCGAAAATGAAGGTCGGCATTTCCGAAGTATGTATACTGCCGTAAACATCTCCGAAGGGAACGCACTCCTTCCGCCGTCTCCCGGCGGAGTCGCGGTACTCGACCGTCATCCGGTCGTTTTCGAAGACCAGCCCCGGCTTGGCGATCACGATGTTTTTGCCGAGTTCCTTCAACGCGCAGGCGCCGAATTCATAACCGTGGTCGATGCGGCTGTGCAGAAAAAAACGGTCTCCCCGTCGAAACAGCGTTACCGTATAATTTCTCCCATCGAACCGGAACGGCCGGTTCCAACTGCGGATCGCCTGAATAATTTGCCTCTCCGCCGCCGGAACGTCATGTCCGCAGTCGCCGTCGCTCACTTCCATTTTCATCTCCGCGTCCGTTGCCACATCCACATCGCGACACGCGGAAAGCGATAACATAATCGACACGCCGAGCACGATTTTCAGCGGCAGCCGCAGCTTTGTCCGTCGAAAATTCATCTTCGCCCCGATCTTCGGTTTGCAAGGCGCCGCCGAAGCACTTTATCGTAAGAAAAAAACAGACAGTAAAAATACGGCTTGTCATTGTTGGCGATGCAGAACCACAAACCGCTACCCGCCCACAGACCTTCATGATTGCAGAGCACATCCGTGTTCTTCAATTTCAGAATCGCCCGTTTGCGCGTCGGGGTGAAGATCCGCGGATAAAGCTCGACGAACTCTTTCCGGTCTTTCACGAAGACAAGGTCGGAGTCCACTTCAGCGAGGAGTGGGTAGACCATCACCCCGGACAGGGTCTCCGCATCGTCGCGGCGCAGCAGTTCCTGCAGGGTCGGGATGCACGACTCGATGACCGCCTCATCCCTTTTGAGCGCTCCGCATGCTTCGTATTTTTCGCTTTCCGGGTATTGGTCGGGAATGAAGGGCGGCATTTCCGAAGTATGTATACTGCCGTAAACATCTCCGAAGGGAACGCACGCCTTCCGCCGTTTCCCGACGGAATCGCGGTACTCGACCGTCATCCGGTCGTTTTCGAAAACCAGCCCCGGCTTGGAGATCACAACGTCTTTGCCGAGTTCCTTCAACGCGCAGGCGCCGAGTTCATAACCGGGTTCGATGCGGCTGTGCAGAAAAAAACGGTCTCCCCGTCGAAACAGCGTCACCGTATAATCCCGACCGCCGAACCGGAACGGCCGGTTCCGACTGCGAACCGCCTGAATAATTTGCCTCTCCGCCACCGGAACGTCATGTCCGCAGTCGCCGTCGCTCACTTCCATTTTCATCTCCGCGTCCGTTGCCACATCCACATCGCGACACGCGGAAAGCGATATCATAATTGACGCGCCGAGCACGATTTTCAGCGGCACCCGCCGCTTTCTCCGTCGAAAATTCATTCCCGGTCTCCGGGGGAAGCGTTACGACTTCATGGCGGTGCCGCCGCGCCGGACCGTTTTCGACCACGCGAGCACGAAGAAGCCGAGCGCGACGACCGCAAACATCGTGAGCGAACCCCACAGCATCACCGGCGACTTCAGGTGCTGGAAGAACTGCGCGCCGAACCACGGCCCCACCGCGTAGCCGACGCCGCGGAACAGCGCCACGGCGGCGAGGATGCGTCCCGCGTTCTCCGGCACGGTCTCGTTCGAAAAGGCGGTGTACAACGACGGCAGCATTATCATCTCGCCGAAAGTCAGCACCGCGACCGATCCCGCGACCATCCCGGCGTTGACGCAGAACCCGAGCGAGAAGTACCCGGCGATGTAGAGCAGCGTGCCCGCGTACATCTGGTATTTGAGCGGGATGCGCAATTTTTTGAGCGTCAGCGTTACGGGCAGCTGCAGAAAGATCACCAGAAAACCGTTCAGCGAGTAGATGAAGCCCAGCGTTTTGCGGCTGATGCCCACCGTCGTGGTGGAGTAAACGGAAAGCGTCGAGTAGAGCTGCGACGTGAGCGAAAAGAGCATCACCGCCCCAAGCAGCAGGAAGAGGATCCGCTTCTGGTTCCAGATGATCGGGATGACCGATCCGGAACGTCCGGCTTTGCCGCTCCGGCGCGCGGGCGGCGTGAAGCCCTCCGGATAGCGGCAGAAGAGCTGGGTGAACACCCCTCCTGCACCGCAGAGCGTCGCGGTGACGAGGAAAAATACCCAGAACGGCGTCTTGGCGAAAAACGCCCCGATCATCGGACCCAACGCCCAGCCGAGGTTGAAGCCGATGCGGATCTTGCTGTAATATCCGGGGCGTTCGGCTTCGCTCGTGATGTCCGCCAAGTACGCGTCGGCGCCGATCTGAAAGGCAACTCCGACACCGGTGTTGAACATCAGCACGACCGCGAAGAGCCAGAACGGCGCATGAACATAGGTCATGTACGCCAGGATCACGAACAGCGCGGTGCGGGCGAACTGACCGAAGCCCATCATGGGCCGCCGCCCGATCTTGTCGGTCAGCGGTCCGTAGAGCATCGGCGACAGCACCACCATCGTCCCCATCAGCGGGAAGATCAGCCCGACAGTCGAATAGGGGATGCCCCGTTCCTTGCTCAGGTAGATCGGGATGAACGGATAGACGATGGCGTACGCCAGCTGGTTGAAGGTCCACGCCACGCACAACGTCGTGCCGCGGTCGCGCAGGATTTTCGTAAAAGATCTCATCTCGACGAACATCCGGTCAGCGCTCGAACTCCCGGCGGACCGCCGCGCGCACTTCCGCGTCGGCGAGCACGTTCACCGCGCACCAGGCGAGCGCCGCGCCCGCCTTGAGCATGCTCTCATAGCCGTATTCGCTGTTGGAGTAACTCTTCATGACTTCGGAGTGTCCCGGCGCGACCGGCTGCCCCGGCGCCGCGATGCCGAAGTACGGATGCGCCCCCGGCGCGGCTTGGGAAAAATCCCCGAAGTCGCTGGAGCCCCTCCCGGCGGCCGGCTCGTCGGTGACGTCCATGCCGAGCTGCCGCGCCGCCTCGATGTAAAGACCGTTCAGCACCGGATTGGGTCTGCGCGGCTGGTAAGGCAACGCGTACTCGTCGATCTCGGCCGCGCACCCCGTCATCAGCGCCGCGCCCTCGACCATCTTGGAAAAGCGGTCGTAGACCTCGTTTATCAGCTCCTCCCGCTTCGAGCGGATGCCGAAGCGGCACTTGGTGTGATCGGGGATGATGTTCGCCGCGTCGCCGCCTTCGAGGATGATGCCGTGGATCAGCGCGTCGCGGTTCATCTGCTGGCGGTAGAGCCCGATGGCGTCGAAGAGCAGTATTTGCGCGTCGAGGGCGTTGAGCCCCTTTTCGGGACTGCCCGCCGCGTGGGCCGCCTTGCCGCGGAAGACGACTTCGAAACCGCGGATGCCGGTACTGCCCCCGTCGGGACGGGTCTTGCCGCCGCTCGCGTGCGCCATCATCACGGCGTCGACGTCCTTGAGGCAGGCGGTATTGCGGAGGATCATCACTTTACCTCCGCCCCGCTCCTCGGCGGGGGTGCCGAGAACGACGATCCTGCCCGGAAGGTCGTGCTTCGCCAGATAGACGCTGGCGGCGTACGCCGCCGCGACGGACGCCACTCCGCTCAGATTGTGTCCGCAACCGTGCCCCAGCCCCGCGAGCGCGTCGTATTCGGCGGCGAGCGCGAAGGTCGCCCCGCCCTTGCCGTTCGTGAACTCGGCGCGGAAGGCGGTTCCTATCCCCGCGTAGGGATATTCGACCGCGAAGCCGTATTTCTTCAACAGCTCCACGAGCGCGCGCGAGGACTCGTATTCGGCGAGTGCGATTTCGGGGTGGTTCCAGATCGTCCGCGACGTTTCGACGAGCGTCTGCCGTTCGGTTTCGACGGTCGCCGCCAACTCGTCCAAAGTAGCCTTGATATTCATTTTTGACGCCTTTCGCTGTCGTGAAATTTCCAAGTCGCCGTAATATAGCATCGTCGGGCGGTTTTTTAAAACCGCTCCCGCGGTCGGAGCGCGTCCGGCAGCGGGCTCCGGGGCTTTTTCCGCCGCCTCCGCCGAAGACCGCGCCCCCGTTTGCGGCGGCGCCGAATCGGGGAGTCCAAAAAAATCGAAATATTTTTTATTCCTTTATTGACAACTTGTTACCGCAAAAAAACGTCAAAAAACGCCCCAGAAAAAGCAAAATTCTATCCGAAATTTCACAAAAATACTGCTTAAATAGGCGGACAATGTGATTTCACGGGGAGCGGTTCCCCGGGCGTTGTCGGCAAACCACAGCAGAAAGGAATATGATATGCCGGAAGAAAAAAAAATTTTTGTCGGCGGAGTGGAATTCACCCCGGATCGCAGAACTCTGGTGCGTTTCCCGGAGGATCCGGAGCTTCGAAACTACACCGTGCCGGAGGGGACAATCGAAATCGGGATCAACGCCTTCTTCAATTGTCAACAGCTGCTATCGGTGACGCTGCCGCAGAGCTTGCGGGAGATCGACAGCAACGCCTTTCAGTCGTGCGGAAGTTTGCGGCAGCTGGTCATTCCGGAAAAGGTCGAAAAAATCGCGCCCAACGCGTTTCTGGATTGTCCGGCGAAGCTCGTGTCAGAAAACAAGGATTTTACGATCGACGAATTCGGTGCCGTGATCCATAAGGGCGACACCCTGCTTTGCATCCCATCGAGTTTGAAGATATCTTCCATGTATTTCTTGGAACGCACCAACTCCCTGCGAACGACGTCAAAACGTTTCGCCGGATCGTAATTCCATGCGGCTATCAGCCAATTCGAGTCCGTTTTTTCTCCTGCCATTGATTCGGGGCTGCGACAGTTTAATTTACTTTCGCGGGCGCGGTTTTGCAAACCCGCCGCCGGCGCCCGCGAACTCACATCGAGGCTTGCCGCATGTTCAGACAACACCGTATTCGGGGGAAATGCCGATTTTTCGATTTTCACTTGAATTGCCCATGGGAAGATGGTATATTCCGCTCGCGGTACAAGAAAAAAACATGAAGAGAGCCAAATCCATGATCACCCCCGCGGCATCGAAACGCAACCAGCTCACCGTATCCGAACGTCTTGCCCATGTGCCGCAACCGATTTACGACGCCGCTCCGGCGCTGGTCGATCTCTACTTCAAGGCGTGGGAACTTGCCGCGCGGCATGTCAAGTACATCCCCGGCATGCCGCTGGAAGTATACATGGACGAGGCGTTCTGCCACACCAACATCTGGATCTGGGACAGCTGCTTCATGGCGATGTTCTGCAAGTACGCGCCGGAGTTTTTCCCCGGAGTCCAGACGTTGTACAACTTCTACGAAGTCATGTACGGCGACGCGCAGTATCCTCCGGTCGTCGTCCCGCCCGACGAGCCGGATTGGGCGACCGACGGCGCCCCGGCGGGCGAGACGATCAAACTCCGCTGCCACATCGCCGACAATCCGCCGCTCTTCGCGTGGGCGGAGTACCAGAACGCCCTCTTTACCGGCGACCGCGGACATCTGCGCCGACTGCTGCTGGAAGAACGCTATCTGCAAAAGCATTACGACTGGCTCGAAAATCTGAAATCCACCTTCACCGCGCCGTGGCTCGTGTGCCCGACCTGCTGGATCACGCATGAGGAAGGCTATTCATGGGAAGGCGGTCGCAGCGGCATGGACAACTCGCCGCGCGGACGCCGGGGCGACCGCACCGAGACCCACCGCCCCGCGACGGGCGATCTCTTGTGGCTGGACGCGCTCGCGCAGCAGGGCTTCGCCGCCGGGTGCATCGCCGATATGTTCGAGCTGATCGACGAACCGGGCGAGGCGTCCGGGTGGCGGCAAAAAGCCGCAGACAAGGCGCGGCTGCTGCGCGAGCGTTACTGGGACCCCGCGGACAACTTCTTCTACGACCGGTCGCTCGAAAAAGACGACTTCTGCAAGGTGCCGACGATCGCCTCGTACTGGCCGCTCGCCACCGGTGCCGCCGACGCCGAGCAGGCGCGGTTCATGGCGGAAAAACTGCTCGATCCCGAGTGGTTCGGCGGCGGCGTCCCCTTCCCTTCGCTCGCGCACAAGGACGGCGACTTCCACGCCGCGGGCGGCGCTTACTGGCGCGGCGCGGTGTGGATACCCACCGCCTATATGACCGCCCGCGGCTTGCTGCGCTACGGTCTCTTCGATCTGGCGAGGAGTCAGACTTCGGCATTGTTGAACGACATGCTTCGAGTCTACCGCGAATTCGAGCCGCACACGATCTGGGAGTGCTACTCGCCGTACAAGCCGGAGCCGGGGCGGCAGGTGGACAACCGTACCTTGGTCCGCAAGGACTTCTGCGGCTGGTCCGCGCTGGCGCCGATCGCGATGTTCATCGAATGCGTCATCGGCATCCATTCGGTCGACGCCTTCGCGCGCCGGATCCGCTGGCAGCTGGATGAGACGCTCCCCGGCAGGGTCGGCATCAGAAAACTCCGGTTCGGCGGCATCACCGCCGACCTCGTCGCCGCGGACGGCAGAGTGGAAGTCGAAACCGATCAGGCGTTTACCCTTGAGGTCAACGGCAGGGACTTTCCCGTCGTCGCCGAGCGGCAGGTGTTGACTTTATGATTCGCTTTGCGACCGCATCCGACAGTATGCCGCATCGCCCCGGTCGCCACAACTGAACCAAAAGGAACCACAAAATGAAAGAGCTTCGTATCGCAGTAATCGGTTGCGGCTCCCGCGCCGTCAGCGTGATCGCAAAATTTCTTCAGGCGGCGGAGGGGCGCGCCTCGGTTCGCCGTTACTACGATCCGGCTCCGCGCGCGCTCGACCGGGCGATCGAAAAGTGGGACGCCGCCAAGGCGGTCCGCGCCGCTTCGGTCGAAGAGGCGGTCAACGCTCCGGACGTCGATCTCGTCGCCATTTTTTCACCCAACGCCCGCCACTGCGAAGCGATCCTCGCGGCGCTCGCCGCCGGGAAACGGGTCTTCGCGGAAAAACCGCTTGCCACCACGCTCGAGGACTGCGAAAAGATCATCGCCGCCGAAAAGCGTTCCGGCATCCCGATTATGACCGGGTTCGTGCTGCGTTACGCGCCGATCTACCGCAAGGTCAAAGAACTTCTCGAATCCGGCACCTTCGGTTCGATCGTCAACGTCGCCGCCAGCGAAAACCGCGAGTCGTGGGGCGGCGGCAATTCGATGAGCGCCGACTACGGGTGGCGGCGCTTCGTCGAAGATGCCGGTCCGTATCTATTGGAGAAATGCTCGCACGACCTCGATCTGCTGAACTGGTTCGCCGGAGCGACCCCGACCCGCGTCGCGGCATTCTGCGGTTTGGACTACTTCATCCCCGCGAACGCCGCGCTGTGGGACAAGTTCGACCACGACACCTTTGCCAAGATGGTCCCCGCGGAACGCCGGATCAACCCCTTCACCTCGCCGAAGACGATCTTCGACAACCACACCGTCATCATGGAGTACCCGCGGGGGATCAAGATGAATTTCCAGCTGACCCTCGCCAACGCGATCCCCGAGCGGAGGATGTTCATCAACTGCACCGAGGGGACCATCATCGTCGAATGTTTCTCCGGCGTGCTGCGCTACCGCCGCTACGGCGACCGCGTCACCACCGCGCTGGAGTTTTCGGGCGGCGGGCATGGCGGCGGCGACCCGGTGATGGCGCGGGAGATCGTCGCCTCTCTGCTCAACGACACTCCGCTCGCCGTCTCGGGCAGCGCCAACGGGCTCGCCTGCGCCCGCGTCGCGCTTGCCGCGGATCTTTCGGCGCGCACCGGCAGGATCGTGGAGCTTCGACAGCCCGGAGACTGACCGGGGTCATAACATAGCCATCGCCGCTCCGAGTTTCAAGCCGCCTCCCCCCCTCCGATCGGGTGACATGACCTAGCCCGAAAATTCGAATATTCTCCGGTTTTCTACTTGCAAATCAGGCGGCAACGGCTATATTAGTGCATTATGTCATATTCCGGTTTTTAAATAAAAAAACATCCGACTTGAGGGTAAGTGCATTCTTCCTGTTTTCCCGTTCGGGGATCGGGACAAAATCATAAGACGGAAATCATGGTCACCCAGAAAGAAAAAACCAAGATACTGGTGATAGACGACGAACGTCTCATCCGGCTGACGCTGAGCGCGAAACTCAAGCAGATCGGCTACACGGCGATTTGCGTGGCTTCGACACCGGAGGCGGTCGTTCTGCTCAATGACAACGGCTACAAGCAGTTCAAGGCGATCATCACCGACATCATGATGGGCGACATGGACGGCTTCGTATTCCGGGACATCGTGCGCGGCATGGACGAAACCATGCCGATCTTCTTCATGACCGCGCTGGACCCCGAGGAGGGGAGCGGTTTTCTCAAGCGGATCATGACCGACAACTACAGCTTCTATCTTCCCAAATCCCTCGATCCTAACGTGCTCCTCAAGCGCGTGCAGAGCGTCGTCAACGCCCGGAGGGTCGAGGAGTTCATCAAGGAGAAGGACAAGGAGGTCATGGAGTCGCTGACCCTCGCCGCCCATCTGCAGCGCAAGATGCTGCCTCCGCGCGTCAAGATCACCGACACCGATTTTTACACCTTCTGGTGGGAGCCCAAGGACGTCGTCTCCGGCGACCTGCTGGAAGTCCTGACGCTGCCGGGCGACGGCATTCTGTATATGCTGGGCGACATTCAGGGGCACGGCACCAGCGCCTCGCTGTCGATGATGGCGGTGCAGAGTTTCCTCAAGCAGCTGTCCGCCAGCGAAAATTTCGCCAACGCCACACCGGCGTCCATCGCCAATCTGATCCACCACTTTTTCACGGACAATCTGGGCACGTTCTCTTACATGACCGTGCTCATCTGCATCTATCGCCCCAAGGAGCGTGTCGTCGACTGGATCAGCTGCGGCGCGCCGGACCTGCGTGTGGTCGACCCCAAAAACCATGAACACCACGACATCAACCCGGAAAAACACGGCGGCATGCCCATCGGATTGGTGCAGAACACCGTATACTCGGAAAGCGACGTGGTCAGGACCACTCTGTCCGAGTCCGCTTTTTGCGTGGCGTTCACGGACGGCGTATTCGACGTGTACCGGGACGAGGACGGGCACGAACCGATGCCGGATTCGTTCCTCGACAACCTGCTGTACGAAATGATTCCGGAAGCCTGCGACAAGGACACCCTCGTCATCGCCCCCTACAAATTCCAGCTGGTCTGCGATATTTACGGCTACAAGGTCTTCGCCGACGATCTGACCGGGCTGGTCTTCGGCGCACCGCTCAGGAAACCGGACGTTCTGGTCAAATCGCTCCCGATGAGCACCGCCGCCATCGACAAAATGGCGCTGGAGATCGAGCAGTGGTGTTCGGATCAGGGGTGGGAGCCGGAGATCATCACGAAGGTGGAACTGGTCTTCGAGGAAAAGATGATGAATTTGTACGATCACGGCTACGACATCCGCGAGCGGTCGGGGGAACAGGCGTGCTTCAGACTGAAGAGAAGCCGGAAACACGTGAATCTGACGATTTGGGACTGGGGAACGCAGGAGCCCAGTCTGGCGGTCGCCGCCGGCGACACGGAACTGGAATTGGAGCTTAAGAACCGCAAGTTCAGCAGCCGGGGTCGCGGGCGCCTGATGGTGCGCAAGATCTGCGACGGCATAGAACGCAATCGGTTCGGAACTCTCAACGAGACGGTATATCATATTAGCTTGGATGACAAAGCGTAACCGGGGAATCAAATGAAACAGTGCTGCAATGATTATCTGATGGAACAATTCGGCGACGAGGACGTGGTCAACGAAATCTACGCGGAATACGTCAAGTCGGTTCAGGAAAAACTCCCCGAGATCGATGCCGCGTTGTCGGCGCAGAACTGGTCGGCTTTGGATATGCTGGCTCACGCCGTCAAGGGGAATGCGCTGGCGACCGGCGACACCGCCACCGCCGAGGTCGCCATCGCCCTCAGAAGATCCGCCAAGATGTCGGAAAAGGAAACCGCCGTTCCGCTCTTCGAGAAGCTCAAAGAACTCGCCAAAGAGCTCTGACGCCTCCCCTCCCCCGGGATTCCCGGTCGAACCCTGAAACGCTTCACGCGTTCGCTCCGTCGCGGTCGGCGGCGGGTGGGCGGTGCGGAGAGTATTTCGTGAGAAACTCCCTGAGTTTCTTGAGCGTTATCGGTTTGATGAGCATATCGTCGAATCCCAACTGCGCGTACCGGCTCTGCATTTCCACATCCGCGGTAATGACGTCGACGGGGATCTTCGCCAGTTCCGGCGACTTGCGCATCTCGCGCACCAGCTCCGCGCCGTCCATGACCGGCATGGACATATCGGTCAGCACGATATCCACTTTTCCGCGATTCCGCAGCGTCTCCAGCGCTTCCTTTCCGTTCCCCGCCGTCAGCACATTTTGAAAACCGAGTCGGGAGAGCATCGTCTGCAGAATTTTCAGATTGAGTTTCTGGTCGTCGACGATGAGGATGCGCTTTTCCGTAATGGTGGCATCCAGCTGCGCCCTTTCGCCGCGGGCGCGGTGCTCGTTGAAATACGCCTCTGCCTCCTCGCTGGAGAAGGCATGCACATTCGGAATGCGCAGCGTGAACGTGGACCCCTTGCCCACGGTCGATTCGACTTCGAGCGTTCCCTTCATCTGGTCGGCAAGCTGCTTGCAGATGGGAAGCCCGAGTCCGGTGCCTTTGGTGCTGTCATGCGCCTCCAGCTGAACGTACGGCGACATCAGCTTGCCGATGTTTTCCCGGGGGATGCCGCGACCGGTGTCGGCGACGGAGAGCGTGAAGGCGCCCTTGTCGTATGACGCGCGAACCGTTATGGAGCCCTTTTCGGTGAACTTCACCGCGTTGCCGATCAGATTGAAGAGGATCTGGCGGATGCGCTGCGGGTCCAGCTTCAGGGGCGGCATTTCCCCGACTTCCGTGTGGATCCGGACCGCGCTTCCGCCGATCGCCGCGTCGAAGGAGGTCGCCACTTTGCCGACCAGCTCCGGAATATCCGTAGGCACGGGGTGCAGCTCCATTTTGCCCGATTCGAGCTTGGACAGATCCAGCACGTCGTTGATGAGTTCCAGCAGCGTCTGACCGCTGGTGATAATGGCTTCGAGCGCTTTTTTCTCTTCCTCGGGGTCGTCGATGCCCAGCTCGAGCATTTCGGAAAAACCGATGATGGCATTCAACGGGGTGCGGATGTCATGGCTGACCGTGGAGAAAAAATAACTTCTCGCCTTTTCCGCCTTGAGCAGTTTATCGTGCTCCTCCTGGAGCTGGGCGTTCATCCGCGCACTCTCCTCCGCCTGCGCCTGAAGCATGCGCTCGCGCTGGCGGCGGCGGTAGAACAGGAACCCGCAGATATCCAGCACCAGCGCGGTCAGGCTGATGGCGCCCAGCAGCAGCATGTGGATAAGTTCCTTCCTCAGCTCCAGATGCCGCGCCATCGCCCGGGAACTGGCGGCTTCGAGACCGTGGGCAAGATACGAATATATTTCGGTCTTGTGCATTATATACCGGTTGTCCCACAAGAGCTCCTCCGCCATCTGGCGGCGCTTTTTGACGGACAGATTCTGCTCCCCGTGTTTAAGCGGGCAGCCGCCGAGCTCCCGGTGAATCATCTCCCGGTATTTTTTCGGCGCGATGAGATGCATCGCAAGATACTCGGGGGTCATCAGATTGCCGGATACCTTCATCGCCTGACCCAGAGTATCCTTGAGGCGCTGGTCGATCTGCAGATCCCGGACCATCTCCAACGCCCGATCGCGGTGGCGCCCCTCCCGGACCTCGATGAAATACTGGTCCATGTACTCCGGCTCCATGGTCACCACATAGCGCCGGACGGCATCGGTCAGCAGATCGGTGCCCTGCCGGAACAGGGCGTTGGCGATATGATAACGCAGATGGTTGTTGTAGTTCAAACTCTGATTGTAGGTTATCGAGTTGACCCTGACCGCGGAATAGATGACCATGCTGGTGGACAACCCGAGCAGACAGTACAGGAATATCAGAGTTTTGATATTGGTGCTCTTCAAATTCAGCCTTGCCATATCTTAAAAAACGTGCGATCGCGCTCGACCTTCGAGCCGTTTTTTTTATTTAACCCAAGCGTAAAATAAATTATGGTACTATACATCCGTTTCATTGGAATTGCAAATCCCGAAACCGACCTCCGCCGGAGTTTCGTACGGTAAAGCTCCGGGACGCGCCGGCGCGTCCGACCCGAGCGCGCAACGGTCGGGGAATACGAAATCGAAGCGGCGGAAGCGTCAGACGCTTCCGCCGCATTCGCGCTTCGCCGCTTCGGGCGCTCACTCGATGAAGAAGAGCTCTCCCGGGGCGTCGCCGGGCTTCGCCGGGACCTTTTCGCCCCGCAGCGGGATGTTCGTCCGGGCATCGAGCGGGGACAGCCCGACCGTGCCGATGTAGACTTCCGACGGCTCGCTGAGTTCGCGCATGAAGAAGCTCAGCCGCACCGTATCCGCCAGCTTCGGGTCGAGCGGGAGCTCGTGGGTGAAGGTGCGGTACGGGAACACCACATGGTGCCAGTTGCGGTCGCGCCGCCCTTCGTGGTAGCCGGTGCAGTGCGCGGCGGCGAAGGGGTTGGAGCTCATGAGATAGACGCCCGGCCACTCGTTGAACCACGGATGGGTGACCCGGTAGTCGAGGAACATCGACCCGATGTCGGTGATCTTCGAGCGGTCGAAGCTGATGTCGACGACCAGCCGGGGCCGCAGATGCGAATACTCGGGCTTCAGCGCCGGGATCGACAGTTTCAGCACTTTGCCGCGTTCGGGATACAAGGGATCCTCCGCGATCTCGTAGCGGAATTCACCCTCGAAACAGCTGTCCGGCTTAGCCTTGCCGAGATCCACCCCGGAGCCCTGCTTCTTGGTGTCGGGCTTGGCGGAAAGCGAGATGCGGGCATTGTGGACCTTCCCGTCCGAGTAGTCGCTGATCACGAGCGAACCCTCCGTTTCGCCGGATATGGGGCGCTCCTGCTCGATTTCGCTCCAAGTCGTCACGCGACCGGCGGCGACGCCGTCGTCGGGAGCCGCCGCGGAGGTGCCGTTGCCGAGCGACAGCGACAAGAGCGCCGCGGGCACGAAGCACTGTTTCGAGCCGTGGAAGACGAGTTCGCGGATGACCTTGTCGGGATACGGGTTTTTCCAGTTCTGCGCGAACATGCCCGCATAGGCGCCGCGCGTATCGTTGAAGCGGCTGAAGCAGCGCACACCGTAGCCGCCGCCCTCGAAGTTCCAGAACACGAGATTGTTCCGGAATTCGAACACGATGACGGTCCTGGTCCCGTCCTCGTAGCGGACGTCCATGAACGCCGCGTTCGGGCGACCCCAGATGTTGTACGGCAGCGCCCCCGCGAAGGCGTTGACGGCGATCCACTCCGCCTTGGCGCCGACGGGGATCGCGACGTTGCCGTTGGCTTCTCCGCCCGGCGCGAGGATCGCGAAATAGCCGCCGTCGGGTGAAGTCGCGAGGTGGAACTTTTCCGGCGTGCGGGCGGCTTCGGCGCGCATCATGGCGGCGACCTCCGGGTCGCTCGTCGGGAAGCGCCGGTCGCGACCGAGCTTGGCGTTGAAGGCGCTGTCGAGCGGCAGCGGCGCAAAGCGGACGCCGGCAGGAGCCTCGACCGCGCGCTTCGGCAAGATCAGCCGCAACGTCTCCCACGCCGGGTCGAAGGTCAGCGCCGCGTGCGCCGGCATGTCGGGATCCCACTCGTAGCAGCCGCCGAGGGTGTACCCGGCGAGCCCGATGCCGGAGACCTGTCCGGGGTCGCTGGGGAAGCGGAAGTTCCCCCAGAACGATTGGAAGATCCCGTCGCAGCCCTGTTTTTCGACCTCCTTGGGCAGCACGCGCAAGTTGTCCATGCGCGAGCAGTAGCTCATGCTGAAGAGCCGGAACCCCGCCTCCTTGAAGAAGGTGAAACGGCTCTTGCGCAGTTCGAGACCGTAGTCCCAGTTGCAGAAGATCACCCGCTTGTCGAGTTTGGGCAGGACGTCGACCCCGCCCCCGATCTTGCCGGGGTAGAACATGTCGTGATAGATGATCGGCGTGACGCCGAGCTTCAGCACTTCGCCCGTGTAGAACAGCGTCGCGTCGCGCCACAAGTCGTTAACTTTGTAGTCGCGGCACCGGGGGCAGATGCCCCACGGCTGGTTGTCGAGCTCGTCCATCGACAAGTTGAAGTACTTGGGCTTGAAGAACTCGATCTGCTCTTTGATCGCCATCAGCTGGACTTCGCGTCCGAGCATGCTCATGTGGCACGCCGCCGTGGACCAGCCGGTCTTGTCGGGGTCCTCGGCGATCTCCTTCTTGTAAAGGGGATGGGTGTGCAGCCAGGTGTCGTGGGTGAGGATCTGCAAAGTGGGGATGATCTCGATGTGGTGGCGCTTCGCCGCCTCGCGGATCGCGGTGACGTCCTCGATGGAATAGGAGTTTTCCCGGTTGGTGAAGGGATTGTCCTTATACGGGAACTTCTCGGCGAATTCGAGCATCATGTGGTTGTATTTGAGCGCGCCCGCCGCGTCGATCTCGCTCAGTATCTCGGGCAGGCAGCCCTGGAAGCCCTGAAACCGCAGATTGAGGTACATCCCGCGGATCTTGAGCTTCGGCCAGTCGGAAATTTCGCACTGCGGGAGCTCCGGCTTCACGGCGTTGCGCAGCAGATTGCCCAGCGTCCGCACGCCGTAGTAAAGCCCGCGCACGTCGCGCGAACGGATCGTCACATGGCTGTCGTCGATCTCGAGCGTGTACCCCTCGTCCGATTCGGGGACGCCCTCCTTGACCAGCTCGAGGCGGCAGAAGCCGTCGGCGTCCGTCCGCCGCACCGGCAGATCGGGGAAGTGGCGTTTCACGAGTTCCTCGAGCACACCCGCCTCGTTGTCGGCGGCGGCGGGGGCGGTGACGGTGAATTCCTCAGGCAGCGCGAGGGTGCCTTTGCCCGCCGTGTATTTCCGGACGGGCGGCAGCAGTACCGGCGTCCCGTCGGGGTTCACCCGGTTGTCGATGGGCAGCGCCTCCAGCGCCGCGGCGGCGAACAGCGCTACCGCGCTCGAAAGCAGGATTCGTGAGCTTTTCATACAGCGTCCTTTCCGTATTGTTTTTCAGAGCACCATCGTGCCGACAGTGTACTTTTCGAGTTTCGCGCGATCCACGGTGAAGCCCAGCCCCGGCGCCGTCGGCGCGTTCGTCCAGTAGTCGGGGGCGGTGAAGGGCTCCTCGACGATGTCGTCGATCATGTAGTCCAGATCGAGCACGCAGTCGGTGGGCAAGGTGCAGTTCGGCAAAGTCGCGGCGGCGATCCGCGGCGCGACCGCCACGCTGAAGCCGAAGCGCCCGCCGACCCAGTTGGCGATGCCGTACTTTCGGCAGAGGTCGTGCACCCGGCGGGTCTGGGTGAGTCCGCCGACGCGGCAGACCTTGATGTTGATGATGTCGGCGGCGCCGAGTTCGCCGCAGCAGCGGACGTCGTGGAGATAGTGCATGCTTTCGTCGAGGCAGAGCGGCGTACCGAGGTTCGGGCGCAGGAGCGAGTGGAAATAGATGTCCGTTTCGGCGAGCGGCTGCTCCATCATGAGGAGCTCGAAGCCGCGCCACGAGCGCAGATGCTCGGCGTCGTCGATCGAGTAGGCGCTGTTGGCGTCGACCATAAGGCGGATGTCGGGGTACTTTTCCCGGATCTTTTCGATGTAGCGGGTGTCGAAACCGGGCGCGACCTTGAGCTTTATCCGCGCGTCGCCGCGCGCCATGTATTCGTCGACCTCGGCGAGAGCGGCTTCGGGGGACTCCTTGATGCCGACGGTAGGTCCCGACTCGATGCGCTCGCGGACGCCGCCGAGAAGTTTCCACACGGGTTCGCCCCTCATCTTGCCGTAGATATCCCACGCGGCGGCGTCGACGGCGGCTTTGGCGAAGTGGTTGCCGCGGTAGCTGTCCATGCAGTCGGTGACTTCGTCGGGATGGGTGAACTCGCGCCCCTTGAGAAGCGGGAACAGCGTGTTTTTGAGGATGTCGGTCACGGTGCCGACCGTTTCGTGCGCATAGTACGGGACGGCGTCGACCGACGCCTCGCCCCAGCCGGTCACGCCGTCGGAAGTGCGCATCTCGACGAGCAGCGCGTTTTTGTGCGAAATGACTCCGGCGCTGATCCGGAACGGGGTCCGGATCGGGATCGAGTAGAAGTGAAGCATCATCGCTTCGATGGTGAATTTCATGGCGTCTCCCCCTGTTTTCAAGGCAAAACGAAGTTGTCCAGCGCGTCGGCGAGCGCCGCTGCGTTTTCGCAGAAGTACGCGTTGCGGACGCCGTTTTCCAATATGAAGCGGCTCGAGACGGCGCGGCGCCCCGCCTGAAGGAACCCCGCGCTCTCGAAGATGAGCAGCAGCTCCTGCGGGACTTTCTTCACCTCCGCCATGATCGCGGACCAGTCGAGGATGCCGAGCCCCGGATACCAGTGGCACTCGTCGATGCCGTCGTAGTCGGACAGATGCAGGCTTTTAAGCCGGGGGGCGAGGCGGGCGATGTACTCGGGCACGCGCTCCGGGGCTCCGCAGAGATGGTTCACGTCGAAGCAGACGCCGACGTTTTCTTCGGGAAAGCCGTCGATGGCGGCTTCGATCTCCTCGGGCGAGCGCCCGATGCAGCTGCGGGGGAGGATCTCCACGTTGACGCAGGCGTGAATGTCGGCAAAGAAGGGGACGAGCTCGTCGAGGGTGCGCCGCAGCGCCGCGAGACTCGCCTTGCGGTCGGCGTCGAGAACGGGTTCGCCGCTCCCGTGCAAGGTGTAGAGCCGGCACTTGCAGTCGCGCGTACCTTCCAGCCAGTCGAGAACTTTCTTCGCCGCGCGGCGGCGGACCGCTTCGACCGGCGAGGCGTACGCCCACTCGACGAAGGGCATGAAGGGGATGTGGATGCTGGAAATTTCGACCAGTCCTTCGTCGCGCAAAGCGATCAGCGCCTCGCGCCGGGCGGCGACGAGCTCCGGCGGCACGTCGCCCGCGCAGGAGTACTCGATGCGGCGCATCTTGGAAGCGCTCAGGCTCCGGCGGAAATCCGGCTCGGCGACCATCTTGTCATAAACCGATACTGCATAATGGTACATCACACACCTCCCGTCAGAAACGTTCCAGCACGCGGTCGTGCAGATCGAGCAGCCATTCCGCACTGTGCGGATAGTCGGTCATCGCGAGCGGACGCTCCAGCCCCGCGTCGACGATCTTCATGACTTCTTCGCGACCGATCTTTTTTTCCAAAGTCTGCAGCAAGCGCAGATCCTGCAGCGCCTCGTTGAAGACCTCGTAATGCAGGCTCGTCACCGGCTTGCCGTCGGCGCCCGGGAAGACGAGGAAGCTGTCGCCGCCCAGAAATCCGCCGCCCGCGTCGGTGACGACCCACGGGTCGATGTCGGTGCGGCGGCTCAGCTGCGTGTAGTAGAAGTTGTAGCCCCAGTGCAGGAATCCGTCGATCCCGAGCGCGTAGAGCAATACTCCCAGCGCGCGGTTGCGGTACGATGCGATGCCGAACGAGCGGTTCGGCACGCCGTCGGCGCAGTTGCCGCAGTAGTAGACCCAGCGCTCGGGGATCTCCTCGGCCATGAATTCGGCGAGGTCGTTGGTCTTGGGGATCGGGCACTGCGTCGCCCCGGCGCGGAAGTACTCCACTTGCGAAAGGGCGTCCATCTTGACGAAGCCCGGGGTGTACTTTTCGAGCAGTTTGGCTGCCTTCATGTAGGCGTCGAACTGCTCCGAATTGGGCTCGTCCGAAACGTGGAAGCGGCAGACCTGGTCGATCCCGAGCTCCTTCACGAGCCCGATCAGTTCGGGCATCAGCGCGGCAAGGAAACGCTCGTACTCGGGCGAATCGGCGGGAACGTCCCAGCCGAAGATCCGTTTCACGCATCCGTCCACCTCGGCGACGACCTTCGGCGTCGCGCGGGCGCCCCACTGGGTGAAGGCGTGGGCGAACTCGAAGTACTTGAAGCCGCAGTCGAGCCCGAGTTCGAACCAGCGGCGGAGCCGCGAAAAGTCGAAGCGGTACTCTCCCTCCGCCGTCTTGCGGACGATCAGCAGCTGGGCGGTCGGGCGCTCGCCGCCGATCCGGGTGTCGAGCGGAGCGGACCAGAGCGGAGTGTAGAGCATGTTGATGTTGTGGCGCGTCATGTCGCGCAGGTAGTTTTCGACTATCGCCCAGTGGCGCTCGCTCCACGGTTCGACGCGGTAGAAGCTGGCGAGGCAGTCGGCGTGGAACCACTGGGTGCAGATCAGCTTCGAGGGGGCGAGCTCCGCGTTGCACACGGTGAAGGGCAGATGAAAGACCTCCTCGTACACGGGTGCGGGGGTCTGGATCGCGCACGGCACATGGTGCTTCCAGCGCAAACGGATCGCAAGATCGTGCGTTCCGGCGACGCAACTTTTCCCCGTAGTAACGGACACCCAGAGCGCGTTCCACTTGCCGCGCACGCTCGACAGATCGGGGTCTATCGGAGTCAACGGCGCGGGGAAAAGTCCGGGGTCGGTGGTGATGACGAGCGGATCGTCGACGTTCGCGGGCAAACTGCACGGGACGAGACGCTCGTTGAAGGTCTTGACCTCCACGCCGGCGGGCGCGTCGACCTCGCAAGCCGTGATGAAGACCCGCACCGCGTCGCACCGGTACGCAATCTGGAAGTTGACGGTCTCGCCGCGTACTCCCGCGATGCGCCCGAGCTCCGGAGCGTTCAGCTCATCGGTGCAGAAGACCTTTTCCAGCGACGATACGATCTTACACTTGAGTTCCGGCCGATCATCCATCATTAATCACCTCTGGATAAAAAACCCCGGCCGCGGCGAAGCGGTCGGGGTCGTGTGTATCGTATCTTACGCGAGCTGCTTGAACTTCAGCATGCCGTTGTCGTCCGTGAAGCCCCAGCCGTCGTAGGCGGTGCCGGTGCCGGCGATCACGTCGTCGATGTCGATAGTCTCGTCGAGGATCGACGTTCCGTTTATCTGCACGTCGAACTTGTTGTAGACCGCCGTACCCGCCTCCGTGCCGATGAGATTCCACGCGACGGCGTCGCCGGTACCGAGGTTCAGCGTGATGGTGTCGCCGGTGAAGTCCCCATTGCTCCAGTTCAGGAACGCCGTGCCCGCCAGCGCCGCGTCGCGCTCGGTCGCATCGAAGGTCCACGCCTCGTTGCTGACGCCGTCAAACGCGGCCGTGATGGTCATCGCGGTAGTACCTTTCAGCGTAACGCGGTTGAAGCCGCCGATCTTGCCCGAGAGGGTACCGGTGTAGTCGTTGAAGCTCAACTTCGCATCGCTGACCCCGCCGCCGACGTAGCTGTAGCCGTAGACATCGCAGCCGAAGTCCTCGGCGCCGGTGAAGACGACCTTCGCGCTCGCCGCGAGGTCGCCGTTGCTTTGACCTCTCGCGTAGATGTCGCCCTTGATGTAGCCGCCCGAAACGGTGATGGTGACGTCGCCCACGCTGGTCGTGCCCTGATTGCCGTCTTTCGAGTGGCTGCCGCCGCCGAAAACGTTCGCGACCGTGCCGCCGGCTATAGTGATGTTCACGTCGCCGACGACCGAAGTGCCGCCCTGCTGCGCCCAGCCGCCGCCGTAGACGTTGCCCATCGTGCCGCCCGTGACGGTCAGATTGACGTTGCCGGCTTCCGCCGCGACCTTCGACGCGAAGATGCCGCCGAAGATACCGCGACCGCCAGAGACCAGACCCCAGTTGCCGCCTGCGATATTGGTCGTGACGCTGCCCACCGTGTAGACCTTGCTCGCCGTCGAGCCGGTGGCGTAACCGCCCGCGAAGAGGCAAGCCTGATTGCCCTTGGTGGTCGAACCGCCCTTGACGTCGATAGTGACGTTCCCGGCACTGTGGACGACC
>Ga0310786_10000716_pt1 | contig 53282 bp, 28 predicted proteins | sample AusTroGonzalo_MG_FD_203881 | JGI IMG/M metagenome (GOLD analysis project Ga0310786, IMG submission 203881) | Bovine rumen microbial communities from tropical cattle in Woodstock, Queensland, Australia - Gonzalo_03 (v2) (version 2) | ecosystem: Host-associated > Mammals > Digestive system >...
CTTCGCGCTCTGGCCGCTTTCCGAACCCGTCAGCGGGAAGCAGATCAGCGGCTCCTTCTGCGGCGTGACGCCCAACAGCACGTCCACCAACTACTTCGAGGACTGCTACCGCCCGGCGGAAGCGGCAATCGGCTCCTGCCACAACGAGGACGCGGCGGGCGTGACGGCGTTCACCAAGGCGGAGTTCGCGGGGGCGACGGCGGCGACGATGCCCAACTACGACTTCGCGGACACCTGGCACGCGCCGGGCGGGGTGGCGTCGAGCCCGTATCTCGATGCGTCGGTGGACGAAAACGGCGATTTCTGGTTCCTCGCGGGGGTGATTGGCGCGGAGGGACGGATCCTCGTGAACGGCGAGGCGCCGCGCGAGGCGTATCCGGCGGGGTCGGTCCTGACGGTCCAGGCGGTCCCCGACAACCCCGACATACCGTTCGCGGGTTGGGTGGGCGACGGTTTCGCGGACCCGTCGGCGCAGACCACGACCTACACGGTGAAGAACGTCTCCGCCATCGCTGCGGAGTTCTGCACGCCGATCTACACGGTGGACGACTGGACGAACCGGGTCCACGCCACCTATGAGTCTTCCGACACGGCCGCCTACGCGCTCATGAACGACCTCGACTTCACCGACTACATCGCGTCGAACGGGTGGAACTACGTCGACGGATACTACGCGTTCGCCGGGAAGCTCTTCGGGCAGGGGCACACGATCCGCGGTCTCGTCACGACGAAAGGGTCCTTCACCACGACGATGGCGCTGTTCAGCAGTCTCGCGAACGGCGCGGAAATCCGCGACCTCACGATCGAATTCAGCAACGTGCCGGGCGACCAGAACACCCTGAGCCTCGCGGGGCTGGCGGCCAGCGTCGGGAGCGGCTGCCTCATCTCGAACTGCCACGTGAAGGCCGACTGGCAGGGGGTCTATCCCGATGTCTACGTAAGCCCGGCCTACAAGTCCTGCCAATACTACGGCCTTGCCCAGACCGTGAGCGGCGTGGGCATCCGCATCGTGGACTGCACGGTCGAAGGGAAGCTGGCGGGCGGCACGCGGGCGTGCGGGTTCGTCGGCAGCGCGTCGATGGACGGCGGCGAAATCGCGCGGTGCGCGGTGTTCGCGGATGTTTCGACGCTCACGAACCGCACCGACGGCGCGGCCGCGGGCTTCGCGGGGGAGATTACCCTTTCCGGCGGCGCGGTCGTGCGCGAATGCTTCTCGGCGGGGAGCGTGGACGCCGCCGCCGACGCGGCGGGGTTCGCCTGCCGGATCGACCTGCGGGACGACCAGTCCCAGGTGCGCGACTGCTACTCGACGGCGGAGGTCATCGGCGGCGAAAACCAGAATCCGGCGGGCTTCGCGGGCCGGATTGCCGACATCAACGACGAGGGCGGGGTGCTGCCGGTCGCGAACTGCTGGTTCGGCGGCACGGTGCGGGTCCGGGGCCGGGCCAGCGGCTACTACCAGCCCTACGGCTTCGCGTATTCGCTGGATGGCGACGCGTCGCTCGAAAACTGCGCGTGGGTGGCGGTGGACGGCGTGAAGGAGGCGGGGACGGCGGGCGCGACGGCGCTCTCGCAGGCGGCGAGCCGCAAGGCGGCGTCGTGGCCGGGCTACGATTTCGCGGGGACGTGGAGCCTGTCGGAGGACGGGACGACGCCGTATTTCGCGTGGTCGCTGGCGGAGGGGACGGACTTCCGGCTCTTCGCGGTGCAGGAGGAAGGCAAGACCATCACGATCGGCGAATCCGCCGCGCCGGGCACCACCGCCGAGGTTTCCGCCGTCGCGGAGGACGACTCGTTCTTCTGCGGCTGGACGGGCGGGGCGACCTACACCAACGCGGCCGTCACGCCGTCGGCGCTGCTCGCGGACAACCACCGCACGGCGCGGTGCGTCTGGGGAATCGCCGTCACCAACCGCGCGGGGCTCGCGGCCATCACGAACGACCTCACCGGCATCTACGGCCTCGGCGCGGACATCGACCTGGCGGGCGAAAACTGGACGCCGATCGGCAACAGCGACTACACGGCCTTCTCCGGCACGATCTACGGGCAGGGGCACGTGATTTCCGGCCTGACGGTGGACACCGACGGCGGCTCCTACGCGGGCCTCTTCGGCTACCTCTACGGCGCGACGATCATGGACCTGACGCTCGCGAATCCCGTGGTGAGCGGCGGCGCCTACACCGCCCCGTTCGCGGGCTACGCGAGGGAATCGACCGTCATCGGCTGCGCGGTCGAGGGCGCGGAGGTTTCGGCCACCGCCGACCAGTCCGGCCTCTTCTTCGGCGAAGTCGCCGGCGGCAGCGAGGTCACGGACTGCCGCGCGTCCGGCTCGCTCTCCACGACAAGCGGCTACGCCGGCGGGTTCGTTGGACGCGAACACAATTCCTCCTTCGCGCGCTGCTTCGCGCTCTGCGACGTGTCCTCCACGGGCGGAAGCAATCTCGGCGGGTTCATCGGCTGCGTCGAAGACGACCCGTCGGCCTTCTCCGAGTGCTTCGCGTCCGGGTCGGCGGCAACGGCGGGCGACAGCGTCGGCGGCTTCGCCGGCTACGTCGGCGACGACGCTACGTTCACCGACTGCTACGTGCTCGTGGACGCCAAGGGACGCAACTACGTCGGAGGCTTCGCCGGGCAGATCTACTATTGCAACGGCGCAATGACGCGCTGCTACGCCGCTGGCACGACAGTCGGCTCGTCCGAGGTTGGCGGCTTCGCGGGCCGCCAGTATCGCGGCAGCCCGGCCTTCGAGGACTGCTTCCGCTTCGCCGACGGCCTTCCCGACCTCGGCACGGATTCGACCGATCTCTCCGGCGTCGACGCGCTCGACGCGGCGGGCTTCCTCGACGCGGACAACTTCGGGGACTACCTCGACACCGGCACGTGGTCGCAGACCGGCGGCAGGACGCAGCCCTACTTCGCGTGGTCGCTCTCGGACGGCAAGATGACGCTCTCCGGCAAGCCCTCGGGCACGGGCCGCGGCTCGATCCGGTTCCTCGACGGGGACGGCAACGAAGCCACGGCCTTCGCTCCGGGCGAAACGGTGACGGCCGTCGCCGATCCGGACGGCTCCGTCTTCCTCGAATGGCTCGGCAACGCGCCCTACGACGACCGCTGCGACCGGGCGACCACGATGCCGCTCGACAACTTCCGCATCGTGACGGCGGATTTCGGCAAGCCGGTCCGCACGCGCGAAGAGCTGGAAGCCATCGCGGAGGACCTGGGCGGTTCCTACGCGCTGGGCGCGGACATCGACCTCTCGCAGGACGGCGACTGGACGCCGCTCGGCTCCTCCTCCGAACCGTTCACCGGCTCGCTCCACGGGAAGGGCTTCGCGATCACGGGGCTGAAGTTCGCCAACACGACGGGCGGCGAGGCGGCGGGCACGCACGCGGGCCTCTTCCGCTGCGCCAAGGACGCGGCGTTCGTCGGCGTCGTGCTGGAGGACGCGGACGTGAACGGCTACCAGTACGTCGGCGCGCTTGCGGGCGAGGTGCAGGGCGCGACGACGGTCCGCGACTGCTCCGCGAGCGGCACGGTGAAGAGTTCGAACGGCTGCACCGGAATGCTCGTCGGGCGCGTGAAGGACGCGACCGGGACGGTCTTCGATGGGTGCGAGGCGGAAGGCGCGGTCGAGTCCGCCGGCGCGAACGCGGGCGGACTCGTGGGCGACATCTACAACGCCACGGTTTCGTTCACGGGATGCGGTACGGACGCCGCCGTCTCCGGCACGGGGGGCAACAACAAGGGCGGGCTCGTCGGCTGCATCGAGTCCGGCGGCAGCGCCTCCTTCCTGGACTGTTGGAGCGAAGGCGACGTGACGGCGACGAATTCGCAATACGTCGGCGGCTTCATCGGCAACGCCTCGCGGCCGGTCTTCTGCGACAACTGCCAGACGTTCGGCGCCACGGGCGGGAAAAATTACACCGGCGGCTTCGCCGGGCAGGCAAGCGGCGAAGGCTCGGTCTTCGCGGGCTGTGTCGCGAACGGCGGGGTGACGACCGCGAACGGATCCTATGCCGGCGGGTTCGTCGGCAACGCGAGCGGCGCGAAGTCGCGCTACGAAGACTGCTCCGCCTGGGGCGCAGTCTCCGCCGGGTCGGGCTCACAGGTTGGCGGGTTCGTTGGCCAGTCCTACGGCGCCGGGATCGTGTTTGCGGACTGCCTCGCGCGCGGGACGGACGTCCGGGCGACGGGCAGCGCGGTCGGCGGCTTCGCCGGCAAGTCGAGCGCGTCGAACGGGTTCACGCGGTGCCGGGCCAAGGCGCTGGCCGTCTCCGGCGGCGGAAGCGTCGGCGGCTTCATCGGGAGCGCCGAAGGCGCTGGCTCGCAGTACGTCGAGTGCGAGGCGCACGGCTCCGTGAAGGCGACGAGCTACCCCTCGGGCGGCTTCGCCGGGCAGACGACCGCAACGGGCAACCGCTTCGCGCGATGCTGCGCGTTCGGTGGCGTGTCTTCCGCGAACTACCGCGCCGGCGGCTTCGTGGGCTACGTTTCCAACTCCAACGGCTTCTGGCGCTGCATGGGCGCCGGGTCGGCGGAGGGCACGTACGAGGTGGGCGGCTTCGCGGGCAACTTCAGCGGCACCGGCACGACCGTCGCGGAATGCTTCGCGCTGGGCGACGCCACGGCGACGCGGAACGGCGACGCCTTGGCAGGCGGTTTCGCGGGCACCGTCGCCAATGCGGCGGCATTTTCCGACAGCTACGCGCTCGGCACCGCCACGGGCCAGCAGATGGCCGGCGGCTTCGCGGGCAAGCTTTCCAACGACGGGATTTCCCTCGCGCGCTGTTATTCGGCGAGCGGCGTGGACTGCGCCGGGACGTGGGCGGGGAGTTTCGCCGGGCAGTTCCAGAATGTCGGCAATGTCACGGCCTGCGCCGCACTCCTGCCGCGCCATGCCTCCGGCACCGGCACCGCCGGGGAGTCCGAGGAGCGCGAGGGCGTCGCCGAACTCGACGCGGCGGGGATGAAAAACGCGGACAACTTCCAGACCTGGCTCGCCATCGACGACGAAGACGGCTCCGTCTGGATGCAGGAGGACGGCGTGACGCAACCGGTGCTGCGCTGGAGCGCGGAGGACGGGCTGGGGGTCTTCGCTTCGGTGGGCGGCTCGGCCGGCGGGCGGGTCGAGGGCGCGGGGACGTACGGACCCGGGGCGATCGTGACGGTGCGCGCGGAGTCCGACGAGGGCTTCTTCGTGACATGGACCGGCTCGACACCGTACGCCGACCCCGCGAGCGCGACGACCACGATTCCGCTCGACAACCACCGCGTCGCCGCCGTGGTGTTCGGGAAATACATCCGCACCCCCGCGGAGCTGCAGGCCGTCACGAACGACTTGGGCGGCATCCACGGCCTCGCCAACGACATCGACCTCGCCGGGTTCGACTGGAAGCCGATCGGCTCCGACAGCGCGAAGTTCACGGGCACGTTCCTGGGGTTCGGGCACAAGGTGAAGAACCTGAGCTGCACGAACGGCTGGGAGAGCTACGGCAACAACTGCCGCGGACTCTTCGGCTGCACGGCGGGGGCGGAGTTGGATTCCATCGCGCTCGAAAACTGCGACGTGGCGGGCTACCAATACGTCGGAGCGCTCGTCGGGCGCGCCTATGGCGGCACGGCGGTTTCCGGGTGCACGGCTTCCGGCAAGGTCCGGGCTTCCAGCAACTACGCGGGCGGGCTTGCGGGCCGCGTCGAGGGCGGTTCGTCCGTCGTCCGTTGCTCGTCGTCGTGCAGCGTGGTTTCGACGGCCAACACCGTCGGCGGGCTGATCGGCGCCTGCGACAGCGGCGATGCGGCGGTGACGGTTTCCGGGTGCCGCGCGGACGGCTTCGTCTCCGGGAACGGCTATGTCGGCGGGTTCGTCGGCTACATCTCCAAGCCGGTCGCGATTTCCGGTTGCGCGGCGCGCGGCGACGTGAAGTCCACGGGCAACGACATGGGCGGGTTCATCGGCTACCTCGGAAACGCCGGTGCGACGAACGACGACTGCTGGGCGTCCGGGGCCGTCTGGGGAACGGGCGGCAACTGCGGCTCGTTCGCCGGGCGGGTGGCTTCCGGCACCATTGCGACCAACTGCGCGGTGGCGGCGTCCGGCAACGGGGAACGGCAATTCTGCGGGAACAACGCCGCGCTGGCCGGGAAAGTGCTCACGGACTACGAGGTGGCGCAGAAATCCGCCGGGTGGCCGGAGGTGCCGAAGCGGTCGGCTGCCGCCGGGATGGTGCGCATCGCGAACGCCGAACAGTTGCGCGCGCTGGCGGACGACCCCGCCGGGTGCTACGTCCTCATGGCGAACATCGACCTCGGCGGCGCGGCGTGGACGCCGGTCGGCAACGCCTCGGCCGGCTTCACGGGCGAGTTCTACGGCAACAACCACGCGGTGAGCAATTTCGCCGTGGACGCGTCGGCGCAATGCGCGGGGTTCTTCGGAAACATCGCGGGCGGGCGCGTCGAGGGGCTCCGGACGTACGGGACGGTTGCGAGCACCGCGGAGCAGGCCGGTGGCTTCGCCGGGAGGATATGCTCGCGGTCGCTCGTGAAGGAATGCTCGTTCGAGGGCGCGGTGTCGGGCTCCTCGACGAAAATCGGCGGCTTCGCCGGATACGTGTACGACCAGCCGTCGGTGTTCCGGTGCAGCGCTTCAGGGACGGTGGAGAAGACCGGGGCGGGCGGCAACAACGACTGTGTCGGCGGCTTCTCCGGCTACCACTACGACGGCTTCGTCGCCGATTCCTTCGCGCGGGTCGCGGTGTCCGCCGGATCGTCCGGCCGGGTCGGCGGCTTCTCCGGCAAAACGGAACGGGGGAAAACCGCGAGGGCCTACTGCTCGGGGCGGGTGGAATCGGGCTCGACCTCCTACGTCGGCGCGTTCGGCGGAGAGCTTGGCGCGGACCTCGTCGCGGACTCCTGCCACGATTCGGGGGCCACGACGCAACTCGCCGCGGGCAAGTACGGATCGGCGGAGGGCCAGGCCTACGCCGGAATCGCGGCGGTCGCGTCGGCGGACATGAAGATCGCGGCAAGCTTCCCGGCCTTCGACTTCGAGGAGACGTGGAACATCGACGAGGGCGCGACGATGCCGTACCTGCGGTGCTTCGACGTGTTCGAAATCCACTCGTTCGCCGACTGGCTGGCGGACCGGAACCTGCCGGCCGACGCCAAGCCGTGGGATGTCGTCAACGGCATTCCGCTCGGCGGGCGGTACGTCTTCGGCATCGACTCGATGGACGCGGTCCTCAACGAGAAAAACGAGCCGGTCTTCCGCATCGAAACCGGCGGCGGCGCGCCGTACGTGCAGTTCGCGGAGCAGAAGCGCGGCGGGGCCGGCGAAACGGAAGTCTTCGTCCAAAGCACCGAAGACCTCGCAGGAGACCCCGTCCGGTGGAGTGACCCGGTCCCCGTCGATCTCGCCGAAGGCGTCTACCGCCCCGCGGGCGACCCTCCCCCGGCGACCCTCTTCTTCCGCTGGCTCATGCACGTCGCGGGCTACGGCGACTGACGGCCGGAAGGCATACCCCCGACCGGGAGATGCGTACCGCATCTCCCGGCTTTTGCATGGGGCCAGGTATCCGCGGCGAGGAGGGCGTTTTTCAAAAGGGAGCTGTTCATCGGCGGGGCCATTTCGGAAATTCGGAAAGTTCCCGGAAATCGGTGAACCCTCCCCCTTCTCCCACACCGCCGCGAAGGAAGAAGCAAGGGACAAGAAGGATGAAGTGGGGACAGCGCGTCCGAACCTCGTCACTCTTTTCTCGTCACGCAAGCGAGGCGTCATTCCCCCCTCATTTGCCAATCCTTGGCAATTTTGCCCCCGTTTTGCCGAAGCTTGGCAAAATGACATTCTCCCCCGTTTGCCTCCCGCCACCCCCCTCGGCTCCTGCGAATCAAGCGACCCGAAGCCTCCTTGTCGGATTTCCAAAACCTTCCGCCATTGCAGTTTGGTGGCGGCATGGACCATGCCAATGCCTAAAGAAAAGCAGCGAAAGGCCCCACGCCCGAGTCTGCTTTCCTCCCCACCCGGCTCAACTTCCCGCAGGCAACAGGGACTTGATTTTCTCCGTCTCCCCCGCCAGCACCAGCGTGTCCCCCGCGGCAAGAATGCTCCCCGCCGGCGGATTCATCGCCGTCCGCCCGTCGTGCACGATGCCGAGCACCACGCACTGCGCCCGCTCGCCGATGCACGATTCCGCGAGCGATTGCCCGCAAAACGGCATTTCCGGCAGCACCTTGAGCAATTCCAGCGAAAACGCCGGGGCCCGCGCCTCCGGCCCCTTTCCCCTGCCACCCGCGACCGACGCGTCGAGGGCGTCGCCGAACCGCCGGATCTGCCCGTCCGTCCCCGCCACGATGACGCGGTCGCCCGGATACAGGCATTCCCGCCCGCCGGGCGCGTTGATGCGGACCCCGCCGCGGACGATCTGCACCACGTTGACGCCGCACGACCGCCGCAGGTCCAGGTCCATCAGCCGTTTGCCGCAGAACGACGACTGCGGATCGAGCTCGAAGTCGGCCAGGTGCAGATCGTACGTGCGGAACGCCGCCACCACCTTCCCCTCCACGGACCGCTTGCTTTCCGCCTCGCGTTCGCGCGCCGCCAGGTTGTCCATGAAACGCCGCTCGATGTCCGACGACCGCCTGCGCAAGCGCCTCGACTGCATCATCGCCGCCACCACCGCCACCGCCGCCGCCACCGCCAATCCGAGCGTCAGGTTGAAGTAGCTGCCGATGCAGAACAGCACGACCAGCATTCCCAAAACCCACCGCGCCGCGGAAAGGGCCGTCAGGGTGGCCCGCCGGTATTCGTTGTCCCGCCGCAGCGTTTCCGCCTCGGGACAGTGGGCGTGGCTTGCGATCATCAGGTAAACGAACGGGGCAACCGCCGCCAGCAGCACCAGCAGCGCCGCCAGCCGCGCGACCCATTCGAACCGGTCGGGCAGGACCGCCATCAGCCCGCCGCGGATCCAGCCGGAGACGAACTTCTGGTAGAGGATGACGAGGAACGCGGCCACCACGCAGTGGATCGTCACGGCAACCCCGACTTTCTTCAGCAGCTGCCGCATGATGTCCTGCTGGGCGATGGTGTTCTGTCCCTGCGAGAGCCGGTCGAGGAACGCGAAAAAGCGCCCGGGCAAAATCCGCTCCAAAAGCCCGTACGCGGGTTCCGCGAGCCGGATCGTGTAGGGCGTGAGGAAGGTCGTGACCACCGACACCGCGACCACCACCGGATACAGGAATTGGTCCGTCACCGAAATCGATTCGCCGAACTGCGCGATGATGAACGCGAACTCCCCCACCTGCGTCAGCGCGAAGCCCGACTGCATCGCGATTTTCAGCGGCTGCCCCGCGAGCGCCACCCCCGTCGTGGCGAACACGATCTGTCCCAGGATCACCGTCAGCGTGATCACCGCGATGGGCACCGCGTATTGCGCCAGCGTCGCCGGGTTGATCATCATCCCCACCGACACGAAGAAAATCGCGCCGAACAGGTTCTTGACCGGCCCCATGAGCTTTTCGATGCGCTCGCATTCCACGGTTTCGGCGAGGATGGACCCCATGACGAACGCACCGAGCGCGTCGCTGAACCCGGCGAGACGGGCGATCAGCACCATGCCGAGGCACAGTCCGAGCGCGACGATCGTCATCGTCTCGTCGTTGAGGTGCTTCCGGCATTTCCGGAGCAGCGTCGGAATCAGCATGATGCCCGCCGCGAACCAGAGGATCAGGTAGGCCAGCAGCTTCCCCACCTGCGCCGCCATCGCCGCGCCGTCGAACTGCCGCTTGACGGCGATCGACGCCAGCAACACCATCAGCACCACCGCGAAGAGGTCCTCCACCACAAGAATCCCGAAATCGATTTCCGCGAACTTCTGCCGCCTGAGCCCCATGTCGTCGAGCGCCTTGAACACGATGGTCGTGGACGACATGCAGAGCATCCCGCCGAGGAACAGCGCGTCCATCTCCGGCCATCCCATCGCCCGCCCCAGCAGGAAGCCGCTGCCCATCATCCCCACCACGATGGTGAAACACCCGATGAACGCCGTGGCCCCCATCTTCACGAGCTTGCGGAAGGAGAATTCCAACCCCATCGCGAAGAGCAGGAAGATGACGCCCACCTCGCCCCACACCTCGACGCTGGGCGCGTCGACCCAGCTCCCCCAGACGTGCGGGCCCGCGAGGACGCCGGCGACGATGTACCCCAGCACCACCGGCTGCCGCAGCCACTTGCACAACAGGCTGATGCCCCCCGCCACCAGCAGGATGACACCCAAATCGTGGATCATCTTTCAAAACCCCCGGAAGAAAACTTCCTGCATTGCACTTTGGACGGGCAAAAAGCTTCCGCTATTGCAGTTTGGCCGCGAGGGCCGCGATTTTCGCACGGGTGGCGTCGGTCTTCTGTTCGTCGAGTTTGGCGGTGACGATGCCGGCGTCTTCGACTCCCCAGTATCCGCGGATGCCCTGGTACTCGCCGATGGCCCCGGCATAGACGTCCGGCGAATAGGAAGACAGCAGGAGCGCCATCTTCCGGAGCTTCGGCAGCTTGTTCATGTTGTAGATGCGCTGGAGGGGCGCCTGGATCTGGGCCGACATCGTGAAGTAGTAGATGGGTGACGCCAGCACGAGCGCTTCCGCTTTTTCCAGCAGCGGATAAAGCTCCTGCATGCCGTCTTTCTGGATGCACGCGCCGTTGCCCTTTCCGTGGCAGAACTCGCACGCCAGGCACCCGGCGATTTTCGCGCGCGCGACGTTGGCGACCGTCACGCGGTGGCCGGCGGCTTCGGCGGCCTTCTTGCATTCTTCCGCCATCCAGGCGGTATTTCCGTTTGTGCGGGGCGAACCTTGCAGGATCAGGATGTCCATCGTGTTTTCTCCTTGTGGGTCGGGGATGCGAATGGATTCCCATCTTACCATGCCCATCCGCCGCGGGAAAGCCAATCCCGCCCCCGTTTGCACGGCGCCCCCCGAAGGGGGCGCGGGGACGCGGACCGGCTGTTTCGCACCTTGCATCGACCGGGTTTCGCATGGTAAAAGCGTGGCAACGTCTTCCCTCCAGGCCGCGCCGGCGGCCGGGACGACGGACAACAAGGAGATTCGATGAACAAAATACCCAAAATCGCGGCGCTCTTGGCAGCGGCATTTGCCGTCGGTTGCGCCCATGTGGACATATCGTCCCCGAAAAGCCTTTCGGGGCTGGACGTGCTCGGCTCGCCGACCCAGGCGGACCGGCAAGTCGTCGTGCGGAACTCCGGGATCCACGCCTTCTGGTGGTTCTCGCTTGCGTCGGGCGACATGCGCTGGGACGACGAAAAGAACGACATCAAGGGCGGGATCGATTTCTTCGACAACCACTGCAGCGTCACGGACTGCATGAACACCCTGCAGAAAATCGCCGAACGCGAGAATTGCGACCTGGTGGACGTGTACTTCACGGACATGACGAAATCCGGCTTCGACATCACCTCGTTTTCCGGCCTCTTCGCCTGGGTCGGCGGCTTGTACGAAGTCCAGGCGTGCGGCGTCCTGCGTCCGCGCGCGCCGGCAAAGGAGGGCATCTGATGAAAACGAAACTTTCCGCCCTCCTGGTCGCCCCGTTCCTGCTGGCCGGCTGCTGCGCCATGAGCGACCTTTCCGACTACAAGGCGCCGACGAGCGTGCGGGTCGACGACAACGTCAAGCCCAAGGCCTCCTACATGGTTTGCAACCACTCCTACAAGCTGTTCGGATGCCTCCCCCTGACCACCGGCGTGACGTGGCAGGGCGGGGAATACAAGGACTGGAACGTCAAGTTCTTCGCCGACCGTTGCACGATCGACGAGAACCTCGCTTCGGTGAAGGCCGCCGCCGCGGAATGCGGCACCGACCGCATCTGCGGGCTGGTCACGACGGAAGACACCAGCTGGCTCTGGAGCCTCTTCCTCGTGAAGCACACCGAGCTGAAGACCTCCTGCGTCATCTGCGAACCCGCCGCCCGCTAGAACCGTCTCCCATCCAAAGGAAACGAACCCCGGTTGTCCCCAACCGGGGTTTTTCGTGATTCGCCCCGCCGCCACCCTCCGTTCTGGCAAACAAAAAGCCCAAGTCATCGGGAGGCGGGCAGGATGAAAACGCCAAAATTCTTTGTGGCTCCCCTTCCCCGCCAAGCTCCCGCTACGTGACGGAAGGGCGAGTTGCCGCACATCCGGACGCAACGGGCTGGATGGTCGTTTGCCAATGTTTGGCAAAAGTGGAAAACCGCGTGGCGGGGGATTTGCCAATGTTTGGCAAAATGTGGCGCGACGGGCGGGGGGGGCGGAAGCTTGCTTCGCGGGGCTTCGTCGCACCTCCGAAAGCGGCGCGTTGTGCCGCATCCAGCTTTCTCCCTTCTTTCCTGCTTGCTTTCCTCTCTCCGTGGAAAGTTTTTGATTCACGTCGACGGGAACGCCGTTGGCACATCCACGGCTCCGGCAAGCGGAGTCCTCCCAACCCGCCTTCACGGTCTTTTCCACTGTCCGCCGAAGGCGGCTTTCAATGGTTTTCCATGTTCAATCTTGCCGCGACTCCACGTGGAATTTTCGGGTTCCCATGCAAGCCCAAGGCGGGGGGAGATCAACGGGAAAGGGCAGCGCGTTCGGCGGGGGTGATGGCGCCGGAGGCGAGTTGGCGGTCGAGGTAGGCGGAGAGGGAGGCTTCGGTGCGGGCGATGAAGTCGGCGCTTTCTTCCGGGGGGCAAAGGCCTTGCTCGGCACGCTTGCGGGAACGGGCGATGGCGCGGTTGGCGCCGTCGACGGCACGCTGGACGGAGACCGGGAGGCGGGGTTGTCCGAAATCGGCGGCGAGGCGGCGTTGTTCGGAGGGGGGGAAGATGGAGAGGGGGTACACCACGACCTCCTCGGCGTTGGAGAAGGTCGCGGTGCGGGCGTCGAGAGCGATGACGGTACCCGACACCGCATTTCCGGCGTGGTTGGTGTAGGGGGGGGCCGCCCATGCGGAAAGAGACACGGCCAAAACACAGAGAGCGAAAAGGGAATACAAGGCGTTTTCAAGAAATCGCATGCTGTCAAATCCTTGGTCGGGCGGCGGCGAGCTGGGCTTCGGCGTCGGCGTAGCATTTGGCGAGTTGGGCGGGCGTCGGGAGGAGGCGCTTGATCTGGTAGTCGGTGATTCCCATCGGGAGACCGAGTTTCTCGAGATGGATTTTGGCAAGGACACGGTTGTGCTCCTTGCACACGAGGACGCCGATGGGAGGGTTGTCGCCGGGGGTGTTGAGGACGCTTTCCGCCATCGCCAGATAGCCGCTGAGCTGTCCGAGGTCGGCCGGCTCGTATTTCGTCGTCTTGACTTCCATCACGAGATACCGGTGCAACGGCACGACGTAGAAGAGCAAGTCGATGTACTTGGTTTCCCCGCCGATTTCGACCGGATACTCGCGGCCGAGGAAACTCACGCCGCGACCGAGCGAGAGCAGTGTCCGCTCGATGTTCGCCGCGATGGCCGCCTTGAGCTGCGTCTCGTCGTGTTGTTCACGAAGGCCGAACACCTCGAAGACCTGCGGGTCGCGGACGAGCTGCCGTGCAAGGTCCGAATCGGCGGACGGGAGCGTCAGCGCGAAGTTCGTCTGTGCACGGCCCTCGCTTTCGTAGAGGTCGGTGGAAAGCCAGTTCAGGAGAACGCTCCGGCTCCAGCCGTTCCGGATCGTGCGGCGGACGTAGAACAGCGCCTTGTCCCGGTCGCCCTTGCACTTGTCGATGATGGTGCGGTGATGCCCCCACGGGACGAGGGCCAATTCTGCAACAAGTTGTTGCAGAGTCGTGTCGTCAATAGGCTGTTGGCGATTTCGCCGAGCGGATTTTTCTACAATTTGTGGCACTTTTTCCGGATCAACAACTTGTTGACCTCCGCCGAAGACAGGCCGCACGCCGGATTGTTCCCCAAGCTGTGGAACGATTTTCGATTTTGCGATGCGGGACCGTTCCACAAGTTGTGGAACAATTGGGCGTTCGGCATACAGCCGATAGAATTTGAGACAGTAGATCAGGTTCACCTTCGTGAAGCCGTTGGCAGTGGGAATAGCCCGGCGCAAGTCGGTTCCAAGCGTTTCGAAGAACTTGCCGCCGTACACTTCTCCGGGATACCTCTCCGCGATGTCCCGTCCCAACTCCCAGTAGAATCCGATGAGGGCGGAGTTGACGGCGACGGCGGCCTTGATCTGCGTCGCGCGCCAGCGCTTCTTCAGGTCCGCGATCCAGGCCGAGTATCGTGCCGGTGCCGAGTTCGTTGAATTCTTCATGGCGTGGACTCAGGGGGGACCGCCGCCGGTGACGCAGGACCTTCGACGGACGGCGGAGCGGGAAAGGTGGACAAAGAGGTCTGTCTTTCAAAATGGCACTTGTACTCGCTCACCATGGGGAAAATGACATCCTTGAAGGGCGAATCGGGGGCGAATGGGGCTTCGATGAAACGGATTGCATCACCATTGACCAAGGCAAGGATATATTTGTCGTAATTCTTCGTGTCTGTAGCGAACTCGTACTCCCCGTTCGACATGAAGAACTCATGCCCGTCAAATGCCTTCACTTCGACATATCGGTCTTCGTTATTCGGGGTTTGGTAAGAGATGTCGTAATGGAGGCTGTCGTTCGCCGTTCCCGTCTTATTGAGCAGGGAGGACCAAGCTTGTGGATTACGATAGGTGTCTGTGTTGTTTTTTATCGCCTTCCAGACCATCTCCTCTGCCCTCTTTCCGATCTGGTGTTTTCGTTTGTCGGATGGATAATGGATGGCTTTTCCCGCGAGGTGGGACGAGCCAGAGGATTCTCCGTGGGAGCAGACGACGAAAAACGGCAGTTCTCCAACGGAAGACAGAATCTGGATAGAAGTCGCTTGATTCTCCGGAACTATTCCATTCTGCTCCAGAGCAGTAGACTCGTCCTCCGTTCTTTGTGCCCTTTCGACAATCATTCGAAAGGCATCTTCGTTCCCCGTGAAGAATGCAAGGCTACGCTCGGAAGCTTCCAGTCCGCTCAATTCCATCCCGGCTTCCCTGAGAATGTCCAGGTAAGTTGTCCCGGCTTCCGGCATACTCGAGCCTTCACAACCTTCGGCTGTTTCAGGAAGCTGAACGGTAAACTCTTGCTGAACTGAATCCTTCAAAACACCCCAAAGAGCTGAATCATCGGCAAGCGGTTTTTCCGCCAGCAGTTTGTCCAACCGGTCGGAAAACCAATTGGAATCCTCCTGAAATCGGAGAATCAATGGAATGTATTTTCGACGTTTGTCTGCAGGATCCTCTTCAAGGTGACGATGAATATTCGTTGCCACGAATCCCGCAATCGCACTCTCTTTCAGGAGTTTTTCAAACCTGTCGCGGCGCAGTGTTCGAAGTTTTTCAACTGTGCGTTCTCCTAGGGCGTCCGCCGGAACCTGTAGCCAGCGGACGAAGGCATCAGTCTGGGCATTGTCCATGTTACCGAGAGGGATGTCTGTCGGAACATCGTCCGGCAATTCCCTTCCGGTCAGTTTGCGGATGGTCTCCTGTCGGCTTCCGAGGAAAGCCAAGCCGCCTTCGTCATTCGGGTCAAGCGGTCTGCCGAGCCGTGCCAACCAAATCCGCTTTTCCTCTTCACCAAGACCCAGCGCCTCCGTTGCAAGGGCCCAGTCGGATTCGGTCAAGTCCGAATGCCTGATCGTCTCCATTTCTTCAAGAGAGCATTTAACGGCATTGCGCATTGCGGAGATCGCCAAGGAATCGGTCAACCGAAGCCGGATGCCAAGCATTTCTCCAATTGCCACACAGAAGGTCTGGTTCTGAAGAGCCAGTTTCAAGTTTGGTGCTGTTGAGCAAATCACAAAGCCGTTCTCGGTCTGGATCAAATCTCCATTGGCAAGCTCGTAAGGCCGGTCCTCAAAGAGAAAAGCACCACTACTAACAACGCGAACGATGCCAGGGAGCAAGCGGAGAGTCGATGCCGCACGGTTGATTTCATCATGACTGGACAAGTCTCGACAGCGGATGGCCAGAAGAATGACAAGCCTAGAGGAAAGTCGATCCGTAAGTTCCTTTGTCAAGCTTTCCGCGTCTACCGTTTTGTCCTCAAGCAATTTGGCTGAGGAACTATCGAGGTTTTTCACACCGAAAAGTTTTTCCACGGAAGCGGCTCCGACCCGCTGGCCAATTTCAAGTTTCCAGCAATCGGCAAGGATATTCTGGGAAAGCGTCGCATTGTCCCAATATCGTATTTTTTCCCTTTCCACCCGTTCCAGTGGACCATTTCCCTTGCGTGCCCATAGAGTCGTGAGCTTCTCCTTGGCAAGCTGCGCAAACTCGCTTTCCGCATTCTCACGCTCGGAACTTCCGTTGCCGACTCTATCGAGATGCGCGTTTAACGCATCGCGGATCCGCTTGTAGAACTTCTGAACGCCTTCACGGCTGTTAAATGCTGCCATTTTCTCGTACAACTCTTTCGGGGAAAGGTCCTCCAGAGACTGGCGGGCACCCATCCTCTCCAGAATAAGGGGAAGGGAAAGAGTGCCATGTTTTCTAGCCATTTCCTTTTCGGCTTTGCGCATTGTCAGATCAATGTCTTCTAAAATGAGGTCCTTGCGAGAATGAGCGAGCTGATACGCACAGTACGACCAATTGACGGCCTCAGGGTAATACTTTTTCCCATTATAGCCTTTCCATATGATTCTAGTTTCTTCAGCAAGAAAATCCGCAAGGCCTTTTCGCGCGGAGAAAACCAACAGATCAAGAAGCGTTTCATCGGAAAGCCCTCTTACTAAATCGGCATCGCGGAGCCTGCAACAGATTTGGCGTGGTTTATCGGGAAGGGGTTCCCCGCTTGGGTAGGGAAGTCCGCCATTGTTTTTCCCCTTCTCTACAAGGAAATGGAGATAATCTTTGTCCGCTTGCCTAGAAAGGGCTGCATACCTGACGCGAACATCCTCTCGAACGCCAAAAGTGCGGAAGAAGGAGTGAATACGGAAGTTATCCTCAATTGCACCTCCTAGAAGTTCTTTTGCCCTATGGTCTTCGAGGAAGAGTTCGTTTTCTAGAGTGTCACCATAAAACTGTCTCGCGCTGTCGAAAAGAAGGTCGCCAGCTTCTATAATCGTCCCATCATTCTTCACCTCTACGGGGAGACCAAGTTTCTCGCGATAGTCAATGGTTTCGGCACCTTCCTCGTCATCGGGAGGGACGTTCTCGTCCAACTCGTCGTCGAGTGGAGCCCCGGCCTCCTCGTTTTTGAAGTTGTCATAGAGTGAGCGAAGCAGTTGCAAAACGAGGGACCGCTTTCGGCCAATGTCCATTTCGATACCGAGTAGGCGGCGACATTCGGAAACCAGTTTTTTAGTTACTGTCGCCTTGTCGAAATAGTCTATAGATACCACCAGTGAGAGAATTTTCTCACAGAACTCTCTTTTGAAGGACTTTGGCCTCTCGGTTCGGTATTCCTCGATTTCCCTTGCGAAACTGTGTTGGATTGCCGTCCAGAGCGAATTCGACAAAAAACCGCATGACATGAAGTCTGGTAGTTTAATGGTAGTTCCGTCGCTGGGTGTATAGACGGTTTCATCAGTTTTGAAGAACCGGCCTTCTTTATCACGGAGGATGAGAAAACGATTTTCACTGTCCAAACCACCATTCTGTCGAATTGACCATAGCAGATGGGCAAGTTCTGCTAATTCATCATCGGAGAACTCGACGGATTGGAGGGATCCGTTGATGGCCTTTTCCAACTCGCCCGATTCGCAAGGGTGGTCGCCGAATGACTCCGGCACAGGGGATTGGTTGTCTGAAAGGACATGATTTGGAAGCAGGGTCGGATGCCGGTTGAAGAAGGTGTCGATTTCGTTTCGGCTTACCGTGTTCGCGAAAAACCGCGAATCATCCGGGTTGCGGAACAAACCGTCGACGCACGGGACGAATTCGCCGGAATCTCGGCGTGTATGCAAAGCGGCGTAAAGAAGCCCAACATACCTGTTGGAACTTTTCTCAGGGGGAGAAAGAAGTCGCCAAGGGAACCAGCGGTCATTGACGAAAGAAGGCCCGGCCAACGATTCGTTTCGAAGATACTCGGCGAAGGTCTTGATTGCATCTGGCAGTTCTTTTGAGAAAATTTTCTCATTTGCAGAATTGGAAGGCGGGAGTCCGTCTCGCGTGTCGTTCAAGGCAACGGTGGCGTGGACGAGGCACGGGATTTCGATTTCGACATTTCTCACGGGCAGATAGTTCCGCAGTTCCCGTGAGCCATTCCACCCCATGTCATCCTGCGGAACCGCGATTGCGACATTGTAGCGCGAACCGCCTTCAGCTGTGTCAGGAACTCCGTCAAGTTGACCGCTCTTCCGGAAGGCCAGCCATGAAGTACTCTGTTCCGGGCCTGTCCCCGACTTCACGCTTATGGTTCGCAGGAAAATGTTCGGAGCTCTTTCCATCCACTGGCCGGTCGAATAAACTGTGTCGACGGATCCCCCGCCGTTGATCTTGATTTCGACCTTTCGAAGGTTGGGGAGGAAGAGGAGTGTTTCGGACCGGAAATCCCGCAGCTCCGATTCGATGGCGGCGATGGCCTTTTCACCAAGTCCGCGAAGCTCAATCTCCGTTGTCCATTCCGAGCTTCCGTCGTTCTCCTTGATGGCCGGGACCGAGAGAATCGGCAATTCTTTCCCCTTGTACCGGAGTTTCTCCACGGCCTGTCGAAAAGTGTCATTGTTCTTCAATATGCCCTTGGCAGACTCTCCAGAAAAGACCAAGTCGATGTGTCCGGTACGGATGACCAGTTCCGCCGGGTTCCAGTTCACCAGCGACCTGAATCCAAGCCCTTTGTTGCCGATGGTCTGCTCCCTCTCCTTGGGGCTGACATCGGGACGGAGGATGGAAACGATTCCGCCAAACGAAAATGGCCGCCCCTTGTTTCGGAAGGATAGAGTGCCGCAATTCTTGTCAAGGAGGACTTCGCTGCACCGGTCTTCGTCCGATACGTCGTTTCGCATCTGGTCGTCCATGTTCTGGAGCATTTCGAAAACCTGACGGCCGTTGTAATCTCGGACAATCCGGTCGGTGCGGTTGACAAAGGCCTCCAGTTCCGCATACATGCCGCTTCCGTCATCGCTGGAAAGAAGGCTAATCCGATGTTCTATCGTCTTGCGGACAGCGTCTGCGAAGCCGGGGTTCGTCGCAAGGAGTGTTGTTTCTTCGTTCATCATGATTCTCCTTTACTTCGCCGCTTCTTTCGCCTTCGCCTTCTCCGGAAGCGTGGTGTGATACTCATTGATGCGGTCGCCGTGGAAGACGGGGTAGAAGGGGGAGGACGGGAGGTTGCCGGCGTGGTTGGTGTGTGGGAGGCCTGAAGGCCTCCGGTTCAAGGGCGCGGCCGGATGCCGCGCCCCCCAGGAGGATGCGGAGAGCGGCGGCGCGGCGCATTAGTTCCCCTGCCGGGCGTAGGCGCGGATGCCGAGGCGGATGTCCTTGACGGAGGATTCGAGGAGGTCCATGGCCTTGTCGCGGTCGGCGTCGATGGCGGAGGCGGGGATGACCAGGAGCCAGCGGTCGTTCCAGGCGCTGCGGCCGACGAGGCGGGTGGACTTGAAGTCGGGGCCGGCGCGCAGGGTGGAATGGCGGCGGATGGTCGCGGTGGCGTCGGTGGTGCCGTCGAGGCCGGAGAAGGTGGAAATCCAGTCGCGGGCGTCGAGTTCGGCGGAGCCGACGGTGTAGGGCAGCGGGAGGACCTGGTCGACGACGTTCCAGCCGAGGAGGGCGCGTTCGGTGCCGGCGGGCGAGCGCATGTAGTCGGTGCCGACGGGGACGAGGTAGATGTTGGGTTCGACGCCCGCGCCGCCTTCGAGGCCGTCGAGGCCGACGAGGTCCACGCCGACGGCGTCGATCTTGGTCACGTAGTCGGAGCTGGAGAACTGGTGGTCGCCGAACTGGAGGGTCTTGCCGAAGAAGTTCTCGGCGCTGTTGATGGAGGTGGAGAACGGGATGATGTAGCCCGGCTCGCGGAAGACAACGGTGTTTTCGCTCGCAGGGGGCTGGCAGTGGCGCGCGAATTCGGCGTCGGCGAGGATGTTGTCGACGCGGTATTTGGCGAGTTCCTTCTTCCAGGCTTCGTCGCCGGCGGCGCCTTCCTTGATGCGGAAGAGTTCGCGGCGGAGGGAGAACCATTTGGCGGGCTTGTCGGGGTTGTTGATGCCGAGGCGCGGCTTGAGGACGTCCCAGTTGGCTTTCATGCGGTTCACGACGTCGTACAAGCCGCCGTCGGTGGTGGCGCTGTTGATGGAGACGCCTTCCTGGCCGAGGGAGCGGGTGGCGACGATGTCGGCGAGGAATTGCTTTCCGGCCTGGGGGTCGGAGGAGAGGAGGCCGGTTTCGTAGTCGTAGACCTTGGCGAGCTCCCAGACGTAGCGCTGGGCGGTGTCGAAGGCGGTGGAGTACTTGGTGAGGGCGAGGTTGCGCTGGACGCGGTTGTACATGTCGAGGTAGCGCTGGGCGGTGGCGCGGTTGGAGACTTGCTGGCGCCAGAGGGCGCGCTGCTCCTGGAGCTGTTCGCCCTTCTCGACTTCGGCGCGGTAGGCGGCCTCGGCCGCCGCGAGGTCGGCGAAGGAGGGCTGGATGGCCGCGGCGGCGAGGTTGACGTCCATGGCGGCGGTCTCCATGGTGGTCTCGAGTTTGCGGAAGAGGTCGAGGGCGCCCTGGACGGTTTCGCTCAGGCCGGTCACGACGTCGGCGTAGGAGGCTTTGAGTTTCTTGGCGTAGCGGGTGGCCAGGGCGGTGTAGACCTGGCCCATCAGGGTGTGGAACGCGGTTCCCTGCGGGGAGGCGCTCACGGCCTGCGCCATGGCGCGGGGGTCGACGGTGACGGTGAGGCCGGTGCCCTGGACGGCGGGGACGCAGTAGGCGAGCATGTCCTTGTCGAATTTCATGGCGTCGATGACGAATTTGCCGCCGTCGACGAGGAGGTCTTCGGTGCCGGTCCAGCAGATGACTTCCTTGAAGATCTGGGCGCCGAGGGTGACGGGGGTGTTGACGGAGAAGCGGATCATCTGCTCGCGGACGGTTTTCCAGGTCTCCTTGAGGATGGTCATCTTGGTGTCGTAGTCGCCGATGGTCTCCTGGACCTTGAGGTAGGCCTTGAGGTAGTTGCGGTAGGCGGCCTGGATGGTGCCCTCGGAGCGGCGGGCGCCGGCGAGGGTGGCGGGCTTGAGGCGGATGCCGCCTTCGTTGACGATGTAGTTGACGGGGATTTCTTCGTACTTGTTGGTTTCGATGTCGCCTTCCCAGTCGCGTCCGTGCTGGTACTCCCAGCCGTAGAGGCCGGCCTGGACGAGTTTGTAGGAGTTGGTGAAGCGGGTCTCGGGGGCTTCGAGGAGGCCGTAGGGGGCGAGGTCCATGTAGGTGTAGTTGTAGAGGTCGGGTCCGTCGTAGCCCTGGGGATAGGTGCCGCCGGGGCCGATGTCGCCGGCGTAGGGGGTGCCGTAGATGGCGATGAGCTGGTTGTTGAATGCCTGCTCCTGGGTCGCGGCGTCGGCGAGGGCGTCTTCTTCGTCCTTGGCGACCTGGGCGAGGCGGGAGCCGTACTCGTTGGCGTAGGCGAGGACGGTGCGGCAGTTGGCGAGGGCTTTTTCGGCGCGCGCGAGGATCTGCTCGAAGTGGGAGTTCTTGGCGGCGAGCTGGTCGGGGTCGATGTCGAACGGGATGGCGTTCCCGGAGAGCCCGAGGGGGTTCGCCCCGGCCTCGACGCCCTGGAGCTTGCGCTCCACGGAGCGGACGGCGGAAGCGAGGACGGGCAGCTGGGTGGCGGTTTCGCGGGTGATCTTGGAGATGCCCTTGTCGGTGAAGGCCGCGTAGGGCTCGCCGTTGGTCGGCAGGAGGGCGTTGGCGGCCATCCAGTTGTAGGCGGCGGCGAGGCCGGTGCGGGTGGCCCATTCGCCGTAGCCGAATGCCTGCTCGGGGTCGGCGTCGAAGTAGGCGGCGGCGATGTCCCCGCCGTTCTCCTTCCAGGCCTTGCGGAGGGTGAGGTCCATGGCGTCCTCGCCGGTCTGGACGAGGCGGACGGCGGCGTCGGCGAATTTCTGTTCGTCCTGGTAGTCGACGTTGACGAGCTTCTGGTCCATGAGCATTTCGCCCATGGCGGCGGCCCAGTCGAAGTAGGGGTTCCTCAGGAGTCGGTAGTAGCCGGAGAGGGCGGAGAGGTAGTGGCCCCAGGCGTCGCCGTGGCCCTGGGGGTACTGGGCGGCGGCGCAGTTGACGTCGAGGACGCCGCCGCGGGCGCGGATGCCGTAGTTGGCGACGTAGGCGGGCTCGCCCTCGGTGATGCCCTTGGTGAGGTTCCAGGCGAGGCGGTTGTAGAGGGGCGCCTCCGTCATGCGCGGGAAGGCGGTAGCCTTGGTGCGGCCGCGCAGGAGCGCGAGTTCCTCGTCGAGAAGCGACGGCACCTGGTTGGCGAAGGAGAAGGTGCCGGAGGCGAACTGCTCCCCGCCGGCGCCCGCCGGGATGAGCGGGTTCTTCGCGTCGGAATAGGCCTCGGAGCCGAGCAACGTGTAGAACTCGCCCATGCGGGTCTGCGCGAGGATGAGCTGCTTGGACATGTCGACGTTGTTGCCGCCGGCCGCGATGAGGAGGGCCTCGGCGCGGTTGAAGACGGTCTGGTAGAGCTCCAGCAGGCCGACCTCGGAGAGGTTGTCGTTGTTGAGGGCGACGTCGCCCTGGTAGGGGCCGCCGATCTGCTCGAGCATGGAGAAGGCCATGTCGCTCCGCTCGTTGTAGAAGTCCTCGACGCGCTGGGCGAAGGGCGTGAGGGAGTTGAGGACGCGCTGCAGCCAGCCTTCGGCGAGCTGTTCGTCGGCCCACGGACTCCAGAAGTCGTCGTCGCTGGTCCATTCCGGGTGCGCCGCGGCGAGGAGGGCCCACGTGGCGGAGTCCCTGAGCGGGCGGTAGCGGAGGGTGTAGTAGGTGTTGACGTAGTCCTGGAGGTTGGCGCCGTTGAGGCCGAGCTGGACGGAGACGAGGCCGGTGTCCAAGGCCTTGTCCTTCCAGGCGTCCGTGCCCTTGCCGGGGACGGTGCCGTCCGTCCGCGGCGTCGTGTAGCACCACTGGAACTCGTACTTGCCGGCGCTGGAGCCGAGCGGCGTGCGGTAGAGGAGCGTGAGCTTCTCGGAGAGCTTGTTGAGCGTGTCGCTCAGGACGGCGATGCCGTCGGCGTAGAGCTCGGGGACGACCTTGATGACGTGCATCCGGACGGGGAGGCCTTCGGAGACCTGCGTGGGGTCGGGGTTGTCGTTTTCGATGAGGGTGACGTAGCCGGTGCCGGTGCCGTCGGCGACGAGGGCGTAGTGGTCGCGCGGCCGGTAGGTGTTGGCGGCGGGTTTTTCCTCGCCGGTCCAGGTGAAGGTGCCCCGCACGTAGGTGATCCAGCAGGTGTACTTGCTGGGGCTGACGTCGTCCCATTCCTTGCCGAGGTAGGTGTTCAGGCCGAGCTCCTCGTAGAGCTTCTTGGCGGCGGCGCGGCGCGTCGTGCCCACGAGGTGCTGGCTGGTCGAGGTGTTCGTCCAGGTCGCAAAGACGAGGTTGTCGCCCTTGACCGGCTTGCCGGCGACGACGGTCCACTGGGTGCCGAGCTCGCTGAAGGCGTACTTGTCGACAACGAAGCGGTCCGTGGCGAGCGGCGATTCGTCGTTCGCGACCTTGTCGAGCCACTGCTCGTAGAGGCTCCAGCTCGGGAAGGCGAGGATCATCTCCTTGCTGTTCGTGGTCTTGACCGGCTCGCCGGAGTTCGTGCGCGGGGAGGGCTTGACTTCGGTGACGGCGAGCGCGTCGGCGGCGGCGTTCCAGTTGTCGACGTCGGCCTTGCGCTGCGCGGGGTCGAGCTTGCAGAGCTTCTTGATGGCGGCGCGCTCCTCGGCGGTGAGGACGTTGAGTTCGAGGTAGGAGCCGCCGGATTCCTTTTCGACGTATTGGCCGACGAGGTTCATCCGCGCGTGCTTGCCGGGGTTGAGGATGCCGCCGTCCTCGACCGTCACGTAGAAGCGGTCGGAGATGGAGGGGGGCAGGCCGGTGAAGTAGTACTTGCCCTTGCGGAGGAAGGTCGTCCCGGACGGGCCGAGGATGAAGCCGTACTCGTCGGGGAAGCTCGCCTTGACGGGCAGCGGCGTCGCGGAGGTCTGCTTGACGGTCGGGTCGATGAGTTCGACCACCGTCGCGCCGGTGGACGTCCCGGCCGTGACGTTGGAGGGCGAGGGGTTCGGGTAGCAGACGGCCATCGAGGCGGCGTTCCACATCTCGGGGAGGCCTTCGGTCGCCTTTGTGAGCACCTGGCCGATCTTCAGCGTGGGCACGTTCGAGGGCCAGTCCACGGTCCACTTCCAGTCGAGGGCCTTGGCGGTGTTGGTGATGTCGGCCAGCGAGGGGCTCGGGATGCCGCGGCAGGCGAGCCACGCGATGGGGGTGCCGGGGGCGGGCTGCACGTCGAGGGAGGGGAAGAAGAATCCGCTCTGCATCGGGTAGCCGTACTTGGCGTAGGTGATGCCGTCGCGCCGCGCCCAGAGGCCGTTCTTGCGGTCGCGGTAGGCGACGGCGTTGTCGTCGAAGTCGAAGGCCGCCGACGTGGCGTCGATGGCCGTCTGGCAGCCGGCCAGGCGCCCGACCGGGGCGGGCGGCACCAGCGCGTTGCCGACGAGGGCGGCGCTTTCCATATCGCGATGGGCGACCGAGTTCGTCTCGACGGTGAAGGCCTGCATGCGGCCCTTGCCGTTTTCGCCGTACATCACCATCACCACCGGCTTGGAGGAGGTTTCGGTGTTGAGGTCGTTGCGGAGCGCCCAGACCACGTAGCCGTCGGCGCCGGGGTCGACGAAGGCGTGCTCTTCGTTCGGGTTGTAGCCGATTTCGGCGGGGTCGTTCTGGTAGTAGATTTCGGGCGCCGGCTCGCTGCCGGACGGGAGCTTCAGCTCGAAGTCGCGGGACGCGCCCGCGTTGGCGACGGAGCAGTTGCGGCAGGTCAAGATGTTGCCGATGTCGTCGGCTGCGGTCCTGACGGACGCGCCGCCGCCGCCGACAACAGTTGAAAGGTTGAAAAGTTCGGAGGTTGAAAGGGTTCCAGAACCTTTCAACTTTTCAACATTCAACTTTTCAACTGTCGAGAGGTCGTCTGAAGTGAAGTCAAAGGAGTAGAAGGTGCCGATGACGTTGTTCGTCGCGTCGAGGTAGAATAGCCCGAGGTCGTCGAGCGCCACGAAGGTCGCGGAATCGCCGGCCGCGGAGTCCGTCGCGCCGTAGGTGACCGTGGCGGCGAGCCCGAAGGCGGCCGCGGGGACCTCCATCGAGACTTCGGTCCACCGGCCGGGCTCGACCGTGTAGGTCTCCGTCCAGGTCTCGGTCTCGGGTTCGCTCCCCTCGTCGTCCGCCGCCGTCGTGGCGGTGGCGGTGAACACCACCCGGAAGTCGTTGGACGGGCCTTGTTCGAGCACGGCCCCGATCGTGGCGGCGTCCTCGCCGAAGCTCCACCCGGCGAGGCGGCCGGGCGTTGCGTCGCCGTCCGGCGAGACGTAGCACGCGAACGCGACGGCCGCCGAGGACCCGAGCGCGCCGAGCCGCCGCCCGCCGAGGTCGACGGCCGCCGTCGAGTTCGACTCGACGAGCAGCAGCGAGCGCCCCGTCCAGGCGGTCATCGCCGGATCGGCCGAACCGAGCTGGGACGAGAGCGCGATGGCCGGCAGGAAGCCGTCCGCCATCGTCATGTCCCACGTCACGTTGTAGTTCTGCACGAGGGCCGGGTACGTGACGGGATTGGCCATCTGCGGCGTTTGGAAGTTCGCGCGCCACCACACCTGGATCTTGGCGTTGCGGCCCTCGTTGACGGGGTAGATGGCGGACTGGAGCGAGGCGAAGGGGTCGTCGTCCGCGCCGTTCACCGCCTCGTCCGCCAGCTCGTCCGCGGTGGGGACGTCGACGGCGCCGAGGGCGGGGGTGCCGGCGGGCTTGTGGTAGAGGCGCGGGTTCCAGTTGCGGGCGGGGGATTCCGGCTCGTAGATGTAGCCGGGCAGCTTGTCGTCCACCCGCTCGGACATCGCCCGCGCCGCCGGCCCGGCCTCGGGGCCGATGCGCGGCGAGAGCTCGACGCCGACCGCCCACTCGAACGCCCGCGGCGAGGCCACCTCCTCGCGGCGGTAGTCCGTCAGCTCGATCGGCAGGTAGGAGGGGCAGCCCTTCCCGTTCGCGTTGAGGAGCTTGACGAGGACCTTGCCGCGGTCGGCGCCGTTGAGCGCGAGCTCGCCGGTGTTGTCGTCGGGGACCGCCGAGACGTCCGCCGGCATCTTGAAGCCGGTCTTGACCACGTAGTTCGTCGGCACGATGACGGGGCACCCGGCCTGGGCGCCCGCGGGGGCGACCACGACGCGCAGCGGGTCGGCGGGCCAGCTGACGAGGTACCAGTCGTGTTCGAAGGTCCAGCGCGTCTTCATCGGGTCCTCGGTCTGCCAGTAGATGTCGGCCTTCCAGGGCATGGCCATGCCGGACTGGCTGGTGGTGACGTCGGTCGGGACGATGGCGAACATCTTGCCGTGGTCGGGGTCGGTCGACTCCTCGCCCCCGGGGGCGCTGTACTGCTCGAGGTAGGGCGAGTAGGGGTCGTTGTCGTCGGCCGAGAGCCCGGCGGCCGCGACGCAGTAGAGCTTCTCCGTCGCGCTGTAGCCGCCGCCGGCGGGCCGCAGGCACTGGCCGACGTCGGCGCTGAGCGTCGTGACGTTCGGCGGGCAGATTTCCACGACGACGTGGGCGACCATGTGGTCCTTCGTCTCCGTGTCGTAGTAGGCCATCACGAGCTGGCCCTGCGGGCAGTGGATCTTGCCCGTCTGCTCGTCCACCGTGTAGCGGACGGTCAGGAGCTTCGTGTTCGACGGATCGTAGTCGATGCCGTACACCACGTTGGAGACGCCCCCCGTGCGCACGTTGTACTCGCGCCGCAGCAGGTTCGGGTCGCCGAAGAACGAGACGAACTTGCCGCTGAGGTCGATGAAAGCGGCCGAATTCGCCTCGTCCACGCGCGTCGCGAAAATGCGGTACGGGCGGGCCGACGAGAAGCTGCCGACCGAGTACACCTGCGTGTCCCGCTCGCCCGACGTCGACACCCACGTCACCTCCGTCGCGCCGCTCGCGGTGAAGATCAAGCGGTCGCCCGGATCCGCCGCGCCCATGTCGAACAGCAGGCGCCCGGCGGCGATGGCGGCCGAGTTCGCGGCGATCGTCCGGTCCCAGTCGACCGAATCGAACGGGATGGCCGTGCAGGAGTCGCCGAGCTTGACGTCCGGCGGCTGCTCCGAGAGCGTGCGGCCGACCGTCCACGCCGCGAGCTCCCACGTCGTCGCCGCGTTCTTGGTCGACACCGCCGTGACCCGCTCCCCGGCCTCCGTCGGCGCGCACGCCGCCGAAATCGGATACACCGACGTCGGCTGCCGGTACGCCTCCCCGTAGGCCTGCATCCAGACGGGCAGCCCCACCTCGCCGAGGGTTAATTCCGTGTCAGCCGGCACCGCGGCGGCGGCGGCCGTCGCGACGACAGTTGAAAAGGTGAAAAGGTGAAAAGTTGAAAAGACCCTCTTCAACGGACGATGCCCAGCCATTTGCGACAGAATGAAATTCATACCTTCACCCTTTCACCCTTTCAACTTTTCACCCATTCAACTCTTCAACTCATTTCCCAATGAAGGGGAAGAAAAAGACTTTGAGTCCGCCGGCGTCCGACGTGGGAGCCCGCACGCTTTCGCCCTGGCGGCAATACTGCACGACGCCCGGGCAGCGCAGCGCGCGGTTGCCGTAATCGCTGCTCGCGATGAGCGCGATGCCGTCAGACGGCACGGAATCCACCAGCACCTGCCCGCGCACGGCCGGTGCCACGGGACCGTATTCTGTCGGCGCCACATCGGCGAACACCTTCACGCCGCCGCCCCGCAACAGCCGCGTCCGTTCCTCCGGGCCGACCACGAGCGGCGAAACCGCAACCGTCCCGCCCCCGCCGGAGGCGTCCACCCGGCCCGCGACTTCCAGCACCGACACCGTCGCGTCCGCCGCCACCAGCGCGTTTTCCGTCACCAGGTTCCCGACGCGGGCATCCAGCGCCGCCCCGTCCGCCGCGAGCGCGCGGTTGACCGCGGCCACCGACCGCAGCTCCCGGCGCGGCTTGAGCTCCGTGGCGAGGGCGGGCGACGCACCGATCGCGACCCCCACGTGCGTCACCTTCCCCGTCGCGATGAGCGCCGCAAGCGCCTCGTCGCCGAACGCCTGCACGAAACTGCCGTCGGCGTTCACGGTCACGTCCACGTTGTTCGTCTGCCAGAGCGGAATCGACGCCTCCGCCCCGTCGTACACCCGGAAATGCATCCTTTTGACGTACGCCGAGTCGCTGGTGGCCGGCCCGCCCGTCAGCAGGTTCAGCTGCCCGCGGTACACGATCGTCGAGCAGTCCAGCGCCGGAATGCTGGTTGCGGGCGGCCTCCAGAGGGCGTGGAGCGTCACGTCCTGCGACAGCCCCGACAGGCCCTCCTGCACGGGTGCGCCGCTTGCATCGAACACCTGCCTGCCGTCCTCCGTGAAATAGCCGAGGAAGGTGAAGCCGCCGGCTCTGGTTGGAATCGGGACCGCGAACGACGGATCGTCGGCGCATCCGCTTGCCGACCCGACCGTCGCGCCACCCGAGACGAAGGTGTAATTGCGCGGCGAGTCCCATTGGGCGTAGAGCTTCGGCTCGTCGCCCGGCGTCCATTCGGAGTCCGCCCCCTGGACGTATTCGAGGTTTTCGTTGAAGATCCGCTCCCCGCCCATTGTCTGCGTGAAGTAGCCGAGGAAATGATGGTTGTCGCCGTCACGGCTCGCGGCCGGCGGCGTCACCGAGGAAACCTTCTGGCATGTGGCCGTGCCGATGGTCTTGCCGTCCGAGACAAAGGCGATTTCATGTTTCACGATCGCCAGACTGCACTCCCGGAATTTCAGGTGGTAATACCAGGCCGAGGCATTGTAAGACGCCTTCAACTCGTATTTCAGGGCGCGGGCATTGGGGTCCAGTTGGAAGTCAATGGAATGGGACTTGCTTCCGCTTTTCTCCTCCACGGCAACCACAAGGTGGTTGGAAAGAGCCCTCCCGTCCGCGTCGAGCTGCGTGACCTGGACTGATCCCCTGTCCCCGCCGTGCGAAATGACGGACGCGGTCACGGTCGGCCCGGCCGCGATGAACTCGGGCGTGATTCCTTTGTCGGCGAGCACAACCGTCTGCTCCAAACAGCAGTCGTCGCCATCGGCCTCGAACCACTCGCCCTCATTGTTGTAGTACCACTTGAAATTGTCCCGACCGGTATTTTCCCATCCGTCAAGACTCATCCGGGGCTTGCCGTTCGTCACGAGTTCGACCGTCTCCGCCCGGGCGGGGAGCGCCGCAGCCAGCAGTGCGAGGGCCACCAGCGAAGCAATCGGAATGAGGCGTTTCGTTTTCATGCGTTCTTCTCCGTTTCTTGGTCAAATTCTTCCTTCTTTTCCCGCACAACCAGGTAAACCGCCACCGTGGGCACCAGCACCGCCAGCCACAGCGCGACCTCCGCCACCGCCCACGAACCGCACCACCCCTTCACCCTCTCGAACCCCAGCACCCCGTCCACCAGCCCAACCAGCACGGCGAACCAGCACACCCCGAAAATGCCCGCGAACTTGAGTTTCCTCTTCTTCAACTTCATGCTCTGGTCAAATCCTTTTGGCCACAAAGGACACAAAGCCCAGAAAGCCTTTGTGTTTCTTTATGTCCTTTGTGGCTGGAAATCATTCCGGCACCCCGAAGTAGATGAACTGCGCGTGGACGGGAATTTCGCACGCGGGCTTGTCGCGCTCGTCCTCGTCCAGTTTCAGCTGCACCGACTGGCCCTTGCGGACGGGTATCGTCCACAGCAACCGCCGGTCCGCCCCGCCGAAGTACCCCCGCTTCGTCACCTGGAACGCCTGTTTGCCGTCCGTGCCCAGAACGTTGACCTCGACGTTGACGTACTTGGCGGCGGCCGCGTTCGGGCCGATCAGCCGCAGCTGCATGAAGCCGTCGCCCGCCGCCTGCCAGGTATTGGTCTGGGTCGGGTAGGGCACGGAAACCGTATCGGAGAACGCCGGCACGCCGCCGCCGACCGACGTCTGGGAGAGGTTGGCGAACTCCACCCCCCTGGCCGGCTTGTCCCCGCCCAGCCACTCGAGCGAGCCGCCGGTGACCGCGACGTGTTCGAGGTCGATGTTCTTGAAGCCCTTGAGCTCGCCGGCCGTGAACGACCCGGCGCTGCGCGCGTCGAAGGAATTGGTCGCCGAAATCGACGCCGCGGCGAGGTTGCCGATGGCGATGCCGTCCCCGTAGAGCGGCAGGTAGTCGTCGGAGCCGATCAGGTCCACCGAGGCCGCCGTCAGCGCGTAAGGGGCCGTCGCCACCGCGATGGGGTCGGGGCCGAGCGCCTGGAGCCCGATGCCCGTCACGTTGTGCGCCAGCCCGTCCGAGCCGTCCACCGGCACGGAGAGCCCGAAGACGCCGCCCGTGGCGGTGTGGATGGCGAGGCTCGTCTCGGCCGCCTCGCCGCTGTCGTAGTAGACTATCACGGACGAGGGGACCGTCGCGTAGGACCGCGGATTGCCTTCCTCGTCGCACAACACGCCGTCCAGCTCCACCGTCACCGGCTCCGTGCCGACCGCGAGACGCACCGCGCCGCGCGTCGGCGCCGTGCGCACCGCCTGGAGCTGGTCGAGGATGAACGGGATCCGTGCCAGGTCCCGGTTGCCCTCGTACACGGCTTCCCGGCCGTCGCGCCCCACGGCGCGGACGTTCTTGTAGCTCGGGTCGTGGTAGATTTCCGCCGCGTCCTCGTTGCCCGCCGCCGCCCCGCCCAGCGGCGGATGGATGACGTGCGTGACGCCCGCCACGACCTGCGTGACCGGCGCGCCGCCCCCGGCGAACACCACCGCCGGATCGGCGTTCATCGAGCACCAGTCGGCCGAAATGTCACCGGCAATCTGGCTGCCGCTCCCGGCGAAGATGCAGTTGACGGCCCGCACCGCCGTGTTGCCGATGGAGAGGGACGGCCCCGCGCTACCCGCCGTGTTGCCCGCGAACGTGCAGGCCATCAAATCGATTCCACCCGCGTTGACCGTGTTGATGCAGCCGCCGTGGCCGCTCGCGCGGTTGCCGCTGAACGTCGTGTTGACGAAACACGCGCGCGTGCCGCCGTCTATCACCCTCACCGCGCCGCCATGGTTCGCGGAATTGCCCGCGAACGTCGTCGCCGACACGGTCAACTCGGAAGATTTCAGGACGTAGATCGCGCCGCCGTAACGTCCCGCCCGGTTGCCCAGGAACGAGCACGCATCGACTGAGAGGGTCGCGCCGCCGGTGACCAGGAGGGATCCGCCGTCGGTCGAACCCGTCACGTTCCCGCCCTCCAACGTCAGGCTCGCGAGCGAGAACACGCCGTTTGTATCCGAGGACCTCCCCCTGAAGTTGAAGTGCCGCGCGCCCGATCCCGCGACGATGCGCACCCCGTTCGTCAGCCCGTAGAGCCCGTTGATTTCGAACGACCGTACGCCCGTCGGGACCGTGATTTCCCGCTCCAGCCGCACGGTCGTGTCGCCTTCGGCGAGTTTCTCGAAGGTCACGCGCCGCCGCCCGTCCGTGCCGACGAGGAGCGGGTCGGCCACGAGGGCGTTGACCGCGTCGCGCAGGGTGATGGCCGTGTTGCCGTACACGCCGAGCGTACTCGCCCCGTCGCCCGACGACGTGACCGACAGCATCTCCGGGGCGACTTCCCAGCGGGCCGTGAGCGTCATGTTCCTCGGGTAGGGCCAAAGCACCATCGTCGGATTGTAGTCCGGCCCGTACACGCATGTGCCGTCGTCCGTCCAGTACCCGGCGAACCGGTAGCCCGCCCGCTTCGCGCGCGGGTTCACGCCGCCGGTTTCCACGTCGTCGAGCGGCTTCAGCGGGCAGGCGAACTGTTGCTGGTAGGTGATTTTCACCGCATTCCCGCCCGCGTTCTTCATCCCGGTGTCGAGCGTGACGGTCACCGGGAGGAACTGCGCCAACGCCGAGATGTTGAGCGCGTCGCTCGAGCGGTAGGGCGAAGCGGTCAGCGAGACCGTCGGCAGCACGTAGAGTTTGCCGCTCCGGCCCTGCGACCAACCGCCGCCCCCGTCGCCGCCGCTGCCGGCCGTGGAAGAACTCTTGCCTTTGAAATTGCTGTGCGTCTTGCCCGGCTCGCCGGTGGACTGGTCGCCGCCGCCGTCCGAAACGCCGCCGCCGCCCTGGCCGCCCGCGCCGCCGCGGATGGCCCACTCGTCGACGACCCTGACGCCGTCTCCGTTGTAGACGAAGAGGTTGAGGACGCTCGGATCGTCCCAGTCGTCCACGACGCAGAACGAGCCGGAGCCACCGCCGCCGCCGGAACCGCCGCCGCCGCCGCCGCCGCCGATGGCCAGCGCCGCCCCGCCGCCGCCGCCGCCGCCGCCGGGGCCGCCGCCGCCCGCGAACCAGTCTTGTTTCGCGTTTTCCTGGCTGTAGGTTCCGTATGTCGAACTCCCCGAGCCGGCCGCACCGGACGAACCGCCGCTCACGGTCACGACGACATCGCCCAGAAGATACACGGTGCCGCACGCGGAGCCGGCCGAGGCGTCGGAAGAGGTACCGCCGTCTTTTCCGTCCTCCGCAAAGTCGCTCCCCTTGTCGGAATCCTTTCTTTCGGTGATTCCGCCGCCGCCGGTTCCCGAGGCGCCCTGGCCGCCTTTGCCGCCGATGCCCGCCCCCGCGCCGCCGCCGCCATGGCCGCCGGAGCCGCCTCCGCCGTTGGTGTGATAGACTCCGGACCGGGAGGCGTTGCCTCCGTCTCCTCCGGTTCCGCCTCGGGCGGCGTTGCCGCCGGTCGCCGTGAGCTTGCCCTTGCCGGTGACGTAGAGCGTCATGTCGCTCGGGAGCTCGATGCCCGCACCGCCGCCGATGCGGCCGCCGACGTCGCCGGCGGCGCCGCCCGTCACCGTGAGCGAGCTCCCGGCGGGGATGTCGATGACGACCCGCTTGCCGATCTCCCCGCTGCCGGCCTTCAGCGTCAGGGCGCTTTGGGACGTCGTGCCCCTGAGCGTGACCGCCCCTTGGACGGTATAGACCCGGCCGCCGTAGATTTCCGTGGTGCTCCCGTCGATCGTTCCCGTTGGCATGTCGGCGCGCGCCGTAACCGCGAGAGCCAGCATGGCCAAAACCGCAAAACTCTTTTTCATGTCGTGCTTCCCTTTCCTTGGAAGTTTGTTTGAGCCACAAAGGACACAAAGACCGCAAAGACTTTTCATGTTCCGGAAAATCCTGTTCATCCTGCAACTCCTGTCCGAAATACTTTGTGACCTTTGTGTTCTTTGTGGCAAAAAATCCTCACCGGTTGCCGAAGGCAGTCCCGCAGATCGTCTGCGCGCCGCCGCCCGTGATCTTGCCGCCGGCGGGCACGATGACGCTGAACGCGCCGTCGGCGCCCTCGTAGGTGAGGATCATGTCGCACGGCGCGGAGTTCGTCGCGTAGGTGAAGCTGCCCTGGGAGAAGCAGGACGGCCAGTTCTGGCCGGGCACCCGCACGCCGCGCACCGTGATTTGCGACGAGCCGCCGCCGAGTTCGCGCGTCTGCCCCGGCCCGAGCTTCGTCAGCGTGCAGTCCGGCGGGAAGGCCGCCTTCGCCGCGCCCGGCAGCACCGTGACGCCCTGGACGACCGCCGTGTCGATGTCCACGCCCTCCGCGTAGGCACCGGTGGGGGCGTAGACGACGTCGGCCGCCTTCGCGCGCGCCGCACGCGCCGCGCGCACGCCGGTGGAGAGCCGCTGGCGGGGCTTGAGCTCCGGCGCGTCCGGCGGCGTCAGGCCGATTTCGGGCGTGCCCTTGATGGCGCCCATCGCGTCGGCGAGCCTGTAGCCGATGCCGTCGGGGTCGTTGCCGTTGCCGTCGGCGAGCTCGGCGTAGAACACGCCGTCCTTGTCGACCTGCACGCGCATCGTCCGCGCCCACAGCGCCCTGTCGGGCGCCGCCGAGTCGTACAGCCGGAACGTCAGCTCCAGCGCCGCCCCGTGCCCGTACCCTCCCGTCCTCTGCAGCACCCCGCGGAAAGTCAGCACTTCCGGCACCGCCGCGAACGCGGCAGTCGCCATCGCCAGCACCGCCAAAGCCATCAACGTCTTCATTCTCATCGCCGTGTTCCTCCTGTGGAAACTCCGCTCATTTCGCATTCCAAATCTTCCCCTTGGGCACGACTTTCCAGTCGCGATTTCTCTTCGGAGGTGCGACTTTCCTGTCGCGCCCCTTCCGCCATGGCGCGGCTAAAAGCCGCACCTCCCAACACCCCCTCCTGGGAGGTGCGACTTTCTAGTCGCGCTTCTTCCTCCCTCTGGGGGGTGCGACTTTCTAGTCGCGCCTTCCCCTCCCCCGCCACATACACAGGAATCCCCAACTTCCCCGGATTCCCCTTGATATACGCCACCGTCCTCTCGAAATGCAACCGCGTGCGAATGAACCGGTCCCACGATTCCTTCTCCCAAAGCGTCCCCTCCCGCCCAAGCGCCGCATTGACCATCCTCGCCGTAAACCCCTTCCACGACTGGAGAATCCGCCCGACGGACCTCCCCTCCGCCGGAGTGAACAGCACATGCACATGGTTCGGCATGACGACATACGCATGCAACCGGTAGCGCTCCCCGTCGAAGAACCGCAACGCCCCTTCGACAATCTCCCGCACCGCGGGCGCCCGCAGCAGGCAGGAACCGTACCCGGCGTCGAGCCAGCGCTGGATTGCCCCTTCGAAGCGGTCGCGGAACTCCGCCTCCTCTTCCTTCGAGAGCGGCACGGGGTGGATGGCGAGCCAGCGGTCGCGTTCCTCCCGCCAAGCCTCCAGCTTCTCATGCGGCAACGAATCCGCCAGCCGGAACGTCGCGAAGCAAGTCGTCCCCGCCTGCTCCCAATGAGGCAGATGGTGCCTCGACTGCCCCACCTCCGCCCACGGCAAAAAGTAGTGGATGTCCTCCCGGGGGGCCTCCTGGGAGGTGCGACTTTCCAGTCGCGCCTCCGCACAAGGAATGCCCAGAGATTGCTGGAGGAAAGCGCTCATGGATTGGGATTCTGTTTCCTATGGTTCACAATTGAATGGTTTTCGTGCAAGTGATGGGGTCGCCGAAGAGAGAACGGAAATCGGCTTCGCCGGACGGCCAAGGGAAAGTTTTTCCGGTTGAAGGGTTGAAGATTTTCAGGTTGGTGTCACCCGGATATGCAGGGCGCATTTCAAACTGGGTCAGACGGTTGTTGATGAAGTACCAGAAGGCTTCTTGCTCCTGGTAGACGTATTCGGGAATCCAGTCGACTTTTTCCTCGCAATCATAGCAATGGCCATCACCCCGGAGCCAACTCTTTGGATGGAGTGGACAACGTTTGTTGGTAATGGATGCGGAGCAGAAGGTTTTAACGCGGTCGATGTTGCTGAAATCCTTGGAAGGGAGTTCCGCGCCCCTGGCATTCACAAGGACAAAATCCCTGCAAGCGTCACCCCGCGCATCCCAATTGGTCATGAAAAGCCAACAAGAAACGTATTGCGCGTCTCTTTTGATGAAACGGACTTGGACATCGTCCGCGAACTGGATGCTCTTGAGGTTCGGTGCACAGGAACATAAGAGGGCGACGAAGGCCGGCATGGCGAGCGCCTTTAGATTCGGAATCAGCCCCTTTTGTCTTCCTTCCTCGTTGCCCCCTTGGGGGTTGCGCCTTTCCACTCGCGCCCCATTCACCATGGCGCGGCTAAAAGCCGCACCTCCCAGCACCCCGCCTTGGGAGGTGCGACTTTCCAGTCGCGCCTCCGCGCAAGGAGTATGCAAGGATTGTTGGAGGATAGTGCTCATGGTTTTTTCAGGGATTCCTCACTCCAGTTCCGCCGCCTTGAAAACCCGCCGGAGCGCGAAGGTTCCGACCGACTTGATTGGCTTGTTATCGACGAACCCCTCCGGCGTGAGCGTGCCGTTCGCGACGAGGCCCTCCACTTCCCAGCCCACGAAGCCCGTGGTCGTCCCGTCGGCGTTGTAGGGGAAGACCGCCGGCTGCGAGGCATCCCCCGCCTCGTGCCAGGAGAGCACGAGGCGGTTGCCGATGCTCCACAGCTCCGGCTTGACGGGGTTCTTGTAGAGCTTGAAGTCGTCGCCCGCGGGCAGGTCGCCCGAGTAGTCCGCCTTCTTGCCGTCGTGGTCGGGGTGCCAGGCGTGGCGGAACGGGTTGTCCCGCGCATTCGGGGCGATGGTCCACTCGAAGCCCACCTCGTCGCCGAACGCCGCCCCCGGCCCCGCCGCGACGGCCGGCGTGTCGACGCTCATCATCACCGTCGAGAAGCGCGTCGGATTTTCGACCTCCGGCGGAACGTCTTCCAGCTCCCTGAAGAGCCGCGCGTTGCCGTCCGCGTCGTATCCCGCCGCCACGCGCTGCAGCAGCGTGCATTTGCCGTCGGCGGCCACGTGCACCATCACGTTCATCGCCAGCATCCCGCCGGCCGGCGCAGGCGTCTCCTCGTAGAGTCCCGAAACGCGCGTGAGCGCGATCTGCCCGATCCAGAGCCCCGCCGGGTAGGCGACGGCATTCGTCGGCACGGCCTCCACGGCAATCGGCACCCGCACCCGCATCTGGCTCCCGCCGAGGTCTTCCACCACCAGGATCGCCCCGTATTCCGTCCCCGCCGCCAGCCGCGAGCGGTCCAGGCTGAAAACCTGCTCCGCCACCGCGTCCGGCTCCAGCACGACTGTCCACGCGGCCGACTCGGCGACGTTCGTGTATTCCGCGCCGTTCAGCGCGTCCGTGCGCGGCAGCCGCCGGGAGAGGGGCGGCAGCTCCTCGCCGGTCGACGACCGCTCCAGCGCGAAGCTGAACTCGCGGGCCTTCGTGCCGCAGTTCTTGACCTTGATCGACGCGTAGTGCGCTTCCCCGCCGAAGGCCACCGCGTCGCCCTGCACGCCGACCACGCCCGGCCACTCCCCGGCGCGCGCCGCCGTCAGCGCGTAGGCCTTGCCGCCGGCGATGGTCGGCGGCCGGCCGAACGCCCCCTTCTCCGCGTTCGCCAGGTCCGGCCCCTCCTCCGTGTCCTCGCCGCCGATGGAGTAGATCGCCCGCCCCGTCTTCGACGTCCCGAACGGACCTTCCCCGAAGTACCCCTGGATCGACACCTTGTCGCTGCCCGACGAAACCCCCGCAAAGTTGAAGAACTCGTTCGTTTCCGTGGACAGCACCTTCCGCCACGTCATCCGCGGCACGCACGGCACCCCGTCGAAGGCGATCGTCCCCGCATTCGTCGCGTAGAGCAGGAACGCCTTGCCGCCGACGATCCCCTGGAGCGTCGATACCAGTTCGCCGCGCACCCACGTCAGGAACTCGACCGGCGCCTGCACGATCTCCCGGCCCTCCCCGTCGTACTGCGCCGTCGCCGCGTCCGCGTCGCTCTGGTAGGCCGCCGCAGCGACCACCGGCGTGTTCGTGAAGAACTCGTCGCACGTCGCCGCCACCGGCGTCGATTCGATGTACACCGCGTTCCACCCTTTCGCCAGCTCCAGCGTCTCCCTCACGTGCGGTTCGCCAAGCGTCGCCACCGGCAAAAGCAGCATTCCCGCCAAAAAGACGTTCTTGTCCATGATCATCCTCTTCTTGTCACTCGTCTCTCGTCACTCTTCGTTCGCGCTACTGCGCTTCGACCCGGAAGAAACCGCCCATCGCGCCATCCGCGGGCACGATGAAGATCTCCGTCTCCCCCGGCGCCCCGTCCTCGCCGGCGGCAACCACTTGTTCCAGCTCCGTCTCCGCGGCGCCGCGGCGCACGTGCTGCCGCCCCCACTCCGGATGCGCGAGCGAATCCGACGTCGAAACCGCGTACACGTGCCCGCCGACGTGCTCGAAGCGCAGCGCCAGCGCCCCGTCCTTCGCCTCGAACCCCGTCACGCGCAGGAAATCCGTCCCGTCGAACGGAATCGTCCCGGCGATGAACTCCGCGTAGTTGCTCGCCCCGTCCCCGTCGTAGTCCGCCCACGGATCGTACGCCTTCCCCTCCCCCATCGCGTCGAGGAACGCCTGCGCCTCCGCGATGTAGGCCACCGGGATATCCACGACCGACCCGTCCGCCGGATCCCGGTACTCCGCCACCTCGGCGCAGTTGAACGTCACTTTGCCGACGCGCACCGGCGAGTCCACTTCCAGCGAATTCGGCACGTCCAGCGTCCCCTCCGGCGTCCAGAGCACGCAGTCGAGCGTTTCCCCGACCTTGCAGGACTTCTCCGTGGGCACCGACGAGACCGGAATCTTGAGCAGGAAATTCACCCCTTCCGCGTCCGTGTCCCCGACCACCGCCTCCGCGATGACCGTCCCGTCCGCCCGTTGCGCGCGCACGGCGGCCTCCCCGAAATCCCTGAGCACCGTGTTGTACTCCCCCCGGAACGTCCCCTTGACGAGATACGTCCCGTACGGCATCACCGCCGCCTCCGCGGCCACCACCGCCGCCGCAACCGCCGCAAACAACATACTCTTCATGCGTCCGTCCTCTTTCGACTGTTGAACAAGCCCGGCGGGAATCCCCGGCCGGCGCGGAAACACAAAACTGGAGCCGTCTCCTGCATGCCCCCACCTTACCCTTTCTCCTCCCCCCCGCTCAACCCCAAAACCCCCATTCCGCCCCATTCTCCGCGCGCAAAAACGTTTTTGCCAATGCTTGGCAAAAATGCCCAAATTTTGCCAAACATTGGCAAAAATGAAAAAGCGCGCGGCGGGAACCCGCCGCGCGTCCTCAACTCTTCGCTTTTCTCTCGTCTCTCTTCACTGCGGCGGCTCCGCCGCCGCGCCCCCCCTCACTGAAATCAAGGCGTTTTGGGCGATTCCGGCGCGGCCGTTTCCGCTTCCACCAATGCCCGGAATTCGAACAATCTTCGCGCCAAGAGAGGGGGGAAAACGTTGCGGCAGGTATAAGAATACGGTAAGTCCGTTCGCCCGGCCACCAGATCCTTTTCCATGTCGTCCCACGGATACGAACCCATGTCGGGGCACAACTTGCGGATTTGCCGGCAAATCCGGAGCGCGGTTTCGTTATCCCCGTCCCGTGCCAAATCCAAGGCATGTCCAATCATGCTGTCGTTGTATGCATGGCACATGTCGACAGCCGTCTGGCTCGATTCCGGGCGGGCGGGAAACCAAACTGTCCGGATCACCTCCCCGTTTTTGGCGACGGCCGTCTCTTCCACATGGAGTTCCACCCCGTCCCAAAGGGAGAAAATGAAATGATTCCCGGATTTTTGGCTTTCCAGGAACCAGTATCCCGCAACGGCGTTGGCAAAACACGTTCCGTCCACCCGCATCCGGGCGTATTGCATGGTCATGGCCTCCGCCAATTCCTTCATGCCCGATTCGGAGGGCGGGGAGGCACGTCCCGGAAGTTTGCAGAGCAACCCCAGCCCGAACCCGCAAGCCGCACACAAAACAAACGGAAGCGCTTTTTTCATGCCTCGGCCCCTTTCGTCACTCAAGCGAAGCGTCATTCCGCCTCACTCGTCACTGCGGCGGCTCCGCCGCCGCCTACTCCAGCGGGATGTCGGAGTGCGGGACGGCGAGGGGAACGCCTTCCTGCGAGATGTAGAACATGTTGAGGATGACGGTCTTGTCGCCGCGGTTTTCGCCGTGGTGGATGGTATCGACCATCTCCACGACGGCTTCGCCTTCATGGACCGTCTTTTCCTTGCCGTCCAGGCCGATGATGGTCAGTTCCCCCTGCTGCACCACGCCGTAGTTCATCACGGGGTGGTGGTGCCAGCCGAGCTTCTTCCCCGCGGGGAATTCGTAGCGGACGGCGACCAGTTCGGGGCGGCCGGCGGGGTAGTCGGGCAGTTCCGCGCCGTCCCAGCTTTGGGAGGTGCGGATGAGTTCCGCGGTCGAGACCGCGGCGGGGGCGGAGGCGGCGCCTTTCGGGCAGGTCGTGCAGGCGGCCAAGGTAGCGAGAAGGGCCGATGCGGCGAAAACGCGGAGAAGGGATTCTGTTTTCATGGGATTCTTTTTGGTTTGAAGGTTCCAGTTTGCAATCGCTTCCCACCTTCCCACGTCCGCCCCCTTTTGGCAAGCCTGCGGGTCCTGCGTCCATTGCGGCAGCGATCTCGTCCCGCATGGATTGCGACCATTGGAGGAGGGAAAGCCGTTGCCAAGATGGAGGAGGTGGCATAACAATCATTTCCATGACGACATCCCGCCCCACCGCCTTCCTTCCCGCCGCAGCGCTCGCGGCCCTGCTTGTCCTTCTCCCCGCAACGCGGGGTGCGGACATTTCCGCCGCTGCCGCCGCCCGTGCCGCGAAGGCGTGGGTCGACCGCGGCTACGCGATGGGCGAGCTGCCCGCCGGACGCGCCGTCGCCGCCGTCGACGAAATCGAAGACCCAGCCACAGGCGCGCGCCTCCTCGTCGCGAAGTTCGATGGCGGCGGCTACGTCGTTCTCTCGGCCGACGACCTCGTAGATCCCGTTCTCGCGTTCTCCGAAACGGGCGACGGCATCGTCCTCGACAACCGCAACCCCTTTTGGGTTCTCCTGCGCGGAGACATCGCCGCGCGCGAAGCGGCGGCGGGAATCGTCCGCGGCGGGACCGCGCGGGCGAAGCGTTCCTCCGTGGATGCAACCTCCGAAGCGACGGCGGCCGCCCGGGCAAAATGGGCGGCGCTCCTGGCGGACGACGGCGCGGCGGTGGCGGCCGCGCAGGGCGTTTCCGCCATTTCCGACGTCCGCGTCGAGCCGTTCGTCCGCTCCAAGTGGAGCCAGTCGACGTCCGACAACTACTCCGGCAGCACCAACTACTGCTACAACTATTATACGCCCAACCACTATGTCTGCGGTTGCACGGCGACGGCCATCGCGCAGATCATGCGCTACTGGCGGTTCCCGACCGCTCCGGTCGCCGCGAATTCGTATCCCTGCGCCGTCGCCGGTTCGTCCGTGACCAAGACGATGAAGGGCGGTGTCTACGACTGGGACGCCATGTTGCTTGACCCGCGGAACGAACCCGGCCTTACGGAAGCGCAGCGCCGGGAAATCGGCAAGCTCTGCCACGACGTGGGCGTCACGGTCGAAATGGAGTGGGACGACGACGGCAGTTCGTCTTCCCTCTACGCGGGCGTGGCGTGCCTTCCGATCGACTTCGGCTATGCGAACGCCAAGGCCGTGAACTACGGATTCGGGCAGAACTACGACCTGGAGCACTTCAAGCTGGGCGTCGTGCCGAACCTCGACGCCCGCTGTCCCGTGGGCGTGAGCGTGACTGGCGACGGCGGCCACTCCGTCGTCGGCGACGGCTACGGGTATTCGGACGGCGATTTCTACATCCATCTCAACATGGGCTGGGCGGGGCAGGACAACCTGTGGTACGCGCCGCCGCGCCTCGGAACGACATCCTACGCGTTCAACGCGATCAGCGGCTACCTCTTCAACGTGTTCCCGGAGAAGACCGGTTCCATCGCGAGCGGCCGCGTCCTCGACGCTTCCGGCGCGCCGGTCGCCGACGCGACCGTCGCGCTCCGAAAGAACGGGGTGACGGTCGACACGGCGGTGACCGACGCGAACGGCATCTACGCATTCATCGCCCCGGCCGGAACCTATCTCGTCGCCGCGTCCAAGGACGGCGCCGAAAACTCGATTTCCGTCACGCTTGGCACCACGACCGGGACGTCCATCACCACAACAGCCGGACAACGCGGTTATTACGGTTCCGGCGCTGGCACGATTGGCAACACCTACGGCAACGACATCGCGCTCACGGGCATGGCGGCCGTGCCGGCGCCGGTCTTCGATCCCGGCGACTGCCTGTTCTACCCTGCGACGAACGTGACGATTTCCTGCACCGACCCCGACGCAGTCATTCGCTACACGCTCGACGGTTCGGCGCCGACGGAAACGAGCGCCGTCTACTCGGGGCCGGTTTTCGTCGAGGACGATGTCACGATCAAAGCCCGCGCGTTCGCGCCCGGGAAGAACCCGAGTCCCGTCGTCGCCGCGACCTACACCTACGACGCCGCGCAAGGCGCGCCCAAGGGCGACTATTTCGCCAACCCCATCAAGATTTCCGGCGCGAACGGAACGCGCGTCGTCGAGGACAATTCGAACTATACCGAGGAGGACGGCGAACCTTGGCACACGCGCCGCCCGAACGGGGGAGGAGGATACACGTACAACTACCAGTATCGGACCATTTGGTACCAGTGGACGGCACCGGGAACCGGAACGATGACGTTCCGGACATCCTGTTCGGAAGACGGCTGGATCTATCCGACCTACATTGCCGTTTACACGGGCGACACGCTCGCCGGCATCGTGCGACTCGCTTATTCGATCGACCGTGATTCGGATTGGGTCACTTCCCTCGCGTTCGACGTCGAGCAGGGAACGACCTACCGCATCGTCGGGATGATGGGCTGCGACGGCTGCGGCGCCTTCACCCTTTCTTGGTCCGGCGATCTGGTCGCGGCGGCTTCCCCGTACGAGACATGGGCGGAGGCCCACGGTCTTTCCGGCGATCCGGCCGAAAGGAGCAACGGCGTCGAAAACGCTTTCCGCTACGTTTTCGGCAAGCCGACGGAACCGTTCTCGCCGATCTTGGGCATTTCTTCCGCCCCGGGCGGCGGGATCGTCCTGACCCTGCCGCCCGTCGCCAACACGGACGGGGTGTCGCTCAAGCTCCTTTCCGCGGCGAAGGTGGAGGAGTTGGATACCGCGAACGTCACCGAACGCGCCATCGCCCCCGCGGCGGATGGGACGGTCGTCCTCGGCGACCGGGATGCGAAGCGTTTCTACCGCCTCGGGGTTGACGTTGCCGAATAGCCCGGGTCCCCGGAGGCAATGCCCTTCTCCCCGTGCCGCCCTTCGCGGCTTGACACTATGGAAGGGGGCGTGCTAGTTTGCCCCCTGCGACCGCAACTGGGGGGTTAGCTCAGTTGGTAGAGCGCCTGAATGGCATTCAGGAGGTCGGGAGTTCGAACCTCCTACCCTCCACCAGTTCCGAGCCGCAACCGCCGAACCCGGGCCGACAAGCGCCGGGTTCTTGTTTTCTTCCCATGCTCGCACGCCACGCCGCTTTCACCGTCATCGATTTCGAGACCACCGGCTCCGTCCGCGGGCTTCCCGACGAACCGTGGCAGGTCGGGCTGGTTTCACTGGAAGGCGGCGAACTGCACGGGCACCGCGAGGACTTCCTCCGCATCGACCCCTGCCGCCCGTTCAACCCCTACGCCCCCGGCCGCCACGCCGCCCTGCGCGGCGTCCTCGCCGCCGCCCCCTCCCCCGCCGATTGCTTCCCGCTCTGGCGCCCGTGGCTCGAAGGCCGCGTCCTCGTCGCGCACAACGCCGGCACCGAGCGGAAAATCCTTTCCGCCATCGCCCCCCTCCACCGCTTCGGCCCGTGGCTCGACACCCTTTCCCTCGCCCGCCGCCTCCTGCCCGGCCTCCCCGACCACTCCCTTTCCGTCGTCGTGGCCGCATTCGGCCTCGCCGACGCCGCCGGAGCCGCATGCCCGTCCCGGACATGGCACGACGCCCTCTTCGACGCCACCGCCACGGCCCTCCTCCTCCGCCACCTCCTTTCCCTCCCCGGCTGGGAAACCCTCTCCCTCGACGCCCTCCTCGCCGCTTCCGGAGCTCCCGCCTGACGTCTCGGAGAAGGCGGCATGACCGCCGGAAAAACGTTTTGCTGGACGCACCACGGGGCGCGGAGTAGCATCCCGCGCCATGGAAAATCTCATTGCCAAAGCTCAACGGTTCGGCGGCTCGCTGGTCCTCCCCGAAGGCATGGACCCGCGCGTCATGAAAGCGGCGGAAGACATCGTCCGCCGGCGCATCGCGAAACGCGTCACGGTTCTCGCCTCCCCGGAAGAAGCCCGGAAAGCCCTCGCCGAAGCCGGCGTCGCCTCCCCCTCCTTCCAGATTTCCGACCCCGCAACCCTTCCCGAGCTTCCGCGCCTCGTCGAAGCCTTCCAGCAGCGCCGCGCCAAGAAGGGCGTGACCCTGGACCAGGCCCGCGAAACCCTGAAAAACCGCCTCTACGTCGGTGCCATGATGGTCGCCTGCGACCTCGCCGACGGCATGGTGGCCGGTTCCATCGCCTCCACGCCGGACATGCTCCGCGCCGCTTTCCAGTGCATCGGCACAGCGCCCGGCATCGCCACTGCGTCGAGCTGCTTCTGGATGAAGCTCAAGCAGCCGACCGAAGCGGGCGACTCCGTCCTCCTCTTCGCCGACTGCGGCGTGAACCCCTGCCCCACCGCGGAGCAGCTCGCCGACATCGCCCTCGCCACGGCCCGCACCCACGCGGCCCTCCAGGGCGGCCAGGCCCGCGTCTCCCTCCTAAGTTTCTCCACGCGCGCCAGCGCCAAGCACGAACTCGTCACCAAGGTCCAGGAAGCCGCGAAGCTCGCCAAGGAGAAATTCGCCGCCGCCGCGGACCTCGACGCCGTCGTGGACGGCGAACTCCAGGCGGACGCCTCTCTCGTCGCCCGCGTCGCCGCGCAGAAGGCACCGGACAGCCCGCTGAAGGGCGCCGCCAACGTTCTCGTCTTCCCCGACCTCCAGGCGGGGAACATCGCCTACAAGCTCGTCGAACGGCTTGCCGGCGCGACGGCCCTCGGCCCGATCCTCCAGGGCGTCGCCAAACCGATGAACGACCTCTCCCGCGGCTGCAAGGCCGACGACATCGTCGGCGTCGCCGCCGTCACGATGTGCCAGGCCGCCGCGCTCAAACCCGGTACTTCCGCCGACGCCGGCGCCACGGCCGCCCCGGGCGGCGTCCTCCGCCCCGACGAAATCGAAACCGTCGCGCGCCAGGTCGCGCAGGAGCTGAAAAAGCAGAAGATTTTCTGACGGAACCCCGTCAAGCGAAAGGAATTCCCATGAGCAACCCCGACATCGACTGGTCCAAACTCGGCTTCTCCTACACCCAGACGAATTGCCACATCCAATATGTCTGGAAAGACGGCAAATGGGACGAAGGCCGTCTCGTCGAATCCCCCTACATTCCCATCCACATCGCCGCCGGCGGCCTGCACTACGGCCAGGAATGCTTCGAAGGCATGAAGGTGTTCCGCCAGAAGAACGGCGACGTGACGATTTTCCGCGTCCGCGACAACGCCCGCCGCATGTTCAACACCGCCGAACGCCTCTGCATGGCGACGGTTCCCGAGGACATGTTCATCGACGCGGTTTCGCGCGTGGTGAAGGCGAACCTCGACTACGTCCCGCCCTACGGGACGGGCGGTTCCCTCTACATCCGCCCCCTGCTGTTCGGCTCCGGCCCGCAGATCGGCGTCGCCCCCGCCCCGGAATACACCTTCATCGTGCTCGTCACCCCCGTCGGCGCCTACTACAAGGGCGGCCTCCAGCCCGTCAAGGCCATCGTGATCGACCACTACGACCGCGCCGCTCCGCTCGGCACCGGCCACGTCAAGTGCGGCGGCAACTACGCCGCCAGCCTCTACGCCCACCTCGAAGCCAAGGCCAAGGGCTACCCCGTCGAGCTCTATCTCGACGCCAAGACCCACACCTACATCGAGGAATTCTCCACCTCCAACTTCCTCGGCATCACGAAGGACGGCAAGTACGTCACGCCCGACTCGCACAGCGTCCTGCCCTCCGTCACCAACATGACCCTCTGCCAGCTCGCCGCGGACATGGGCATGCCCGTCGAGCGCCGCCCCATCGACTTCGAAAAGGAAATCGACACCTTCGCCGAAGTCGCCGCCTGCGGCACCGCGGTCGTCGTCACCCCGGTCTGCTCCATCGAGCGCAACGGCGTGGTCCACAAGACCGGCCCCGAAACCGGCTGCGGCCCCACGCTCGAAAAGCTCTACCACGCCGTCCAGGGCATCCAGTACGGCGAACTCCCCGACACCCACGGCTGGAACACCCGCATCGCCTGAGTCCCGCCGTCCCCGCCGCCATGGCAAAAAAGAAAATCACCATCAAGGACATCGCGGGCGAAAGCGGCTTCTCCCTCAGCACCGTTTCGCTCGTCCTCAACAACCACCCCCGGATCAGCCAGGCCACCCGCGACAAGGTGATGGAAGTCGTCCGCAAGTACGACTTCCATCCCAACACCGCCGCCCGCGGCCTCGCCTCCAAGTCCAGCCGCACCATCGGCGTCGTCATCCCCCACGTCCAGCGCCTCTTCGCCGACGTCTACATCGAGGAAATCCTCTCCGGCGTCTACGAATGCGCCGCCGACGCCGGCTACAAGATGCTCCTCGACACCGCCTCCGAGCGCTTCATCCAGTCCAAGGAAGCCCTCCGCATGCTCCAGTGCCGGCAGGTCGACGGACTCCTCTTCATCGCCTCCGACATCCACTCCGACTACCTCTCCGTCTTCGAAAATTCCCCCTACGCATTCCTCGTCGTCAACCACCTCTTCCCCGGGCGCCGCCTCGACTACGTCTGCGTCGACTACGAACAGTCCGCGCGCCTCGCCGTCGACCACCTCCTCGGCCTCGGCCACCGCCGCATCGGCCTCGTCGCCGGAACCAACACCTTCACCGGTCTCCGCTTCCGCGACGAATTCCTCCGCCTCTGCCGCGACGGCCTCGGCCCCGGCGGCAAGACCGTCTGGGTCGACGGCGGCCTCGAATGGGGCATCCAAGGCGGCTGGGACGCCGCCGCGAAAATCCTCAAGCGCCTCCCCGATGCCACCGCCATCATGTGCGCCAACGACCGCCTCGCCCTCGGCGCCATGCGCTGGCTCCAGGCCCACGGCCGCCGCATCCCCGCCGACATTTCCGTCATGGGCGCCGACGACATCCTCACATCCCAGTGGACCACCCCCGGCCTCACCACCATCCGCCACGACCTCCACGGCCTCGGCATCAAGGCCTGCCAGCGCCTGTTCCAGCGCATCTCCGGCCAGATTTCCGAATGCCGCGACCTCCTCCCCGTCTCCCTCGTCCAACGCGCCTCGACCGCCAAACCCCGCAAATCCTGACCAAAACAACCCCTCCACCACAGGAGCAACCCATGCCCGAAACCGAAGACCTGTTCGCCAACCTCCTCCTATCCCTCGCCGCCGCCGCCATGCAGCAGATGGGCAAGCTCGTCAACCCCCTCACCAACAAGACCGAGCTCGACCTCCCCCGCGCCCAGCAGACCATCGACCTCCTCGACGCCCTCCAGGCCAAGACCAAGGGCAACCTGAGCGACAAGGAAGACCGCCTCTTCACCACCCTCCTCGGCGACCTCAAGCGCAACTACATCGACACCCTCAACGCCCAGCCCGCCGCTTCTCCCGCGCCCGACGCCGCCCCCGGCGCCGCCGAACCCGAAGCCGACGCCTGACCGTGCCCGCCTTCCCCCCCAGCCGGACGCTCCTCCGCCGGAGCGCCACCGCCCTCCTCGCCCTCGCCTTCGCCGCCGCCTGCATCTGGTGGGCCTGCTTCATCCCCTCCGACCCCGACGCCCTCTACCGCCCCCTCCCCTCCGGCACCGCCGCCGCCATCCGCGTCCTCGACCTCCCCGCCCGCTGGAACGGCATCTGCAACAACCCCCTCCTCGCCATCGCCCTCGACCAGGCCGGACTCTCCCCCGCCGACGCCCACGCCCTCTCCGCCGACCCCGAAAGCCGCGCCTGGTTCGGAAAACTCGCCGGCCCCCGCTGCCTCTTCGCCGCCTGCCCCGAAGGCTGGATGGGCGTCTCCTGGCTCGGCGGCGGCGCCCAGCGCCTCCGCTGGCAGCTCGAAATCTTCCGCCCCGCAGGCTACGTCCGCATCCGCGGGACCCCCGGCCACCTCCCCGTCTGGCGCGTCGACGGCTTCCCCGGCGCCACCCCGGACCGCCTCCTCCACATCGCCTTCGGCGACGGCACCCTCTACGCCACACTCTCCCCCGACCCCGCCCTCGTCTGCCGCATGGCCGCCGCCGCCAAGGGCCACTGCGCCCGCCTCCTCGACGTCTCCGATTCCTTCCGCCGCTTCGCCGACGACGCCTCCGCCAACCCCGACCCCGTCCGCCTCTGGCTCTCCCGCACCGCCTTCGGCGCAGACGCCTCCTCCACCATCGCCGCCACCCCCTCCTCCCTCCACCTCGACCTCCTCGCCGCCGCCGGAAGCCTCCTCGACGGCCTCCCCGCCAACCGCCCCGCCCCCTCCGGCCTCGCCGACCTTCCCGCCCACATCGGCTCGTCCGCCGCAGCGGCCGCCCTCTTCCAGACCGCCGGCATCCCCTGGCTCCTCCGCTTCTCCCCCTATCTCCACCCCGACTTCCGCCACGCCCTCCGCATGGCCTCCGACATCGCCAACGACTCCATCGCCGCCTTCGTCCTCGACGGCCCCCTCTCCGGCCGCCTCTCCGTCGCCGGCATGTCCACCTTCGGCATGGGGCTCAAGGTCCCCACCCTCCTCCTCGTCACCCGCGACGCCCCCACCCCCGCCGCCCGCGAAGCCGCCGTCTCCCGCATCCTCGCCTCCTGCAACAACCGCTACCGCGGCACCTTTCTCTTCCGCGAAATCGCCGAAAACGGCACCACCTTCCACGTCCTCGGCAGCGAACACGGCAACGAATGGGTCGATTCCCTCTCCCTCGCCGACCGCCCCGCCTACGCCGCCACCCCCACCGGCTGGCTCTTCCTCTCCAGCAACCTCGCCGCCCTCCGCACCCTCCTCGCCCCCGCGCCCGCCGCTCCCGCCCCCCTCCCCGGCTGGTCCCCCCTTCTCTCCGCCGAAGGCGCCGCCGCCCTCTGGCTCGATTTCCCCCGCGCCGACCGCATCCTCCGCGACCTCGTCGGCCTCTGGCGCCTCGCCTCCCGCCTGATGGACCGCGACGTCCCCGAAACCGAACGCCTCGCCCTCGAAACCGCCAAGATGTGGTCCGCCCGCCTCATCCCCTTCCAGTCCCTTTCCGCCGGCATCGGCGGCAACGCCGAAGACGATGGCTGCTGGGCGTCCCTTGATTTGGGGTTGCCCCCCTCCGCTCCGTTGGACTAGATTCCCTCCGACATGAGCGACACCCTCGTCATCATCCCCACCTACAACGAAAAGGCCAACATCACCGGCATCGTCCCCGCCGTCCTTTCCGCCTGCCCCGAGGCCGATGTCCTCGTCGTCGACGACAACTCCCCCGACGGCACCGGCGCGATCGCCGATTCCCTCGCCGCCGCCAACCCCCGCATCCACGTCCTCCACCGCCCCGGCAAGCAGGGCCTCGGCCGCGCCTACATCGCCGGCTTCCGCTGGGCCCTCGAACACGGCTTCGAATACATCCTCGAAATGGACGCCGACTTCTCCCACGACCCCTCCGCCGTCCCCGCCCTCCGCGAAGCCGCCAAAAACGCCGACCTCGCCCTCGGCTCCCGCTACGTCGGCGGCATCCGCGTCCTCAACTGGCCGATGAACCGCCTCCTCCTCTCCACCGGCGCCGCCCTCTACGTCCGCCTCATCACCGGCATGCCCTTCTCCGACCCCACCGGCGGCTTCAAATGCTACCGCCGCCGCGTCCTCGCCGCCATGGACCTCGACCGCATCACCTCCAACGGCTACTCCTTCCAGATCGAAATGACCCACACCGCCTGGCACCTCGGCTTCAAGATCGTCGAAGTCCCCATCGTCTTCGAGGAACGCCGCAGCGGAAACTCCAAGATGAGCGGCGGCATCGTCAACGAAGCCCTCTGGAAGGTCTGGGCCCTCATGCTACGCTGCCGCTTCCGCCGCCGCCCCCGGCGCGCCGCCCACCCGGAGACCTGACATGCCCCCCCTCCGCACCTGGTTCCGACTCCTCCGCCCCGAGCAATGGACGAAGAACGCCCTCGTCCTCGCCGCTTTCATCTTCGCCCTCGGCGACCGCAACCAGTACCTCGGCTGGGTCGGCTTCGGGACTCCTCTCATCGCCGCCGCCGCTTTCTGCCTCCTCTCCTCCGCCGTCTACATCCTCAACGACATCCGCGACGCCCCCCGCGACCGCCTCCACCCCGTCAAATCCCGCCGCCCCGTCGCCGCCCGTGAAGTCTCCGTCCCCGCCGCCGCCGCCGTCGCCCTCGTCCTCCTCGCCGTTTCCCTCGCCGTCGCCGCCAAAATCGCCTTCCCCTTCTTCGCCGTCCTCCTCGTCTACTTCCTGCTCCAGCTCGCCTACACCTTCCTCCTCAAGCGCCTGCCCCTCCTCGACGTCATCGTCATCGCCCTCGGCTTCGTCCTCCGCGCCCTCGCCGGCGCCGCCGCCATCGCCGTCCCGATATCCCCCTGGCTCCTCGTCTGCACCCTCCTGCTCGCCACCTTCCTCGCCCTCTGCAAACGCCTCCACGAAAAGGTGAACCTCGGCGCCGCCGGCACCCGCGACGCCCTCGGCGGCTATTCCCCCCGCCTCCTCGACCAGCTCATCGCCATGACCGGCGCCGCCACCCTCGTCTCCTACTCCATCTACACCCTCTGGCCCGAAACCGTCGACAAATTCGGCACCGAATGGCTCTGCGCCACCATTCCCTTCGTCCTCTTCGGCCTCTTCCGCTACCTCCACCTCGTCTACCAGCAGGACAAGGGCGACCAGCCCGAACGCATCCTCCTCACCGACTTCCCCCTCCTCGCCGACATCGCCCTCTACGGTCTCGTCCTCCTCGCCGTCCTCTTCCTCCCCCGCTGACCCTCCCCCTTGTTCCCGCCCCGGAACGCCCCCGCTTGCCGGAGCTGTATCCCGTCCTCCTTCTTGCCCAGCCTCAAGATTAAGGAAAAACCTAGTTTTTTTCGCAATTTTTCCTAAATCTTGAATCATCCTCCCCCCTCCTCCCCGCGTCGCCCTCCCGGCATCCGGGTCTTGCCGCGGCCGCCCCGTCGGCCGCATTTCTCTTTCCCCCCGCCCCGCGCTTGCCTCCCCCCGCCCCGTTGTGGTTCAATCCCCTCCACGGACCGCTCCGGTCCGCAAGGAGACCCCCATGCAACCCATCCTCATCCGCGGCATCCACACCCTCGTCACCTGCGACGACGCCTTTTCCGTCCTCCACGACACCGACATCCTCCTCGAAAACGGCAAAATCTCCGCCATCGGCCCCGGCCTCGCCGCCCCCGAAGGCGTACGCGTCCTCGACGGCCGCTGGTGCGTCGCCTACCCCGGCTTCGTCAACACCCACCACCACTTCTACCAGACCCTCACCCGCAACATCCCCGCCGTCCAGGACGCCAAACTCTTCGACTGGCTCCTCTGGCTCTACGAACTCTGGCGCGAACTCACCCCCGAAGCCGTCCTCGCCTCCACCCGCGTCGCCCTCGGCGAACTCCTCCTCTCCGGCTGCACCACCACCACCGACCATTTCTACCTCTTCCCCTCCTCCGCCCCCGTCGATTTCCTCGACATCGAAATCGACGAAGCCCGCCGCCTCGGCGTCCGCTTCCACCCCACCCGCGGCAGCATGTCCCTCGGCCGGTCCGCCGGCGGCCTCCCCCCCGACGACGTCACCCAGTCCTGGGACGCCATCCTCGCCGACTGCGAACGCCTCGTCGCCAAATACCACGACCCCGCCCCCTTCGCGATGACGCGCATCGTCCTCGCCCCCTGCTCCCCCTTCTCCGTCACCCGCGAATCCCTCGCCGAAACCGCCGTTTTCGCCCGCCAAAAGGGCGTTTTCATGCACACCCACCTCTGCGAAACCATCGACGAGCAGGACTTCTGCCTCCAGAAGGTCGGCATGCGCCCCCTCGACTACATGGAAAGCCTCGGCTGGACCGGCCCCGACGTCTGGTACGCCCACGGCATCTGGTTCACCCCCGACGAAATCCGACGCCTCGGCGCCTCCCGCACCGGCGTCGCCCACTGCCCCGTCAGCAACCTCCGCCTCGGCTCCGGCATCTGCCACATCCCCGACCTCCTCGCCGCCGGCGTCCGCGTCGGCATCGCCGTCGACGGCTCCGCCTCCAACGATTCCTCCAACCTCCTGCGCGAAATGCAGACCGCCCTGCTCGTCCACCGCGTCGGCACCGGCGTCCAGTCCATGCCCGCCCGCACCGTCCTGCGCATGGCCACCCGCGGCGGCGCCGAAATCCTCGGCCAGCCTGAAATCGGCATCCTCGCCCCCGGAAAAGCCGCCGACCTCGCCCTGTTCCGCCTCGACCGCATCGACTTCGCCGGCGCCATGGCCGACCCGGCCTCCGCCCTCCTCTTCTGCGGCTCCGCCCCCCGCGCCGAATACACCATCGTCGCCGGCGACGTGAAGGTCGAAAAAGGCCGCCTCGTCTGCCTCGACGAGGAAGAAACCTTCCGCCGGGCCAACGAAATCGCCGCCGACATGCTCGCCCGCCGCACCGCCCGCAAATGACAGACCCCGCCCCGTCCGCCATCCCCCCCGGACTCGCCCCCCACTGCCGTTCCCCCTGGTACCGCGCAGCCCGCGAGCAATGCGGCGCCCTCCTCTGGTGGGCTGCCCTTTGGCTCGTCCAGGCCGCCGTCCTCCTCGCGCTCGTCCATGCCCGCTGGCCGCAACACGCCGCATTCGCCGCCATCCTCCAGCTCGCCGCCCTCCTCGCCCCCCTCGCCGCCCGCTGGTCCCTCCTCCCCCCCCGCCGCGCCAAACGCCCCCCGCCCCCCGGCAACGCCCCCTACGCCGACTGGATTGTCCCCGTCCGCATGGTCGGCCGCTTCCTCCTCTACCAGGAACACAACCCCAACCTCTCCCCCGAAACCCTCTCTTCCATCCGCGCCGCCGGGGCCGACCTCCGCGAAACCCTCCGCCACCATCCCCTCAGCGACGACCTCGAACGCGCCCACGACAAGATCCGCTCCGGCCCCCTCCTCCTTTGGAAAACCGACTGCTGGACCCGTTGCCTCCCCGAAGCCGACGCCCTCGCCGCCCGGTTCGCCGCCCTTTCCCCCGGTACCCTCGACCCCTACTTCTCCCGCTTCAACGCCCTCTGGGCTGTCGCCCGCCTCGCCATCCACCACTGCATGCCCGACCTCCTCGAACAGGAAACCTACAAGGCGCAGAACGCCACCGTCCACCTCGCCTTGCTCGCCCGCCAGCTCGGCGTCCTCCCGCATGTCCCCCTCCACCGTCTCGCCGTCCTCTGCGCCATCGAATGGTGCGACTTCTCCCTCCCCTGGGTTCCCTCCGACGTCATCGCCCGCATCCAAGCCCTCCCCTTCCCCGACGAAGCCACCGATGCCTCCACCCCTGCCCCCCCCCTCCCCGACCCCCCGCCTCCCCCTCCTGTCGAGATTCCTCCTCCGCCGACGCCCTCCCCCGCCGACACTCCCCCCGCCCCCGACGCCACCATCAACGGCATCCCCCCCCGCGAAGGT
>Ga0310786_10000717_pt1 | contig 53229 bp, 61 predicted proteins | sample AusTroGonzalo_MG_FD_203881 | JGI IMG/M metagenome (GOLD analysis project Ga0310786, IMG submission 203881) | Bovine rumen microbial communities from tropical cattle in Woodstock, Queensland, Australia - Gonzalo_03 (v2) (version 2) | ecosystem: Host-associated > Mammals > Digestive system >...
TGATACGCGTAGGACAATACCGCAGCTACTCTCCCTCACGTCACCTCGTCATTAGACAGAAGATTCTTATAAAGTGAGATATTGTTCGAGTAGCCGTTGATTGTTCGGTATTTCCATTGTTAGCCAGAAGTTAGTACCTCAGTACCGTTCCTTTTTACTCTCGCGGAGGGCTAACCATTGTCGTGCTTCCTTACTCGTGTCTGTCGTCACGAGGTAAAGTAGCGCGATTATTCTCTTCTATAGCTTTTTTCAATGCTAATAACTCATCCAATGACATTTCACTCAATCCGCCACCAATAGACTCAACTTCTACTTGTTGTTTAGGAGCTTCTCCAACGGTGTCACGCAAAAATGTAGCCGCTTTAGTGTCTTTATCTATTATAGCTTTTGCAAATTGTTGCAAAATTACATAGTCATCCATTGTAGCATCGGTTGATTTTAACATATCCAAAAAACCAGGCTCTTTGTCACCTAAACCACTGGCAATATCTTTTAATGAAATGTTGCGTTCGCCTAATTCTTTAATTATTGTTCTATATTTTCTACGTCTGTAGGATTTATTACCTTTTATAGCGGTATTTTCCATACGTGTATTGTACGATTTTTGAGAATTTAACATGAAAAATTCCTCCCTCTATATATAATAACTAAAAAATCGAAGATTTTTCCAAAAAAATTTGAATTTTTATGCAAAATTTTTTATTTTTATAAAAAAGGATGCTTTTTCGATGGGGGTAGGGGTGGATTTCGTTGAGTTTAGGAATAAATCAACGACCTCTTCCCATCGGAAATTTTAGTGAGTGATCTATTATCCTAATTTCCGATAAAAAATAGGAGAAATATATCCTAGATGGGGATAAAGTATAAAAAATATAATGGAGAAGTGTAAAATAGTATACCCCTTCGTCGAATTGCTGACGTGGGTGGGGGTGTTTTTTGTTTTTTAGTTTAATATATTAGCAAAATAAAGCAAAGTAAGAAAGGTCTATCTTGCTTTTCGCATACGCACGAGTTTCTATATTCATAGAAACTGACCGACCGACAAATTCAATAGGTGTCAAGGTTGACCGACCAAGACACGAACATTTACAACTTAATACTCGCTAAGTAGCGACCATGAGAAAAACATGTAGTAGCATTTGTAAAACCTAGTACCTTCAAGCAAGTATTTGTGGACAGGTGCATAGACACGGCTGTGATATAGCATATAATCTAGTTAGTACATTTGTGGGGCATTGATGGAGTGGGCAATAGTAAAGTTTACACTTTACTAACGGCGAACAGATAAGAGTTAAATAAACGGCAACGACTACACTCCGTGTAGTATAGTCGGTATCACGAGGTAGGCGACAAAAAAGTCAACAACACTATGTGGTGTAAAACACATAGTGAATTGTGTCCACGCAAGTAGCAAAATTACTAGTGCAAATCTAGTAGTGGGCAAAGGTAGGTAAATTATATGAAATATAATTTAAGTGAATTACGTGCTTACAAAAAGCAACTCTTAAAAGAGTTGAACGAGCACAACAAAAGCATAGGTGTAGATTACTATGCTGACGAATACTATTACAACGTAATAGTACCACAAGAATTACAACAAGTAGAATACTTGTTGGGGGAAGTGGCTTAATATGACAATGCAAGAATTTGAAAAACTATGTACTTTTTACGCAAAAAGTACACTTTTGAGTGAAAAAACAAAACAAATGATGATTAGCAACTTATATCAAGTTGCTAATAGAACTGAGATGGAGATGTAATTATGGAATATAGCAGTAGCATTAACAATGCATATAGTATTACGAATGATATTCGTAATTTTTGCATAAGAGAAAATTTATTCACACATGGCTCAATTAGTCAATACAACAAAATGTTTGATATGGCTTGTAAATCTAACATACCTAGCATAGCAATAGCAAGCATAATATATGCTTGCAGTGAAACTGAATTGACACTAAACTATATCACACTTGAAATTAAACGCATTAGGGGGATTAACTAAAATGATAATAGCACAAGCAACCACAAGTACTAGATACCCTGAATTGTATGGTAGTGGCACTAGAATTGGATATAAAGCATTTAACTCTATTGAAGAGTTTAAGAATTGGGCATACTACACATTTGACATAGTCAACTACAAAAACTCTAAGCAACCAATTTTCTTGGCTGACCACGATTGTAGCCATGTAGTACAATTACGTAAAGTAAATACTAATGAAAGTATTAGCGATTTGAGTTATAATGACTTAGAAACTTTGTATATTAGTGCATAAGTATACAAAATGGGGTGTAAAAATTGTAAAATGAGTGTAAATAGTGCTTAAAAAACTATTCGCAAAAACTTTTTACAAAATTGATACCCCATTTTACAACTTTTTTACAACTTTTTTACAACTTTTTTACAAAATTGAAATCGCCTTTTTTCTCTATATCTAGGGCTTTTTCTTTATTTTTACTATTCTTTTTTACAAAAATTAAAGAAAAAAATAAAAATATACTAAAATCTCTATATATAACATAGCATAGAGCCCTCTATATATAGTATCAAAAAGAGTTTTGGCAAAAATTTTGTAAAATTGTAAAAAATTTTGGCAAATATGCCTAAATGTAGCCATATTCCCTAAATTCAATTTTGTAAAAATCCTGTAAAAAAGTTGAAACATTTTGTAAAATAGCATTTTGTATAATTATACACAATTTTGCATAATTATACATAACACATACACACATACACGCACGGATTTTTACAAAGTAAAAATTGACCGATGCTAAAAATCATAAGGTGTGAAACGGGGGAAACAAAAATGAGAAAATACTTTTTAGCAAAAACTAGAATAGGGCAAGAATATCTATTCTCTATGGACAGCGCTATGTTTTGCGCAGAGAAGCATAGAATATATTTAATGAACTTGCTTAATGAAAAAAGATATAACTTGAAAAATGAGAACGAAAAATGGCATTTGTACGAGAACGACTTTTTCTACAATGACCGAATTTTCAAAGAAATTAAAGTTACAAAAACAAGAGTTTTTGTAAGGGAGATTTAATTATGATAGCAACAAAACAAGAGCAAAAAGAAAAAGCAATTGAACTATTGCAAACACTAGATATTTACAAACCATACATAAATGGCTTTAAGAGTAAAGAACAAAAAGTATGCTTTTATGAAAACTTTGGTGGCTTTTGGGCATACCAAGAACCATTTATTGCTGACAAAATTAAGGAAATTGAGACAAAACATAATTGCACTATATATGCAATTACACACGAGTTTACTGAGTTTGGCGAGTTATATGACTTTTTAGTAGTACCACAATATAAAGAAGATTGGGAATATATACTACAAAAAGCAGATAAGGGCTATTACGCATTTGCGTATGTGTGGAATACCACCGATGACTATTCAAGTGAGTTTGGCGACATAGGTGTAATTAGTTTTGGTGGTGGCATTAAAAGAGTTGCTTAAAAGCAAAGGGGTGAAAAATTATGAAATTATCAATGAATTTGATATACAACAATGAGTATATCGAAAACAAAAACAAAGTTTTTGAAATACTAAATAACTACAATTTTGACTTGCACCAATTAGCCACTACTGACATGTACAATTATGTATTGACTATTGGTAAACCAAATAACAATGTAAATACTTGCTTTTTTGATTATCGTGAAGGATTTGGGCACGATAAACTAACACTAAGCAATAAAGCGCATAAAATACTTAATGCTTTATGGTGTGTGCTTAGTGATTATCTATGCTATAAAGAAACTACTGACGCATGGGATTTTTGCGACCTTTATGGGTATGAGCAAACAAAAGAAAATCACAAAATATACTATGCTTGTGGCGACAATGCTGACAAATTACTAAAATTATTCACTAAAAACGATTTGGACTTTCTAGCACAAAATATACAATTTTAAGGGGGTATAAAAATGAAAGTGCGACAATTTTATAACAAAAATCAATTTGTTATAACCGATTATGACGGAACAAACAACACCTATTATTTGCAAAGTTATGATAGCATAGTTGCAAAAATAGATAAAAAAGGACTTTTGACATTTGGCACTGATTGGAACTATTCTAAAACAACACTAAAACATTTGTATTTGTTTTTGCACGATTACAAAAACGCAATAACTACAAATTATTTACAATACGGCTCAATTATAAAACTAAACACACAAGCAAATAAAAAAGCATATTTGCAAAAACTAATTGACAATAAGACAATAAAAGTAGATAATAATTTATAAGGGGGTATAAAACCATGAAAAAACAAGATTTTGAACGATTGCTAAAAATTAGCAAAAAAGATTTTGCAAAAAATAGACCTGGTATTGCTGGTGGCTATTATGTAGATAATAAAACCTACATAATAGGTAAAGACGCAAGTAATTGTGTGATATTTAATCAAAAGTTAGATATACCACAAGATTTACAAGCACCACAAGGCGACAAACCTAAAATGTTTGAGTTAATCAAACATTTTCACGAGCAACAATTTGCAGACACACAAGAAACTAAAATAACTCTAAAAGAGTTAAATGCTATGCTAAAAGACGAGAACTCTAACAAAGTTAGAGTAGTTGGAGCAGTAGCACTTTACAACTTAAAATATCTTTATGATATTTTAAGAGTGGTGGACGATTACAAAGTTTACACACCAAAAACAAACAAATATGGTTGCATGTTTATCAAAGGTAGCAACGCATGTGCAGTACTTTTACCTTGCAAGTATTAAGGGGGTATAAAATTATGAGTAATGAAGAATTAGCACAAAAAATTGGTGATTTTTTACCATGGTGGGAAAAAGATGATGACAATTTTTACGAGCAAACACTAAATATATTAAATAGCAATAACAAATATGATTTGATGTGTATGCGTGATTATTTTAATGCATATTATAGTGATGAAGACATATGTATTACGGCATACAATATCGTAATAGAAATTAACAAAAGATTAGGAGCGATAAAATAATGAAAACTTTACAAGATATTTTGGAAAAATTAGCAAACAAACAATTGAGTGTAGATAGCAAAGAGTGGTACGACACTTATAACAAACTAATTAGCATTTTATATGATTGCAGAGAATTAACTGATAAAGATGACATAGATAAAATTGTAGCAGAATTAGACGACATACACGATAATTGCCTAGACATTGGCGAGTATAAAAATGTATTCCAATTGAGTAAAGACCAATTGACTGAATTAAAAGGTTTTTATTACACACAAAAGCATAAGAACGCAAGTTGGCAAGAGTTGGCTAACATAAATAATTATGTTAGTGATGATGAGATTGTTAGAGAATATGAGAGCACACTATTTGTGGATGATGATTTCTTTTGCAGTAGTGGGTTTGTAGTAGATTAAAAGGGGGTATAAAACAATGTTTTGGACAACTTTAACAAACATAAGAATAAAAGAGATAATCAAATTACAAATTGAAAACAACAACGAGTACGAACTAATCAAAAAAGATTACGATACCAACAATGAAACTAGAATAATCAATGCTATTTTTAATTGCTATGAGAGTTTTATTGACTATTCTATATATAAAATAATGGACAGCATAGAGTATTTTATGCAAGAGCACAACATTAAGAGTGTTGAAAAGGCAGTAGAACATAGTGAGTTTGCTATTGCAGATTAAGGGGGAATTATGGACTTTGTATATGTATTATTAGTCAGCAATAATATCAATGGTGCTGGCGTGGAAAACGATGTGCTAGTGTTTAGCGAATTAGAACAGGCACGAACAAAATTAAACGAATTAAAAGACAACTTTTTGCACGATATTGGAAACGAAATTGGAAACTATGTTATTGACGATAACAGCAATGACGAGTTAGCAAGTTTTAGCGTGTATGAGGACGGCTTTTACAATGAAAATTATTTTGAACTAACAATTTATCAAAGAGAGGTGGAATAATTATGGACAGAGTTTTATTGGTATATGACGGACACGCAGATTACTTATTTGAAATTGACGATATTGCAGAACTAGAAAATGCAAGAGATTACAAAAATGAAATGCGAGAAAATGCAGATTATGATTGGTATAGTGATTTTGAAATTATGTTAGAGTATTTGGACAACAACGAAATTACATACAACTATACTGATTTAATGGGCATAGAACAAATTGAGTATTAAGGGGGAATAAAAACAATGAAAGATTTTAACATAAACGATTATGTAAGAATTGTAAAAGGAAATGGTATTGCTGACGATATTTCAAATACTTTTGTTGGTAGATTTGCATATATTAATCATATCGAGGGTGGAACTGCCGAAATACAAGTTTGTAATACCGATATTGAGTTTTGCATACCATTAGAAAGTTTAGAAAAAATAAACGAAAGTCAAACAATTTATGAATTAGAGGTTGGCGTACACTTGAACAAAAACAACGAGGAATATGAGAGTTATGCAATAAGTGGGACAACACCAACAACTGAACTTGGCTACTATAACGAAAACAATTTATCGTATCTTGAATATGCAAAAGCAAAAGAATATGCAGACGAATATGTTAAAAGGGGTGTAAACAATACTTATGCTTTCATAACAAGTGATATTTACAACTTGGACGATATTGATATTGAAAGTGTAGAAAACAACGCTTATTTCGAACACGATATAAATATACCAAACATTAGTGAGTGGCTATATTATACTTATAAGGACGAAAACGGCAACATAAAAACAATTATAAATAAAGGAGAATAATTATGAGTTATAGAAGTGATATTAGAATTAGAATAACAAAAGATGATTTTGAGCAAATTAAAAAAGAGTTCGCAAAATACTTGGACGAACACATCATAACCGAAAGTATATTGGACTATTTAGACGTGTATAAAGAGCACGAGCATACTTGGTCAGTTTTAGACGATGAAACGAACGAGTGGATTGACAAAACAGCGCCTTGCGTATATTTTGGTTGGGATTCTATGAAATGGTATAGTGAATTAGAATATCTACACGATATGATACGCAAGTTAGACCGATTTGCTATTAGTATTATTGGTGAAATGTATGATGATGTACAAGTAGAGTATAAAGAGTTTGAGTGTATAGAGATATATAGTCAGTTTGTAGATGATTGCGAAGGAGTTTAACTATGAATAAAAGAGACATTTTAAGTAATTTAGAAATTACTTGCGAACAAAATAACGTGAACATTATTGATATTATGGCTTTGTATATAGCAAAACGATTTGGTATGGACATATACCCCGACCAAGACGAAACTATTCTTAAAGTTAGACGCATGTTGATAGACAGCGATGATATTTTGTGGAATATGCAACCATCACTAGAAGAAAATGAAGAAACAGCATTCGGTGTGCAACATGCGCGAGATGTATTAAATATATTTTTAGGAGATGATTATTAAATTAGTAGACAATAGCGAAATAATGTGATAAAATATACAAGATAACATACAAGATAACATATAAGATAAGGAGCGAAAATTATGGACAGAGTTTTATTGGTATATGACGGACACGCAGATTACTTGTTTGAAATTGACGATATTGCAGAACTAGAAAACGCAAGAGATTACAAAAATGAAATGCGAGACAATCCCGACTATGACGGGTATAGTGATTTTGAAATAATGTTAGAGTATTTAGATAATAATGAAATAACATATAACTATACTGATTTAATGGACATAGAACAAATTGAATATTAAGGGGGAATAAAACAATGAATAAAACAATTTATGAACGAAATTTTGATTATGACGAGATGAAAATAGCAATGGTTGTGCAAGATTTTTACAATAAGCACGAAAACGAAATGAACGAATATGAAAAAGACGCACCATATTATTACACTGATATTGAAGATTTAATTTCACTATGCATGAAAATAAAACAAGAGTGGAACGACATTAGTTGTGAAGATACTGAATATAGTGAAGAAGAATACGCATATTCACAATGTTTTGCAGAACGCTATTTGAACGAAAAGTTTTTGGGGGTAAATTAATATGAAAACGAAAGAACAAATTGAAGAATTTTTAGAGAACGAATTAAGAGACAGCGAACTAGTTAGTGTGTGGAACGAGTATTGCGAGCAAAACGCGTACTATGATGACCAATTACAAGACATGTCAATGTTTGACGACTATGTCGGTTATGGTAAAACAGCAACAGAAGTATTGGAAAGTATGTCAAGTGATTTTAATATTAGAGATAATTATTTTTATTATAATATTTATGGTTTTGAGAGTACTGACTACCCCGAAGACCATATAGATTTTGACGCAATGGCTAAATATATTTACGATAACGATGACGCTTTGGGTAATGACGAATTAGACGAGTTTTTACACGAAGACGATGAGGAGGTATAAATTATGGAAGATTTTGAAAAAATGAATGACAGCGCAGAATTGCTTTTAATTGATAATAATGAGATAAAAAATAATATTGATAAATTATATGAAGTGAGTAATGATAATGTGAACTTATTTATTGACACCATCATTGATTTGAAAGAGTCTCAGGATTTTTACGAGCAAATACACGAAAGAATATTGAGTTTGGATGAAGATGAGTTGTATGGTTTAGCGCAACTACTCACTGAACAAACATTTAATAATAAAGACGATGTTGTGTCGTGGTTAGAACGTTTATCTTCACTTGGTTTACTATGGTATATAGGAGAGTGATTATGAAGAAAACTAATTTATGGGATTTAAGCAAAGTAATAGACATACCATTTGATATTGCTGATTATAATTGGGATACTATGTTTTATGCTGACGTAGTAAACGAAAAAGTAGCAAAAGAATTAGACGTGTTGCGAATAACCCGTCTACAAAACTCTATGATTATTGTGTGTGATTGTGAAAAGTATATTGACACACACAAAGAGTTAGTGGCTAACGCTATTAAACTACTATATGACACGGCGTATGGTGGAAAATTGCTAATGTTGTTGGACGCTGACGAAAAAACACGAATAGAGTATGACGAAGATTGGGTTAGATTGATAAGCGATATAATACCTTATCTATTGGAGAGTTAATATGCGATATAAGATTATACTGCTCGTACACGATACGGCAAAAGAACCTATAATAGAACTGCCACCGCAAGTGTATTATAATAATACGGACGTGCAGAACGCTATAAACAATTTAATCGTGCTTAAATTGAGTGAATTAAATGACAATTATGTGCGATTTAATAATCAAATCATAGAACGTGATACTAATAATATCGCATACGACTATATAATAAGAGAATTAGGAGAATGATTATGTTGTGGGAAAGAACGATGAACGATATTGCTAAACTACTCGCTATATATAGCGATAGTTTACCAAAAGACAAAAAGAGAGTTATTGTTGGATTAAATCCAAAACTTTATGAAGATGTTAGAAAATCAATACGAAAGGATTGGTGTATACCAAGTAAACCAAAGAAAAAAGATATCTTGTTATACAACGCCGATATACCTATTATTAAAATAGACACATTGGTTGAGCCTATTGCAATTTTAGTGAAAATGAAAAAGGAGTGAATTATTATGGAATTATATTATACTGATTTAGGTGCGTGGGGAGATGAGTATGACGGAGATGAGTGGACATACGAAATTGACGATAGTCAAATGGAAGATTTCTTTGTAGATTGGAATCTAGATAACTTTATCTACGAGAAGAAAAAAGAAGGTAAAGAACTAACCAAAGAAGAAAAACTATTCGCAAAACAATTACTAAGGTCTGTTGCTAGAAATAATGACGGGATTGTAGATGATTTGTGCGAGGACTTAAAAGACGAGGTTGCTGATTATTTTAGAGACGAAGCGTATGAAGACATGGTTGATTGGAAACAATCAAGAGCAGATGATGAGAGCGACTATTACGAAATGAGATATAATAATTGTAGATTATAGGAGTATTTTATGAATAAAGCAGAACGAATGTATGAAAAAATAGCAACTAGTTTTTTTCACAAAAATATTGATTTGGAAATCGAATTAGATGCTAAAAGTAAAGAAATCGTAGATTTGAAAAACAGAATAGATGAATTAGAGTGCCAATTAGCGTATGAGTGCGGTTGTAACGAACAATTGTGCGAATTACAAAACAAACTCGAAAATGTTCGTAGTGATATGTGTGTTGAAATAAGCGAACAACTATTGTTGTGTTGTGATTGGTATAAGAAAACTGGTCGTTGGTACACTAGTGCAGAAAGTTTGTTTAAGGTTTTAGATAAAATAGAAAAAGGAGAATAATATGGATTTGTACATTGAAGAAACTAAAAGTAAATGTGGAAAAGTTATTAGAATACACACCGATGACACTTTCGATAAAGTGATTTGTGATTTAGTCCACGACACAGATAAAATCACAAACCTTCTAAAAACTATTATCGATGCGTAGATAAAGGCGGAATACTATGAAATACTTTTGGTTAGGTTGGATTATGGGCACATTAGGTGCTCTTATAGGATTTGTTCTCTATAAACTAATTTGGTAAGGAGAATATTATGAAAGAACAATATATTGGATATAGATATTCGTTTTACGAAAATCCGTATGAAAGAAAATTAATATTGAAGAAAACTGATGTTTATGCTAAATGTAGAGTTGGTAAAATTGAAAAACTAAAACATAAATTAATTGACGGAAATACGATGACATTATATATGTTGTCGTTGCTGTTAGAACAACCACATTATCGTGGTTGGAAAGTCGTTGAAGAATAGGAGATTAAAAATATGTCCAGAGAAGATTTAATTATGAGTGGTACGGAAGTCGTACAAAACCTAGTTAAAAAATATAATGACCACGTGGTTGACGAAGATTTAGTGTCAGTCGGTATGGTCGCAGTAGTGGAGTGTGTTGATAGGTGTTTGGCTGAAAAGATGACTGATGAGAACCAAATACTAGCACGCTGTAATGTGTGGGCGAGAAACGCTATATTGAGTGAGGTGTATAAAGCAAAAATAAAGTTTTCTAATGACGAAAAAGATTATGAGAACGCTGAATTACCCGAAGATATAACTTTAATAGTACACGATGTACGTAATACATTGAGCGCACGTGATAGAGATGTGTTCGATTTATTGTACGCTGGTTTTAAGAAAGAAGAAATAATGGACAAATTGCACATTGAAAAATCCACTTTTTATAATATAATCGGTCGAATTAAAAAAATAATTTTGGAAAAATAATGGTGTTTGACGTTATTATATGTGAGGAGTTAACGAAAATGAAAGTTGTTAGTCATAGCGAAATATCTACTTATTTGGATTGCCAAAAGAAATGGGAACTGGTCTATGTGAAAGGTCTTAAATTGGATAATGTTCATTTTAGGTTTGGTTTGGTCGGTCATAAAGCACTGGAAACAAGAGTGATTCCCGATGAGAGTTTGTATCCCGAACTCAAAGAAGAGTTTGGGATAAGCAGTTGGCATAATTATTTTACGCCAATATTCAAAGAAATAGATAATTATTTTGCTGATTATGATTTGATAGAAACTGAATATCCTGTCGGTAATGAGCAAATACGTGGTGTTGTTGATGCTATTTGGAAAAACAAAAGTACTGGTCGTATATTGATAACTGATTATAAGTTTAGCAATAACGATAAAGGACAAACAGATATTTTGTTAGATGAACAAATGTATATTTACGCTGTCCTATACGCTGCTGAAAAAGGTTTATCGTTAGAAGATATCGATATTGGTTATATTAATATACCTAAAAGAGAATTGGATAATCCACGAATACTAAAATGTGGTGCATTATCCAAAGATAAAGCACAAAATGTTTCACATGAAACATATTTAGCCAAAATCCACGAGTTAGGATTAAATGAAGAAGATTATGCTGATGTTCTAAGTGAATTGGTCGGTCGAAAATTATTGAGCATACACACGTCTTCTATCAATATGGATATGTGCGTTCGTATTATGCAGAACATAGATAATACGATAAAAGATATGCAAAAAGGATATGTGCTAGAAAAATGTACATTTCAATGTAAACATTGTGAATATCTTCCTTATTGCAAATATGGTAAAGATTTTATAGCAAATACAGAAGAAAAGTAAAGAATTAACTCTGAATAAGTGGCAAAAAGTAAAGATTTAGGGAATACTTTTGTGTCACATACGCTAAAAATTCCCTAAAAAGTGCGATGGTGGGAACAATATAAATACTACCCACTACCAGCCGTAAGGCAACTAAAAATCTAATAAAGGAGGATATAAATGACACAAGCAGAGTTTGAGTTTGTCAGAGCAAGTTTGGCTAATGGTGTTAATAATTTGATTGAAGAGATCGCTCAAAACAACAACATTGTAGCACAATTACGCAAAGCAAGTGCTGAACAACAAGCTAAACCACAAAAAACCGAAAAAACCGAAAACGTTAAAAAAGGAGAAAAGAAATAATGAGTATGTTAGAATTAGCGAAAGGTATATCGAGTAGCAAACACAATGATTTTACTGTGATCGCTGGTAAACCAGGATCTGGTAAAACCACATTAGCGGGTACATATCCTAAACCATTATTGTATGTAGCGATCGATACAGATGGTGGCGGTGAAGTACTTAAAAATTATGACGATAAGGATGTTAAAGTAATTGAATTGTCGTCAGACAAAGTAGGTGAACAAGGAGCAAAACACATCCAAACAAAAGTTATGGCATTGTTGGAAGAGTTAATCACAACCAAACATCCATACAAAACAGTGGTTATTGATGCTTATAGTTCTATTGAAGAAGGTCTTGTTATCTACTTAGAACAACAAAAAGGTAAGAAATTAAGTATAGACGAACGTGGTGTTGTTGGTAATCTTATGACAAAATTACGTGATAAGGTGGTTGCTCTATCATTGACTGGTGTGTCAGTAGTAGTTGTTACACACATAAAGAATATGGAAACAACAGATAACACAACGGGTGAAAAGTCAATAATGATTGTACCTAAAATGTCTTATAACAACGGCAACATATTGCTAGAAAGAGCAAGCAATGTTATGTATTGTTGCAGAAAAACTATTATTAATCCAGACGGCACAAGACGTGTGGGATTCTTAACTTATATTGGAGCACATCCAAACATCGATACTAAGTTGAGATTAAGTAATGATTGTACATTAACCAAAGGAACATACATCGAAGATTTAACTTATGAAAAACTACAAGAAGTTATCAAAGGTGGTTCTAAAAAGGTAGAAAAATTGGAAAAAATAAATGTTGTTGAATCGCAAGAAAATCCATTCAACGAAGAAACTAAAAAAGATGAAGGAGAAGATTGGTAATTATGGAAATCAATTGGGATGAAGTAAAAGAGAGTTCTTTCATTGATCAAGAAGGAACATATACATTAAAGATCAAAAGTTTTGAAGAAAAAGAAACCGCAAACGGTAACGCTTGCCACGTATACGAGTGTGTGACTCGTGACGGTGAGAAAATTAAATTGAGCTTATATTTGGCTGAAAAAGCATTGTGGAAATATAAAGCATTTTTGAAAGCATGCGGATTAAATCCAACAGGTGTTGTTGATTCTAGTGCATTGGGCAACGCTCTTGTAGGTAAAAAGTTTATTGGTGAGGTAAAGCGTCAAGCGCCTAGACCAAATATTGAAACTGGTGAATTAGAAGAAAGCAAGTATTTTGAAGTTGCTAAGTTCTATCCACTACCAGAGAGAGAAGAGTTCTAATATGAAAGAAAAAGTCGTGGAAGACAGGATTAAGGAATATTTATTCCTTAAACACATTTATTATTTCAAAGTTCACGGCTCTAATTTTCAAGTACGAGGTATACCCGATATAGTATCGTGTATTAACGGACATTTCGTGGGTATAGAGGTTAAGCGACCAGGAGCAAAAAACGAGCAATCTGAGTATCAAAAAATACATCAACGAAATATCGAAAAATCTGGCGGAACATATTTATTAGTAGATGATGTTCAGGAGGTTATAGATTATGTTGAATCGCAGACAACAAATTAAACTATTAGATTTGCTACTGGTTGTCTTAACATTTGTACTGTTCATAGAATGTTTATTTTACGATCAGAGAATAGTAAACTGGCTATGTGATTTAGTCACTAGATCTGGCGTATTCGGTTGGGTAGTTGTAGGTATTATGCAATTTGTACAAGTGACCATAATACCTATACCCGCCTACTTTATCACACTAACTAGCATGAAAATGTATCCTAACGATTTAGTTTTGTTATTCGTAGTGACGTTGGGTGCTGTTATGTTAGGTGTTATTACGGCTTATTGGATAGGTCGTAAATGGGGTAAAAAAGCAGTTATTTGGGCTGCTGGTAGTGAAGAAGAATATAATAAATGGACTACAGTTTTAAAGTCTAAAAAAACAAACATATTTTATTTTTTAACAGTATTATTGCCGATATTTCCCGATGATGTGTTATGCTTAATCGCGGGATCTATAAGAATGAATTTCTGGTGGTTCTTCACCGCTAACTTAGTAGGAAGAGTTATTGGATTAGTATCGTTCATGTTTGTTTTCACAGTTATAGGTGATAGTTTAGTGACTATTATTATATTTGCTGTGTTATTATTAGCAGCATTAATACTAAGGTTTATATTAAAAAGGAGATTAAAGAATGAATCTAGTGATAATAGGTAAAGACACCGATAGAATAGCATTAGATATATGGAAAGGCAATACTAATTACACAGTAATTAATAGAACGCCTTCAATGTGGAGCACAGCTTTCATAAATTATATTAAGAAAAAAGATGTGGTTGTTGCCGTGAATTGTGATCAATTTTTATTGAAACCAATCAATGATGTCATTGAATTATTCAGAAAATATGAGTTTATTCCTATTTTCATAAGTGATTCCGATAAATCTAACGAAAGAGATATGTACACCGCGCTAAATCAAGAATTTCCTAGCGCATTGTTGTACACAAGAAATAAAAAGAACAAAGATTATGATAAATTATTGGAAATAACCAAAGGATACTTATTAGGAAAAGGAATTATATTGAAGGATGATAAAGCTCTACAAACACCAAGAAAAAGGAAGAGATCTACTCCTAAAAAATAAAAGGTATTGTTTATTTTTTGAAGTAGGTACAGGTAAGACATATACGGCATTATCTGCCTTATGTTCATTACCACCATGTCGTGTTTTAATAGTCGCTCCAAAAAGAGTATTAGAAAATGTATGGAAAAAAGATAAAGAATATGATTTGTCGCGCTATGATGTGACTTATATGAATTACGAGAAAATAGCACGAGATAAAACATTCACTAAAAACCAATTTGATGTGGTTATATTAGACGAAGTACATAAGTTAAAAGGTAAGACTACTAAAACATCGAGAAAGTTTAGAGTTATCACAGAAAAAGCCACGTACGTGTGGGGTTTAACAGGAACACCAGTAGCAAATAGTTACGCTGATGTTTACAATATATATCGTAATATGAATATCGTTGAGTTTGAAATGAATTATGACGAGTTCGTATGGAGATATTATTACACAAAACAAATGGAAAGTTCTTCTGGTTTTAGGTTCGATATTCTTCTAGCGCCTAAATCATTCATGATACCAGAGTTAATGGATCGTGTCGGAAGACATTCTATGATTAAAGAAGCAAAAGATTGTATTGATTTGCCAGAAAAGCGTACCGAATTGGTATATATTGATGGTATGATTAGCGAAAAATATCGAGAGTTGAAGGATGGAATTTTGAGGACAGATGAATATGAAAAGACTATGATACCATTGGAAACTCTCAATAAAATACATCAGGCTTCCAATGGCTTTTTTTATGACGATTTTAAACAACCACATAATATATGTGAGAATAAAAAGTTAAAAGAACTCAATACCATATTAGAAGATATGCTAGAAGAAACACCAAAAGTTATTGTGGTGTATCAATATCAATACGATCTAGAACAATTAAAAACATTGCCATACTCGTGGACTGTTGATCCAACAGAGTTTCCAGATAAGCAAATACTATTTTTACAATACGGACAAAGCGAAGGATTGAATCTACAATATTGCAACCAAATGATATTTTACTCATACGATTACAGTTTCCTCAACTACGAGCAAATGACAGGGCGTATATATCGTAACGGACAAAAGAATAATGTTGTTTACACAATATTAATATCCAAAGGAACTATCGAAGAAAAAATATGGTGGGCTATAAAAAACAAAAAATCGAGAGACGAATATTTAAAGGAGGCGTTACGCGATGAGTGAGGAATTAAAATTATTTAATCAAGAATTTCCAGAATCTAAATACCGTGAAATACGCCCTCTCTATGACGGTGACATCACCACAGAAGAAGGTTTAAAACATTACCAAGAAAGTAAAAGACCTATAAATAGCAAAGTAATATCATTTGATGAAATTAAAGATACACCAAATCGAATTGGTTGGATAGTTCCTAAAGAATATATCGTTGTAGATATAGACAATAAAAAAGACGCTGGTAAAGTTTTCGATTTATTACAAGCGTTCAAAGTTAAGTTTAGTTATATGACTGGTAAAAAAGGCGGACACTTTATATTCCGCAACGACCGAGGTATTAAAAGTATCAGTGCTGGCGAGAGCACAGGCATTGGAATTAAGGTCGATATTCGTTGTAATGAGAAAGGTTATATAATTTTACCAGAAAACGATAAATATCGAAAATGGGGTACAATTTCGAAGGATGTGGACGATATCCCATTCTGGTTAATACCATTACCAAAATTAAAAATACAAGATGACTTCTCAGCAATGGGTAATGGCGATGGTCGAAATGACGCTCTATTAAAACACATGTTAAGTTTAATTGATTATGCTAAAGAGCTCACCTTAGAAGAAAAATGCGAATGTGTTAGAATAATAAACGCTCACTTATTTAAAGATCCGTTATCAGACGCTGAGTTAACCAACACAGTACTCAGAGATGATATATTAAAGAAACAATCCGAAGACTCTGAAGAGAAGGGTTGTTACGAAGAAAAATTAGCGTCACGAGTAATCAAAGATAAACAAATAATTACGTGCAATGACGATTGCTATATTTACAATGGTAAATATTATCGAAAGGTTTTAGATAACACAGAGATCGAACGTATAATTCACTTAGATTATAATTCAAGTTTAAAAGATAAACAAAGAAAAGAAGTACTCAAGTTTATAAAACTTAAATCGTGGGTACCATCATACGAGTTAAATAAAAACTGGCACGAAATAGTTTTCAGAAATGGTATTCTAAACTTATCTACAATGACTATGACACCGCACACGCCATCAGTTTATAATACTATTTACATTGACTGCAACTATGTTAAAGACGCTCCATACTCACCATTGATAGATGACTTTTTCAATCAGATATCTGGTCGAGAAGAAGATAAAAAGACATTACTTTATGAGATAGTTGGTTATTGCTTGATCAGAAAAAATGTGTTTGAAAAATTCTTCTTCTGTTTCGGTGAAGGTGCTACTGGTAAATCTACATATCTTAAAATGATTACTAACTTAGTCGGTAGAACCAATGCAGCGTTCTTATCGTTGAATAACTTAGAAGAAACTTATATGCCAGCAAACTTATTCGGTAAATTAGTTAATATCGGTGATGACGTTGCCTACAAAGGCATTAAAGAAAGCGATGTTTTGAAGAAATTGGTTACTGGTGAAATGTTTGCGGCTCAACAAAAGTACAAACAAGAACCACTCAACTTCTCTAATTTTGCCAAATTAATATTCACTACTAACAAATTACCCGAGGTTTATGACAGAACTAGTGGGTTTTATCGCAGAGTTTTGATTATCGATATTAACCATAAAATTGAACATCCAGATCCATTCTTCATGGAGAGACTAACAGAGCAAGATTATGAATACTTATTGAGTGTTGCTATTGATAAATTGTTAGGCGCTTTGACTAGAAATGGTTTGACTCACGTTGAATCTTCAGTACTAACTCTACAAGAATATATGACAGATCAATCTAGTGTATTGAGTTTCTTGAGAGACAAAGATTACACTAAGAAAAGATTAGATCATAAACCATGCACTGAGATTTATGTTGAGTACGATTCGTATTGTCGAGCGACTGGATTTAAGCCATTGAAGAAAGTTAATTTTGATAGAGAGATTTGTGAAGAGTTTAAGTTCACAAAACGTAATACTACGTGGGTAGGAGAAACCACAACAAATCAATGTTGGAGGTATGTCGGTGACTAAAATAGAATTAGAAGACGTAGTATTCGATATGGAAGTATTCCCTAGTTGGTGGTGTATGGTTTACACAGATCCTAAGGATATGTCACAACTATTAACCATATCTAGTGATACTCCGAACTACAAAGAACTCATACAGAACTTAATAATCAGAAGAGTGTTATTTGGCTTTAATGTCAAAGGTTATGACTTGAGAATACTTAATGGAATTATGCACTCTTGTGATCCATACAGGTTATACGAATTATCAAAAGCAATTATCAATGAAGATCCAACAGATCCGTTCAACAATTATACGTTCTGGAACAAATTCAATTTCTCTGATTTATATGACGATTGGAAATTCGGTACTCTAAAAGAGTTTGAATCTAATTTCGGTATGTCTATAAAAGAAAGTGATGTTCCGTTCGATAAAGAGAACTTAACTACCGAAGATAAAGAGGAAATAATTAGATATTGTAAACATGACGTTGAGGCTACTGTGGCTTTACTAAAATACAGAAAAGAATACATAGACGCTAAACGTATGTTGAGTGAAATGTTTGACATTCCGCTAACCACTGCTCTAAAAAGTACTAACGCTAAGCTCTGTGCGCTCATATTGAAGGCTCAGCCAGTCAAAAGAGCGCCGAACTATGACTTTACTATACCAGAAAAATTAGAGCCGTATATACGTGCAAATTTGCCCGATAACGTGATATCATTATTTGACTATATCAGTGACACTCCAAAAGAGGTTAGTTTATTTGATAATCAAATAGTGTTTGGTGTTGGTGGAATACACTCAGTTTACTCAGATAATATAGTGACTAAGAGTGACGATAAGCATACTTTGTTGAACATTGATGTCACATCATATTATCCAAATTTAATGATGATGATGAATTATCATTACATTAGTAGAAACATTCCAGATCCTACTATGTTTAGACAAATTTATGATTTACGTGTAAAACTAAAAGAAGAGGCTAATGAAGAGGCTAAGTTAAACGGTAAATCAGACAAATGGAAAAAATTAAATTCACAACAAACTGGTTTGAAATTAGTGTTGAATACTACTTATGGCGCTACTAAAAACCAATACAATGCTTTGTATGATGAATACCAGGCGAGTTCGTTGTGTTATTTAGGTCAATTATTGTTGGCTGCTCTGGCTAATAAATTATATACTAAAGTTGGTTTGATAGTTATTCAAACGAACACAGATGGTATATTAGTCAAGGTTGCTAATGATAAAATAGATCAGGTAAAAGCTATTGTACACGAATGGGAAGAATTAACAGGTTTTACAATGGAGTTCGATGTCGTAAAACTATTCTTCCAAAGAGATGTCAATAACTACATTGAAGTTACTGACAATCCTAAGAAGCCTTATAAATTAAAAGGTAAATGGGCTAATCAAGCAGAAGAAACGATAGCTAACTTAAATGCGCCAATTACACATGAAGCGTTACTTGAATATTATGTACACGATACACCAATCGAAGATACTATTAAAAAGTGTACAGATATATTGAAGTTCTGTCTAACCGCTAAAACAGGTAAGAGTTATTGTAAAACATATTATACATACAACAATGAGTTACGATTAGCCAATAAAGTTAATCGTGTTGTCGCTACTACAGATACTAAATGCGGTACGATCAAAAAATATAAAGTTTGCGATGACGGTAAACCACGCTACGATAAAGTAGCTGATTTGCCAGAAAGATGTAAACTCATTAATGATAACCCAGAAATGATTGATGATTTAGATTACGATTGGTATGTACAATTTGCTAAAAATAAAATCAAAGAGTTGAGGTGGATATAATGAAATCGGATTACATTTTATATATGACCTTAGGTAGTGGTAAAGTGTATAAAACACGATCCGCTTCACTACCTCAAACGATTTGGTTTTTATGCGAAAGGTTAGATAAATTAAAAATGTTAGATATGTTGGATAAAGGTAGTTTTGTTATAACAGAACATATCTACACTAAGAAACGCTATATAAAACGATACGAAATAACGATATTTGTGCCGAGAACGATATTTAGCGTTCGTAAAACCTCGAGCGGTAGTGTTAATACGGTATCGTTCAAAAACACATTAAATAAAGTAAAGGAGATATATTGTGAAAGAGTTCAACATTAAAATAGATTGTCCTAATAACACATTTCAATTAATGGTTATGGGCGATACTCACATAGGTGATGAATGTTGTGATTTAGAATTAATCAAAGATACTATTGATTATGTGAAAAACACAAAAGATTGTTATGTTGTATTGAATGGTGATTTAATTAATAACGCGTTAAAAACTAGTAAATCAGATTCATATAAAGAACAAATGACAATCGAACAAGAGCAAGATATGTTAATAGACTTGCTGAAACCAATTAAAAATAAAATACTAGTGATGGCTACTGGTAATCACGAGAACAGAACTAATCTATTAGCTGGCATAAATCCACTTAAAGCAGTTGCTTATGCACTAGATATTAGAAGTAAGTTAGTTGAGTACGAAAACTGGCTACTAAATATAGATTTTGGTAAAAGACATGGCATGAGTAATAGGTCTAATCATTACGTTGTATTTGGTACTCATGGCGGTCATGGTGGTGGTAGAAGAATTGGTTCAACAGCTAACGCATTACAAGATATGGGTTTAATTAGACCTGATATGGACTTGTATGTGCACTCACATACTCATACGCCAATAAATTATAGTGATATTATATTCTTATATGACCGAAAAACTAAAACTACTAGAGAACATCAAAGAACATTTTTCAACGCTAATTCGTTCCTAAAATACGGCGGTTACGCTGAATCTAAATGTTATGTTCCTACCGATAGAAATCCTAGCGTATTGGTTATTAAAGCCATCAGAGGTAAAGACGGCGATAAAGTCATAACCAATATAGTTAGAATTTAGGAGGTAATATATGAATTACGCTATGGCTTATTTAGAATTTATGTGCTATGTCGGTATAGTGGTATCGATTATATTAGCTATCGAGTGTATTGTGGCTATAATATTCATAATAAAAGATGCTTTTAAAGCAAGGAGAGAAGATATAAATGAAAAGAAAAAGAATGAATGTGACCAAAAAGTACAACGAACTTCTAAAGGAGCAAGAAAAGGCTCTAAGTCGTATAACAAACATCCAAAGGGAAAAGGATTTCAAACTCAAAAAAATAGAAAACAAGTACGACAACATACTAAGCAATCTCATTAGAGATTCAGAGACATTGGCTCTAGAAGTCGAGGCAACACAACGCCACGTACTAAATACCAAATCTAGCGGTAGTGGTCCAATAGAAAAATTAATAGGTAGTAAATAAAAAAAGAGAGGTTCAACCTCTCTTTTTTTATGCTTGTACGAATTTGCTACCGCTCCAGTTATTCCTACGAACTATGTTCGCTGTGTTAACTAGATCTTTATATTTGTTATATTCGTCTGGTGTAGTGCATACATAAGTATTGCCTTTATCAGTCCAATATTTAACTTTTGTTGCTGCAGTAGCTTGATCGTATATGCGTTTTATTAATTTTGCTTTTTGCTCATCAGTAGCGTCTTCGTAAGTTGTGGTTATTCTCTTTCCTGATTCATCCTCAACGGTTACTTTTTCACCATTCATAAGTTTGCTATATAATTGTTGTAAATATAGCGCTCTTTGGGTGGCGTATTTTTCTTTCTGTTTAGGCGTTAAGACAATGTCAACACCATTAATCTTGAATGTTCCAGAAAGTCCGCTACTTTCAACGCCATATTTCATAGCTTGTTTTTCTAAATCAGATTTGTTATCTATATAGATTTGTGCTGGTAATAATCTCGATAAACCGCCTAATATAGAGCTAGTTTCGTAATATTTCTCAGCCTCACCTGTATATGGATTAATCTTATTAGGTACAGTCCATGCTAATGTTAATGTGTTAGAAGCTAATGTGTACCATAATTTAGTGAAGAAATCACCAGATTTAGATTTCTTTTGGTTGTATATGATTTTGCTTGCGTTCTTAATAATAGCTGGTTGGAATCTTGTCAAATAGTTAATAGCAGTGTTCTTGAAATAATCACCTACAGAATTACTATAAGTTATAGCAGAATCCAATACACCTAAGAAACTTTGGTTTATGAAAGTATCAACAACAGCTTTAATAGGATCGCTAATGCGTTTACCGCTACCTAACATAGCACCTAAAGTGAATACTGTTGAATATGGAGCCAAATCTTCTAATGCAATTTTCATATCACCGAATCTCATAATAGGACCGAGATAATCATCATCGTCATCGTAGTCGAACGCTCCAGTTATTGCAGCTAGTATTAAACCTAGAGCCATTATAGCAGTACCAGTAATACCTTGAGATAAACTCTCTATTGCTTCTGCTCTTCTGAATACATCACCAGCCTTATGAGTACCGATTAATCCAGGAGCTATCGCACCAGAATCAAATAATGCTTGATATGCGGTTTTAATACCTGCCTTATCGCTAGTGCCTATGGCTTTTCTTAGCGCTTCAGGAGCGTTATTCTCAAACCACGCTTTATATCCTTCTTCTGTAAATTTAGCGCCGCTCTTATCTAATTCAAGACGATATTGACCTTTATAATAATTGTTGATTTCTCTGAGCATGTCATTATAGTACATTAATTTGGTTTGTGATGCTCTGAGGATACCTTTCATTACACCTACTGGAGATCTGTCTAAGATGTATGTGGCGCCATTAACAGTCATTCTAGCAAATGGGTATAATAACTTAACCATCATTGTTACGCCAGTCCAATTTTTCTTTTTGGCTGTTTCTAACAATTTAGTCATTACGTTATCTGTTTTGAATAATATTTTATTGGCTCTATATAACGAGTTATTAATCAAACTGGTGTTTGGATCGCCTTCAATATTCAACAAATCAATACCCAGTTCTATGCCAAGTTCTACAGCAGATTTATTCGATGTTTCACTTCCGCTCGTAGCGTCCTTATATAATTCAGCCAACTTTTCGTTGGTCTTATTTATCTTAGAATATAGTTGCTCTCTAGTTAATAAATTGCGTTGTTGAGATGTCATACTCTTATCGTAGTACATATTCTTCAACGCTTGTTCACTTTCTAAGAGAATCAAAGATTTAGAACCCACTAAACTATTACACAAATTGCGCATAGAACGTTTATTTGTCCAGAATTTATCACTTAACATCTTAGATTCAATATCACTAATTTTCTTTAGCGCTTTGTTTTTAGATGTTATACTTTGAGATTCTGCGAACTGTTCTTTTAATTCAGTGCCTTTATTAGTGAAGTATTTGCTGCCTTCGTTCTTAGATCTAATATAAGGACCGAATTTTTCATTCACAAATTTCTTAAAATCTTCGTCATATTGTCCTACATATCCTACTTGAGTTCCTTCGGATAAGAAACCTTTATTGTAGAATAATGATGCTGTAGCGTCTTCTACAACAGCAGTAGCTAGAACCATTGTGTTAGAATAAGCGTTTTTAAGTGCTGTTCGAGGTGAAGACAACATGGCTAAGTATTGTATCGATACCATATTATCGAAGAATTTACGTAGCTTTTTAGCCGTTTCTTGACCTATTGTAGGAGAACTCTCAACGTCTTTTACAGAAACGTCTAATCCTGAGGTTTCTGCTGCTGTTTTAACCAAATATTCTAACACAGTCTCGTTAATAGCTTCTACAGTTTGCATATTATCTATTTGGTCAGTATCTTGACTCATCAAGATGGATACGAACGCGTCTATTATTTTAGCGTTATCGCCTTCTTCTAACAAATTAGCGAGTCCGATCCATTGACTTTTTTGATAGTTCAATTCTTTTCGATTGAACGGATCTTTTTCGTTTTTGATCTGTTTAGTAAGTTCTTCAAGTTTCTTAGTTGCGGTCTCACCTAACGATTCTTTAGAGTTAGATTCAAACAACTTAATGCTAGAGAGTATTTTATTCAACGTAGCGTTGTCTATGCTTACTTTAGCTTCTTTTGCCGCTTCAGACACGGCGTTATGTGGGAAGAAATAGTATGATTGCGCGCCCATTGGTTGTGCACCCGAGCTTAACGCTGTGGTATACCAAACCGCGATTTTATTTTTTATTGATTTAAATCGAGGATCTTCACGATTTTTATACAAATACATTATGAAGTTAGCAGACAAAGTGTTTAACGGACTAATCACTGTTATATCGCCACCATCTTTAGTAAAATTAGCTTTATTAGCCTCAGTTCTAAAGTATTCATATAATTGCGCCGCTTCTTTGTCAGTTAAACTATCTAACAATAAAACGTTTTTCTTCTCAAATTTCTCTTGCGATAATGTAGTATATTCGACTACATCAACGCCTTTCACTCTAGATTCGGATTTTTCTTTTGGTCGCTCTTCAATGTAGCGTATTAAGTCTATTGCTTTAAGTTCAGTAGCCTTATCCATTGGTTCTTTAGAATAATCTACTTCAGCTTTAGCCGCTAACGTATCTACTTTTGTTCCGTCAGAAGCTTCGTAAGTCATATTCTCTTCAGTGATATTTTCTAAGCCAGGAGTTTCGTTAACTTTTTCAAGAACAGCTTGTTCTGCTGTTGCTGGTTTTTCAGTTTTAATCTTTTCCTTTTTTGCTGGTTTCTCAACCTTTGCTGGTTTTTCTTCTTTAACTTCTTCTTTAACTTCAGTTTCTGGTAGTTTACCTTCTGCTTTAAGGTATTCGTTATAAACTGCTTCTAAATAACTTAATTGTGCATCCTCAAATAAACTAAGCTGCCCTTTTTGTCCTCTTTCTGACAAGGAGGCAATCCTATCTTTGATAATTCTGCCTCTAGCTTCTGAGTCCAAGTAGTTACTTTTGAAGTAGGTTTGTGTTGATCTGTCATACACTCCTCCATCGTTTAATATTTTTATTAAATTAGGTATTTTAGCGATTAGATCGTCCGCTTTCTCTTTATCGAAGTTAAACGCCATCAAGGTTATTTGGTTATCGTCAGGATCTACGGTATATTCGGATATATTAGCGTCCTGTAAGGCTTTAACAATCGCTATTGGATCAGCATCGTCTTTAACTAAAATTCTATATTCTGTTCCATCGGCTTCGTTAGGATCTTTCACATATATAGCGCTAATAGTTGCGTATTGTCTTTCGTAACCAATTTCACCCATTATCGCTGCAAACAAATCTACGTTATCAAGATTATCTTCATTGTAGAAATAAAAAGCGTATGATAATTCGTTTAATTTGATGGTTTCACCTTTTTCTGTTAAATCGTAACCGCCAATAGTAGAGTTGTTTTTAGATATTTCAAGACCTAATATATCAGCGACTTCACGAGCTTTTTTCCTAAACGGAATATCTACTTTATCTTTCAAAATTTTATAATTATCAGCAGTGAGTTGTGTGTTAGTGAACGGCGCTATAAGCGCTTTAGAAATTCTATGTCGTTTCACATCTTCGACTTTCTTTTCTGCTGCTTTAGTTTTTTGCTCTTTTTTAACTTTGGTTGCTCGTTCTGCTGATTTCTTACCTAATGTGACTTTCTTATCTATATCTGAACTATTAGCATTGGTTTTGATATCAGAAATCAAATCCAAAACTAGTTGCTGAGGAACTGTTTTACCGTAAATAACTTCGTTTTCTTCAGATAACATTTTATCTGCTTTTTCGAGTAAACTCAATTGCGCTTCACTTCTATTTTCCTCAGGTATAGTCAACAATCGGTTGCGTTGTCTTCGCAATCTATCCGCAACATTATCCCATAATAAAGGAGCCATTTTCTCTTGTAATGTTTTGCTCTTTAGAGAATCTTTCGTTTCAGCCATAACCTGATAAGTAGCTGCTCTTTCTTTACCTGATATAGTTTTGTCATTTAATTTATCTTTCAAAGCATCGATGTCTTTAGTAGTGAGTTCATCTTTAGACACTTCTCGCTCCTGTTCTTCTTCACTCTCTGATTGAGTTAAATCGCTCATTCGAGTATCGCTTTCTTCACCAACCAATTTATCTAAACTATAACTAGTCTCTACTTCAGACAGCAAAGATTTTGAGCTATCAGTTAACGCTGCTGTTAATTTTGAATAAGATGTTTTGTCTGGTTTCAAATCTTGAGCAGCAATATAATAATATACACCTTTTTTTCTTTCTAATAAGTCTGGATTTTTAGGCTTGTCTTGATAAAAACCTAAATATACCTCTAAAATATCTCTGAAAGATTTTATGTTTTCATTATCAGCGAATAACATATTCTCTAAAGTTTTCAACGCTTCAGGAGAACCGTAATCTTGTACGGTGAATAAATTTTCGATAACATCTGCGTTAGTTACGCTCTGTGCTAATTCGTCAGCAGCTTTTTTAGAGAAGCCGATCGATTCGTAATCTTCTCCGTATTTCTCATTAAACTCTTCCATGAAATTACGTTTCATGTATTGTTTTTTACCAGTTTGTTTCACCTCTTTAGACATGCTTCTGTAATCAGGCAATCTATCTAATGGTATGTTCACTCTAGTATTCCATATATCAGAATATATACCATGCGCTTCAACGACCATATAGTCGCCTTTTTCACGCATACTGAAACCATCAAACTTACTGTATTCGTAAGACATGCCTCTGGCGTACATTTCGCCTACGTCTAACGTATACATCATTTTGCCCATTTCACGAATTTTATCACTAACAGACATGTTTTCGTAATTATTGTCTGTCATTTGATCGCCTAACAACACATCAGCTAAATCGTTAAATACATCATTTCTATTACTATACAACCAGCTTGCTGCCCTAGAATATGTATCTGGATTTCCACCAGCAGACAATCCTTGCGTATCAGCGATGTAGTGTGTTGTTTCGTGTAATAACTTTTCAGCCAATACAGGTATTAATGTGTCTAAATTCGTATCTGTATACACGTTAAGAGTAATTGATTTATAATCAGTGTCATACCACGCAACCACTCCATCTTGAGATACCGGTTGGTTAGCGTACTCAATATAAACACTAGTATCTGGATAAACATTTCTACTGAAGTTACTGAATAATTTTTCATCGAAGAAATCTGATAATTGGAATCTCTTTGATTCTTTCAATTCTCTAATTGTTTTGTCTAGTTTATCTTTTTTCAAAAATTCGGTTAAAGATATAGCACGAACAAGAGCTTTATTTTCTTTAGAGATAAACATATCAAAACGATCGTGAACATAATCGAACATCGCTTCACCGAACGATTTAGCGTTAGGATATGCATTATTAATCTCTGCTACGAAATCAGCCTCGTAATAATTAGGATCATATATGAGGTCGAAATTCAAGTCGGCTGCTTTTTTATCGGTTATGGTTCTATCCAATAAATATCTTGTTGTAGCATATTTATTTATTGCGAAAGGTGAAAAATCTATATCGGTCATTATTAAGTGTCTATTAAGCTCGTTAATATCCGTCATAGATTGTTTTAATAACTCTTCGTCTTGAGGATCTAAAGAATATCTACGAACAGCATTTTGCATGTCTATTACATTACCTATCACTTTACCGATATTCTTAATCCAACGTTGTTTTATTTTTAATAATGTATTATATTTAATTTTTGTTGCTTCATTTTTAACAGCCATTTGAGTTTGTTTAATCGATTTATGTAACCAGTTAAACATACGTCTAACTGTTGCTTTAGAACCAAAGAAGGCTCTCGTGATAGCTTTATCGTCGAATAACAAACTATCGGCTAGAATATTTTTAATCTCAGTTTCTGTGTAATTGGTTTGTTCTTCACCTAACACAACATCCACTAATTTCTTATATTCTTTATTGTTCATGCTAAATGCGTTTGCCGAATCATTCTTAAACGCAGTAGCTAATTGTTTGTTTATGATTTGAGATAACGCAGCCTCTATACTAATATTGCGTAGAGTTTCTCTATCCATGAACACAATTCCATCTGGTGATTTTATATCGCCTGTTGTCATTATGTCACTATTAGCGTTACCATCTTTATTAAATACTTTACCAACAACTAATTGTACGCCGTAAGTTTTGTTTAGAATATCTGCTAATTTAGCATAATCTCCACGCAAATCATTATCTATTTCAAACTTATTATCTGGATTCAATTTTTCCAAACGATCTTGAACAGAACGCACATATTTGTTGTCACTATATTGAAAGTTAGTATATTTATTGATTGTTTCGCTAGAGATTTCTGTAGCGTTATTAAGCAATGTCATAGCATCGTTAAACTCTTTTTCGCCTATTAATTCAGCGAATTTTGATAAAGCTAAAGAATTTTTAATTATTCTTTTGTCTCGTTCGAGATCTTCACTTAACGCATCGTTTATAGCATCTCTAACTTGAGGTCTAGAATCGGATTGAGCTTGTTGTACAGAAACCATGCCATACTTATCTAACACAGATTGTGTCTTACTGATTTTATTGAACTGATCGCTCAATTGTTGCATTCTAGATAGTATATTAAATGATTGTGTTTTACTATATTTGGTGTAGTCTGTTATACCAGCTTCATCAGCGTCTCTCTTTAGCATTATCTTGCCGTCTGATGTTTTAACTGCCCTAGGTGATATGATAGCTTGACCACCACCCATGATACCGCCAACTAATGAACCTACGAACATAGCTTCTAAGACAGTACGAAGACTAAATTCGCCTTGAGGATCTACGGTAGTTCTATTAAATAACATTAAGTTCATTAACGCGCCACCGAGCTCAGCCTCTACTTCTTCGAAACCTTCAGAAAAAATTTGTAGTCCTAAATTACCCCATAAATTGTGTATTGTAGGAAATATGAAATCACTTAACTTTTCAGTTCCTGCTTCCAAACCAACTGATGTTACTGTTGATAACAATCTTCTCCATGTTTCATTTTCTGGAGCAACATTTATTAAGTCTCTATAAGACTCACCAGCCATTGCGCCGTAATATGCTGCTGACGCTTTACCTTGACCTAAGAAAAATTTAGCAGAGGCTGGTATTGTTGTACCGCCACTAGCGATAGAACTAACAATTAACGGAGCCATTTTACCAATACTTTCTGCTGCCGAATCTAATTGTCTACCTATCCATGAACGACTTAATGGCGATGCTGTTATCATCTCGTCCACGCTCTTTTTAATTTCTTCTAAACCAGTTAAATCAATGTTAATGGCTTCTTCTGTACCTTTTTTAATAGCTTCTGCAGTGTCTGTCTGACCAAATACTCTAGCTCCGCCTTCTGCTATTATACCGCCAGCAGCGATTAATGCGTCTGCCACGCCTTCTAACGTACTATAAGCACCTTGGAAGATTCTACCGAAGAATCCTCCCACAGTGTTCATTGTTTTTTCAAACCAATTCATTGAATTGTAATATTGTTCGTTAATGGCTTCTTGATATTTAGCTTCGTAGTACTTTGAGGCTTCTTCATATTTAGCAGGATCAATGGTTTTCAAAAAATATTCATTTCGTAAATAACCGATTTGATCTTCTGGATTTGTAAACATATTATACTTTTTTACGTCAAAAGTATCTGCGGTCTTGTCTTTGGTCAATAAAATTGAATCCAAATAATCTTGAGCTTCGACATGACCTTTAGACGCTATGGCTTTATACGAGTCTTCTCTGAATAAATCAGATTGACTAGCTAAATCATAGGCAAGGTCAATTCCTCTTAGATAATTTGGCGTAACAGTAAATTGTTTTGCCATATAATAACTCCTTTATTTATTGAGCGTTTTTGTATATTTCTTGCAATAAATTAGACACTATAGTGTTAGCTTGAGTGTATTTAGAATCACTAAGTTTACGAGGATCTTTTCTTCCTTTTAACATTCTATTAGTGTATTCTTTTTTACTATCGAACCAGAGAGAATCTACTCCAGCAGATTTCATCAAATTAGACAAGTTGTCGTTAACCCATTCGTCAGACAAACCTAATTCTTTAGCGTATTTAGACAACGATTCTTTGACTTTAACACGAACCTGATCAATATGACCTAAGGTAGTATCTGTTAAAACAGACGCTAATTGTTGTTTAAATTCGTCATAAGAACCTAACGATGATTTTCCAGATTCAATAGCACTCATTCTATTTTGTAAATTTCGAGCAGCATCTTCTGGTGTATATTTAGTAACATCTCTGCTAATACCACCGATCAATTCTCTAGCGCTATAAGGATCGGCACCATATAAATCTAACATGCTCTGATATTTCTTCCTATCTTCTGCTGTTTCAGCATTCTCAGCCATATTGGCTAGATATTGTTGAAAAGAAGTTTTTTCTTGTAAATCAGTGAAGAAAGCTCTTTTCAAATAATCTTCGCCTTTTGGGTTTAATGTATATGTTTTGGTGTAAGGAGCTTCATCGCTTTGCACCGTATCATAATAATCTTCCATATTAACACCACCATACTCGTAAGCAGCTTGTTCTAATGCTGCGTACAAGTCAGCTTTCTCAGCCAATTGTTCACCAGCCTGTGCTAATTGAGAAGCATATTTTTCTTGTAAACTAGCCATTAAGTCAAGACCTTCTGCTCTAGATTGTGCGTATTGAGATTCATACGCACTAGCAGCCTGACTAGTTAATTGCTCTTGTAAACCAGTAGCAATATTTTGGTTTTGCAGTAAAGCTAATTGCTGTTGTTTATATCTGTTATACGCTTGCGACACGTCATAATTTACGCTAGATGTGATTTCTTGCGCAGCAGTATTATATTGTTCTTTCAATGGATTTAAGAAATATCTATCCCATTCAGATCTATTGAATGCGTCTTGATTAGTTAGTTGTAAATCCTTCTGATACTGACTCGCTAACGCTGTCGTTAGATTGTAATTCGCCATCTGCAAAACCTCCTATTAACATTTGTACACCTTCTTCTACTACATTTTCTTTTTTGTTCTCGCCTTCTATTTTAGCTCTATATGTTACATATTTATCTACAATGAATTTCAAACGATTCAAATGATCGAAAGTTTCATCTCCTGTATTTTTATAAGCCACTACAATAGTGCTTACCATAGCCCATATCATTGAGCATAAATAACCAACAAATCTGAAAGCGTTAGTCCAGTTTAGCATAATCTCTCTCATAGCCATACTTGCTATCAATGTGGTTAAAGCGAAACTGAATATTGTTGTCATTATTTGATAACCTCGCTTTTTGTTAATTGCGTGGTTCTTAGCGTCATACAACAACTCTTTGTCTGAAAGAGCCATAATTTGCTCAGATGTAATTGGTTTTAATCTATCTGCTTTTCTTTGACATTTGAAATATAATTTAGTATATCTCAATTCGCCTATTTCTTCTTTAGTTAATTTTTTATATGATGGATGAAATAAACACATTAATTTAGTTTTCTTAGCCAAAGTCTTAGGACTACGACTACCGATTTTATTATCGATATAATGTTGCTTATTCTCTTGATTTAATATAATCAAGAAATCATCCAAATCATTAGAATCTTCAATGTTTTTATCTACTATTTCATAGTAGTGCTTTTTCTCGTCTTTAATGTCTTGTTCAGATAATCTTTTATCTTCTGCGTAATCGTACCAAAATATTTTCATCATAACAGTTAGTGCGATAACAGCAGATAATTCTAGAAAGAACGATGCTGTTGGTTGTACTAAATCTAGTCGTATAAATATCACACCAAACAAGAAAATGATGATTAATACTGTTAATAATCCTGCTAAAAACTCTTTAATACTCTTTATTGAGTTTTTCATAGCTTATTCTCCTTTCTTTGAATTAATTATGTCGTTCAAAGCCGACACCACATCATCTGTGGTTGCTGGTCTAGTTACATAGTTATACCATATTTGCACTGGAATAGATAGTAATATAAATACTAGTTCTACGCAAGATAAAATAAAGAATGTTAAACCTACTAAAGCACCTAAACCAGAAATTACAAATATCGTGAATACGAATTTGAAAGCGCCTGGTGTTTGATAAAAGCGTCTTAAAGCGTCCTTAAATATTAAAACTAAGGTTATTAACACCATTATCAAACCCAAACCTATTGTTTGTGGTACAGATTGCACAAACATGCTTCTTTTCATTATACAAAAGAGAGTAATTGGTACAACTTGCATACTGATTTCTAGAATCTTTATCCAAATTGCTTTATTTTTCATAATTATCTCCTTACACGATTTTTAATTGGTTTAATGATTTTCTCTGCTGCGACTGCTACAGAAGATTCTGCTAATTTAGCTGTTAAAGTAGCAACTTCTTCGGAAAGTCTATTCTTTTCTTCTTCTAGCACAGAAATCAAATCTTCTTCACTACCATATTTAATTTTGTTAGATAATACATTCAAAGTTTCTTTAATTGCTGGATCTAAATCCACATTCTTAAATGCTACGCATAGCATTTCTGACATAACGCCTAAAGCGTTTGTTAACTTATCTACTTTTTCGTTTAATTCAGTCACTTCTTCTGATGGTTTTTCTTCTTTATCTGCTACAGCTTGTAAAGCTTCTAATTGAGCTTCTGTTCTAGCTGCTGTCAATTTAGCACTAGATTTTACTGACACTGCGACATAAGTTAATACAGCCATCATTACACTCACTAAAATAGGTGTGATCATATCGCCATAAACAGTCCAGAAATCAACTAACCATTCAGGCATTCCAATTGCTCCTAAAAAATTCATAATAACCTCCTAGAATATTTTCTTTAATTTGCTCTCAGGCAATGGTTCTTGTCCTTTGAGAGCACGCAATTCGTTTTCTTTTTTGTACGCTTCCATTTCCAAAGCATATCTTGTTTCTGGAAGTGGCAAACCTAAATATGTATAACGATTAATTGTATTTAATCTAGATACATACTCGTGCGCAAACCATTTCTCTAGTTCGTTAATCCTCTTCATATTAACGCTAGGCTCGACTGCTCTGCGAAGTTCTAAAACAGTTTCCTTCATTAAATTAGCACCTCCAATAAAACATATTTAAACGCTAAGCCAACTAATCGTAATTTATTATTGTCCATATCGGTTTCATCATCTACATTAGATAATTCGAGTTGTAGATAATTAAATCGAGGTATCATAGTTTTCTTAGTCATAGATTGTATATAATTCAACCTATTTGATATTGTAGTGAGATTTGATTGACTCACTAATTTTCTGTAAACATTAAACTTATAATTTAATGAATACTCATCAACAGCGTCTGTGTCTGTCATTATAAATGTTGTGGTTACTAAGCGTTTAGCGTAGTTTATCGTGCCTAATGGCATTATTTGAGATTTCCACAACCATGGTATTATTTTTTTAATTTTATTTTGATTTGCATCATTACCGTACCAGTCATAATATACTGTTTTATCTGGAACAAACTCATCTAAAGCATCTTCTGATGTTAGTTTGTAGAATAATCCAGCGGAATCGATAATGACCACAGAATCGTCAATAGTTACTACTGAAACTAATCTAGTATAGATTTCCCAGTAATACCAAGTGTTATAACGATCGTCATACACATAAACGTGTGTATTTTCTTCGTTAGGAACGAACATTAAAGTCCAATACAAATGATTAATGAAGAACGCTTTTGTTAATTCACTTTCCTTCAATAACAATTCGTTAATTGGTTCTGTCAATAACACTGATGTTTTGTCACTAGTTATAACATTAGTTATTTGTTGGTAACCAAATACACCAGTTGTATTTAATTGTAAAGGTATTTCTTGTAATGGTGTTGTTATGGTTTCTCCTACTGCGATGTGTCCTTGATTTGAACGAACTTCAGTATATATGAAATCATAAACACCTTCAGACAACTCACCATAACTAATTGTCCATAAATTATCTTTCAAGTAAGCTATCATCGTAATATCGTTAGAGATGTTAAATCCTGTAACAACATTAGTATCATCACCTAATAGTTTATAACCTGCTTTAGGTAGATATAACAAATGATTTTGTCCAGTGTCAGCAGCGACACCTGTTCTAACTACTAAATTGCCTGAACCACCTAACCATAAATAGTTATGGAAACTTTGTATAAATAAACTTTTATTTAGTTTATCTAATAAACTTTGGTTAGGATTTGTTTCGCTCGATTCATCTACTATTAAAAATGTTCCGTTTGAGTAAGCGTAATTAGAGAACAATACGGTTCCTGAATAACCTATCGCGTTGATAGCGTCCGCACTGAATATTATATCAACATTATTGTTTTGTGTATCGGTTGTAACAGTTGACGATGCTACAAATTCGAAGTCGTCATTATATATACTATCTTTATAAAATGATATTGTGCTCACATTTAACCAAGATGAAATGACCGCTATTTTATGATTAGCGTAAGTGACAGCAGCGTCATCATAATACTCAGGTAATATATCAGTAATAGGCTGTGGATTCCAAGTAAACGTCAATGGGCTATCTGCTGACGCAGGAATACCCTGTATACAACCATTTGGATTTCTATATAGCAAAACTAATCTATTATTAGATACGCGAACAAAATTTCTAATATCGCTACCCCAATCAGGATAAGAGGATAAGTAATATTGTCCTGCGGAATTATCATAGGTTGTCTCTCCGATTAGTCTTAAATTTAACAAACTAGCTTTAATATGATTAGTGTCGACTAATAGACAATAGAATTTTGTTTGAGCGTCATCAGCAAAAATAATATGACATTCTGACAAACCTTGAACACCTGTAGTAGTTCCTGTAGTGTCATACATAGTATGTTTAACCCACGCTCTAGTATTATTTGTCGTTTTGCATGAATAAATAGTATATGTTCCATTTTTATTAATGCTGACTATTATTTTTTCACCAGTATCAGACATTATAACAACTGGTTGTGTGCCACCCGAAGAATAAGAACCATAAGATTCTTCAGTAAAAGTCTCTCCGCCATCGATAGATATAGAATATTTAATTCCGTTATCATCACAGTTATATAACGCAAATATTATAGATCCGTCAGGTTCGTTATTAGCATCAACACCACCAACAGCAACCCCTTTTACAGAATAAGGCAATACTTTATAATTAAACGATTTACCATAATCTTTAGATATTTCAATTGTATTGTCGTCAAAACAAGCTACAATAACTTTTAGATTTTTAGACGATGCTAAGCCAGTTGGTCTTCTACCGAAATCATTATTTCTAAATACTTGATATTTCATTCTAATATCTTGATCGCCTTCTTCGCTATCGTCTCCAAAGAACACGCGAGAATCTCCCATTCTACCTATCATTTCAACGCGCTTATCTTTAAATTCACCGAACACTAAATTCATCGGATCTTGTAAAGGACCAACGATATATTCTTCTCTATATTTATCAGTTAATATATTAGGACTCTCAAAGTCCACTCCAGACGAACCATCACCTATTATTTTTCCAGTTTTGGTTATTGGTTTATATACAGAACCTGAAGCAGACGCATTATTCACAGAATTTCCAGATATTATTTTATAACTAACACCATCAACTAACACATAATAAGTAGGACCTTTGAATACTTGAATTTTATTAGTAGGACTTATCGTACATCCAGAAACAACAGTTATATCTGTTTTAACTCCAGCGTCAGTTATCCATGCTAATTTAGCTGTGGTATCTAAGGATGTTTGTGTGTATTGTACTAAGTATTTATCATCAACTCTATTGACAGATATTATTTTACCAGTAGTAATACTCAAATTTAATTTCATAAACCACTCTAATCTAGGTCTTGTGGTTAAAGCGTTACTTTCATCCACATACAAGTTTAACATCTCACTAGCTGTATTAACCTTCGCTGTAAATGGATTATCTGTCTTGTTAATTCCTTTGAAGTCTGTTATGTTTAAGTATTTATATTTAGGAGCTTTAGGTATATCTGATACTATAGGTTCTCTTCTAACTGTGATACCCATGCGCTCACCTCCGCTAAAGCTGTTGCGGATTTAATGCCTCGATATTTTGAACTTTCTATAATAAACAACGCTAAAGCTTCTTCAATTTCAGCTACTTGTGTTCCTGCTGGAACTTTAAAACCGAAATTAGTACCTTTTTTGTTCAATTCGAGCAATTTCTCAGTTTTCATTAATACCAACCTCCTTCGCTTTTATACTTACCGACTTCATAGAATATTGTAGTGTCTAATCTGCTTAACATTAATTCAAACTCATTTTTCAATGTATAAGATCTTTGAACATCGTCTTGAGATAATAATTGACTAGCCATGTATGTTGGTAAACAATTCAAAACAGAATTATCAATATTTAATTTTGTGTCATGCAACACATCATAATCATTAATAGTTTCCCATTCACCGTTATAGAAAATTTTATAGTGTCCAGGAAGTACTAAACCAATTGTTTTGTCATCAATGTATATAATATCTGGATTTCTAATTTCATCCACATAAGCTTCCATATCAGCAAAACTCAAGAAATCTCCAGGTACTGTAACAACAGCTGGTTTGAATTTTTTTCTAAAATCATCAATGAATAATGGACGATGTCTATAATCGCGATCTAATATATAGATAAACTCAAAATCACTACCTTCAACAATAGTGTAATCTCGATAATCGTTAGCCACATCATCTTCACTCACTGGAATAAATTGATTATTTTCTAGCACATATTCTTCAGTCTCACTAACTTTATAAATAGTAGTTTCACTAGGAACCATGTAACTAAGCTCGTTCGATGTGTTTTTGTATCTAATTAAAGTGTCATTATGCTCACGATATTCAGCAGGAATATCTTTGCGTAATACTACAATAGGTTCGAAAGTACTGATTTTAGGTTTAACACCGTTAGCGATTATATTCAAGCACTCATTAGCTAGTCTACGAAATTTAGCTAAATAACCTTGTTGTTGAGCTTCCTCTTCTTCCATTAGCAATTTATCTAGAGTTGCTTGTTTTATTTCACTCCATTTTTTCATTATATTTCTCCTGTTTAATTAATTGTGGGAACTCAAAGTAATTTACCTTCTTATTCCCATAAAACTAAAGAGGCAAGAGCCTCTTTAGTAACTTATGGTCTTGCTATTAAGCAATTTCGTCAGTGTACACTGGAGCACTGCTTGGGTTGGTTACGTGTACAGGTTTACCAGCAACAACAGGTGTGATTTGAGTAGCGTTTGTACTACCAGAACTTGTTAATGCGATATAACTCATAGCACGGAAATCACCAAAGCCAGCACCGAAACGTGCACGACCTGTCCAATAGTTAGCATCGGTATGATCATCGATGAATGACTTTACAGTCAAAGGAACACGATCAAACCATGTTGCGCCCATACCTTCACGGTTTCTCTCAGGAGAAATCAAAAGTAAAGCGTGGTCTGAATCAGTGAATCCTGTGATGTCAGATAGATATGGAGATACTACGATCTCATAGCCACCTAGACTATCACCGAATTTTCTACGTAGACCTTCACGCAAAGCTGTTTCAAGAACATAGTCTTCTGCTATAACAATTCTCTTTACAGCAACAGGTACTATGTTACCTTTTTCATCTTTGTATTTGTGCATGATGCTACCTACTTGACCAATAACGTCAGCGATCTTCTCTGGAAGTAAAGCATCTGAACCATCAAATGTTAAACTTGCATAGAATTTGTTGGATTGGTTGTAAGTACCAACAGAGTCATTGAGTCTGTGGTGAGCGTTTGTAAAGTATTGTTGTTTTGTACCTTCTACAGTACCATCTGTGGTATCCATACCTTTACCACTGTTAGCGGTAATACGATATTCTGGATATACATTACCTAATGCAGCACCGATCATACGAACTGCATAGAGTTCACGTGTACGACCATAGCCTTTGATAAAGCCTAATGCTTTTGGCTCAATGCTTGCTGCTTCGTTATCTTCGATAACTTGTTTTGATACAACGAATGCGTTCTTCCACTCTTGGAATACATATTGTTTGTTGTATCCTTCTTCAAATGAAGAAATGCCAGCAGGTTCCATATCTTCTACTGGTTTGAAGCCATCCATAGCTGTTACGCTTCTGAACTCTTCACGATATTTGTCTGTAGTTCTCATATTGAAAACTTTTGGTATAATTGATTCTCTTTCAAATGCTTCAACTTCTCTTTCTAGAATCATTTTAATTGGCTCTTGAAGGATATTGAAAGCTGAATTGTTTACTGCTTCTTGAATGTTAAAAATTACTCCCATCTCTACTTATCCTCCTATTACCATACTAAATTATCCAAACCATCTACTCTGTAACCAGCAATTATGGATGCTGATGCAGATGCTGATGGAACAGCTACTGTTTTACCTAATTTATATGTTTTGTAAGCTGTACCTTTTTTAAGTGTTACATCATCGCCTTGTGCTACGATGTATATTTCTAAGCCATCGTCTTTTGCTGAAATAGCTTCTGCTGCTGTGCTAAGTTTTGCGATTTCATTTGTAGAAACGTTACGACTAAACACATCACCCACATTAAGTACTAATGCTTGTTCATCACTTTCAAGTGTGTGATATACAGGGAAACTATAAACTTGTTGACGATCAATTTTATTGAATGTTGCCATTTTTAATCTCCTATTCTAATCTTTTATCCAATCTTCGAACAACACTCTCTCCATTGTTAATCCTAATAACACGGCTTCGTTATGAATTTCTTTAATTAATCTAGCGTTTTCTTCTTTAGGTAAGTACTGTAATAAGTATTCGTACTTGTGATATAATGGCAAGAAATAGTTTCTTATCTCGTCATATTTCTCAGTTCCGAACACACGATCAGTATTACATCTATAGTACGCTTGATATGATGTTGCAGCCAGTTGCCAAGCGGCATTTTCTAAAATACCTCTTCTTACTAGTTCTTCAACTAAAGCAAAACTGCTTTTAAGATATTCTGTGTAGGTATTTATTACAAAATTTTCATCGGACCTACTAACAGAATTTTTATTGTGACACCATAAATAAAATGGTTTATCACTCCTGCGAGTTTCTTGTGATAATGTTTGAGCTAATGCGTTAAAATAAGAATCTTCGTGAACTCGTAAATTAGGGTTCCAATAAATAGCATTCTCAACCAAATACTCACGCCTAAACACTTTACCGTGAACGAATGTAGAATCATTCTCATCAATGTTAAAGAATTTAATCTCGCCTGTTTCTTTATTATATTTCTCACTCACGAATTTACTTATATAAACATCGAATGGTTTAGTTGTAATTTCTTTGTTAATGAAATATAATCCGAGCATGTTATAGAATCTATCGTCAGCGTCACAGAACATTACATAATCTGCTGTCGCGTTACGCAAAGCGATATTACGAGCTTCTGATACACCAACGTGTTCTGATTTGATATGTTGTATCTTAAATGGATATTTATTTAAAAACTGATCTGTTAATTCAACTAGCGAACCATCACTTACGATAATGGCACCAATGTCTGTGAAATCTATTCCGACTTGATGTTTAATACTATCTAATAATGGTTGTATAACATCTTCAGTCTCTTTATAGTGAGGTATTAAAAACTGCAGTTTCATACATACCTCACTTATTTAGTGCTAGAATACCTTTTTCTCACATCTTCTTCTGTGAAACCCCATCTTTTAGCCAATTCGAGCTCTGCTTTACTAATTTCTCGTGTGGTAGAGGCGGTATTATTACCAGAAACATTGTTTAAATGTGATTTGCCAGCGTCTTGTTTTTTGCTGGAGGTAGCGTTTTTTACAGCAATATCGACTATTGTCTTGTAATTATTAGCAGCGAAGGCTTTCTCTAATGGTGTTCCTTCATTCCACATTTTAATTGTCTCAGGATCTAAGTCGTTAATGCTTTCATATTTTGTTCCGTATGTACTATTGAGTTTCTTGATAGAGTCGCTAGCAAACATCTCTTTTTCAAGCTCTTCGTACTCTTGAGCCTTTTTAATAGCTCTTACGTAATCTGGATCGCTTTTGATAAGGTCTTTCAACACTGGTCGCACTGTTTCAGCGTCTAAGCCATTATCTTCCAATTTCTTATTTGTTTGGGCGTCGCAATATGCTTCCCAACTGTCGTAGCCAAATGATTGTGCTATTTCCTCACGAGCTTCAAGCTTAGCTTTAGCTTTCTCCTCTTTGAGTCTTGTAGCAAACGCTTTCGTTTGGTCCACTGGTTCTACTGGCGAGGTAGGTTGTTCAACTACTTCTGTAGTTTCTTCAACATTAGCAGCCATTTGTTCATCTTCCATTGATGAATCTCCTTTAATTGTTTTTGGCGAGGTTCGGAAATCAACCGTTTTGCAGCCAATAAATGGTGAGGGTTATTCGAACGATTGTGCTATGAAGCCGTCGTTCAAAATATCATATACCCCTCTATATATAATAACTGAAAAAGTGCCATTTTTTCCAAAATTATTTTGCTTTTCGCTTAACTGAATAAGCAATAGCCAAAGCTTGTTTTCTTGGCTTTCCAGCACGCATCTCAGTTCTTACATTTTGTTTAAATGCTTTTTTAGATTTTGATTTGATTAAAGGCATTATTCTTCTCCTTTATTAATATGTTTTAGTGTTCGCGATGTTCACACCACCATCAGCATAAAAGTTTTTACAGCTAAATGATGCTAATGGTCCTAATTCTACGCCAGCGATGAATTGGTTAGATCCATTACTAGTGTAAAAAACACCTTCTACCGCGTCTAACAAACCTATAGCGTTATCTGAATTTCTTTTAACAGGTATATAATGTCTATATAATTCACCGTTATTGGTTATTTTAATATCGTATATATTACCTTTAAAAAACCATTTTGCTCCTGAAGGATCCGATTCACTAAAAGCACAAATCAGAGCAGGATAAGACGAAGAAGCGTTTCCTAAAGAACCACCAAGCAATTGAGCATCGTCTTTAAACAATCCTTTAGCGCTATCCATAAACACGGTATGTATTACATTTTCTCCGCTTGCTGAATTTGACGGAGAATTTCCAAAAGCACTTTCATAATAATTATTATAAATATTAGTGAATTTACCGAACTGTCTTTGACCAAATAAACACTGATCGGACGTTTCTGTATTTACTTTCATATATTTTATAGTGACTGCGTATGGATTTGTTAAAGAAGTGATTCCGCTATTTATAAATTGCGTTCCCGTTGCTGTTACGTGACTCAATCTAGTATAATTACCAGAAATAATTAAATTATTACCGCCTTCTGTATAATCAATAGCCTTAGTAACCCCTTGTTTACTTACTCCCACAGCGCCGTTTAAATTACCATCAGTATAATAATCAAACGTCTTGTCCACAACAGCTCTCGAACCATATATATCAGCAATATCTTCCGCTGAAAGAGCAGTGTTATATACTCTGAAATCACTAAACACTTTAGCCGAATAACCGTCCGAAGACCAATTTGATTTCGCTATGAGATTATTATTATACCATCTTTCACCAATAGAAGCATTTATAGTGAACGTCGAAACTAAAGAACCGTTCAAATAAAATTTAGCTGTCGTATTATCTATTACTGTCGCGAAATGATACCAAGTATTCAATCCAACCGTACCGACAACCGTGTCTGGAAATGACGCTCCGCTTCCTGTACGACCAAAGAACACCAAAGTTCCTGATGTGTCTGAAGTAGCTAACCCTATAGCATAATCAGTGCCTGAAGTAGCGGTTCCAAAATCGAATATTCTCGCCCAGGTAGTGTGCTGTAAAAATTTAACCCAACCACAGACTGTAAAACTGTTTTTTAAATATAAATTAGGTAAACTGACAAAACCTTGATTGTTTTGGTATCCGTTAGAAGTTAGTGTCGTTAAACTCGTAGTTCCCAACCCAACATCATTGTTTATAAAATCGTTACCAACACATACTGTAGGTCCTTTAGAAGCCGCTATTCTATCCATACCAAAGTACACTTGATTATTGTTTCGATTTTCGTCTTGTAACAAGTTAGGAGCGTAATGACCGTAACTAAAACCCGAACTCTTAGAGCATTCAGCATAGCTTCCTGTCATAACATCAAAAAGACCGTAAGTCGATGCTGTCGTTCGCTTTACTGGAATGTAATACGATCTGACATATCCTGCGCTATCATATACTTTCAACGAGTATATTTTAGCGGCGCACTTATAAGAGCCTCCGTTCAACGCGAACACTGTATAATTCGCATCAGCAGGAGAAAGCGAACAGGTTTTAACCAAAGTACCGTCTACATATAATCGACTTCCCGCATAATAGGTGACCTTATGTCTATCGTAACCGCTTATAGAAGTAGCTCCTTCCATTTCATAATAACCAGAAGAATTGATACCCCAATAGGTACCGGTATTTCCATTACCACCCATTAATTGTCTTGAACCATTATTTATAAACTGAATATCGTGTTCGTAAAAATAACCACTATACGATGTGTTTAACGTGCAATAGCCATTACCATCACTCTTTATATATTCGACAGGCATTATATATTTCACTGATAGAGCAAAACCGTTGATTATTTCAACGGACGGTCTAAAGTAACCAGAACCTTGATTGCCGTAGAAAACATTATTTACCTTATCAAATAATCCAGCAACACAATCGTTAGTCCTAATGACAGGTACAAAATTTCGTACCATTACATTTCCGTTATATATTCTAAAATAATAAATTCTACCTTTTCCGAAACTACTCCACGAATAAGGAGTGTTTCCGCTATTACTAGCAGCAAACAATAAAATATGTCTATCAGATACCGTGTTAGATCCACTACCGAAATTAGTAGTCGACTCATTTAAACTAACACTAGATGGCGTATGATTAATCAAATAAATGTAGCTCGTACTAGAACCAGGTCCTAAATTTTGAGTGCTAGTTCCTCCACTAGCTACACACCATGTATTATCTCCTTTCAAAGATAACGAAAATAAGCTCCATGCTCCATACATCATATTATAATCGAACGCGCTGTTGAATTTAATACCGGCTTCTATTCTGGTGTTAGCTGCTATAGAAACTCCGCTATCGATCCATTGTGTTCCTGTGCTATAAATATAATCGATCTCTTTATACGCGACTAAATCAACAGAACTGGTATGAAAATTAGAATTGACTTTATCATATAAACCAACGTTACCGTTATATCTATTCATCATAGGAATACCATCAAAAATTAAATTTTTATTTTCGTCGTATATTTTGAATCGATATAGTCTTAAATATGAATAATTTCCTATACCATTATTTTCACCATTAGTATAAGAAGAGAACAATCTAATCTTACCACCAGCTGTAAAAGTCTGTTCTGTCATAGATGTTTTCGATTCGCCGTCTAAGTACCAATTATTAGCGCTCATAGTAAGAATATGTTTAACATTCGTTGGAACAGCACCAATATTAGTCATTGTCGCACTAGTTCCATAATCACAACGAACACCGCTATTCGCTATATAAAATGCTGTTGTAGAATTAGAGCTTGTTGTAGATCCTCTAGCGCACCAAATACAACTTGTGACATCTGTTCTAGTCATAGCAAATTCAGCTTCTATCGTATATTTACTCGTAGGCGTGACATTTAAGACAATGCCTTGTGAACCAGTGCCTTCGATAAACTCTATAGGATCGTACATATTTTCAAAATCATAATGTAACACAGGGATTCGTAACAAATTATTTCTTTCTCTATCAGATAAAACGTGATTATAACATCTCAAATCTTGTAATCGTATATTAGCGTATGCGCCACCAATACGACTTCCAAAGAATAATTTATCACAAGAACTGGAGAACGTTCTTTTACCGGTTTGTGTTATTTTTAACGAACCATCTACATATAATTTAGATGTTCCGTTATCAAATGTCAATATCACATTACGCCACACAGAACGAGCTAAACCAGTTGTTATGCTAGTACCCGAATTTATAACATTGCTATTAGTAGTGTTATTAGCATACCATGTCCAGCTGGCACCAGAATTGTGAATTTCTATTCTTTCGTAACTATTACTAAATGTGAATATGTCTGCCCAATCATTAGATCCAACGTCATATACCCAGAACGCTAATGTCCAACGATTCAAATCGATAAAAGGATTATCTATGTAAAATTGTCCACCATTTAACACCAAGGCGTATTCAGAAAGAAATCCAGTGTTATATTGTGTAGCGCTAGACGCTATTCTATATTTATCATTCACTACGTTATTAATGTCGTAATTTAAAGGAAATCTCGCTATTAACATACTTTCTCCTTAACTAAATGTGACTTTTAAACAATTGTTCGTGACATCGTACGATAATATAGCATCTCCAATTTTAAGCCCGTAAACGAAATTAGCTCTGCTAGAAAAAGTCTTTATTCCTGAAATAGTTTCGTCTCCTGTTTTTCCGACCTTGCTCTCGTTTAAAACTTTACCTTGATTAGCGCTCAATGCGTTAGTAGTACTAGTACTAGTTAAACTATCTTCTACGCTTATATCTGAACCTACATCAACATGAGTAATTATTTCAAACGAACTAGTTCCTCCTGCAGTAGCGCCATTTATAGTATAATATAACGATTTGCCGTCTGTCCAAAGGTTTTCGCCTGTAATTCTATAGAAGTAAGTAGGTTTGTAAGTCACACTAAAATATTCTATACTTACCATATTTAACTTCAACTGTTTAAAATCTATTAAATATGTTCTGTCATTATTTTGATAATAATAATTATTACCTACTTTATAAATATAATTAGGAAATAAATTAGGTCCATTAGTAAAATAATTCGTAGGATAATCCCATGTAATTTCTTCCCAATCATGTGTTGAAAATTTATATTCGTAGTAATGCTTATCTGTATCAGAGTCACCTGTTGATTTAGTATAATAACAGCTAGAACCATTAGACCAAATTAATTGACCTGTGATTCCTGTAGGAAAATGAAGACCAGTTACGTACGTAAAACTGCCTCTAATAGTCGACATACTTAACGCAGGTAAACTAGATAACTTATGAGACACATAATTACTATCGGTTAACCATATGTTCACATCATCCGACCAGATATTCATTCCATTAAACGACATAGCTTCTACGTCAGAACTATTGTCTCTCCAAGTAACAGCAATCCACGTATCAGTGCTCTCATCTAACATAGAATGAGTAGATCCGGATGAATAAAACGTACATCCGCAAGCTTGCCAAACGTTACTTCCATTACTAGGTATTAAATTGTCATTAGCCGCGTTCCATGTTTTATCTACCCACTCACCATTAATCAATTCCATGCGACCATGTGTTGAACTAGAATTACCATTAAAATAATATATGTGTTTACCTATTCTAACAACATACTTTCCAGTGACATAAATGTTCCATGATTTTGGTTTGGTTTCTATAGTGCATGGAGTACGATTATTTCGCACACTACCTTCTGGTATATCAAAATGAGGAGCTGTGTTAGGTGTATTCAATTTGTCTATTTCGTCTAAAACATTTCTATTTTGAACTAATAAATTTCCACTTACGCTTAAATTTGCCATTTAACTCCTCCTTTATATACTGAATGTTTGTGTGGTACTATCATAAGTTATAGTACCTAACCCGTTAATTGTTATTGAACCAGCCAATACTTCATTGCCAGACCAATCAAGTGTTCTAGCGTTTGACCTTGCATTGTCCGCTGCGCCATTACCGACTATTTCTATGTAATCGCCATGAGAAACAGCACTACCTGTTGCATCGGCTATATTATATTCACCAAATACATGTTGTGATAAGCGCTGTGCTATGGTATAGATGCCTTCTGCGTGTGCAGCAGTACCGCTTGCTTCTGTATGCCAACCTTCTGCATGTGAATAATAACCACTTGCCGTTGTAGCAGACCCTTCTGCATGTGAAGCAACGCCGCTTGCCGTTGTACTACCAGTCCCTTCTGCGTGTGAACAATCGCCACTTGCCGTTGTAGCACCACCTTCTGCGTGTGAATAATCGCCACTTGCAGTTCCATTATAACCTTCTGCAACAGAATATGAACCTATCGTTGTATTCGCTTTTCTATTTATACTTAAAGATCCAGTACCAGTTGGATTTGCTTTGTCCATCTTATTTGCTATATCGGTTGTGTTAGTACCAATTTGTGTAACTGCTGCGCTAGTAATTCCACTATCTAATGCTGCTAATTGAGCTGCTGTTAATGGTTTTTCGTTTACTTGATATTCTGGCAACCAACCATTCTTACCCTCAGTTGCCCATGTGCCACTATACTTAAATCTCCATGTACCTTCTAGTGTTTGTCCTACATACCCACTCGCATCTTGTACTACTAAATAGTCATTCACTGTTGGTGTTTTGCTACCAACGTAATCTACAGGATAATCATTAGCGTCAGTAGGTACAGCGCTCCAAGTAGTCCAGTTTCCTCTAAAGTTTGCTGTTGCTGTTTGCACAGTACTATTAACAAACGATTTTGGAGCAAGTTGGTCGCTTGCGCTCGCTTGCGCTGGTATTAACGCTAGAATATCAGATATATCATTAGCGTTTGTTGTTATCTGTGTTTGAGGATCGCTATCGAAACTAATCGTACTTTGTGTTACACCATTAACCAACACACTTGTAGCGCTCGCACTACCAGCGCCGATATTTTGTCTAACTTGTGCTTTTTGAGCATCTGTTAATGTTTGCGCGTTAACTGAAACATAGTTAGCGTCCACATAAGATTTATCAGCTATATTTGCTATAGAGACACTATTAGTGCCATCACTCAAATTTCCAGATAAATATAAATTTAACCATGGATAAGTTGATGTACCTAAACTATTTGTTCCACTATTAGCTATTAAATCTTTTGTTACGTTAACGTCATTAGATCTGAATTGTAAATAAGTTGAACCATTTGCATTCTTATAAGTATCGTTAGACAAACTAGCAACATTGTTCAAAACTATATCTTGAGCACCATTACCAATCTCTTTGGTAGTCATATTAATGAGATATGTACCAATTTTATTTTCGGTTATATACATACCTCTTAAAGTATTGTTATATTCAAAAGGTTTTGTTAATATAGTACCTTTCTTAGCATAAGTCAATGAGTTAAAATCAGCGGTCAATACACTGTTATAATTTTGTATTTGTGAGTACTGATCATCACTCAATGTAGTAGATGTCAATGTTAATGGTTTTAATAAAATATCATTTTTGTTTGCTATATCAGCAACGGCGATAGTATTACCATTGTTGTCTTTCAAACCACCTTTCAAATAAAGGTTATTCCATAAAACACTTGATGTTCCTAAATCAATATTAGAGTTTGCAGTCATTGGGTATAGGCTTCTATCGATTTGGAATCCACCATTGTGAATCATCATCTGACCACCAGACGAGAATCCTATTTTTGCGTTATAACCATTGCCATCAGGTGATATATAGAAATATCCACCACCTTCACTTGCCTTCTTGAATCTTTGTTGACCTAAAAATGTTTTAATTCCACCTACAGTTTGATCTGAAGTTAAATCCACATAATCAGAATTAGTAGGTACTGTTATATTCACGTTTTTATTTACATCTATTGTTTGTGCTACGTTATTAACAGAAATGCTATCTATCTTACCACCATTCAAAGCAACATAAGCTTCTGTAGCAAAAGGACTGTATTCGTATGCTTCTGTTGTACCTGGGGTAATACTTAAAGAATTTTTATTATCTTCGGTTACTTTAACGTAAGCATCGCTTATAATTACATAATAACCAACGTAATCGTCAGTTGTTGTGAATGAATCGTATCCATATACTGTATTATAAGATAAGCCGTCTCCGTCATTTGTTAAATCACTCGTATGAGTTGGCATATTACTTTCAAGATTAGATACTCTATTAGTTAAACTATCCCAACCATACACAGAACCAGTACCATCATTCTCTGCGTAAACTTTACCGTTCGTAGCAGAACCTAAAATTACGCCAGGAGAACTATTCGTAAATAGCGACTCAGTATCAGGTCCATCATCCTTCCATGAGGAAGTGTTTGTATAATAGTGCCAAATATGGAAAGTTTGGTCTACGACCACAGCAATTCCACTAAATGGACTAGTATAACCTAAATCAGTCACGAAAGTATTAATCTCTTGTGCTGTAGGATTTGTTTTGTCTGTATATAATAATCGTTTTGTTTGTCCTTCTAACTGTGCTATTCTGCTAGTATTATTTCTAATTTGAACATAATCAGCAGAAGACATTAAACCGCCAGTCTCGTCTGTTGCCAAAGGCAATGAGAAAGTATCTGTAGACGTTACTTGAGTCTTTAAGTTAATAAGACTCTTAGTTAATGTTACGTTATCGTTAACTACATTAGATGATAAACCATACATCAACGCAACATCTGCGTTATTTTTAGGTAATTTAGAGTCTATGTCATTTTGCATAGTTCCTAACGCAGCGTTAACAGCAGTACTGATTGGTTTGTCAGCGTCTGAAGTATTATCTACATTTCCTAAACCGACTGTTGTTTTATCTATATTAACGATGATCATTTTATTTTGGTCAATGGTTTGAGTCACACTATTAAGTATGAGACCATTAACAGCACCGCCATAATTCCACACATATTCTTGTGTTGCGTATGGAGAGCCTTCGCCCTCGCCATCGTTCGTTAAGTCGCTAGTTTTTGTAGGAACTATAACGTTAACATATTTATCTTCATCAGGTGTAAGAGCTGTACCATTTACTTTAACGCCTAATAATGTTATCTCATCGGTATCCAAACTCAATAAACCAGTTGTAGGATCTATTAACAACCCATCGCCAATTTTTACTATGCCTGGTGAGGTTCTTGTAGCCAAAGGTACATAAACTGTAAGACCTGTTTCTGTTTGAAGATCTACCTGCACAGAATTAACTGGAACAGTAACAACAGTTGAAGGTTCTTCTGTTATTGCTATAATATTGTTATTCACTTAAACTACCTCCTACTATAAAATCGGTAGCCTCCAAAAGTATCCTTTTATAGTCGATACCATCTAAACCAATTATTTTATCATTATCGTCCACGATATAACCAGAGCATCCGAACAAAGAGATCTCATACTTGTATGTTTTGTTTTCCATTTTAGATGTGCTAGTATATGGGAAAGTTACTGTTATACTAAACTCATAGTCAACCCATTCGTGATAGGTTGGGCTAGTTTCGTCACCATCCCAATATTTATATTCCACTGTATCACCGATTACGCGTTTATGAAGTAAGCCTTCTTCGCCTTCAACAGGTCCTTCAGTCCAATCGTCGACTAGAACGACACTACTAGGAGAGTCGTCAGCAAACTTATGGACTTCGCTCTGATCTACGAATACTTTGAACACATAGTCGTTGTCTCTAGAATAAATACTAGGTCTAACCACAAACTCAACTACTGGATTCTCTATACCAGAACTTATCATGTATGGCACGCCAGTAATCTTATCTATGAAAGAGGCTTTGTATGTTGGAGTCTCGCCTTTAGCTATAGTTATTACGTTATTGCGTATTAGCATTTGTCATTCCTCCTTCTTGTGCCACAGTTATTAAATCTGGATTTTGTACAACAGCTTGAACGGCTTGTAATATCTCAGGATTTTGCATGATAGCGTCTTGCAAGCCTTGTGGTAATTGTTTAGTTTGTGCTTCTAATGTAGCAAGTACTTGTTTTGCTAATGGATAATTCAAGCCATCCATCATTCTCCAGTACATAATTAATGTAGTTGGATCAGCAGGATTACCGAATGTACCAGCGACAAAGTTATTTGTAGTTTCTTGCCATAGAGCTGTTCTGTTAGTTGCTAATGTGCTTGCGTCATCTACGCTGAACATAAATCTATCGTTGTAATACAAGTCACCAGGCTCACCATCAATATAATTATATCTATTGAAATGTCCTTCAACTAGCTCACCATTAGGTTTTACTCGTGTGAATGTTCTTGGTTCATCGCAATAAGCCAATAAGAACATACTCATCATTTGATACAAGTCAGCATACGCAGCGTCTTTCATTCTGCGTTTAGATTCCATTCTACCAGCAGCTTGTGCAGCAGAAACTTGTTTAGCCTTACCACTCTCAGCTGTAGTGTCACGTTTACCTTGATAACTATCTGTAATACCTAAGCAATCTCTACCCATTTGATATAATGTTTCTTGCAAGATATTATCTTGTTGCATATTTGCTTGAACATTGAACACACCGAAAGCTTTAACCTGATTAGGATCTTTTAATGTTACAGGTTTTAAAGTCTCATCTGTGTTAGGTATATTCACGCCAGCAGGTTTTGTTACGAACGAACCAGCTTTTAATACGTTCTCACGCATCTTAGTCATTATCTTGTTCATAGAGATTTGGTTCTCTTCGAGCAAGTCAATGTCGCTTATACCATATAGAGAATCAACATTACTAATATTAACTCTGCGTACAAATGGTAATTTCTTTATTTTGTAATATGGTATTGTGCTTCCAGCAGGAGCCAATACTTGAGGAGCTTGTTCAGGATTATCTAGGTCACCACGAACTAAGTCTTCAGTGAGTGTCTCGTCTTCTAAGCTTACCCATTCATATTTTGTTGAGTGACATAGAGGACATTCTGTATTGTCGTTTAATTTCTCACCACATTCTTTACATACTTTTATTTGTCTTAACTCATAATCTTCTTGATCAAAGACAACAATCTCAGTATCTCTAATCCATCCGAAGCGACATACATAACCTTCTTTACTATAATAGTATACAGTTATAAGAACATTTAATCCTATGAACTCTCCGCAGTCTGGAACATCTTTACCATACAAATCTTTGATTTCTTTTACAGATACTAAATCTTCTGTGAAAATATACTCAAGTTTGTGGAAATCAGTCACACCAGGTTGTGGATATACTCTAGCAAGAGGATATTCCTTAACAAATAGCTCGCCGCTTGTTGTTGGAGTACTTTGTGTCTCATCCCAACCAACTAAATAAAAGCAAGTGCCTTGAATTAAAGTTTCTCTCTCAGCCACGTCATTAAGTTCTTCTGAGTGAAGTCTATCCATTTCTAATTGAAGATAAGTTTCTAACTCATTAGCCAAATTTTTGTTGTTGCTGTCACGAGGAGTTACTTTAGGTTGTGGTATGCCGTTATTTATTTGTGTTTCGATCAACTCAAAGCACATATTACGACTACAAGCTGCTTTTTTCTTTGTAGGCAACCCGTCTGGTCCGAGTGGTTGTGCGATACCTTTATATAGCTCTAATCTGCGACCTATGCGCATATCGATAGCTGCTCTTTTGGACTTAGCGTCTGTATACAACATAAGCCACTTATCTAATCTTTCTTTTTGAGTCATTATTTTTCTCCTTAAATATAATCATCATTCCATTGTAGAGGATATCCCCACAACTGTATTAATTCTTGTCTCAATTCCTCGTTAGCGTTCTCATAGTCCTCGAACATGTCGTCAGTCCATTCTCTGAAACTTCTTTCTATAGGAGCCACGACATCAGCATCAACGAAAATCATTCTGTTTAATGCGTAGCTAGCCGAGTCCACCAAGTCGTCATGTTTGCAGCCGCCAGGAAATGTAATTAATTGTTTTGTTAGTTCTTTAGTTAACTCGCTATATTTAGGGAACCACACTCTACCGTCCTCATACGCACCTAGCGTAGACTGAGCTCTAGACTGTTTAGATCCCTTAGGCGGTACTCCCACGACACCTTCCATCTCATGGCTTAGCACGTCAATTAGTGCCTGACCGTTAGCTGCCGTTTCAATTAATACTACGAATACCCCAGGATGTTTAGCTCTGAGACCTCTTATAGTTTCTAGCATCTCATTGAAATTTAAGTGTGCGTTCACGCCGTCTAATAAGTAATAATTTTTATCTCTTTTCCCCCACACAGTAATAGCTGTATAGTCATTTGCGTCAGACGCTTTAAATGCAGCGTCCACAGCGATTAACTGATATGGCATCTCAGGTAACTCATCTGGTTCATAGTATTTAAACCACTCAGCCTTGAACATAGCCGACTCATTATCTAGAGGCTCACCCATAAATAATGCTTGCCAAGCCTTAGAGCCATTCTCAGATTTATAAACTCTTTTATAGTTATCTAGCCATTCTTTATCTTTACCTATCTCAGGGCATAAGCTGTCGCCGAGCTTTCTACCCAACGGATCGTTCTCTTCGTCTATGCACTCAACAGGTATATTTATGCGAGTGATAGTTTCTGGATCCATATTTTCTAAAATTCTACCATACAAGTCGTCAGTAACCCAACGAGTTTGTATTACGATTACTTTGCCGTTAGGTGATAGACGAGTAAGTATAGATTCTAGAAACTCATTCCACAAAGCTTCTTTAGTATTGTCAGACATAGCTTCTTCAGCGTTTTTAATTAAGTCGTCAGCGATAATAATATCAGCAGATCTACCAGTCGCGCCACCAGTCCAACCTATGAATTTAGCATAGCCACCTTTAGTGGTATGAAACTCAGCGTTAGTCTGAGGACTTTCTCTAAGCTCGAAGCCTGGAAATATTTTAGGATTAAATTGTAGACATTTGTCTTTATTTTTTCTACCAAAGCTCTCGCAGAAGTCGCTAGAGTATGATACAGTAAGTATTCTAGTGTCTGGTTTATTACCAAGTATCCACGACGGTAAAGTCTCAGAAGTATGAAGAGATTTACCGTGTTGTGGTGGAACACTAAGTAATAAAAAGCTCACACCTTTATGTTCTATTTCTAAAAATTTTTGTATTTGTTCGCACAAATAGTGATGGAATTTAGTGTGAGTATAGTTAGGATATACATACGCAGCATATTCTTCTAAACTTTTTCTAGCTAGACGAACACTAATCTCATCCTCTAATTGAGCCATTATCTCTGGTGAAGATAAATCAACGAGTGGTATTTCTTCGATAAATGGATTACTTTCCACGATGTAGCTCCTTTATAATAATGTATTTGCGCGCGTGTGCGCACGTGTATGCGCATGATACGCGTAGGACAATACCGCAGCTACTCTCCCTCACGTCACCTCGTCATTAGACAGAAGATTCTTATAAAGTGAGATATTGTTCGAGTAGCCGTTGATTGTTCGGTATTTCCATTGTTAGCCAG